>Ga0070734_10001689_pt1 | contig 30530 bp, 30 predicted proteins | sample Coa_R1_8_FD_66444 | JGI IMG/M metagenome (GOLD analysis project Ga0070734, IMG submission 66444) | Surface soil microbial communities from Centralia Pennsylvania, which are recovering from an underground coalmine fire - Coalmine... | ecosystem: Environmental > Terrestrial > Soil > Unclassified ... | reverse complement strand
AACATCCCCGACACCGTCGGGTACGGCGTCCCCGAGGAGTACGGCGCGCTCATCGGCCAGGTCGCGCGCGCCCTCGGCCAGTCGGCCATCGTCAGCGTCCACTGCCACAACGATCTCGGGCTCGCGGTCGCGAACTCGCTGGCCGCCATCCAGAACGGCGCCCGCCAGGTCGAGTGCACCATCAACGGGATCGGCGAGCGCGCCGGCAACTGCTCGCTCGAGGAGATCGTGATGGTCCTGAAGACGCGCGCCGACCGGCTCCCCTACACGACCGGCATCAAGACCGAGCAGCTCTTTCCCGCCAGCCAGCTCCTGACGGAGATCATCGGCGTCGGCGTGCAGCCGAACAAGGCGATCGTCGGGGCCAACGCCTTCGCCCACGAGGCCGGCATCCACCAGGACGGCTTCCTCAAGGAGCGCACCACCTACGAGATCATCGAACCGAAGAGCGTCGGCGTGCCCGAGAGCCGGCTGGTGCTCGGCAAGCACAGCGGGCGGCACGCGCTGAACGCGCGCTGCAAGGATCTCGGCCTCGCCCTGGAGAAGGCGCAGCTGGACGAGGTCTACACCCGCTTCACCGCCCTCGCCGATCGCCAGAAGGGGATCACCGACGAGGAGATCCGCCGCCTGGCCGCGAGCGTCATCCAGGACCTGTCTAGAAAAATAGCGTAGTTTCGATTACTTGAAGTAAGCTACAAAAAGTTCGTAAGTACCCTAAAGCACTGGAGCATCACCTCCGATGCTCCAGTCATGGTGGCGAAACGTGTGGCCCGGATCTTTGGGTTACTCTGCCTCGCAACCGGCGCGGTCGGCTGCGCCCAGCCCGACGAGCCAGGAGGGGCGGCCGTCGGGGTCGCGGCCATCACCGAGAACGGGCTGACGGCCAACGGGCTGACGGCGAACGGGCTCACGGCGAACGGCCTCACCGCGAACGGGCTCACGGCCAATGGCCTCACGGCCAACGGGCTCACCGCCAACGGGCTCACGGCCAATGGCCTCACGGCCAACGGGCTGACGGCCAACGGTCTCTCCGATCCGAGCACCTACAAGCTCCTCGACTACCTGGTCTCGTGCGCGCTCCTCCCCCAGCAGAGCATCACGCTCGCCGCGGGCGGGTCGACGTACACGTTCACCGGCCAGCTCGGCCTGGCGCCGCAGTGGGGCCTGGACCACGGCTCGTGCGACGGCTCGTGCCAGCGCTGGGTGTCGGCCTGCCTCCTCGCCCGCATCGACGCGGCGGGGATTGACCGCGAGATCTCCGTCCGCGGCCCGAGCGTCACGCTCTGGCCGACCCCCAGCGAGATCTCCACCTACACGCAGAAGGAGGCGACCTACTTCGGCAACCTGTTCATCCCGGGCCAGCCGCGCTTCCTCTGCCTGGCGCCCGGCCAGAAGCAGGATCCGCGGGTCTGCGGCGACTCCCTCGCCAACTGCCCGATGACGGTCGTCGGGGCCTGCGCGCAGGACTGCCTCGTCAAGGGCGGCGCCTTCGGTGACTCCTTCTGCAGCGACGCGGGGCGCCTCGGCGCCGGCCAGACCTACTTCGAAAGCGTGACCGTCTTTCTGCCGAAGTAGCCGGTGTGATCGAACGGGTCGTCGCGGGACGGTTCCAGCTCCTCGCCGAGGCCGGCGCGGGGGGCATGGGCGCTGTCTACCGCGCTCGGGACCTCACCACGGGCGGCACGGTGGCCGTCAAGATCCTGACGGGCCGTGAGCTGCGCGAGGCGCAGCGGTTCGAGCAGGAGGGGGCGATCCTGGCCGGCCTGATCCACCCGGCCATCGTTCGTTACATCACCCACGGCGTCGCCGACAACGGCGCCCGCTACATCGCGATGGAATGGCTGGACGGCGAGGACCTGGCGACGCGCCTCGAGCGCGCCCCGCCGACCATCGCCGAGACGATCGCCCTCGGGCGCCGGACGGCGGAGGCGCTCGCCTATGCGCACCAGCAGGGGATCGTGCACCGGGACATCAAGCCCGGAAACCTGTTCCTGCCGGGCGGGGCCATCGAGCGGCTCAAGGTCCTCGACTTCGGCATCGCCCGCCTGACGAGCGGCGCGCATAAGTTGACGCGCACCGGGTCGGTGATCGGGACGCCCGGCTACCTGGCGCCCGAGCTGGTGCGGGGGGCGCGCGAGATCCTGCCCGGCGCCGACGTCTTCTCGCTCGGCTGCGTGATGTTCCAGTGCCTCACCGGCCGCGCGGTGTTCGAGGCCGAGGCCCCCACGGCGCTGCTGGCCAAGATCCTGCTCGTCGAGCCGCCGCGCGTCCGCGATCTCGCGCCGCACATACCGGCCGAGGTCGACGCCTGCGTGGCCCGCATGCTGGCCAAGGACCCGGCCCGCCGGCTGCCCGACGCGGCGGCGGTGCTGGCGGAGCTGGCGGCGCTGGGGCGGCTGGGGGACGCGCGGGCGGCGGGCAGCGGCCGCCGCGGCGGACAGACGGCCGCGCTCACCGCCAGCGAGCGGCGGATCGCCTGCGTGGTCATCGCCGGTCCCTCGATGACCGGCGAGCGCCGCTGGGGCGGCCCCACGCACGCCCCCGGCTCGTTGTCCGACGAAGCGATGATCGCGGGACAGCTGCAGCGGCTGGTGGCCCTCGAGGAGGATCTGGGCCGGCGGTACGGCGCCCAGGTCCACCCGCTGCCGGACGGCTCGGTGGTGGTGTCGCTGCCCGAGCAGGAGCGAGCGACCGATCAGGCGGCGCGCGCCGCTCGCTGCGCGCTGGCGATGCGCGGCGCGCTTCCCGACGTGGCGTTCGTCGTCTCGACGGGGCAGGGGCACTTCTCGGCCTGGTCGGCGGTGGGCGCCGTGATCGACAACGGCATGCGCCTCTTGCGCGGCACGCCGCCGGGGATCATCCGCCTCGACGACGTCGCCGCCGGCCTGCTCGACGGGCGGTTCGAGGTCCGCCGCGACGGCACGGCCTCCTACCTGCGCGCCGAACGCGACGGGTTCGGCGGCCAGCGCCCCCTGCTGGGCAAGGCGACCCCCTTCGTGGGCCGCGGCCGCGAGATGTCGATGCTCACCAACCTCTACGCCGGCACCATCGCCGAGTCGGCCGCCACGCCGGTGCTGGTGATCGGCGACGCCGGCGTCGGGAAATCGCGGATGCGGCAGGAGCTGTGCGAGTGGGTGCAGCGCCAGCCGGATCGCGCCTCGGTGCTCTTCGGCGGCGTCGACGCGGTCGGCGCCGGCTCGCCGTTCGCCGTGCTGGCCCGGGCCATCCGGCGGGCCGCCGGGATCGCCGACGGCGAGGCGCTCGAGGCGCGGCGCGAGAAGCTGCGCGCCCGCGTCGGCCGCCACGTCGATCCCGAGGCGCGCGAGCGGGTGCTGGAGTTCCTGGGCGAGATCGCCGACGTGCGGGCGGAGGAGGGGAGCGAGACCCTGCGCGCCGCGCGCGCGAACCCGCAGCTGATGGGCGACGGCATGCGGCGCGCGTTCGAGGACTGGCTGGCCGCGGAGTGCGCGGCGCATCCGGTGCTGCTGGTGCTGGAGGATCTGCACTGGGGCGACCTCGGCACGGTGAGCTTCCTCGACAGCGCCCTGCGAAACCTGCACGACCAGCCGCTGATGGTGCTGGCGCTGGCCCGCCCGGAGGTCGAGGCGCGCTTCCCCGACCTGTGGACCGCGCGGCACCGGCAGACGATCCGCCTGGGGCCGCTGTCGCCGCGCGCCAGCGAGAAGCTGGTGCGGGACGCCCTGATGGGGATCGGTGACGACCTCTGCGCGCGGCTGGTCGAGCGCGCCGACGGCAACGCCTTCTACCTGGAAGAGCTGATCCGCGCGGCGGCCGCCGGACGGGTCGAGGCGCTGCCCGACAGCGTGCTGGCGATGGTGCAGGCGCGGCTCGACGCCGAGGGGGCCGACGGCAAGCGGGTCCTGCGCGCGGCGGCCGTGTTCGGCGAGAGGTTCTCGCGCGCGGGGCTGGCGGCGCTCTTGGGCGGCGCCGGCGGCGGCGAGGTCTCGGACGTGGTGGCCGACGCCGTCGAGCGCCTGACGGCGCACGAGCTCCTGGCCCGCGTGCCGTCACCCGCGCCCGAGGGGGCCGCCGAGCTGGTGTTCGCGCACGCGCTGGTGCGGGAGGCCGCCTACGCGATGCTGACCGACGAGGATCGGCTGCTGGGGCACCGGCTGGCGGCCGACTGGCTCGAGCAGGCCGGCGCCGCCGAGGCGATGGTGCTGGCCGAGCACTTCCGGCGCGGCGGCGAGCCGGCGCGCGCCGTCCCTTGGTACGAGCGCGCGGCCGCGCAGGCGCTCAACGCCAACGACCTCTCCGCCGCCATCGATCGCGCCGAGCTGGGGATCGCGGGCGGCGCCAGCGGCGAGCTGCTGGGAAAGCTGGGCCTGATCGCCGCCGAGGCGCACGTCTGGCGGGGCGAGCTCGAGGAGGCCGAGCGGCGCGCGCTGGCGGCGGCGGCCGATCTCCCGGCTGGGGGCGCGGCCTGGCTGCGGGCGCTGGCGCAGGCGATCATCGCCGCCGGCAAGCACGGGCGGCTGCAGGCGGTCGAGGAGCAGGTCCGGCTGGTCGAGGGCGCGCCGCTGACCGCCGAGCCGACCATCCGCAGCGCGCGGATCGTCGCCCTCGCCTTCGGGGCCAACTTCCTGCTGTTCGGCGGGCGCCACGAGATCGCCGATCCGCTGATCGCCGCCCTCGGCGCCCTGGCCGGCGCGTCGGACGCGGCGCTCGACCCGCAGGCGCTGGGACTGCTGCATCAGCTGCGCGCCATGCGCGCCTCGGCGGCCGGCGATCTCGGGCGCTGCCTCACCGGGTTCGAGTCGGCGCTGCAGGCCTTCGAGCAGGCGGGGGATCTGCGCAACGCCTGCGCCGTGCGCAGCAACCTCGGCTACGTCTACTCGGAGCTGGGCGACTTCCAGCGGGCCGAGGCGGCGCTGCGGCAGGCGCTCGGCGCCTGCGATCGCATGGGCCTCTTCGACCTGTCGGCGGCCGTCCAGCACAACCTGGGCCGCGTGCTGGGGCTCGGGCGCGAGCTCGGCGAAGCCGAGCGGCTGGAGCGCGAGGCGATCCAGGCGGCGCAGCGGCAGGGGGACCCGCGGCTCGAGGGGATGGCGCGGATCTACCTCGGCGAGATCCTGCTCGCCCGCGGCGACTTCGCCGGGGCGGCCGTCGAGGCGGCGGCCGCCGTCGAGGTGCTGGCCGTCGCGCCGACGCTGCAGGTCGCCGCGCGCGGGACGCTGGCGCGCGCGCGGCTCGGCGGCGGCGACCTGGCGGGCGCGCTCGACGCCGCGCGCGAGGCTCAGACGGCGCTCGAGCGTCTGGGCGAGATCGAGGAGGGCGACTCGATGGTCCGCCTCACCTTCGCCGAGGCGTTGCTGGCGGCCGGAGAAGCGGCGCAGGCCCACGCCGCGCTGGAGGCGGCCCGCGAGCACCTGCTGGTGCGCGCCGAGCGGGTCGGCGATCTGGGCTGGCGCGAGCGTTTCCTCTACCAGGTGCCCGTCAACGCCCGCATCCTCGCCCTAGCCGCGCTCCCGCCCCCGCCCGCCGGCTCGACCGCCGCCGCGTAGGTAGCGTCGCCTAGCACTTCGAGCCCCTAGCACGTCGAGGACATTGAGTTTTGCGCGCGGGCGACTATGCTGCCCGACGAAACTTCATGGCCACCGTCGACGTTCCGCTCAAGAGGGTCCGTTTCGGCCACACCGCCCGGAAAGATGGGTGGTGGGTCATGCCGCTGGTGACGTTCGTGGTGTTCTCCTCGTTCATCGTCTACGTCACGTGGGCGCTGCTGCAGGGGGACAACTACAGCTACGGCAACTACCTGTCGCCGCTCTACGAGCCCGAGATCTTCGGCAACTCGCCGCACGCCTGGTTCGGGCCGTGGCGATGGCCCTGGCTCCCCTTCATCAAGTACTCGCCGGCGATGCTGATCCTGATCTTCCCGCTGGCGTTCCGGCTCACCTGCTACTACTACCGCGGCGCCTACTACAAGGCGTTCTGGGCCGACCCGCCCGCCTGCGCCGTCGGTGAGCCGCGCGACGAGTACCGCGGCGAGGCCAAGTGGCCGCTGCTGATTCACAACATCCACCGCTACGCGCTCTACTTCGCGCTCATCTTCAACATCTTCCTGACCATCGGCGCGGTGAAGGGGTTCATCTTCAACAACCCCAAGACCGGCCACCCGACCTTCGGGATCGGCGTCGGATCGCTGGTCATCCTGCTGAACGCCGTGCTGCTGGCGGGGTACAGCTTCGGGTGCCACTCGCTCCGGCACCTCACGGGCGGGGTGATGGACATCTTCTCCCGGTCGCCGGCGCGCAAGAAGGTCTACGACTGCGTCAGCTGCTTCAACAGGCACCACCCCAAATGGGCCTGGTTCTCCCTGGTCTGGGTGGGCCTCACCGACGTCTACATCCGCCTCTGCGCCACCGGCGTCATCACCGATCTGAGGATCTTCTAACAATGCCCGTTCACGAGACTCACGAGCACGACGTTCTGGTCATCGGCGCCGGCGGCGCCGGCCTCCGCGCAGCCATCGAGGCTTCGGCCGCCGGCGTGTCGGTCGGCCTGGTCTGCAAGTCGCTGCTCGGCAAGGCCCACACGGTCATGGCCGAAGGTGGCATGGCGGCCTCGATGGGGCACGTCGACGACCGCGACAACTGGAAGGTCCACTTCTCGGACACCATGCGCGGCGGCCAGTACCTGAACAACTGGCGGATGGCCGAGCTGCACGCCAAGGAGGCGCCCGACCGGGTGCGCGAGCTCGAGGCCTGGGGCGCCGTCTTCGACCGCACCAAGGACGGGCGGATCCTGCAGCGCAACTTCGGCGGCCACCGCTACCCGCGGCTGGCGCACGTCGGCGACCGCACCGGCCTGGAGATGATCCGCACGCTGCAGGACCACGGGGTCCACCAGGGCTTCAAGGTCTACATGGAGCACACGATCACCAAGCTGTTCGTCGACGCGGGCCGCGTCGCCGGCGCCTTCGGCTACGATCGCGAGCGCGGCAACCTGCGCGTGTTCAAGGCCAAGGCGATCGTGCTCGCCACCGGCGGTGTCGGGCGCGCCTTCAAGATCACCAGCAACAGCTGGGAGTACACCGGTGACGGCTACGCGCTGGCCTACGAGGCGGGCGCGGATCTGATGGACATGGAGTTCATCCAGTTCCACCCGACCGGCATGGTCTGGCCGCCGTCGGTGAAGGGGATCCTGGTGACGGAGGGCGTGCGCGGCGAGGGCGGCGTGCTGCGCAACAAGGACGGCAAGCGCTTCATGTTCGACGAGATCCCGGACAACTACAAAGCGCAGACGGCGGACAGCGAGGAGGAGGGCTGGAAGTACACCCAGGGCAACAAGAACAGCCGCCGGCCGCCCGAGCTGCTCACCCGCGATCACGTGGCGCGCAAGATCATGAAAGAGGTCCGCGACGGGCGGGGCAGCCCGCACGGCGGCGTCTTCCTGGACATCGCCTGGATCAAGCCGCGCGTGCCGGGCGGCGCCGAGCACATCAAGAAGAAGCTCCCCAGCATGTACCACCAGTTCAAGGAGCTGGCGAACGTCGACATCACCGAGGTGCCGATGGAGGTGGGGCCGACCACGCACTACACGATGGGCGGCATCCGCGTCGACGGCGACACCCAGATGTCGACGGTGCCGGGGCTGTTCGCGGCGGGCGAGTGCGCGGCCGGGCTGCACGGCGCCAACCGCCTGGGCGGCAACTCGCTCTCCGACCTGCTGGTGTTCGGCAAGCGGGCCGGCGAGCACGCGGCCAAGTTCGCCAAGGATCGCGGCGCGGTGAACATCGATCCCTCCACGGTGGAGGCGGCCGAGCGCGTGGCGCTGGCCCCGTTCGAGCGGGCGGCCGCCGGCGGCGATGCCGAGGCCCCCTACAAGATCCAGTACGAGCTGCAGGATCTCATGCAGGCGAACGTCGGCATCGTTCGCAACGAAGCCGACATGAAGAAGGCGGTCGACGGGATCCAGGCGCTCAAGACCCGCGCGGCGAAGATCGCCGCCCACGGCAACCGCGAGTACAACCCCGGCTGGCACACCGCGCTCGACCTGGCCAACCTGCTGGCCTGCGCCGAGGTCATCGCCGACTCGGCGCTGGCGCGCAAGGAGTCGCGCGGCGGCCACTTCCGCGAGGACTTCCCGGACAAGGACGCCAGCTTCGCCACCTTCAACCACGTGGTGCGCAAGGGGGCGGGCGGGCGCGCCGAGCTGCGGCGCGAGACGATCCCGGCGTTGCGCGACGACCTGAAGCAGGTCATCGAGGAGAACAAGTAATGGCCGACGATTCCGCAGTCTTTCGCGTCTGGCGCGGCGAGAAGGGGCAGGGGGAGTTCAAGGACTACCGGACCCCGGTCTCGGAGGGGATGGTCGTCCTCGACGCCATTCACCAGATCCAGGCCGAGCAGGCCAACGATCTGGCGGTGCGCTGGAACTGCAAGGCCGGCAAGTGCGGGTCGTGCTCGGCGGAGATCAACGGCATGCCCAAGCTGATGTGCATGACCCGCCTCGACACGCTCCCGCTCGACCAGCCGGTGACGGTGCAGCCGATGCAGACCTTCCCCTCGATCCGCGATCTCGTCACCGACGTGTCGTGGAACTTCCGGGTCAAGCAGGAGATCAAGCCCTTCAAGCCGCGCGCCCCCGACGCCCCCGACGGCACCTGGCGCATGCAGCAGGAAGACATCGAGCGCGTGCAGGAGTTCCGCAAGTGCATCGAGTGCTTCCTGTGCCAGGACGTCTGCCACGTGCTGCGCGACCACCACAAGCACGAGGAGTTCATCGGCCCGCGCTTCCTGGTCCACACGGCGGCGCTGGAGATGCACCCGCTCGACACCGAGGACCGCGTCCCCGAGCTCAAGCAGGCCTACGGTGTCGGCTACTGCAACATCACCAAGTGCTGCACCAAGGTCTGCCCCGAGCACATCACCATCACCGACAACGCCATCATCCCGCTCAAGGAGCGGGTGGTCGATCGCTACTACGACCCGGTCAAGCGCCTGTTCGGGATTGGCAAGAAGAAGTAAGGGCGGACGCCGCCGCTAGTCGGTGCCGGCGTCGGCTGCGTCGGCGGCCGCCGCGTCGTGCAGCGTGGTGATGGCGTCGTAGTCCTTGATCGCTGCGTCGCCGACCGTCTCGAGGCCGTACACGCCGCCGCCGTTCGGGTGGTCGGGGATCACGTAGGTCGAGGTCCCGATCACCGGGTAGCCATCGCAGCAGGTGCCCGGCGCCGAGTACGGCTGGTCGAACTGCAGGTGGATGATCTGGTTCGGCCGCCCATCGACGTAGGGCTCGAACTGGACCAGCACGTCGCACCAGCTGGGTGCCTGGCCGGTGATGGTGGTGTGCGTGCAGCTGGTCGAGCTCTCGTCGCCGGTGCAGACCACCGACGATTCGGGCGGGCAGGCCGGCCCGTAAACGTCGAAGGCGACCGGGAGCTGGTAGTTGTCGGTCGACCCGATGTAGACCGTGGTGGCCGGGCAGTTGCTGCCGCAGTTGCTCGCGCACCCGTGCTGGGCGGTGAAGAGCGCGATCAGGAACCCGACGACGCCAGCGGCCGCCAGGGAAGATAAGACCTTCATAGATAAGAGCTTCATCAGGGCGGCGAGTCTAGCGTCGTCGCGGGCGCCCCCACGACTAAATTCCACGCGGCCGGCGCCGGTGCGGTGACTCGGCGCACGGGCCGCGTCCGGTTCGGTATTTGTATCGCCTGCGGCTTGGTCTATGCTCGCCGCCCTCGGAGGGACATTGAAGATGACCCGTGATTCGCTGGTTCTGGCTGTTGGTCTTGCTCTGGGTGCCGCCGCGTGCGCCGGTCCGGCCGCGTCGATGAAGCCGGTGGCGGTCGTCCCGGCGACGGGCCCGCACGCCCCCGACGTCAACCCGTTCGAAGGGGCGAAGCTCTACGTCAACCCCGATTACAAGGCGACGGTCGAAGCCCTGGCTGGCCGGCACCCCGACGCCGCCGGCCCGCTGAACAAGCTGGCCAGTTATCCGACGGCCATCTGGTTCAGCAAGATCGCCGACCTCGCCAAGCTGCCGCAGTACCTGGCCGACGCCGAGGCGCAGCAGACCGCGGGCGGCAAGCCCGTCGTGCCGGTGTTCGTCGTCTACAACATGCCCGGGCGCGACTGCGCGGCGGCCGCCTCGGCCGGCGAGCTGGGCCCCGACGCCACCGGCGAGGCCCGCTACCAGAAGGAGTACATCGACGTCTTCGCCGCGGCGCTGGCGGCGCACCCGAAGGTCAACACTGCGCTGATCCTCGAGCCCGACTCGCTGGCCAACCTGGTGACCAACCTCGAGAAGCCGAACTGCGCGGCGGCCGAGCCGATCTACAAGCGCGCCATCGCCTACGCCATCGCCAAGCTGTCGCTGCCGAACGCCTTCATCTATGTCGACGCCGCCCACGCCGGCTGGCTCGGCTGGCCGCGCAACATCGTCAAGAGCTACGCCGTCTACAAAGAGGTGCTGACGATGGCGGGCGGCCCCGATCGCATCCGCGGCTTCGCCACCGACGTCTCCAACTACGACCCGTCGAAGGACCCCACCGCCCCCAAGCGCGATCCGGCCGCCGCCCCCAACGACGAGATCGGCTACGTCGAGGACCTGGCCAAGGGCCTGCCGAGCGTCGGTATCACCGGCAAGCGGTTCGTGATCGACACCGGCCGCGACGGCGTCCCCAACGTCCGCACCGAGCCCGGCAACTGGTGCAACATCAAGGGCGCGGGCCTCGGCGCGCGGCCGCAGGCCAACCCGGCGCCGAACGTCGACGCCTTCCTCTGGATCAAGGTCCCCGGCGAGTCGGACGGCACGGCCGACAAGACCGCCAAGCGCTTCGACGAGAACTGCGTCTCCGACGACGCCGCCCCCGGCGCGCCCGAGGCAGGGCTCCTGTTCGAGCCCTACCTCCTCGACCTCGTCAAGAACGCCAACCCGCCGTTGTAGTCAGGAACCCTGCGAGGGTTCCTGCGACCTCCCGCGATGAGGGCGAGCCGGTGAAGCCGTCTCGCCCTCGACGCGATCCAGGGTTGGCTCAGGTCGTCCTCAGGAGAGGAGCTTGAGCGCTGGCGCCGGATCTGACGGCGCCCAGGCGCCGGGGAGGATGCCGAAGCGCGAGAGGCAGGTCTCGAGGTGGCAGGCGTGGTCTTCGATCGTCGCGCAGGTCTCGTCGTGACAGAGGCCGGTGCACGGCCCGTCGACCAGCGCCAGCACCGTCGCTCGAAAGAGGAGCAGCTTGCGCCGCTCAGAGGCTGACAGATCGCGGTAGTCGACCTTGAACAGCTCGCCGGGCAGGTCGAGCCGGCGCCCGCGCCGGGCCCAGGCGTCGTGCAGCCGCTGGCCAGAGCCGCCGGCGCCGCACAGGACGGCCTCGACGCCCAGCAGCGCCTCGTGCCGCAGCTGCGGGGGCGCCGCGTCCCAATCGGGCAACCCCTCCTCGCCGAGCGAGCGGGCGTAGACGCGGCGCGCCTCGTAGGCGACGCGCGCGAGCACACCGGGGTCGACGCCGATCATTGCAACGCCCACAGGTTGGAGCGCTCGCCCTTGAACGCGTGCCACATGACGAGCGAGTCCCCGCCCTTGGTCATCGCGCAGAGCTCCTGCTTGGCGCCCACCTCGACGTGCGCGCTCGTCGTGACCCACTGCGCGTAGGTGACGTCGCGGCAGTCGCGGTCGTCGCCGTGGACGCGGTCGACCAGGAACAGCGACACGCCGCGTCCCTCGACGCTGGCGTGCACGGTGTTGGCCGGCCCGCTCACCAGCAGGCGGCCCTCGCTCGCGACCCGCGCCGAGCCACGCGTCTCCGTCGACGCGGTGTGCGTTCCGGTTCCGTGCGCGCATCCCGCCGCCATCGCCACTCCCAGCACCATCGACAGCAACTTCATGATCCGCTCCTTGTTCTCCGAGGTTGGTTTCGACTTCGTTCACTCGGCACTACTGGAGGGGCGCGCAAAAGTTTCGCCTGCGGCGAACAAATTTTTCGTGAGAAACTGCTCGCCATCCGTTTCGTATGTCGGACATGCTGAGCAAACCCGACGGCGCCGGGGGGCGCGTCGCCACCGCCGCCGACGAGGCGATGAGCCAGTACGCTCAGGGTGACGCGTCGGCCTTCGAGATCGTCTATGACGCCGTCGCGCCGCGGATCGAGGGATACGTGCGGCGCAAGGTGCGCGACGGCGCGCGCGTCGAGGACATCGTCCAGCAGACGTTCGAGAACATGCACAAGGCGCGCGGCACGTTCATCCCCGGCTCGGACGTCCTCAACTGGGCCTTCGCCATCGCGCGTAACCTGGTGATCGACACTGGCAAGAAGGCCGGCCGCGAGTCGTCGACCGACATGACCGCCGAGAACGACGGCATGGGCGCCGTGCTGGCGGCGGCCATCGCGGGCGGCGAGGAGCTCTTCCTGGCGCGCGAGACGGGCGCGCTCCTGGTGCGCACCTACGAGGGGCTGACCAAGCTGCAACAAGAGGTCTTCGAGCTCGTGAAGCTCGAGGGGCTGTCTTACCAGCAGGCGGCCGCCACCCTCGGGATCACGGTCCCCAGCGTGCGGATGTACGCCCACCGCGCGTTCGTGGCGCTGCGGGGCGCGGTCGAGGAGCGATCCGAATCACGGCTGGTGCCCGCGTGACCTGCTACCTTTTCCAGGCAACGAGCATCCAAGGCACCACTTAAGGAGCTCCCCGTGGCCCTCTCGCCCGAATTCAAGAGCCGCCTCCTCGCGCAGGTCCGCGAGGTGCCGGCCCCCACGCGCAAGGAGACGTTGCGGCGCCAGACCTGGCTGTTCGCGGCCGGGCTGATCGGCGCGCTGGCGATCTTCTTCATCAAGGGTGGGCTGCGGGTGACGGCGCGGCCACCGTCGCTGATCGCGCTCACCAGCCTGGGAACGGCGGGGTTCGTCGGCGTGGGGATGTGGTTGCTGTTCACCCGCGGTCCGACGGGGCTGCGCCGGCCGCGCGCGGTGCTGCTGGGCGCCGCCGTGCTGTCGACGATCGCCTTCGTCAGCTGGCGCTACGGCGTCAGCGCCGCCTACGGCCGCGCCGGAGTGTGGCCCGATCGGATCGGCCTGCGCTGCCTGGGGCTGGGCGTGATGACCGGCGGCCTCATGCTGTTCGCGGCCCTCATGTCGTGGCGGCGCAGCGAGCCGGTCACGCCCGTCTCCACGGGCGCGGCGTTCGGCGCCGGGGCGGGCCTGGGCAGTGCGTTGTTGATCGATCTCTGGTGCCCGGTCGCCTACGTCCCGCACCTGCTCCTCGGGCACGTGCTGCCGATCCTGATCCTGTCCGTGGCCGGCGGGGTCATCGGCGGCCGCGTGCTGTCGCTCGTCCGCAAGCGCTGACCGACGGCGCGGGCCATCTGCGCCGGCCGGCCCGGTGCAGGGGGCCGGCGAGCGCGGACTTGGGTCTGGCGCCGCTCACCACGACGCCTCGACCTAGCCCGCGCTCGCCCGACCTCTGCGCCGCCATTTCCCCCGTGGGCGGCGCACCCCGCTGCCGGACGGGGCGACCCGCCGGTCGTCTCCACGCCGCCGCCCGAACGCCCGTGTCCAGCACCCCCGGCTCATCCCTGACCCTTCTGTCAGGGATATACGGACGAGACGGCGGTTTGTTCCACCGGGAGCGGACGATTTTTTGGCTCGGCCGTGGGCGCGCACCGACGCTTGGTGCTAAACCGAAAGACCCTTGTCCGACACGAATGAGCCGAAGCGGCGAATCGGGCCCCGCCGTCGGGCGCGCTTTGCCGGCATGGTCCTGCTGATAGCGCTCGGCGTGCAGCTCCCGCTGGTGGCGGCGCTGGGGCACCTCTCGGGGCACCAGAGCGCCGTCCGGGCGCTGGCGGCGGCCATCACCCTGGGGTTCATGGCCACACTGTTCGGCGGGCGCAGCACCTGGGGCTCGCCGGGGCCCGTGCGGCTCTACCTGGTCCTGTGGCCTTTCTTCGTCTGGTGGACGCTGGGGCTGACCTTCGCGGCGGTCGCGCCGTTCGCCGCGGCGATCGCGCTGGCGGCCCACGCCTCGTGGAACGTCGCCTGGGGCGCCGGCGTCGCGGTCGCGCTGCTGGTCACGCTGGTCGCGTTCGTGAACAGCCCGCGCGTCCGCGCCCACGCCATCGCCATCCCCGGCCTGCCGGCCGGGTTCGACGGCTATCGCATCGCCCAGATCTCCGACCTGCACTGCGGGCCGTTCGCCAGCGGCGCGCGGGTCGATCGCTGGGTCGCGGCGGTGAACGAGCTTTCGGCCGATCTCGTGGCGGTCACCGGCGACCTCATCGCCAACGGCTCGCAGTTCGTCCCCGTGGTGGCGGCCTCGCTGGGGCGGCTGCGCGGGCGCGACGGCGTCTACGCCTGCATGGGGAACCACGACTACTTCACCGACGGCGAGGAGATGGCCACCGCGCTCGAGCGGGCCGGGCTGACGCTGCTGCGGAACCGGGGCGTCGAGCTGCGCCGCGACGACGGCGTCCTCTACGTCGCCGGGGTCGACGACACCTGGACCCACCGCAACGACCTGCCGGCCGCGCTGGCCTCGCGCCCGCCGGCGGCGCCGGTGCTGCTGCTGGCGCACGACCCGGCGGTCTTCCCCGACGCGGCCGAGCGCGGGGTGGCGCTGACGCTGTCGGGGCACACGCACGGCGGCCAGCTGGGCGTCCCGTTCCTGGCCAAGCGGTTCAACCTGGCCCGCTCGATCACCCGGTTCACGACCGGCCTCTACCAGATCGGCGCGGCGACGCTGTACGTGACGCGGGGACTGGGGACGACGGGACTGCCCATCCGCCTGTTCGTGCCGCCCGAGATCACCGTCATCACGCTGCGCGCGGCGCCGGGCCCGGCCACCGCCGCCGAGCGGGTGCCGGCCGCCGAGCTTCAGCCGGCCTGAAACTTGAAGTCGAACCCCACGCGCGGCGGCTCGCGCTCGGGGTCGCAGCGGTAGCGCGCGAAGTCGGTCACGCCCTCGGCGCGCAGCAGGTCCTCGTCGATGACCGCCTGCCCGGTGAAGCTGTCGGGCGGCTTGGCGAAGATGGTCACCATCGCGTCGGCCACGATCTCCGGCGTCCGCCACAGCGCGCGGTCGCCCAGCCCCCAGCGGATGGTCGCCTGGCTCTCGATCATCGTGGCGGGCCACAGCGCGTTGGCCGCCACGCCCTTGCCGCGCACCTCTTCGGCCACCCCCTGGGCCACCAGGGTCATGCCGAACTTGCTGAGCGCATAGGCGACCTTGCCGGCGCCCGCGCGCGGGTCGACCGGCGGCGACAGCATCAGCACGTGCCCGAACCCGCGCGCCAGCATCGACGGCAGGAGGTGCCGGGTGCAGGCGAAGGCGCCGCGCGCGTTCACGCCCATCACCAGGTCGAACCGCTTCATCTCGGTCTCGACCACCGAGCGCCAGTAGAGGGCGCCCGCGTTGTTCACCAGGAAGTCGACCTGCCCGAAGCGCTCGAGCGCCTGCGCGGCCGCCTGCGCGATCGCGGCGTCGTCGCGCACGTCGAGCGCCAGCGGCAGCGCCCGCCGCCCCAGCGCCTCGATCTCCCGGGCGGTGTCGTGGATCGTCCCCGGCAGCCGCGGGTCGGGGGCCGCCGTCTTGGCCGCCACGACGACGTCGCAGCCTTCGGCCGCCAGCCGGAGCGCCAGCGCCTTGCCGACGCCACGCGAAGCACCCGTCACGAACGCGACACGGCCAGGGAAACGCATGTGACGAGTCTATCGCGGCGGGGACGGTCGCGCGCTGGACGTTGGCAAGTCGCGAAATCCGCCGTAGCCTCCTCGGGTGGAAACCGCAGCCGCCGCACCCGCTCCTCCGCAGACCTTCTTCCGCCGCCACCGCTGGAAGATCATCCTGGTCGGCTTCCTGGCCGTGGTGGCCGGCGCGGCCGCGCTGTGGACGCTGATTACGCTGACCTTCAGCTACTCGGACGGCGACCGCATCGGCTACGTCCAGAAGTTCTCACGCCGCGGCTGGGTCTGCCGCACCTGGGAAGGCGAGCTGGCCATGACCCCGGTCCCCGGCGCGCAACCGCAGATCTTCTCCTTCACGGTCCGCGACGAATCGGTGGCCAAGCGGATCAAGGACGCCGAGGGGAAGCAGGTTGCGCTGCACTACAAGGAGAAGCGCGGCGTCCCGAGCTCGTGCTTCGGCGACACGAGCTACTTCATCTCGGACATCCGCCAGCTCGGCAAGTAGGCCGGCGCGCGGCTCGGTGGCGTCGCACCGGCCCCCTCGCCCTCAGTGCTTCATGATCCGCTCGCGCTCCAGGCTCGGCCGGGGCGCGCGGATCGCCTCGACGTGCTCGGGCGCGCGGCCGCCAGCGGGCGGCGGGGCAGGGGCGATCCCCCGCGTGACCACCTGCGGGCCCGGCGCGTCGCCCTCCGCCACCTTCTTGGGCGGCGCCTCGCGCGGCAGCTCGGGGACTTCCTTGGGCGGATCCGCGGCCTGGCAGTCGACGAACCGCGCGATGGCGTACTGGCGGCACTGATCGACGAAGGCCTTGTCCTGCAGGAGCGGGATCTGCAGGACCGTCTTCTCGCCGTGGCTGCGGTGCTGATCCGCGAGCGAGATCCGCCGCTGCAGCTCGGCGCGGTCGGCCAGCGTCTTGGGCAGCGCGGTGAGGATCGCGCCCACCACCCCGATGGCCCCCGCCACCCACGCCTTCTTCCCGATGCTGGCCGCGGCGATGGCGCTCCCCAGGGCCGCCAGCGCGGCCCCCGAGACCGCGAAGATGTTCCCCAGCAGGGTCGCCCGCGAGAGCTGCTTCTGCAGCCCTTCGACCGTGGCGTTGCAGGCCGCCTCGCCGAGGTCGCTGTCGTCCGCCAGCGCGGCCCCCGCGAACCCCAGCCCCAGCACCGCCACCAGGCCCCCGGCGACCACCCAGCGTCGAATCCGCATACCCCTGCCAACGTCCGACCCCCGGAATCTTCCTCGGGAATTGGCCCCCGGCCGGGGCCCCCAGAGGGGTGTTGACGGACGGCCAACCGGTAGCGTAAGAACCGGTGCCTTCTCGCACTCGCCGGCGTAGCTCAGTGGTAGAGCAACGGTTTCGTAAACCGTAGGTCCCCAGTTCAATCCTGGGCGCCGGCTCAGGGATTCAGCGGACTTAGAAAAAGACCGCGAGAAGCACGTCAGGCTTGACCAGTTTTCGACCGCTGCCGACGCGACCAGATTTCTAGACGCAGGCGTCGGAGGGCGGTTCCTACCAAGCCGGTCCGGGACTCGTCTTCTTCCAGACGATCCTGAACGGCATGCGGGTGAACTGCTCGACGGTCTCTCCCAGGTCGATCTTGACCGTGTCGCCCTCGACCCTCACCCGTAGCCTCTTCGTTGGGTCGGCCTTGTACTCGATCGGCTCCTCACGGTTTGGCGGGTAGATCTTCAGGTACGTCGCTTCGCCCATCTCGGTCTCCTTTCACGCCTCGCCGCACGGTCTCGAACCGCTCGAACTTCACTCCGTCGGCGTCCGTCCTGCCCTTCCGTTCCGCGAGCCGCCGGTCGACCTCGCGTAAGCACTCCCGACACGTCACCATTTCCGCCTGTGCGTACCGCCGTGCCGACGTCGCCGCGGAGTGCCGGCTCACCGGACACTCGACGGGCATGGACGACCCGGCCTGGTGACCAGGGACCACACGAGGCCGAGAGGTCGAGGATCGGCACCTCGGGTATCTTACGGCCGGGCGATCCCTGCCTCCAGCGCTTCGAGCGTCTCCAACTCCATCCAGCGGCGCTCTTCGCCGAGCAGGTACCCGAACCTCGCCACGGCCTTTAGAAGCTACCCGCCGAGCGCCGCCAGCTCGCGCTTACCGGTCGTGCAGGAGCGCCGCCGCGACAAGCGTCAAGCAGGCCACAACCACCACCACGCCCGTCCGCGCCAGCCATCGCAGCCACGGCGGTCGGTTGCCGAACCACCCCAGGGTCACCAGCCCGACCAGCAACACCAGCGCGAGCGGCAAGACGACGACCATGGTCAATCCCCCAGCGCCGCCAGCTCGCCCGCCGAAAGCCCGGGCTGTTGCTTGACGTAGCACTCGGTGGTCACGTCGGCGTGCCCCATCCACTTCTGCAGGGTGAAGGCCGATACCTTGCCGGACCCGCCGACGAGCGTAGCGTAGGTGACCCGTCCGGCTTCGTTGGGCGTGCGCGGTTTGAGACCGGCGGCCTTGAACGCGGCGGCCATCGCGGGCCCAGTCGACTTGCCGGCGAGGTAGGTGCCCATCTGGGACGCGAGGCGGCCGTCCTTCCGGACGCGGCGTGGGGGAGGGCACACCAGCGAGCCGGGGCACTGCGCGCGCCACGCCTTCAACGCCTCGACGACCAACCACGCACTCGTCGGCGAGAAAATCTTGGAGGCCCTACAGGATGCCGACGTTGACACGCTAGGTTCTCCGGCGCTGCGCGGATCAGAACGACGCGCCGATTCCCAGGGAGGCGCCGAACGAGAGGCGGCCTTCGATACCGCGGTCGGTCCCGGTCGCCAGTGCGAGACCTTTAACCGTGGCCACGACGTAGAACTTCGAAGAGAGCTGGCAGCGGGCGTCGGCGTGGAGGCCGCCGCCCCAGGCGCTGCCGTTGAACCAGGCCGTCCCGGGGTATCCGACCGCTTCGACTTCGGCTGCGTCCTTGCGCGTGACCTCCTGGCGAATGAAGACGGCGCGCAGGTCGACCCCGGCACGCAGGTCGACTCGGGCGCCGAGCGGCACGATGCCGACCACCCCCGCTTCGCCGCCGAGCGAGGTCTCGTACACGTCGTTGACCGACGTCCCGTATTCGCCCCTCCCGGCCAGCGCGCGCACCGCCACGCCGAGGTTCCGCCAGCGCCGCTCGATCTCCAGCATCGCCTCGTCACCCAAGGAGATCGCCGTTCCCCCAACGACGCCGTCGCTCAACGTGAGGCTCCAGGGGCGTACGACCAGCTCGCTCTTGAGCGCTAAGGCCTCTGATTCGAAGGGACGGAACGCAGACGGCTCCAGTCCGCGCACAGCGCCCGCCGGGAGGACGACCTCTGTGGCGCCGCCGGCCCCCGCGAACCGCCGCTGCACCAAGTAGCGTCCGGCCGGGAGCGCGAGGGCGGTGGGGCGATCCGGGCGGGCGAACAGCTCCGCCTCGAGTGTCCGCGCGACCACCCCGTAGACCAGGTAGAGGGCGTCCCGATCGGCGGGGAGCACCAGCGTCGCCCGCCGCGCGGCGAGCTGGGTGAGGACGACCGGCCCCGCCGCGGTGAGATCGAGACGCTCCTGTGGCCGTTGGAGGACCGCGCCCGATCGCGCCGATCGCAGCAGCGTCTGGGCGTAGGCGAAATCGAAAGACTCCTGGAGGGTGACTCGACCGTCCCCGTCTGCGTCGGCCGCGCCCCGCAGGCCGGTGGTCCAGAAGTGCGAGAAGAGCGCGCCCCCGATCTCGTCGGACTCCTGCGCGACCTCGCCGTCACTGGAGGCGAATAGCCAGGCCATTCCCGTCGCGGGAGGGACCGGCGCCAGGGTGATGGCGAAGCCCGGTTCCCCACTCATCCCCTTGGCGCGGTCTTGGCTCACCCGGCAGGCGTCGATGATCACCAAGCGGAGGGCGGCCGGCATGTGCTCGACACGACCGCGGAGCTCGTCGAGCGGGAGCATCTCTCCCGAAAGGTGGAGCGCGTCGTGGTCGCCGTGGCCGCTGAAGTAGAAGATGAACGTCACCTCGCCGGCCAGGTGCTGGCGGGCGATCACCTCGGCACGATCGAACGCTGCGCGGACCGACGCAACCCGTGCGTCGGGGACCAACAGGGCGTCTGGCGACGAAACGCCGCCCAGGGTGGTGAGCACCTCGGCTACGCCCCGGGCGTCGTCGCGTGGGTGCACCAGCGTCTGGTCAGCCGAGAGGCCTATTGGGGCGCCGACCGCAATGAGGATGCGGACTGGTGCCGCCGCCGCCCGCGCCGACAACCCGACGAAGAAGACCATCACCAGCGCGACGACCACGCGTCTATGCAGGGTGGGCCTCAAGGCGCGACCGGGTGGATGCGGATGGCGTGAACGCCGGAGAAGTCGCGGGTCGAGCGGGCGCGGGCGACGGCGTCGGGCGGGCCGACTATCACCCACCCGGGGTCGACGCGCTGATCGAAGGCGATCGCCCCCTCAGAGAAGTGCGTCCCCGCGCCGAGATGTGCGGCGGGCTGCAGCGCCACCCAGGTGCCGTCGTCGGCGACCACGCCGGCCTGGATGTCGTCGTCGTGGTCGAGCGCGATCTCGACGCGGATTCGATCGCCCGGCGCGATGTTCAGGCTCCCGATCTCGCGCGACTGCGTGCCATGCCGCTCGACCACCACCGCCACCTGCGATCCGCCCTTGAATCGGATGGGTCCGACGCTCGGCGCCGCGACCGGAGCCTCGGTCACCGGCAGGGCGGGCGGGCGTTCATGAACGAAGAGCGCTACGCAGGCTGCCAGGGCCAGCGCGGAGGTCGTCGCGCCCAGCCAGCGCCCCCGATGCCGGCGAGCCTCGTCCGCCGCGCGCCGGCGGTTGACCGCCTGCACGAACGCCTCGGGTTCGGGGCGCGGCGCTGCTGCGAAGGCGTCCACCTCTCGGCGGAGCTGCTCGACGTAGGCCGAGCAGGCGGCGCACGACGCCACGTGCGCGGTCGCGTGGGCGTCGGCGTCCCCGGTGACGAGGGCGTCCAGCCGGGCGCCCGTGGGGTGGAGGTTGCGGAGGTCGGGCACGGAGTCGGTCATGGCGTCACCTCGAGCAAACGGGCCGCCCGCTCGCGGATCGCCAGCAGGCGCTTCCAGATCGTCGGCCGCGAGAGGCCCAGCGTCGACGCGATCTCGGTCTGCGGTGTGCCGTCGACGTACGCCAGAACCGCGACCTCGTATTCGGAGTCGGAGAGCTCGCCGAGGACCCGGAGCACAGCGTCGCGCGCCTCGACGTCGACGCCCGGGACGGCGAGCGCCGTGTCGGCGCGCCCGTCGATCGGCTCGGTGCGGCGCACGCGGCGCCGGCGTAGCAGGTCGAAGCAGCAGCGGTCGACGACCCGGTACATCCAGGCCAGGCGGTTCTCGGCGCGGGCCAGCGCCGCGCGCGACTCGATGATCTTTACGAAGGCGGTCTGCAAGGCATCCTCGGCCAGGGCTTCGTCGCGGAGGAGCGTACGGCCGCGACGACGGAGCAGAAACCCGTACCGGCGGTAGAGCTCGGCGAGCTCTGCGTTGGTCAGATCGGCTCCGTCGTCGGTGGGCATGCGCTGCCGGGCGAACAGGGGACGGGCTCAGTTCGAGCTGAGCCCAGCGTCGGCGGCACCGGATCCGACCGGGCCACCACCGCCGCCGCTTGACGAGTGCTGACCCGCAGCCAGCCAGCTCAGAAAGACGGACGATGGCGGCGGCTGAGCGACGCACGGCCAGCCGGCGGGCGGCGCCATGGGCGATCCCCCCACCGGGTCCAGCGTCACGATCGTCTGCTGAGCGCAAACGGTGTTCTCCTGCTGGCAGGGAGCGGCCACGTTGGTCGTGCAGGAGGAGAGGTATTCGAAGTTGTCGAGGTCGTCGCAGTGGACGTTCGGATCGTTGGCCGAGGGGAGCATCCCCGAAAAGTCCAGGACCGAGATCGTCGGAGGGAGGCTGCTTGAACTAAATGTCGTGCCGCTGTTCGGCCCCGTGGAGCACATGAGCTGCTGCGGGTCCTGCGGAGCAAACACGGGGGAGCCCTTCCCCAGCGAGAGTGATACGGGGGTGTCCATCGGTTCCCACACATAGCCCCTCACGCACGCTCCCGCCGAGCCCGCGCCGGCGTCGGCGCCGGCGTAGCAATAGTTGGAATCGGGAAGCATCAGATTGTAGCCCTTCTGTGGCATCGAGCCGTCGATGCCCAACGCGGCGAACCGAGGGCTCGTCACCAGTGACGTCGGAACGGACTGGTCGACGTAGAAGATGAGCCGGTCGGCGACTCCCTCGACCTCGTCGGTGTACTGCGATGCGCCCGGGTCCACGATATCCAGGCGACCGTTGCCATTGCGATCGTCGTACGCCACCACAAATCCCAGGGCCACGTGTACACCGGTGGCGCCGACGTCCGGCGAGGTGCCAAAGACCGTGCTGAAGTCGATCATCGCGCTCGCGGGAGGGATCGTTGTGAGCCCGATCTCGAACGAGGCCGGAAAGCCGCCGGACACGGGCACGCTGTCGGCGGACTCGTGGAAGGTGTGGTCAGCGGAAATCCCGAACCAGACGATTGCCGTGGCCAGCGAACTGGGCAGCGTGGAGGGGGCGTCGGAGGTGACGGTCCCGTGGATGTTGGTGAGCGTGGAGGGGGACCCGGTGTCCCCCGAGAGGCTACCGCAACCGACGCCGTAGAGCGCCAGACCGAGGGCAGAGATGGTGGCAAGACATCGAGAGAGCATGAGATCTCCTCCTGTAAGCCGCGCGAGACGCGCGAGCATTTGCCCTCCAGGACGCACGAGACGCCCGAAGTGCTAACAGGGGCCGTCGATTTTATCCACTCGCCATGGCAGCCCAACGCTTCGCCGATCACCCCGAAAGACCGAGCCGGCGGGCCCGACCTCGATCGCTCGGGGATCGGAGGCTCCGGTGGCGACGATGCACGCGCGGGCGGGTCGCTGAAGCCCGTCGACCCGCCGGATGACGTGAGATTCGCGGTTCCAGCCGCCGATCGCGGAGGACAGAACCTGCGAAGAAGGTGGACGAAGGTCTCGGTTCGAGCGACACACCTCGGCTCTGGGGAGCGCGAGGCCGTGTGCTCGCTGCCGTCGCGAGCGAAGGGGGCGATCAAACGGGTCTGCGCTCAAGATTTCGAAGGGTTAGGTGCCCGTCTATTTCGCCTTTGCTCCCATCGCGCGCGTAAGGGCGGTGATCGACGTTCTGGTGGAGCTCCTTCCGGTACGCCACCGCCCGAGGACGGAGTCGCGGTCTTTTAGTAGCCAGCTCAGGCTTGTGGCGAATCGGGCATCCCCTTACGATGCTCCATCCGCGCGACGCAGGACGCGGACATCCAGGTCAAGTGAGGAGAACGTCAATGAAAAGACTTTCCGTGTTGGGAATCGGGACGGTGGCAACCTTCCTGGCTCTCGGAGCTGCAGCTGCCCACGCACAGGGATACGGGGCGGCTGGATGCGGGCTCGGATCGATGGCCTTCGGAAACAAACCTGGGATGATCCAGGTTCTGGCGGCGACGACGAACGGAACCTTCGCCAGCCAGACGTTCGGGATCACCTCGGGCACCTCGAACTGCGGCGACAACGGCGTCATCAAGTCGCAGCGCGAACAAGCGGCCTTTGCCGAGGTGAACTTCCAGGATCTGAAGCGCAACATGGCGGCCGGCGGCGGTGAGTTCCTCACCTCCTTCGCGACGCTGCTGGGATGCGAAGAGAGCGCGAAGCCGGCGCTGGCCTCGATGACGCAGGCCAAGTACGAGGCGATCCTGCCGAGCGAGAAGAGCGGCCCGATGGACCTGCTGGTCGGGGTCAAGGCGCAGATCAAGTCCGATCCGTCCCTGGCCAACTCCTGCAGCGACGAGCGCGCCGTCGCCCGGGCCGAGGGGAGGCCGTACGTCAAGAAGGCGCCGCCCGCCCAGAGCGTCGCGCTGAGCACCCCGGCGAAGACCGGCTCGGTCAAGTAGCGCGTTGTTCTCCGGCATCGCCGCGGCGGCGCAGCTGTCGCTCGTCGCGGCGATGGTCGCCCCGCTTCCCGCGGCGGCGGACGCCGGCTACGCCGATCAGCTGATCGCGCTCGCCCGCTCTCGGCACTTGGCCGACACGCGCGAGTGGCGCGTTCTCCTTCACTATCGACACTCGCTCTTCGGAGGCTGGAAGAGCGAGGTCGACGGTGGGGAGTTCTTCCAGGCGGGCCCGCGCGGTCGCCGCGATCCGGAAGCGGAGCTGGAGGCTTCTCTGCGCGCCTTTCTGGCGTCGGAGCCGCGCGACGACGCGCATGCGCAGTGCCGCCTTCCGGCGCGCTGGGAGTGGCTCCGAAGCGCGCTCGGCATCGACGCCGCCCGCGTCCCTCACGAGAGCTGCCCGGCCTTCGACAAATGGCGTACCGGGATCTCGGCGACGACCGCCACGCTGGTCTACGCCACCGCGTACCTGAACAGCCCCGCCACGATGTACGGGCACACCTTCCTGCGGCTGTCGCGCTCGACGGGCGAAGGGAACCAGCTGCTCGACTACATCGTGAACTACGCCGGGGACGTCGACACGGAAAACGGCCTCGTCTACGCGTTCAAGGGCGTCACCGGGATGTTCCCCGGTCGCTTCTACGTGATGCCGTACTACGTGAAGGTCCAGGAGTACTCGAACATCGAGAGCCGGGACCTGTGGGAGTACGAGCTGTCGTTCACGCCGGAGCAGGTCCGCCGTCTGGTGATGCACGCCTGGGAGACGCGAACCGCCCAGTTTCGCTACTACTTCTTCACCCGCAACTGTTCGTACCTGCTGCTCTCGCTGATGGAGGTCGCCGATCCGAGGTTGCACCTGACCGAGCACTTTCACGGCACGGTCATTCCCGGGGATACGGTCCGCGTCGTCCTCGCCCAGCCCGGGCTGGTCCGCAGGATCTCCGCGCGACCGTCGCTGGTGACGGTCATGAAGCGCCGCAAGGGGAGCTTCACCGGCGCCGAGCTGGAGGCGGCGCGGGCTTGGGCCACTGCCGCGCCGGGTGCGCCCGCCCCCCCGCAGCCGCCCGGGGAGTCGAAGGAGCGCCAGGCCCTGATCCTGGACGCCGCCTACGATTATCTCCGCTACAAGACGCGCAAGGAGTCCTCGCCCAGCGAGCTCTTCAAGCAGCGCGAGCGCCGCCTGTTGCTCGCGCGCGGGCGCACCGGCGTTCCGCCCCAGGTGGTCACGGCGCAGCCCGCGATCGGCGCGCCGGAGACGGGGCACGATTCGCTCCGCCTCACCGTGGGGGCGGGAACCTCCGACCAGGCCGGCGCGTTCGAGACCATCTCGCTGCGCGGCGCCCTGCACGACTACCTCGACGATCCGCACGGCTACCCCGAGGACGCGCGCCTGCAGATGGGCAGCCTGCGGCTGCGGTTCGAAAACCAGCAGCGCGCGCTGCGCCTCGATCGTCTCGACGCGATCGACATCGTCTCCGCGTCGCCGTTCGATCTCTGGGTGCAGAGCCCGTCCTGGAAAGTCTGGTTCGGCGTCGACAACGCGCGCGAGCTCGGCTGCGAGGAGCCCGGCTCGCCGATCGCCGGCTGGCGCTGCCTCTACGTCGGCGTGACCACGGGCGGTGGCGTCGCCGCACGTTTGGCGCCGCACCGGAGCATGCTCTTTCTCCTCCTGGCCGAGACGGACCTCGGCGTCGGCCCGGCCTTCGCGGGGGCGCACGATTTCCGCCTGGGCGCCGGCGGTGAGGCGATGCTGGCCGGCGGCGCCGGTCCCTGGCGCTTCGAGGCCGGCGCCCGCGCCATCTACTACTTCCTCGGCGATCGCACGCCCGCTCTCCGCCTGCGCGTGGGGCAGGCCTTCGCGCTCTCCCGCTGGTTGGCGCTGCGCGCCGGCGTGGAGACGGCAAACGCCTACGCGCAGATCGTGGGCGAGCTGGCCTTCTATTTTTGAGGCGCTAGTACCGAGCTCGCCCGGCTTCGGGCGCGCGCGGCGTGCTCGACGATCGTCCCAGCGCTACCCGCAAGGTTGTGCATGTCGTCGGGCGAGATGTTGCGGTTCTCGGACACCCCCAATTGTAGCCACCCAGACCTTGATGGTGGCGTTGCCGTAGGGCGGCGCGTCCCGGTATCATCGGGGGCCTCATGCGGGTGGGGGCGGTAGCGCGAAAACTGGGTCTCCCTTGGGCGCTCTTGCTCGCCGCCGGTTGCGGGGGCTCGCGCGGATCGCGGGTCGATGGAGGCGCGGGCCGCGGCGGCGCTGGCGGGGCCGCCGGAGCGGCGGGCGGCCACGCGGGCGCGCAGGGGGGAGTCGGCGGGCAGGGCGGCCACGCTGGAGCGCAGGGCGGTGGCGGCGCGCAGGGCGGCGGTGGCGGGCAAGGCGGCCACGCGGGAGCGCAAGGCGGCGGCGGCGCGCAGAGCGATGGGGGCGTCACGGCCGCCACGCTCGGTCTCACGCCGTGCCGGGATCTCTCGCCCAACGCGGCGTCGATCGTCGCGGCGGCCGGTGGCGGTTATTTCTTGGCCACGCACCCGCTCGGCGCGTCGCTGATTACGAACGGCACGTGGCACGTCCCGCGGACGTTCACCGGCCAGCTGGGATACATCGGCGCCGGAGCGCTCGCGCCCGACGCGTCGTGGGGCGCGACCATCGGCAGCGACGACGCGCTCCGGATCTGGCGCGCCAGCGACGGCAAGGAGACGGGGCGCTTGATCCTCGGCGCGGCTCCGGCGGCGGTGGCGGCTGCGCCCGTGGGGAGTCTGGTCGTGGTCGGCGACGGTGGTGGAGCGGTGACGGGCGTCGATCCGGCGACGGCGATGCCGCTGTGGAAGGCGACGACGCTCGGCGGGGCGGTGCAGTCGCTCCATTTTGCGCCGGACGGGCAGACGCTGGTGGTCGGGACGCCGAAGGACTTCGAGTGGCTCAGCGCCGCCACCGGGAACCTCGTGCGCACCTACCCGATGCCGGCGGGCGACGGAGGGGTGAGCCGCGACGCCGGCGTCGGCGTCACGTTCGCGCCCGCCGCGGCGCTCTCGGCGGACGGGACGCGGCTGGCGATCTCGACCGGGGACGCGACGCAGGGGACGGCCGTGAAGGTGATCGCCACGGCCGATGGCTCGCCCGTCGGTCCCGGCTGGAGCGGGCAGAGCTTCGTCCGAGCGCTCGCGTTCTCGGCGGACGGCACGCAGTTGGTGATCGGCAGCCTGGCGGGCGCGGTGCTCTACAACGTGGCGACGGGCACCGCCGCGCGCACGTTCGAGACCAACGACGTCCCGCAGGACATGACCCTCTCGCCCGACGGGACGATCCTGGCGGTGGCGGCGGCCGCGCTGCATTTCTACCGGTTCTCCGACGGGACCGAGGTGAACACCTCGGGGCAGACCGGGTTCATCTGGGGCGGGATGTTCGCGCGGGACGGTGTTCGCGAGGTGTTCGGCGGCGTCGCCGGCCCCACGCAGGTCTGGGACGCGACGCAAGGGGCGCGGCTGCGGGTCATCCCCATGTCGTCGGCGATCGGGAACCAGGGGAGCGTCGCCTTGACGCCCACCGACCAGCTGCTGGTGACGTTCAACGCCACGGGGACGTACTGGGACCTCACGCAGGGGACGGCCACGTCGACGATGACCTTCGCGGGGCTGGTCAACTACGACACCGTGTCGGACGCCGTGTTCACGCCGGATGGGAAGACGATCATCGGCGTGGACCAGTCCACGAGCTCTGGTCGGGTCACTCTCTGGGACGCGGCCAGCGGCGCGGTTCAGCGCGCGTGGATGGCGCACGCCACTGCTTTGACGACGCTCGCGCTCAGCCACGACGGAACGGTGCTGGCCACCGCCGGGTACGAACAGCCGGCGCCCGACGGCGGCATCGTCCCCGTCGGGAACGACATCAAGCTCTGGGACGTCGCCTCGGGCGCGCTTCTGGCGACGATGGTCGGGCACACCGACGTCATCAACAGCGTCGCTTTCTCGCCCGACGGCACGCTGCTGCTCGCCGGCGACCAGAACGGGCTCGTGCGGCTGTGGTCGGTCCCCGGCGGCCAGCCGGTGCGCGATCTCGCGACCGGCCTGGTTCCGATCATCGGCGCGGAGTTCAACAGCTTCGGCAGCTCGGTCGCGTTCTCGCCGGACGGCAAGACGGTCGCCGCGGCCGGCGTCGACTGGACCATCACCGCCGGCCACACCGGCGTCATCGCCCTCTGGTCGACCGCCGACGGCACCCTGGTGGGGCGGTTGCTGTCGTTGAACGACGCGAACCTCGGCTTCATCACCTGGTCGCCGAGCGGCAACCTGCTGACCGCGGGCGCGTCCGACGGCATGCGGGTCTGGTGCCTCGACGAGCTGGCGGCCGGCACGACGCCTTGAACGCCGGCGTGGCCATGACCGGAGCCGAAAGAGGCCTGGTCAAGGCGCTGGCCGTCTGGGGTTTGCTGGGCCCGGCGCGAGCTTCAGGGATGGTCGATCGCCGATGCGCTGAGGCGCGCGCATAGATCCGAGATCGCCCGCGGCCAGGGGGGGCGCGGTGAATCAGGCGATTACTTACTCCCGCCGACCGCGGACTGGCCGATAACGGGACACATGATCTTCGCCGCGCTCACCGCCCGGGCTGATGTCCACGCCGACCTCGTCGAGGTGGTCGGCGAGCTGTGCTGGATCGCGACGGTCGCCCACTACACGGGCGACTGTCGGCGCCGTGACGAGGTCGTCGACCTGGCGGGCGAGCTGGCGGCGCAGCGGACGGCCGGGCTCGCCGGCGCTCACTGAGGCGGTCGCGCCTTCGCGCGCCGGGCCCGAAGGCGTGCGAGCTAGGCTCGCGAGATCCGGCGGGGGAGGGGCGTAGCTCCGGGCGCGGCGGTCGAACGGCTCCCGAGCTCGATGAGCAGATCGGCGGCCGCCTCGATGGCGTCGTCTCGGACCGAGCCGAGACCCTGGAGGTTCGCGAACGTCGCGCCGATGAGGAGCGCGGTGACGACGCCCGCGGGATCGGCCGTGATGCGAGCGAAGAAGGCGGCGGCGGGGTCCATGCCTCTATGAACGAACGACGCGCTCCGCAGTTCCGCGAGCGCCTTCCGCTGGCGGCGGCTGCGCCCGGGGTCGGACAGCGTTCCGTCGAAATTCCAACGGTAAATCCCTCTGATCGCCGTTCCGGCGCGGCGTTCGGCCCTGGTGTCGGCCTTGCTCTTGGCCGGGGACGGCGCTCGCATGGACCGCAACGCACCTCGTCGACACCTCGGGGGCCGGACCCTCACCGTGATGGCCGTTGCCGTCCTGGCGGCCGGCTGCGCCGCGATCACCTGTGGCGCGGCCGGGAGCACCCCCTTCTCGCTCAACAGCTATTCACAGACCTGGGGCGTGGCGCTGATCATCACGCCGTCGTACGGCTGGCTTCACGGACCCTGAGGCGGGCCGAGGACGTTGCGGACGCGGCGCAGGTACTTGGCCTCCGAGCCCTCGCCCCAGCCATGGTTGATGTAGCGGACGTGGCCCGCGCGATCGACGAGGAACAGCGTCGGCTCGAGCTCGCAGCCCCAGCGCCGCCGGTCGCTCCCCGCGGTGTCGATGACCACGGTCCCGTCGCCGGGGCGGGGATTGTCGGCGAAGAACCTCCGGACGGCGGCCGGGTCCTCGCCGGCATCGACGAGGATGAAGCGCAGCCGCGGGCCGACCGTCCGCTGGATGGCGTCGAGCTCGCGCAGCGCCCGGTGGCACGGGCGGCAATAGGTGCCGAAGAACATGACCACCGTCGCCTCGCCCGCCGACCAGTCCGCGGCTTCGAACGCCCGGCCGTCCAGCGTCGTCCCCGCGAGCGGCGGGGCCGGGGCACCGACCGCCAGCGCCGGGCCCGGCGCGTCGGCCGCCGCGACGGGGGCGCCGAGGGCGAGCGCGGCCGCCACTGCAGCCGCGAAGCTCGGGACGGCGACCCTCATGGCGGGCGAGTCTACCGCCCGCGGGCGCGGTCAGCGCATGAAGAACGGGCGCGCCACCTCGGGCATCTGCTTGAAGCGGCTGGCGATGATCTCCTTGGTCTCGGTCAGGTGGATGCCGTCCTCGTCGAGGTAGGAGACCGACGTCGCGGGCAGGAAGATGTCTCCCTCGAGCAGCCGCGTCTGCTCGATGCGCATGTAGCCCGAGGCCTTGTCGTACGACTCGATCCAGCCGAGGCTCTGGTCGTCGGCGTCGAAGACCTTCACGCCCGGGTGGATGCGCTCGCGCACTTCGCGCAGGCCGTTCGCGTCGAGCGGGACCATCTTGCCGGACCGTCCGCTCTGGATGTGGCCCGTCCCGGTGAACCGGCCGCCGGGGCTGATGTCGGGCGTCACCTCCGGCAGGCGGTCGTAGACGTCGCTCACGACCGAGCGGGTCACGTTGAGAAAGACGCCCGCCTGGTTGAAGTGGTCGATGGCCCAGAAGGGGATGTAGCGCGGACCCGAGAAGCCGCCGCTCGACTCGAAGTAGCCGAGCTGCTTCTCGACGTGCATGACCTTCCCGATCCGTTTCCCCTCGACGTCGTGGACTTCCATCCCCTCGAGCAGCTGTTCACCCATGCCGATCCCTCCGAGTTCCAAATCCCATTTCCAAGATGGGATCGGCCGCGGCCGCGTTCGGGTCGGAAGATCCCGCAATGGACGGTCGAGACGGCCGCCAGAAATGTGGCCAGGCCGACGTCTTCGCGACCGGGGGCGAGGGGTTCTTGCGCGCGACGGACTGGGGTACCATGTCGCGATGGGCAAAGCGCGCTGGACCGTGGGAATGGGTGTGGTAGCGGCGGTCGGGCTGATGGCGGCGACCGCGATCTCGAAGCCGGCCGAGCCGGCGGGGGCGCCCCCGTCGGGGGCTACGACAGGCGCGCCGGCCGAGCCGGCGCCCGAGTTCAAGCCGATCGAAGGGCCGACGCAGGTCGAGCTGGGGCACGACCTGCAGCTCGCCTTGCCGGAGGGGTTCCTCTACCTCGATCCGCCGCAGGCGAAGAAGCTGATGGAGAAGAACG
>Ga0070734_10001687_pt1 | contig 30542 bp, 24 predicted proteins | sample Coa_R1_8_FD_66444 | JGI IMG/M metagenome (GOLD analysis project Ga0070734, IMG submission 66444) | Surface soil microbial communities from Centralia Pennsylvania, which are recovering from an underground coalmine fire - Coalmine... | ecosystem: Environmental > Terrestrial > Soil > Unclassified ... | reverse complement strand
AAGCGGCGCCGTCGCGAGGCGAAGCGAAGAGTCCCGCGCTAGGCGCGGAAGGGGACCGGGGACGGTCCCCTCCCGCCAACCCCTCCCCGACGCGGCCTGGTCGGCAGATCGGAGCGCGAGACCTAGGTGGCGATCCCTACGGGACGCGCGGGGGGCGATTCTGGGAACGCCTGCTCGGTCAGAAGGCGGTAATCCGAGAATGGCCGCAATCCGAACGCGTGGCGGCGGGAACGCGACGCTCGAACGCGGCGTTCCAAGGCCGGATCCGCGGGGGACGCGGCGCCGCGAGCGCGGCGGATTTAGGTGTGGGTCATGTCGGCGGGGGCCGAGTCGTTCGGTCCGCCGTCGTTGGTCGAGCTGCTGCTGCAGGCGATCGGGACGATCACGACAGCCAGACCGAGGAGCATCCAGAACACGAAACCGGAAACTTTACGCATGGTTCCCCTCTCTCTTTACGGGGGAGTATAACGGCGCGATCTGGACCGTCTAGAGCAATTGTTTGCCTGATTTGTGGCCGAAAGCTTTCGGTAACAGTCGCGCGCGTCCCGCGATCCAGATGGGAAATTCGGCCAGTCCGCCCAGCCTCTGGAGGCGCGCGGCCAGGCCGGCGCCGTCGGCGAGCGGCGCGCGGGCCATCGTCCGCAGCGCGCGCCAGGCGCGGCGCGTCCGGAACTCGGCGTGCACGGTGCGCGACAGGGTCCGGTAAAACTCGCGGGTGAAGACCCCGGGGAAGAGGGGATCGAGGTCGTCGCTCTCGCGCCAGTTGCGCTTGTCGCCGAGGCGCGCCCGGACGCGCTCGTGGAACCGCGTTCCGGGAAGCGGATAGCTGACCGAGATCCCGATCTCGTCGGGGGCGAGCTCCGTCACCAGACGTCGCGTCATCTCGATCTCCGGCCATCCCTCCGCGGGATAGCCGAACTGCAGGAAGAAGCCGATCCGCACGCCGGCGCCGCGCAGCCGCCCGACGGCGGCGCGCACCTCCGCGACGGTGATCCCTTTGTCCATCGCGTCGAGCACCGCCTGCGATCCGGACTCCACGCCCATCCAGGCCTCGGCGCATCCTGCCCGCCGCAGCGCCGCGACGTTCTCCTCGGTCATCAGGTCGGCGCGCGTCTGACAGAGGAACGGCGTGACCAGGTTCGCGGCGGCGATCTTCTCGGCGAACGGCAGCAGCCAGCGCGCCTTGAGGCCGAAGATGTCGTCGCAGAACCAGAGGTGGTCGGGGGCGTAGCGCTCGCGCAGCAGGCGCAGCTCGGCGAGCACGTTGTCCGGCGAGCGGGTGTGGTAGGTGTTGCCGTAGACCGGCTTCGCGCACCAGTTGCAGAGATACGGGCAGCCGCGCGTGGTGACGACGTTGAGCGAGAAGTAGCCGTGGCGCCGGCGCCAGAAAGCGCGGTAGCGGTCGACGTCCACCAGGTCCCAGGCCGGCAGCGGGAGCTCGTCGAGATCCTTGAGGAGGGGGCGGGGGCCGGTCTTGCGCTGCATCCCCCGCTCGCGAAACACCAGGCCGGGGAGATCGTCGACCTTGGGAGGCGCCTCGGCCGGGGCGCCGTCGAGGCGCGCGGTCAGCTCGGCCAGCGTCAGCTCGCCCTCTCCGACGATCACGTAGTCGGCGCCGGCGGACAAATAAACATCCGGCGCGTCGGCGGCATCGTGCCCGTACACGACGACGCGCGCGCCGGCGGCGCGCGCCTGGCGGGTCATCGCCACCGCCGCCTCGCGCATCCGGCCGAGGCACATCTTGGTGAACCAGTTGAAGACGTCGTCGTAGATCACCACCAGCGACGGGCGGGCCCGCGAGAACGCGGCGGAGAAGCCGCTCACGTCGTCGTCCAGCATCGGATCGTAGAGGGCGACCTCGTGCCCGCGCGCGCGCAGGTGCGCGGCCGCGGTGATCGTGGCCAGCGGCGGATACGGCTTGCCGATGTCGTACTGTTTGCGGTCGAACCTCAGAAGGTGACCGTGCGTGAAGAGGACGCGCATCGCGGTGCCTGCCCGTTGGGCGGGGCGATGAGTATACTCCGCGAAGTGACCGTGCTCGGCGGCGGCGCGGATGCGTTCGACGCGCTCGCCTCTCGCTACGACGCGCTGTTTTCTCCGGCGGCGAACCCCCTCGTGGGGTTGGCGCGCGCGCGCGTGCACGCGGCGCTCGGGCGGCACTTCGCCCCGGGCGCGCGGCTCCTGGAACTCGGGTGCGGCACCGGCGAGGACACTCTGGCGCTCGCCGCGCGCGGCCACACGTTGGTCGCGTGCGATCCCGCCCCCCAGATGCTCGCGCGCGCCGAGGCCAAGCTCGGCGCCGAGGGGCGTGCCGCGGCCGCGCGCTTCGTGCGCGGGACTGCCGCCACGGTGGCCGACGCCTGGCCGACGCTCGGCGAGCGCGTCGACGGTGTCTTCTCCAACTTCGCGCCGCTCAACTGCGAGCTGTCGCTCGATCCGGTGCGGCGGCTGCTCGAGCAGGCGCTGGCGCCGGGGGGGCGCTTCGTGGGGGTGGTCCTCCCGAAGATCTGCCCGCTCGAGATCGCGCTTTTTCTCGCCCGGGGCGAGCCGCGGACGGCGTTTCGCCGCTTCCGTCGCGCGCCGGTGGCGGACGTCGACGGGCACACGTTTCCGATGCGCTACTACGGGGTCCGGGACTTCGATCGGGCGCTGGGTGCGGGGTTTCGCCGCCTCGAGGTCCGCAGCCTCGGGCTTTTCCTGCCACCGCTCAGCTTCGGTCCCCAGCTGGCGCGCGCCTCGAGGCTGCTCGACGTCCTGGCGGCGCTCGAGGATCGCACCGCCGGACTGCCGGGGCTGCGGCACCTCGGCGACCACGTGATCGTCGTCTACGAGCGCCGCTGATGGGAGGGGCGAGCGCCGCCACGAGACTGCTGGCGCTCGGGCGAGGGACGCTCCTCCTGCTGGCCGCGCTGCTGCCGTTCGAGCGCATCGAGCCGCTCGCGCACCTCGGTCCCCTGCAGCTCTCCAGCGTCGAGCTCTTTCTCTACCTGGCGCTCGCCGCCTGGGGGGCCGCGCTCGCTGCCCGGTTCTGGGCCGGCGAGCGCGACGTCTGGGCCCGCCTGCGGAGCGCGCCGCGGGCGCACCGAGCGGTGGCCCTGTTCGCTCTGGTGGTGTTCGCCTCGGCGTTGCTGGCTCCCGCGTCGCGCGGTCCCGCCTTGAAGTTCGCCCTGCGGAGCGCGGGCGGGATGCTGCTCTACGCCGCGGCGGCCGATCTGCTGCGCGCGCCCGGGGCGGTGTCGCGGACCGCGCGCGCGCTCGTGGGGGGCGCGCTGCTGGCGGCGCTGCTGGTCATTGGCGAGACCCGCGTCGCGTGGCTGGTGGCGGCGCTGCGCCCGTTCCACATCCAGACGTTCGAGGCGCTCGGCGTCCCGCGCGCAGCCGGTCCCTTTCAGTATCCGAACATCGCGGCCATGTACCTCGAGGCCGTGGCGCCGCTGGCCGTGGCGCTGGCCGCGGCGAGAGCAGCGAAACGGGCCGACGCGTCGGCCGCGCAGGGCCGCGCCGCCCGGCTCGGCGGGCTGGCGCTCGTGGCCCTGGTCCTCATCGTGCTCCTCGACGGGGTGCTGGCGACCGGGTCGCGGGCCGGGCTGGCGGGGGCGGTCATCGTCGTGGCGGCCGTCGGCGCCTGGACCGCGCGCGACGCCGCCAGTCGGGGGGCGGCGCTGGCGGCGCTGACCGCCGTCGTGGTCGTCATGGCGATCGCCTCGGGTTCCGCGCTGGCCGGGCGGTTTCTCTTCTGGAATGACGGCGGCTGGTACCGTGGGGTCATCACGCCGGTCATCGCGCCGTCCGAGCGCGTGATGCGGCTGGCACCCTCGGCCACCACGACGGAGACGCTCGAGCTGCGCAACGAGGGGGCGCTGGCCTGGCGGCGCGAGTCGCCCACTCCGGTGAGGCTGTCCTACCACTGGCTCGACCAGGCGAGCCGCGTGGTGGTGTACGACGGCGCCCGGACGGTCCTGCCCACCGACGTCGACCCCGGGGGGCGCGTGCGCGTCGAGGCGATCGTGCGCGCTCCGCGCCTGCCCGGCGCCTACACGCTGTGGTGGGACCTGGTGCACGAGCACACCAGCTGGTTCAGCGAGCGTGGCAACCCGGGGCTGCGCGAGACCGTGGTGGTCGCCGGCCCTGGCGCCGAACCCAGCATCCCCGCCCCCATGGCCGGCGGGGTGCGTGACCCAGCGGTCGGTCACCTCATGGGGGCCGATGACGGCTCCGTCCGGATGCCGCGCGGCACGCTCTGGCGGGGCGCGCTGGCGGCCTGGCGGTCGCGGCCGCTGCTGGGGATCGGCCCCGACAACTTCCGCCACCTGGCCGGCGGGTTCGTGCACCGCAGCGACGCCGACCCGCGGATGCACGCCAACAGCCTCTTGTTCGAGACGCTCGCCGATCTGGGGCTGGTCGGTCTGCTGGCCTTCGCCGGCGTCGTCGTCGCGCTGGGCGCCACGGCGCGCCGCGCGGTCGAGGTCCCGGCGACGCGGTGGCTGGCGCTGGGCGTCGCCGCCGCGCTGGCCGCTTTCTTGCTGCACGGCGTCCTGGATTATTTCCTCGAGTTCACCCCGACCTATGCGCTGTTCTGGCTGTTGGCGGGAATGATCGTCGCGATGCAGAGAGCTCCGGAGGCCGCGCGGTGACCCGCGACGAGTCGCTCGAGGCGATGTTGCTGGTCCAGTACGTCGCGCTGGTGGTGGGGGCGCTCGTGCTGGCGCGGCTCGCGCACCTGGCGGCGGCGCACGCGCTGCCGTCGCTCAAGCCGCCGGTGGCGCCCGGCGAGTACGCCCACCTGCTGGTCGTCTACCTTCCGGTCTGGGTGTTCGCCGCCGAGCGGCTGGGGGTCCACCGCGTCCGCGTGCTGACCGGCTCGCGCACCGAGCTGGCCCGACGGCTGGTCATCACCCAGGTGTGGGGTCTGCTGGCGGTGGCCCTCATCCTGGTCGCCGCGCAGACGTCGCTCAACCGATCGCTGATCGCGATCTTCTTCGTCGTCTCGACCGCGGTGCTGCTCACGGCGAGCTCCCTCCAGCGCCGGCTGGTCGCCCGCCAGCGCGGCGAGTCGCTGCTGTTGGTGATCGGCCGCGCGGAGGCGGAGGCGCTGGGCGAGATCGAGCGGGCGCGCGGGCGGCGGGTCGTCCACTGCGCGGCGGCCGAGCCGGCGGAGATCGCCCGGCGGCTGCGCGAGGACCCGGTCGACGAGGCGGTGCTCACCGAGGCGCTCTCCGCCGACGACACCCGCACGCTGGTCGAGCTCCTGTCCGAGCACGGGATCCCGGCGCTGGTGCCGCTCGCGCACGGCGTCGATGGGTTCCCGCCGCCTCAGGTCGAGGCGCTGGGGCGCGCGCAGGTCCTGGTCTACCAGCGGCGACGGCCCAGCGTCCCGTCGCTGGTCATCAAGGCGATCGCCGACCGCGTGCTGGCGGCGGCGCTGCTGGTGGCGCTGGCGCCGCTGCTGCTGTTGCTGGCGCTCCTGGCGCGCGCCCTGGTCGGCCGGCCGATCCTCTACGTGCAGCGGCGGGGCGGGTTCTACGGACGCCCGTTCCGGATGCTCAAGTTCCGGACCATGCGGGTGGGCGCCGAGGACGAGCGCGCGGCGCTGCTGGCGCAGAACGAGATGGACGGGCCGGTGTTCAAGCTGACCAACGATCCGCGGGTGACGCCGTTCGGACGGCTGCTGCGGCGGTTCAGCCTCGACGAGCTGCCGCAGCTGTGCAACGTGCTCTGCGGCCAGATGAGCCTGGTCGGCCCGCGCCCGCTCCCGGTCGAGGAGACCGCGGCGCTGACCGGCGCGCACCGGCGGCGGCTCTCGATGCGCCCGGGCCTGACCTGCCTGTGGCAGGTGGGCGGACGCAGCGACCTGCCGTTCAAGGAGTGGATGGCGCTCGACCTCGACTACGTGGATCGCTGGAGCCTGGGCCTCGATCTGGCCATCTTGCTGCGGACGCTTCCGGCGATCGTCAAGGGCCGGGGCGCCCGTTAGCGGGCGCCGCGCGCGCCGAGCTGGCCCTCGACGAACGCGCCGAAGCGCCGCTCGAAGCTGGCCCGGTCGAACCGCGCGGCCGCCGCGCGCAGCAGCGCGGGAGCGAACGTGATGCCGTCCAGGCGATCGAGCGCCGCGCCCAGCGCCTCGGGCGTCGCCTCGGTGAAGAGCACGCCGGTCTCGCCGTCGCGGACCGAGTCGAGCGTGCCGCCGGCCGCATAGGCGACCACCGGGCGCCCGGCGGCCATCGCCTCGACGGGCACGATGCCGAAGTCGTCGAGCGCCGGGTGAATCACCGCGCGGCTCTGGGCGTAGAGCGCGCCGAGCTCGTCGTCGTCGACCCGGCCCCGCAGCTCGACGTTGGCCCCGGCCAGCCGTTCGAGGCGGCCGCGCTCCGGCCCGTCGCCGACGACGACCAGGCGCCCGCGGCGGCCGGGGGCGGCGAAGGCGCGGACCGCCAGCTCGACGCGCTTGTAGGGGACCAGCGCCGAGACGCACAGGTAGAGCGGTTCGGCGGCGCGCGGCGGCGGATCGGGGACGCGCGCGAAGCGCCCGGCGTCGACGGGCGGCTCGATCACCTCCGACGGACGGCCGTAGACGCGCCGGATGCGCTCTTGCGTGTAGAGACTGTTGGCCACCAGCGCGGAGACCCGGGCGGTCGCCGCCACGTCCCAGCGGCGCAGCCTCTCGGACAGCAAGGCGAAGGCCGCCCGCCCCAGCGCGCCGCCCGGCACCGACGGCGCGTAGTCACCGGCCGCCTCCCAGATGTAGCGCATCGGCGAGTGGACGTACGAGACGTGCAGCGCGCCCGGCGCGGCGACGGCCCCCTTGGCCACCGCGTGGCTGCTGGAGACGACCAGATCGAACCCGGCCAGCGAGAGCGACTCGATCGCTTTGGGAAAAAGCGGCAGCAGCATCCGGAACCCGGCCCGCCCCAGCGGGAGCCGCCGGGCGAGCGGGTCGATGAACGCCGTCCGCACGTCGCGCGCCGCGAGCTCGGGCGAGACGACTCGCGGGTCGTAGCGGAGCGTGTAGACGGGGGCCCGAGGGTAGAGGCGGCAGAGCGACTCCAGGACGCGCTCGGCGCCGCGCATCGAGACCAGCCAATCGTGGACGATCGCCACCCGCGGCGTCATGGCGTCGCGGACGAGGCAGGCCGGGGACCGAGCGTGTCGAGCAGCCGCCGGGCGTTGGCGTCGGTCGCGGCCAGCGCCGTCAGTCGCGCGCGCGCGTCGGCGGCGCGCTCCTCCTCGCCCAGCTGCGCGGCTGCCTGCGCGCGGGTGAAGAGCGCGCCCGGGTAGGTGTGGAGGATCTCCAGCGCGCGGTCGGCGGCCTGGCTGGCGCCCCCCGCGTCGCCCGCCGCGAGACGGGCGCGGGCCAGCGCCTCCCAGGCGTTCGCCGAATAAGGCTCGAGACCCAGCGCGCGTCGGGCCTCGGCGATCGCCGCCGGCGGGTGGCCGGCCCGCAGCTCGGCCGCCGAGCCCAGCAGCGCCACCTGGAAGTCGCGCGGCGCCGCCGCCGCCGCGCGCCCCAGCGGGACCAGCGCCGCCTCGGCGTCGGCCGGCGCGGGCCCGGCCCACAGCGCGGCCTGGCCGCGCGCCAGCCAGAACGACGCCGCGATCCGCTGCCCGGACCACCCGAGCGCGCCGGCGAGCACGAGGCCGCCCACCGCCGCGGCGGCCAGGCGGGCGCGCGGTCCGCCCGCGCGCGCCGGGCTGGCCGGCGCCGGGGCGTCGACCTCGACCGCCAGCAGGCCGATCGCCACGCCGAACAGGAAGACAGTGGCCGGCATCGCGAACGGGAAGCCCGTCAGGCCGCAGCCGGCGAAGGCCGCCACGCTCCCCGCGCAGGCGGCGGGCGCGGAGGCGTCGGCGGGGCGGCCCGCCGTCCGGGCGCGGCGCGCGCGCCGCCAGGCCGCCTCCGCCAGCGCCGCGTAGAGGGCCATCAGCGCCAGGAGGCCCAGCGGGCCAGTCTCGGCGAGCCGCTCGAGCAGATCGTCGTGCGCGCGCCCGGGAACCGCGGTGGGGGAGAGGACGCCGTCCCTGGCGGCGTTCGGCTCGGCGCGCAGAGGGAACAGGACGGCGAAGTTTCCGGGCCCGATGCCGGTCAGCGGCTCGGCGCGGAAGAGCTCGAACGTGCGGCGCCAGAGGGCGAACCGGGTGCGCGCCACCGGCGACGAGGGGGTGACGGCGTCACGGACGACCTCGGTGGCGGGCGCGAACCGCTTGACGTCGCGCGAATCGTGCTCGGTCCAGCTTCCGGGAACGGCCGCCGCCAGCAGGGCCAGCGCGACGAGCCCGACCCCCGCCAGGACCACGGCGCGGGTCGCGGTCGGGCGGCGCAGGGCGAAGAAGACGCCGACGCCGAGCGCCCCGCCGACCCAGGCGCCGCGCGCGCGCGCCACCGCCAGGTAGACGATCTGGAGCCCGAGCAGCAAGGCCAGGAGGCGGGCGCGCGCCGCCGGCTCCCGGTCTTGCGCGCCGCCCGACCAGAGCAGGCCGAGGGCGAACGGGATCGCCATGGCGACCGCTTCGGCGGCGACGTTGCGGTTGCCGAAGGTCGAGCCGGGGACGCTGATGGTCGGGATCGGCAGCGGCAGCAGGCGGAGGTGCTGGACGAGACCGACGAGCGACACCAGCCCCGCGCCGGCGACGACCGCCTCGGCGAGCCGCCGCCGCGGCGCCGGATCGGCCGAGGCCGCCAGCAGCCCCGCGCCCAGGGCGACGCCAAAGAGCGCCAGCATCCGGACCAGCTCGGGCGCCGCGTAGGGGGCGCCGGCCGGCGGCCGCCGGGCCGCCAGCAGCGCCGCCAGCAGCGTGGTGGCCAGCAGCGCCTGGCAGCTGCGGGCGACGAACGGGCTCCACCGGCCGACCGCCGCGCCGCTCACCTCGGCCGAGAAGCGGGCCCCGAGACCGAGCGCGCCGGCCACCACCAGCACGGCCAGCTTCGGCTCGACGAACGGCGCCGCCAGCGCCGGCAGGTAGCCGAGCGCGACGACGATCGCCGCCACGGGGAGCGCGGTCGCCGCGACGGTGACGGCGCGATCGCGGGCGACGGGCGTCATCGTCTAGGCCGGCAGCGATCCACGCGCGCTGGCCGCCCCGCCGTTCCAGGCGGCGCGCAGGTCGTCGAGCCGCGCTTCGAAGCGCCCCAGCACACGCCGGCGGTGATCGGAGAGGTGCAGCTTGAGGATGCCGCCCGAGACGACCACGTCGGCGCGCGGCGCCCGGGCGGCGCGCCGGCCGAGGTGGAAGCGCCAGATGGTCCCCAGCAGCCGCTCGACGGCCTCGCCCCCGAGCGCCAGCGCGCGCTCGGTCAGGCGCTGCGTGCGGGCCGGCGGGATCTCGGCCGCCGGCGGGCGCGGCTCGTAGGCGGGATAGAACCCGCGCACCCAGTCGCGGTTGGCGGCCACGAAGCGCTCGAACGTGTCGAGCCCCGCGATCGGCACCAGCGACAGCGCCTGGTGCGCGGTGAAGAGGTCGTGGTTGTAGGCGATCTCCAGGTTGTCCTCGTCGACCAGGTAGTTGGGGCAGACGATCCCGCGCGTGTGGGTCATCCGGCTGGCCAGGAACAGCAGCGTGTAGACGGTGTAGATGCGCCCCGCCGCGGTCACCACGAACAGGTCGATGTCGTCGCCGCCGCGCGCGTTCCGGTGCGCGGTCCCGCCCGACAGCGCCAGCGCGCGGACGTAAGGGAGCGCCGCCAGCGCCGCGATGACCCGCGCGTGGCGCTCGAGCAGCTCGGAGGTCCGCCGGATCCCCTCGGCGCGCCGCGGGACCAGCGCCTCGCGGCCGCGCAGCGTGAGGTGGCCGGCGGCATCGAGCGACACCACGCCCGCGAGCGGCAGGGCCGAGGCGCGGCGCCCGATCTCGGCGGCGTCGAGCCGAGCGCCCAGGCACGAGCGCGCCAGGTCCTCGACAGTCACCGCGGCGTCGAACAGGTCGGCGTAGGCGACGGTCGAGGCGATCGCCCAGTCGCCGGCGTCGGCGCCCGCCGGCGCGCGCGTCGCGGGCGAGGGTGCCGCGGGGCGCGGGTGCGAGCGCTGCGCGCGCGTCTCGTGCGCCAGCGTCCACAGCCGCCGGGCCGCCGTGGCCCAGGAGAACGTCGCGGCGCGCTCGAGCCCGCGCGTCCGGACCGCCTCGCGCGCCGCCGGGTCCTCGGCCAGCCGCGCCAGCTCGGCGGCCAGCGCCGCGTCGTCGCCGGGCGGCACCAGGACGGCCGCCCCGCCGCTCACCTCGTGCAGCGCCTCCACGTCGGTGGCGACCACCGGCGTGCCGCAGGCCATCGCCTCGACGACGGGGAGCCCGAACCCCTCGAAGTGGGACGGGTAGGCCATCGCCACCGCGCCGCCGTAGAGCGCGACGAGATCGTCCTCGGGGACGTAGCCGAGCAGGTGCACCCGCCCCGACGACAGGCGCCGCGCCAGCTCGGCGCGCAGCTCGCGATCGCGCCAGCCCTTGGCCCCCACCGTCACCAGATCGAGCTCGGCGGCCGGCGTCCCGGCGCGCTCGCGCAGCCGATCGAACGCGCGCAAGAGCAGCGGCAAATTTTTGCGCGGCTCGAGCGTCCCCACCGTCAGGAGGTAGGGGCGCGCGATCCCGTAGCGCGCCCGCACGCGCGCGACCGCCGCCGCGTCGGGGGGGCGGCAGGCAGGGTGGGGCGCGCCGGGCAGCATCAGGATCCGCTCCTCGGGGACCCCGAGCAGCGTGGTCACGTCCCGCCGCGACGCCTCCGAGACGGTGCCCACCGCCACCGCGCCGCGCGCCACGATCGGCAGCAGCGGCCGCATGAGGGCGCGCTTGCGCGCGTTGAAGAACTGCGGCGTTCGAATGAGCGCCAGATCGTGCACCACGTTGACGTACGGACAGGGGGCGGCCAGCGGCGCCAGGTAGTTGGGGAAGAGCGCGAAGTCGGCCTGCGCGCGCTCGAGCATGCGCGCGGCGTCCCGCTGCATCCAGAGGTAGCGCAGCGACGCGCCCTCGGTGCGCAGGCGGCCGGCCCACTTCTCGGCGGCCCCGGGCGCGAGCGCGCGGTTGCCGATCAACGTGACCTCGTCGCCGGGCGGCGCGGTGGCGATGAGGGCGTCGACCAGGTGTTCGGTGTAGTAGCCGACCCCGGTCCGCTCGGCGGTGCAGGTGGTGACCTCGACGGCGAGCTTCATGGTTGTGTCGCTGGTGATCCCCTTGGTTGTCGCGTCCGATCGAGCATGTCACAGTGCTCTCTGCGGCCGCGCTGGCAGCGGAATGCGCCAAGAATGCTCTCGGGTCGGCTTTCTTTCCATGCGCTTTTTTGCCCGTCGCGGCGGTTACGGCGACGGCCTACTTAGTAGTCACGGATGAGCGTGTCGTTGGGTGAACTGGGGGACGAGGGGCGGACCGCGCTCGCCAACGCCGTCGTCAAGGCGCTGTCGGTCCCCGTCGAGAAGGCGTGTCGCATTCTGCTCATGATCGTGGCGGCGCCGATGCTGGGCGCGGCGGCGTTCGGCAGCTACCAGTTCGCCTTCGCGGCGACGACCATGCTGGCGCTCTGTACCGATCTGGGAATGAGCGTCTGGACGACGCGCGCGCTGGCCCGCGACAGGACGCGCGCTCCGGCCATCGTCGCGACGGCGTCGCGGCTGCGCCTGGGGGTCGCCTTCCCCTACCTGGTGGTGGTGGGCATCGCCGCCGCGCTGGCCGGCCCGGGCGACACGCGGGGGGCGCTGGCGCTGCTGGGCCTGGCCGCGCTGGTCAACGCGTTCATCGACTACCTGCTGGCGATCTTCCGGGGGTTCGAGCGGCTGGTCGACGAGGCGCGGCTCAACGTGGCGCGCGCGCTGCTCATCGCGGGCGGCGGGCTGACGGCGCTGGCGGCCCGTCGCACCGTGACCTCGCTGGCCGGCGGGCTGCTGGTGGGCATGGTGGCGAGCGGCTTTTACGGCCTGCGCTTGCTCCGCCGCGGCTACGGGCTCGACGTCCGCGCGGGCCGGTTCGACGCCGGGCTGGCGCGAGCGGCGGCGCGCGAGGCGCTGCCGCTCTGGCTGGCCACGCTGTTCTCGCTGCTCTACTTCAAGGGGGACGTCGTCATCCTGAAGGCGTTCGCGGGCAACGCCGAGGTCGGCGCCTACAGCGCGGCGTACAAGATCTTCGAGGGGTTGATGATCATCCCGGCCGTGGTGTTGACCGCGACCTTCCCGCCGCTGGCGCGGGCCAAGGACGATCCGGCTCGCCGGCGCCGCTGGGAGGGGGCGCTGGTGGCGCTGCTCCTGGGTCTGGGAACGGCGGTGGCCGTCACCGTCTACCTGGGCAGCGGTCCCATCGTGGCGCTGGTCTACCGGCGCGGGTTCGGGCGGGCGGTCCCCTCGCTGCGCGTGCTGGCCGCCGCGCTGCCGATCCTCTTTCTGAACTACGGCCTCACGCACTTCCTGATCGCGCGCGATCTCGAGCGCCGCAACCTGCAGTTCGCGGCGCTCATGCTGGTGGTCAACGTGACCAGCAACCTGCTCCTGATCCCGCGCTTCGCCGGCCCCGGCGCGGCCTGGGCCACCCTCATCACCGAGGTGGCGCTGACCATCTGCTGCGCGATCGCGCTGCGGCTCCGCGACGAGACGGCGCGGGTCTAGAACCAGCCGCCGACGGTGCTCGAGAGGCCGAAGAAGGACCGCTTGTTCGGCAGGCCGCTCGCCGAGTGGAAGAGATCGAGGTACCCGTCAGGTCCGATGCCCACGAAGAAGTGCGGGCAAGGGTGCAGGAGCACCGGGGCGTAGACCTCGATGAACATCGCGTTCTCGGTGATCTCGGTGCCCGGACCGATGGGGAACGAGCTGCCGTCGATGCTGATGTATCCGCTCGAACCGGAGAACGTCGAGCGGCTCTGCCAGACGCCCAACGCGAACCTCGGCCACAGGGAGACGATGTTGCCCATCCAGATGTTCGAGCCGATCTTGCCCGTGACCCCGTACTGCACGTTCTTGTCGTTCAAGGCGATCCCCGAGGTGCTGTCGGAGTAGCCGAAGAAGGCCGAGGCGCCGACGGAGAGATCGGGGAGCACGAAATACTCGAACGCGGGCTCTACCCGGAAGGACGTCGAGGCGTCGTTGCCCGCGCTGTAGACGAGGTGACCGAAGCTGGCGTCGAGAATGCCCGAGAGGACGATCTTCCCCTGATCCCCGAAGCGGGGCTCGGTGGTGGGGAAGCGCGCGCGCGCCGGCTCCTCACCGTCACTCTCGGCGCGGGGGGGCATCTCGGACGGCGCGACCGTGGCGCCGCCGGGGGGCGCCGGCTCGAACGGGACGAAGTTGGGGTTGGAGGGCGGCGGGGGAGGTGGGGGCGCGACCTGTCCCCGGGCGGCCCGCGGCGACATCGCGCCGGCGAACACCACGGCGATCGAGAGCAACAGTGCAGTGTGCTTCGTCATGGGCGGGCCGCCGGCGGCGAGACGCTATCATCGGCGCGCGAAGCTGGCGACGGTCCGCAGCAAGGCGGCGATCTCGGCGATCCCTTGCCGGCTCCCGGCCACCGAGAGCGGGGCCAGAGTCTGCTCGAGGAAGGCGCGCTGGCCGGCGTCGTCCAGATCGGCGAACAGCACGGCCGGCAGCACGATCCCCGCCGCGCGCAGGCGGCGCAGGATCAGGATCCCCTGCGTCTCGACGAGGCGGGCGCGGGTGCCGGCGTCGAGCGGCGCGGGCGCCGGGCCGCGCTCGTCGACCAGCCGCTCGGGCGGCGTGCGGCGGAAGTCGAGGTCGAGGAGCAGCCCGTCGGCGGCCCCCGCGGCCGCGCGCGCCTCGGCGAAGTCGCGCGCGGGGAGAAAGTCGAACGCGTCCCCGAGGAAGCGGCGAAACCGCGTCAGGTACTCGTCGCCGTCCTCGCAGACGACGAAGCGCAGGCGGGGTTGGGCCGGCGCGCTCACAGCGGAAACGAGGCCCCCACCAGCTTGCAGAGCGGCGCGGGCTCGGCGCGCACCACCAGCTGGCCGCGCCAGTCGCGCACCAGGTCGCGCACGATCGCCAGCCCGCGGCCGCTCTCGCGCGCCTCGATCGACTCCAGCGTGAGCGGCGCCGGGGCAGAGTCGGCGACCATCAGCGTGACCCACTGGCGGCCGGTCACGTCGCGCTCGCGATCGGCGCGCACGATGACCCGTCCGTCGGGCGCGGCGGCCACGGCGGCGACGGCGTTGCGCAGGAGGTTGCTGAACACCGCGGAGAGCGCGTCGATCTCGACCGGGAAGTCGAGGTCCAGCTCGGCGAGCGAGAGGCCCGGCGCGATCCAGCCCCCGCCCGCCTGCCGCGATTCGGCCTCCACGCCCGCGATCCAGCTGGCCAGCGTGGCGGCGTCCAGCCGGGTGCGCGGGCCCAGGCGCAAGAGCGCGTCGAGGGCGTCCGCGTGCGCGCCCCGCAGGCGGCGATCGATGGCGCCGAGCTGGTCGCGCCCCTCCGGCAGCCGCGCGGCGAGCAGCTCGGCCCGCGCCAGATCGCGGACCAGCGCGCCGAAGACCGGCTCGCGCGCCAGCGCCCGCAGCGGCGCGCCCGCCCCCCGCGCCGCCTGCTCGAGCCGGCCATAGAGACCGGCCACGACGGCGGAGGTGGGGCGCGGCTCGGTGAGCGCGCGCGCGATCTCTCCGGGCGGGATCTGGGGATCGAGGGCCGCGCCGAGCACGCCCGCGCGGTGCTTGAGGACGTCGTGGCGGAGCTCGGCGACGACGCGGGCCACCTCCGGGAAGAGGGCCGGGCGCCGCCGAAGCGCCGCCGCCACCGTCTTGCCGCCCCAGCGCCGGCGCGCCAGCAGCGCCAGCGCGAGGACGCCGAGCGCCCCGGCGAGGAGCGCGATCCAGCGACGGCGCTCCCGGCGCGCGCGCGCCGCCGCCTGGCGCGAGGCCGACCAGCGCGCCTCCGCCGTGCGCGCGGCGTCGAGCCAGATGTCGGCCTCGCTGGGCGCGCGTGCCGCGGAGGCCAGCGCGCGCCGGACGTCGGCCAGCGCGGCCTCGTCGTCACCGGCCGCGGCGGCCAGCTGGGCCAGGGCCCACGACGCGGCGCCGATCCCGCGTCCGGCCGCCCGCTCCAGCACGGGGCGATCGGCGCCGACGACGGCGGGGGGCAGCCAGGCGTCGAGCCGCGCCAGGCGCGTGGGGGCGAGGTCGCCGCTCGGATCGGCCGCCACCGCGAGCGCATAGCAGGGGTGGGCCGCCCCCCGCGCCCCGATGTACTCCTCGACCATGCCGATCGCCACCAGGCGATCGGCGGGCAGCCCCGGCGCGCAATCGCCGCCCAGCGCTCGCCGCGCGGCCCCGGGGCGATCCTCGAGGAGGCGGATGCGGGCCAGGAGCTGCGGCGAGAGCTGCGCCCCGTGCGCGGCGCTGCGCGGATCCGTCGCGGCGCCGCGCAGACCGGCGCGCAGGGCGCGCGCCTCCGCCAGGTGCTCGGGGTTCGGCTCGCGCGCCACGTAGGCGACGAGATCGGCCAGCGCCCCGTCTCGATCGCCGGCGGCGGCGCGCGCCACCGCCCGCGCGAACCGCGCCTCCTGCACGTCGAGCTCGACGGCGCGGTCGATCCAGGGGCGCACGAGGGCGTCGGTCTCCGGGCCGGCCTTGCCCAGCTGGCGCACGCCGGAGGCCAGCGCCCACAGCGCCGGGCCGTCATCGTGGAGCGCGTCGACCGTCGCGGGCGGGACGCTGCCGCCCAGCGCGTAGAGCGACACCGCCGCCGCGACGAACCCCGGCGAATCGGCGAGCGCCTCCTGGACCAGGTCGCGCCCCATCCCGATCGGATCGCCGACGTCGATCCACTCTTCGGCCTGCTGGTAGAGGGTGCGCGCGTGCTCGGAGGGGACGACGCCGCGCGGGGCCGGGGCGCTCACGGCGGCGCGCCGCTTGGCGATCTGCGCGCGCAGCTCGTGCAGGTCCGCCCACCCCGGCTCGAGGGTGAGCGCCTGGTGGAGCGCCTCGTCGGCCCGATCGAGCTCCAGCGCCCCGCCGTGGGTGGCCAGCAGGCGGCCCAGCGCGCGCCAGGCTTCGGCGTTCGAGGGGGCCAGGTTGACGGCGATCTCCAGGTCGCGGGCGGCCTCGTCGAGGCGCCCCAGCGCCTCCAGCGCCTGCGCCCGGTGCACGCGGAGCGGCGCCGCGCTCGGGTAGCGGCTGACGAGGGCGTCGAGGATCGGCAAGGCCTGCTCGGGCCGCCCGTCGCCGACCAGGCCGGCCGCAGCCGCGCTGCGCGCGCTGTCGGACGGATCGATCGGCGGCGCCGGCCAGTCGGCCAGCGCCAGCGCCCGCTCGTCGAGCGCGATCCCGTCGAGCAGGTCGAGCACCCGCTTGCGCTGCGCGCGCGCCAGCGGCGCCGCCTCGGGGCCCAGCAGAGGCTGCAGCCGCGCGCGAGCCGCGCTGGTCCTCCCCACCGCGCGCTCGAACCCGGCGATTCCCAGCAGCAGATTGAAGCGCCCCTTGCGATCGTCCTTCAGCGCCTCGAGCCCCTTGTCCAGGAACGCGACGATCGCCTCGCGCCGCTCCCAGCGGGTGGGATCCTCGGCCAGCAGATCGGCCAGGTTCACGTAGGCGTAATAACGGCGCGGGTCCTTCTCGATCGCGCGGCGCAGGACGGCCTCCGCCTCGGCGCGGCGTCCGGCCTTGCCCAGCGAGAACCCGAGATCGGTGGCGTACGCCGCGTTGGCCGGATCGTGCTCGGCCGCGCGGGCGAAGAGATCGGCGGCCTCCCCGAAGTCGCCGGCGCGCAGCTTGGCCATCGCCTGGGCGTGCTCGGCGCGGGAGGCCGCGCGGGCGTTCGGCGGCGGCCCCTGGAGCGGCTCGGTGACGCCCGCCGGCTCCGGCGCGGCGCCGGCGTCGGCCGTGGCGACGAGCAGCGCGACGACCAGCGGCGCGATCACGCGCTCACCCGTGGGCTCCGCGCAGGTCGCGCAGCTTGAGGCCCAGCTGGTTGAGCCGCAGGTGCACCTGCCGGGCCGAGCCGCGCGGCCCCAGCAGCTCGCGCGCCATCCGCTCGAGATCGCCGGCGCAGGCCTCGAACATGGCGCGCAGGTACTGCCGTTCGACGTCGGCCGACAGACGCGCGAAGCTCTGCGACGGCGCCACCGACACCTCGACCCGCCGCGCGCCGTTGCGCAGCGGCGCCGCCTGCGCGCGCGGCTGCGTCGGGGCGACCGCGCCCAGCAGGCGCGCCACCAGCGGATCGGGGATGTCGAGCACCGCGGGGGCTCGCGCCGCGGCGACCACGGCGCCGTCGAGGTGGCGGGTCAGCGCGAAGACGAGCGCGTTGGCGCAGAGCAGGCGCAGCTCGCGGTGATTGCCGGGCCAGTCGTGGGCCGCGAGGCGGTCGAGGGCCTCGCGGCTGAGGAAGACCGAGAAGGCGTCGCGCCGGGCGGCCGCGGCGCGCGGGCGCCCGAACACCACGACGCTCTCGTCGTCGGCGAAGTCGTCGGGCGTGGGGAAGCGCGCCAGGTAGGCGCGCACCAGCGGCCGCAGCGGGTCGGAGCGCAGCGCCTCGAGAAAGCCGAAGCGGACCAGGTCGGGCAGATCCGTGAGCCGCTCGCGCAGCGCCGGCACGCGCAGCCGGGTGGCGGGGTTGAGCCGCATGTAGAGGTCGGCCCGGAACCGGCCCGCGCGGACCAGCGCCTCCACGTCCTCGTGGGTGGCCGCCACCAGCTTGGGCATGGCCGGGCGGGGGCGCGCGTCGCCGAGCCGGGTGACGGCGCCGCGCTCGAGCACCAGCAGCAGCTGGCGTTGCAGATCGAGATCCAGGTTGGCGATCTCGTCGAGGAACAGGGTCCCCCCGTGCGCCTGCTCGAACACGCCGGCATGGTCCTCGACCGCGCCCGTGTAGGCGCCGCGCCGCGCCCCGAACAGGTGCGCCGCCAGCAGCGGCGGTGGGACCGTCGACAGGTCGGTCACGATGAGCGGGCCCTTGGCGCCGGAGCGCGGGTGGATCACGTGCTCGGCCAGGAAGCTCTTCCCGGTGCCGGTCTCGCCCTCGACGAGGAGCGGCAGCGGCGAGCGGGCCAGCGTCTCGAGCTGCCGCCGCAGCTCGGCCATCGCCGGGGCGCGCCCCCAGAAGATCGGCCCCTCCTGGGCGCTGTGCGAGAGCGCCAGGGCGCGCGAGATCTCGGCCGCCAGGCTGCGGCTGTCGACCACCTCGTTCTCGCACAGGTAGACGAGGGGATCGGCCGGGCGCGCGTCGCCGAGGTCCGAGCCGGTGGTGGTCAGCATGACCACCGGCAGCGTCGGGTAGCTCGCCCGCAGCCGGTCGAGGATCAAGAGCCCCTGGCGCCGCCGCAGCGCCTCGACGGCCGATCTCCGCGCCTTCGGCTCCTCGGGGAGGTCGGACTTGTCCTCCGGCAGCAGGCGCTCCTCGGGGAGCGCGAAGTGGAGATCGAGGACCACCAGATCCGGGAGGGCGGGCTGGCGGCCCAGCGCCTCGGCCGCCTCGGCGTAGTCGTGCGCGCAGCGCAGCGGGCAGCCGCGGGTCCGCTCCTCGCAGACCTGGCAGGGGACCTCGCGGTCGCAGCGGGTGACGGTCTCGAACTGGGGCATCTGGCGGTGGACCATCTCCACCGTCTGATCGCGGTCGTCGATGACGAGCAGGCGTGGCATCTATCCTCTTTTCTCCTTCGGGTCTTTCAAGGCCCGCGCCAGCTCGTCGAAGGCCGCCTCGAGCGCCAGGACGCCGTCCACCTGGCCGGCGTCCGCCGCGGCGACCGCCCGGTCGACCGCCCCCTCGAAGCGCGCCACGGCGGGCGCGCGCTCGGGCGCGGCCGGCGCTTCGGCCCGGAGCGCCGCCCAGAGCGACGCCGCGGAGGCCGGCCGCCCCTCGTCGTCGACCAGCGTGGCGACGAGCTCGCCCGGCGCCGGCGCGCCGCCCAGGTCCCGCCGGTCGCGCGCCGGCCAGACCAGGCGCTTGACCAGATCGTGCCGGACGCGCGCCAGCCAGCGGTCGGTCTCCATGTCTCGATTATATAGAAACAAATATTGAAAACATAGATGCGCCTCCAGCCGCGAGGGGCGCGCGGCGCGCGGCCGCCGCTCGCCTCTCGGCACGACCGGTGCAATCCGCTCGGTCCATCGACCGGTCATCGCAGGCCGTCGAAAAGGAGCCGCCCATGGACACGTTCAAGGATCGCCTCAAGAGAGTCGCCCAGAGATGCTACGTCTTCTTCCGCGCCGCCGGCGCCGCCATCGTGCTCGGCTGCATCGAGGTCTTCGGCAGCGCGCGCGGTCGCCGGTATCTCGGCGCCGCCGCGCTGGTCGGCCTGGCCGTGCTGCTGTTCTTTCGGCCGCCGGTGCAGGTCGTCCCGGCCGGCGAGGTCGGCGTCCGCATCAACCGGCTGACCGGCGGCGTCAGCGTGGTCCCCGAAGGCCCGACGTTGATGGTGCCGCTCATGCACGACCTGCGGCGCTACTCGCTGCGGGACCAGATCTACCGGCCGACCGAGAGCGCCACCGCCGAGGGGGCGGCGCCGTTTCAGTCGGTCGAGGGGCTGTCGATCGGCGTGGCGGTCACCGTCCGCTACGCGCTCGATCCAACACGCGTCGGCGAGGTGGCCAAGCGGCTGCCGGTCAACGTGGGCGCCGACCTCATCGAGCCGGTGGTGGACGGCGTGTTGCACCGGGCGCTGTCCAAGCACACCGTGCGCGAGATCTTCACCGACAAGCGGGTCGAGATCCAGGACGAGATCCAGGCCGAGCTGCGCGATCTGCTGGGCAAGGACGGCATCGTCGTCCGCTCGCTCTACCTCGGGCACGTCGACCTTCCGGCGCAATACCGGGCGGGGCTCGAGGGGATGCTCGCCGAGGAGCTGGCGACCGAGAAGATGCGCTACACGCTGCAGCTCAAGGAGAAGAAGGTGAAGGAGTCCGAGCTGGAGGCCGACGCGGCCAAGGTCCAGCGCGAGAAGGCGGCCGAGGCCGCCGCCTCCGAGGAGATCATCGCCGCCAAGGCGCGCGAGGAGGCGATGAAGCACGTGCTGCCGCTCAAGGAGAAGGAGATCGAGCAGCGGCGCCTGGAGGCCGAGGCGCGCAAGGTGCAGCGGATCAAGGACGCCGAGGGCGAGGCCGAGGCGCGCAAGGTCGAGACGGCCGCCGAGGCGTCGTCGCGCCGCACGCTGTCCGAGGCCGACGCCTACCGGATCGAGGTGACCGGCAAGGCCAACGCCGATCAGCTGGCGCGCGACTCGGCGCTCATCGCCAAGAACCCGCTCCTGATCCAGAAGACGCTGGCCGACAAGCTCTCCGACAAGATCCAGGTGATCGTCGCGCCGCCCTCGGCGGGCGGGTTCTTCGCCGGCGGCCTGCTCGGCATGCAGGCGCGGGCGGGCGCCCCGGCACCGACCACGCCGGTGGCTGCCAACGCCACCCCGGCCAACGACAACGCCGCCGCCGCGGAGGGCGAGTAACCATGACCCCCGCGGTCGTCCTGCTGGTCGCGCTGGTGGCGGAGGATCCGGCGGTCCTCCGCAACGCGCCCCGCGACAACGCCCCCGCGCAGGCCACCTTGTGGCGCGGGGACTGGCTCGAGGTGCGCGGCGAGGCGGCGGGTTTCCTCGAGGTCTACGACCACCGCCACGAGCGCCCCGGCTACATCCGCCCGGCGCAGGTGCGCGAATATTGCGTGAACGGAGCTGGGCTCGGCCCAGCGGAGTTCGTCGCTGGGGGGCACAGGGACCCTTCCAGGGTCCCCGGTTGTGACCGGGTCGACGCGGCGACGGCGCCCGAGCTGGCCGCGGTCGTTCGCTTCCTGCGCGACGCCGGCGGGTACGAGTCGCTGGGGATCGGCACCGCGGCGCTGGCCTTGCGGGCAGCGCCGGCCGGCGCCGACACCAGCGAGCTCCTGGCGGCGATCGGCACCATGGCGGACCGGCTGGCGCGGCGGGCCTCCGCGCGGCGGGCCGACGCCAGGGACGCCACGCTGGCCGCCCACGTGGCGGTCGCCGAGAGCTACGGCGTGAAGTTCCAGGTGGTCGAGCCCACGGAGGTCGGCGGGAGGGGGAGGCTCTGCTACGACGGCGAGGCCTGGACCGCGGTCCTCGCCTCGCCGGCCGCGGCGCCCGCCGAGCGGGCGCGGGCGGCGCTGTTCCTCTCGGTCGACCCCTGCCGCGACCCGGCGCAGCCGCCGGCCGAGGCGAGGCTGTGGAACGATCGCCGGCTGCGGGCGATCGAGTCGGTCGACTTCGCGGCGGCGCGCGCGCTCCCCGCGGCGCTGGCCGGCCGGGTGCGCCTGCGTCACGCCGAGGCGCTCGCCTGGCGGGCGTTCGATGAGGCGAGGCAGGGGCACGCCGACGCCTCGTCGCGCGCCGAGGCGGCCGCCGTGCGCGAGCTGGCGCTGTGCGACCGGGGCGTCCTGGCCCCGGAGGATCAGGATCTCTACGAGGAGACGGCGGTCCGGGTGGGGGCCTCGCGCTGGGCGGCCGAGGCCCAGGCCCCGTCCGCCAAGGGTCGCCGGGCGCGCGCGGTGGACGTCAGCTTCGTCCCCCGCGCGCCCGGCGAGACCTGCGTGCGCTTGACCGCCGGACCGGGCGCCGAGGCCCAGGCCCACCCGCTGGCCGAACGTTGCACGTTCGCGGTGGTCTGGCCGGGCGCGCTCCGCTGGGCCGCCTCGGGGGACCTGGCGACGCTCGCGGTGCAGCCGCTGCCGGCCTGGACCGAGCTGTGGGTCCTGCGCCGCGGTGCCGACGGCGCCTGGGGGTGGGACACGCTGACCGCCGCCACAGCCGAACCGGAGGTCGGGTACATCGAGTCGGCCGGCTTCTCCCCGGACGGCGCCCGGCTGCTGGTCGTCCGCGAGGCGCGGGCCGCGGGGCACGTCACGCGCCGGTTCCAGGTCCTGCTCACCGCCGGGCTGTCGGTCGAGAAGTGGGCCAGCAGCGCCGACAAGCTGCTGGCCTTCAAGCGCTGGAGCGCCCCCACCTGGCGGTCCGGCACCCTGGCGCTGCGGTAAAGATGTCGGCCGACTCTCCCGCTTTTGCCGGCCTAGCCGACCTTGGCGGTCCGGGTGATCTCGCCCATCCGGCCGCTCTGGAAGTCCTGCATCGCCTGGACGATCTCGGCCTCGTTGTTCATCACGAACGGCCCGTAGCGAGCGACCGGCTCGCCCAGCGGCGCGCCCGCCAGCAGCAGCAACCGCCCGCCCCCCGGCACGCCGCGCAGTCGGACCGCGTCGCCGGGGCCGAGGAGGGCCATCTGCCCGTCCCCGGCCACTTTTCCTGCTCCGTCGCCCTCTTCGTCCCCCAGGCGGACCTCGCCTTCGAAGACGTACACCAGCGCCTGATGGTCGCGCGGCAGCGGCAGCGTCACGTCGGCGCCCTCGGCCAGCGACCAGTCCTGATAGACGATCGGCGTCGTGGTTTCGATGACCGCCCGGGCCCCCAGCGCCTCGCCGGCGATGACGCGCACCTTGGCCCGCCCGTCCGGGGTCTCGGCTACCGGGATCTTGGCGGCGGTGATCTCCTGGTAGCGCGGCTGGGTCATCTTGAGGCGCGCCGGCAGGTTGACCCAAATCTGGAAACCGTGAACCCGCCCGCCCTTTTCTCGCAGGGCGCGCGATGGCTCTTCGGAGTGGATGATCCCGGCGCCGGCGGTCATCCACTGGACGTCGCCCGCCCGCAGCGAGCCGCGGTGGCCGGCGGAGTCCTCGTGCTCCATCTCTCCTTCCAGCACGTAGGTGACGGTCTCGAACCCGCGGTGGGGGTGGTCGGGGGCCCCGACCGCCTCGCCCGGCGCGTAGTCGACCGGCCCCATCTCGTCGATCAGCAAGAAGGGATCGACCACCGTCAGCCCGTAGGAGGGGAACGGGCGGCGGACGACGAAGCCGCCCCCCTCGCGCTGCTTGTGCGCGGTCACCAGCCGGAAGATCTCCCGGATCGTCTCGTTGCTCTTGGTGTTCGCCATGTTCTTCGCCCTGGGTTGTTTCGATGTGTGTGGAGCGCCTCCGGTTACACACCTGGATTTTGAGAGCGAAAAACGAGACGAACGCCGCGCCGTTCTTACAATGATTACGTTCCAGCGAGACTCAAGGGCAGCGAGGGACCGACGATGCAATCATCGATGAGCGACGTCGAAGCCTTGTTGAGCGTCGACGCGGGCCGGGTGCCGCCCGGGACGGTGGCCTTCTTCGCGCGCGATCCGGAGCAGACCCAGCGCCGCGTGCTGGCCGTGTTCGCCGTGGTGGTCGGCGTGGCCACGGCGGCCGCCTATCTGGCCGGGCTCAGCCGTCCGCCCACCGCGCTGCTGGCGCTGGGGACGATCGCGCTCGCCGTCATGGCGCTGCCGCCCGAGCGCGAGCCGGGGGCCGACCAGCACAAGCGGCCCACGCTGGTGGTGACCGCCAGCGGGATGATCGTACGGGACGGGTTCGGCCTGCGCAGCTGGAGCTTCGACGAGCTGGCCGACGTTCGGCCGTTCCTGCACCAGCAGCGCATCGGCCTGCTCATCGCCAAGCGCGACGGAAGCCGACAGTTCGTCGACACCCTCAGCTTCAAGCGCGGCGAGAAGGTCAACGAGCTGATCGTCCGCCGCTTCAAGCCGCGCGAGGTCTGAGCTCCGACCGCCGCGCGGCTCGCCGCGACGAGGCCCGGGTCAGAACGGCAGGGCCAGGCCGAACTGCGCGCCCAGCGTGGTGAACTTGGTGGCGAGCGCGCTGGCGCCCGAGCCCGAGGACCCGAAGATGCCGATGTTGACCACCGGCGCGACCGTGACGACGAGGTGCTGGGAGGCCAGGATCACCGCGGTGAGATCGAGCGAGATCGCGCCGTAGGAGAGGTTCGTCGCGTTGACGTAGGTGAGGCCGACCCGCGGCCAGACGGCCAGCAACGGGCCGAGGACCATTCCATAGCCGAGGCGCGGCGCGACCTCGAAGGCGTTGGTGCTGGCGTTTCCGGACGTGTTGCGCGTGAACGCCACCGCCGCGCCGGCGCTGATCGACTTGGTGACGAAGTAGTCGAACCCGAGCCGCGGCCAGTCGTACGGGTAGGCGCCCGCGCCCCCGGCGTTCCCCAGCACGCTGTAGGTCTGGCTGCTCCCGGTTGCGTTGCCCTGGGATTCGTGCTCCCAGTTGTATCCGAACAGGTTCTCGATCGAGAGGACGAACTGCCCGCCGTCGCCGAAGCCGGAGGGGCCCGAGGCTGCCGGCGCTGCGGCTGCCTCCGCCGCCGGGGTCCCGGGGGTCTCGAGGTTCTGCGCGTGCGCTCCCGCCGACGCCGCCACGACCGCCAGACTGACTAGGCCCTGCAACATCATTTTTGCGTTGCTGGTCATCTTTTCGGGTCCTTTCTTGGACGGGTTAGAGCCGGACGCCATGACAAACCATCGCCCAAAGGGGAGTTAAGTCAACAGTTCTCGACGGTGAGGCGCGTCGTCGGCGCGGGGCCGGCATTTGATGTCGGCCCACTTCGCGTTCAAGATCGCCGCCCACCGTGGCGGGGTCCGACGAACATACAGAGGAGCGGCGGCTCGAGGAGGACGAGCGGCGCTTCCGCGACTGGAAGCGGTTCGGCCCCTACCTCTCCGAGCGGCAGTGGGGGACCGTGCGCGAGGACTACTCGGAGGGCGGCGACGCCTGGCGCTACTTCCCGCACGACCACGCGCGCAGCCGCGCCTACCGCTGGGGCGAGGACGGCCTCCTCGGCCTGTGTGACCGCCAGGGGCGCCTCTGCTTCGCCGTCGCGCTGTGGAACGGCGTCGATCCGATCCTCAAGGAGCGGCTGTTCGGGTTGACCGGGCCCGAGGGGAACCACGGCGAGGACGTCAAGGAGCTCTACTTCCACCTCGACGCCACCCCCACGCACTCGTACGGCCGCGCGCTCTACAAGTACCCCCAGCGCCCCTATCCGTACGCGCGCCTGGTCGAGGAGAACGCCCGGCGCGGGCGCAGCGAGCGCGAGTTCGAGATCGGCGACTGCGGTCTCTACGCCGACGGGCGCTACTTCGACGTCACGCTGGAGCACGCCAAGGCCTCGCCCGACGATCTCTGCCTGGTCGTCACCGTCGCCAACCGCGGCCCCGAGCCGGCGCCGCTGACGGTGCTGCCGACGCTGTGGTTCGCCAACGGCTGGTCCTGGGGGCGGCAAGGGGAGGGGTACCTGGCCGCGGACGCCAAGCCGTCGCTGGCGGCCGTGGACCCGGGGACGATCGACGTGCGGCACGCCTCGCTGGGGCGGTTCCGCTTCTCGGTCGAGCCGGCAGAGGGCGGGGCGCCCGAGCTGGTCTTCACCGAGAACGAGACCAACAACCAGCGGCTCTACGGGGCGCCGAACGCCTCGCCCTACTGCAAGGACGCCTTCCACCGTTACGTCGTCGCCGGCGAGGCCGAGGCGGTGAACCCGGCGCGGTGCGGGACCAAGGCGGCGGCCATCTACCGGCTGGCGGTGCCGGCGGGGGGCGAGGTGCGGCTGCGGCTGCGGCTCGACGAGGTGGCGGCCGACGGCGCGGGGGAACGAACGCTGCCGCCGCCGTTCGCCGACTTCGAGCGCGTCGTCGAGGCGCGCCGGGCCGAGGCCGACGCGTTCTACGCCCGCAAGACCTGCGCGCTCGAGCCCGACGAGCGCCTGATCGTCCGCCAGGCCTACGCCGGGCTGCTCTGGTCGCAGCAGTTCTATCACTACGACGTGCGGGCCTGGCTGGAGGGGGACCCGGCGCTGCCGCCGCCGCCCGCGTCGCGGCGATCGGGGCGCAACGCCGACTGGCGCCACCTTTACAACCGCGACGTCATCTCGATGCCGGACAAGTGGGAGTACCCCTGGTACGCCGCCTGGGACCTGGCGTTTCACACCGTGCCGCTGGCGCGCATCGATCCGGCTTTTGCCAAGGAGCAGCTCGTGCTGCTGACGCGCGAGTGGTACATGCACCCCAACGGTCAGTTCCCGGCCTACGAGTTCGGCTTCGACGACGTGAACCCGCCGGTGCACGCCTGGGCCGCCTGGCGCGTCTACAAGATCGCGGTCGGCAAGGACGGCGCGCGCGACCGGGTTTTTCTGGCCCGGACGTTCCAGAAGCTGCTGCTCAACTTCACCTGGTGGGTGAACCGCAAGGACGCCGCGGGGCGGAACCTGTTCTCGGGCGGCTTCCTGGGGCTGGACAACATCGGCCTCTTCGACCGCTCGAAGCCGCTGCATTCGGGCGACTTCCTCGAGCAGGCCGACGGCACGGCCTGGATGGCGTTCTTCTGCGCGACGATGCTGTCGATGGCGCTGGAGCTGGCCCGGACCGATCCGGCCTACGAGGACATGGCCTCGAAGTTCTTCGAGCACTTCGTCCACATCGCCGACGCCATGAACAGCTTCGGCGGCACGGGCCTGTGGGACGAGACGGACGGCTTCTACTACGACCGGCTGCACACCGACGGGACCGAGACGGCGCTGCGCGTCCGCTCGATGGTCGGCCTGCTGCCGCTCATCGCCGTCGAGGTGCTGGACCAGAAGGTGGTCGACCGCCTGCCGGCGTTTCGCAAGCGGATGAACTGGTTCCTCGAGAACCGCCGCGATCTGGCGGCGCAGGTCACGCTGGGGGTGGGCGGGGGCGGGCGCCGCATGTTGCTGGCGATCCCCTCGCGCGAGCGCCTGCTGCGCGTCCTCCGCCGGATGCTCGACGAGACCGAGTTCCTGTCGCCGTTCGGGATCCGCTCGATGTCGAGGGTCTATGAGAAGGATCCCTACCGCTTCGACTTCGTCGGCCAGCAGCTGACCGTCGACTACGAGCCCGCCGAGTCGCAGATCCCCATCTTCGGCGGCAACTCGAACTGGCGCGGTCCCGTCTGGATGCCGCCCAACTACCTGCTCATCGAGGCGCTCGAGCGCTACCACCACTTCTACGGCGACGAGCTGCGGGTCGAGTGTCCGGTCGGCTCGGGACGCGCGCTGACGCTGCTCGAGGTGGCGCGCGAGCTGCAGGCGCGCATATCCCGCATCTTCCTGGCCGGACCGGACGGCCGCCGCCCCTACAACGACGGCGACACCCAGTTCGCCACCGACCCCCACTGGCGCGGGCTGCTGCAGTTCTACGAGTTCTTCAACCCCGAGACCGGGCGCGGCCTGGGCGCCAGCCACCAGACCGGATGGACGTCGCTGGTGCTGCGCTTCATCGAGGACCTGGCCCGCGCGCGCGGCGGCGGGGAGCCCTGTCGGTGACGGGCGACGGCAAGCCCACGGCGCGCGCGCTCGACGATCTGGCGGCGGCGTTCTGCGCGGGGAAAGTGCCGCGCGCCGAGTGGACGCACGAGGCGCACCTCAGCGTCGGCGCCTGGCACGTCCACCACCACGGGCCGTCGGAGGCGCTCGCCCTGCTCCGTGCGCGCATCCGCCACCTCAACGAGCGGAACGGGGTGGCCAACAGCGCCACCGGCGGCTACCACGAGACGATCACCGCCGCCTACGTGCGGCTCATCGCCGAGTTCTTGGAGGCGTCGACCGAGCCCGCGCTCGAGGCGCGCGTGGCGGCGCTGCTCGCGAGCCCGCTCGCCGCGCGCCAGGCCCTGTTTCGCTACTGGTCGCGCGGGCGCTTGCTCTCGCCCGAGGCGCGCGCGGCCTGGCTGGAGCCCGATCTGGCGCCGCTCACCTGGCCGCCGGCAGCGTAGAACCGCCGCCTCAGGGCAGCCGCGCGACCAGCGCCTCGGACTCTTGCCAGAGCCGCGCGGCCATCGCCATGTCGCGCCCGGCGGCGGTCGTCTGCTCGGGGTTGCAGTCCGAGTAGTACTCGCCGCTGACGTTGGCGACCGCGGGGCTGGCCGCCAGGTAGCACTGAGTGGCGGCGCCCTGCGGGATGGTCTTGAGCAGGATCGGCGCGGCCATCCGCATCACCAGCTGACCCACCGACGGGATTGTGCGCGTGATGTTGGTCGAGATGACGCCGGGATGGAGCGCGTTGGCCGTCTGGCCGGTCGCCCCCCCTTGGCCCAGGCGCCGGGCCAGCTCGCGGGTGAACAGGATGTTGGCCAGCTTGGAGACGCCGTAGGCCTTCATCGGCGCGTACCCGCGCTCGCCCGAGAGGTTGTCGAACTCGATGCCGGCGGCCGGCGCCCGGTGGTGGGCGCGGCTGGCGGTCACCACCACGCGCCCGGCCGGGGCCAGGCGATCGAGCAGGCCGGTGACCAGGATGAAGTGGCCGATGTGGTTGGTGAAGAGGTGCAGCTCCCAGCCGAACTTCTGCTGCGGCGTGGGGATGGCCATCACGCCGGCGTTGCAGAGGATGGCGTCGAGCGGCGCGGCGCCGTCCTTGACCGCGGCGACGCAGGCGCGCACCGACGCGGGGTCGCCGAGCTCGCAGGCGAGCGGCAGGAAGTCTCCCCGGAGGCCGGCGCAAGCCTCTCGCGCCTTGTCGACGGTGCGGGCGGTGGCGACGACGCGCGCGCCGCGCAGCGCGAGCACGCGGATCGTCTCCAGCCCCAGCCCCGAGTTGCAGCCGGTGACCAGCACCGTCTTGCCGTGGAGGTCGGCGCCGGCGGTCGCCTCTTCGGCCGTGGTGGAGAACCCGAATCCGTTCGGTCCTTTGCCCTTCAGCGCGGCGACGAGAGCCATGAGCGCTCAGATACCACGATCGCGGGCGCCGCACCCGTCACGAACGCTCAACGCTTGACCGCCGCGCAGCGCCCGGCGACGCAGGCGGCCCGGAAGGCGCCCGGATCGGCGACCGCGCGGCAGCGGGGATGCGTGCAGTCACCCGCGCAGGCGCACTCGACGACCGTGCAGACGTCGGTCTCGCGCTGTAGGGCCGCCCGGTTGATGGCGTACGGCGCCTCGGCGCAGGCCGCGCAGCAACCCGCGAAGCCCGTGACCGCGCAGTCGCCGTCGGTGGCGCACACCGCGTCCGCCGGATCGGCGGGCCCGCCGGGGACCGGGGCGGTGGTCGCGCAGGCCGCCCCGGCGACGAGCAGCCAGGCGAGCGCCGCGCGTCGCGGCCCGGCTCGGCCGGCGCTCAGAAGAACGTCCGGCGGCCGAAGGCGTGGCGCGCGGCCCAGGGGCGGCGCGGCGGATTGTTCGCCACCAGGGTCCCCTCGACCATCACCGGGCCGGTGTTGCCGTAGAGGACGAGCCCGGCGGTGTTCTCGCCGCCGGTCCCCTCGACGACCACGCCGAACTGGCTGTCGCGGCCGTCGTTGAAGGTGACCACCGTGTTGCGCGCGCCCGGCGTCAGGGCCGGCTCGCCGCAGCAGGCGTCGGTCACCAGGACGCCGTCGCCGGTCGCGTCGGCCTGCGGGTTGTCGGGGATGCTGACGCGGTTCCGGGTGACCACGGTCCCGTCGGCCGACATCACGAAGATCCCCGCCAGCGAGAAGGTGGAGAACCCGTCGGGGATGACGCCGTCCACGTCGTTGGCGACGACGACGTTGTGCTCGGGCCGATTGACCGCGGCGCCGGGCCCGCCGGGCGCCGCCACGTCGTCGCGCGCGATCTGGATCACGATGCCGTCGCCGCCCGCGCAGAGCGTGCCCGTGCAGTCGAACACCGCCAGCTGGTGGATCCGGTTGCCCGAGATCACCCAGCCGTCGCCTGCCGTGTCGGTGATCGCCTGGACGGTCCCCTCGAACGTGTTGTTCTCGACGCGGACGTCGTCCGCGAAGCGGGCGAACACGCCCAGCGCCAGCGGCTCGAGGTCGTCCTCGGAGATCCCGCGCCCGTCGAAGGTGAAGCCGTCGATGCGGGTCCCGCTGGCCGCGTTCGTCCCGTCGGCGCCGGGCAGGTAGAGGCCCACGCGCAGCTCGTCGGAGACGGTCGGACCCTCCGGGCAGCCGACGATCGTCGCCTGTCCGTGCCCGACCAGGGTCAGCGGCTTGGTCACCGTGGCGCCGCAGTAGCTGCCCGGCGCGACGTCGACGACGTCACCCGCGTTCGAGGCGTCGATGGCCGCCTGGATCGTCCGGTAGATCGCGGGGACCTGCCGCACGCGCGGCCGCGCCTGCGCCGCCGCGGGCGCGAGCAGACACGACGCCATCACCATGAACCCGATCTTGGTCACCTGTGCTGCTCGCATGGGCTCCTCCTCCCCGTTGTGCTCACCAACCCGGGAATATAGCGCTGGCAGGGCGCCACACCAGCGCGCGAGCGTTCCAGGGACTTAGGGGTCAGCCCGCGTGTCGCTTGAGGGCATTTCCGGTGAAGGTGGCGGCCAGGTCCCAGATGGCGCTGGGGAAGCGGTGGGCGTCGGCCAGCACGTCGTCGACGGCGCGCACGATCCAGTCCTCGTCGTCCTGGCTGAGACAGAGCGGCGGCAGCAGCTTGATGACGTACATGTCGTGGCCGGCGACCTGGCTCAGGATCCGGTGGCGGCTGAAGAGCGGCAGCACCACCATCTGGCAGTAGAGGCCCTTGGTCGCCTTGTCGACCAGCGCCCAGGCGGCGCGCAGCTTCAGCGACTTCGGCGGGCCGAGCTCGAGGGCGATCATCATGCCGCGGCCCCGCACGTCGGCCAGCAGCTCGTAGCGCGGGACCAGCGCCTGCAGCCGGCGAATGAGGCTCTCGCCGCGACGGGCGGCGTTCTCGATCAGCCGCTCGTCGTCCAGCACCTGCAGCGTCGCCAGGCCGGCGGCCATGGCCAGGTTGTTCTTGGCGAACGTCGAGCCGTGAACCACGGCGCGATCCATCCGGTCGAACGTCTTGTCGAACACCCA
>Ga0070734_10001686_pt1 | contig 30552 bp, 25 predicted proteins | sample Coa_R1_8_FD_66444 | JGI IMG/M metagenome (GOLD analysis project Ga0070734, IMG submission 66444) | Surface soil microbial communities from Centralia Pennsylvania, which are recovering from an underground coalmine fire - Coalmine... | ecosystem: Environmental > Terrestrial > Soil > Unclassified ... | reverse complement strand
ATTTTTAGCCACTGCATTATGTGTAATATTTTTTTCATCGCATGTTTCTGCACAAGTAGATATTAAAACAAATATTCTTCCACCATATCCGAGCAAGATTACTGATTACGAATCGCACCCGCAACAGGTATTGATATTGGTTCATAACGTCAGCAATCTTGCTCAGGATATTCAATTAAGAGGAACCATTACCGGCGATAATGGAATTGTGCTGCGTGTGAATCCGCAATATAGAAGCCCATCGCCCATTCATCTTGGCGCAGGGCAAACACTTAATCTGAATGGCGCTGATATCAATCAATTGTTCGATTACAACCAACTTATTTTTAGCGGCATCACGAAAGACCAGGTGATACGTGGCAATGGTTTGCCGGAAGGAAATTATCAGATCTGCGTGCAGGCATTTAATTATAACAGCAACCAACCTTTATCAGCAACGGAACCGATGGGTTGCAGTAATGTGTTTCCAATTACAAGTGTGGAGCCTCCGTATATTATTTCCCCATTTAATGAACAATCCATATCTGCACAAACAACGCAGAATTTTGTGATTACATGGTCAACACCTGCAGGCGCACCGCCATCTACACAATACACAGTGGAGATGGTGGAGATATTAGATAGCAGGACTGCAAACGATGCAATTAATACTGCAACGACGCCGCCTTTTTTTCAGCAAACTATTAATGCAAGCAATTTATTATTGTATGGCCCTTCAATGCCATCGCTTACTCCGGGAAGACGATATGCATTAATAGTGATTGCAAAAGACCCATTCAACTCTGTTACATTTCGCAATGGAGGAAGAAGTGAAGTAACAAGTTTTATGTATGGAGAACCTGCAGATGCAACCGGAACAAATGGAACAACATCAGTAAACAATAATAACAGCAATGCAAATATTCCTTCAGTAACTATTAAAGGAAATATTAATTGGTATTATAGAAAATCAGAAGAAGTTGCACCTCTTACAAAAGCAAAATATGAAACATCATTTCTTACTAACAAAGCTTACACAAAAAAAAATTCAGGAAATTCTAATTTAATAGTCGGTGCCGCATTAAGCGACCCGAGTTTTGTAGCTGCTGTGAAACCTGCATCCATGGCAATTTCCGGCGAAAGCAATAATAACAGCAACAGCATATTTAAAATGGCATCATTAAAATCTGTGAAGCCAACCGCACCAATAGTTCCTTCCACTTCAAACCAGCTTAATAAAATTTCGCTCAATGTAACAAGTGTAATGGGTGGCGGATTCAACATCGCAGGCAACACAAGTAATCCTGCTTTTTTTAATAATTATGGTTCACAATCACATCCGTTGTCAAACACGATTATTAAATTAATGGCAACAGATACTACGCAAGCTTCATCATCACCCATGCTTGTTGGTGCAGCAGTGACAGATGCTGATGGAAACTTTCAGCTTGCATTTGTTCCGCCGGCAACATTTAATAATAGTAAGGGATATAAATATTCAGTCAACGTTCAGAATAATTATTTCTCCATGCCCGGTTTCTCATTTTCCATTCCTGCAAATACAACCAATTATGATTTGGGAGAATTGAAAGCATTGGCAAATACATACCGTTATATTCCATTTGCTATAAATGGAAATGATACAGAAATAGTAAATGCAACAGTAAAAATTTATCGCCGCGCAGATTTTTATAATACCAATCCTTCATTAAAAACAGAAGGTGATTTGAATGTGAACAATCGTGCTGCTGAAACAATTGACGGGCAACAATACATATTGATAGATACAGTGAGCGATGGTTATACAGCCACGCGTTTATTTTACAGCAGCGGCAGTGATGATGAATATAAAGTGGTGGTGAATGCACCACGTTATTCAACATATAAGACAAGCCTGAGTGCAACTACTACAATTACAAATCTTACTTTCCCGCAGACCATACAACAGTTTTACCAGTTAAGTACAATGCCTAACACATTAAGTGGTAGTGTATCAAAGGTGCTTGAACAAAGCGGGCTTAAACAATCTATTGCAGGTGCGGTTGTAACACTTTATTTAAGCGATGATGCATATAATAAAGCGACGCACGTCAGCAATCATTTGATAGTTGCTAATGCCGATATAAAGGCTGATGTATTAAAGCCGGTTTCACTGTCATCTGGTTCATCAGGCAACAAAACTTCCAATGAAAAAGTGATGACTATAAATAAAAATATCCCTAACCCAACCTTAAAAGAAAATCAACCTTCTACAATTACAGGCAATGGTAATAATCAATTTGTAAAATCAATAACACCATCTGCACTTGTTAATAGTATGAACGTAATACTCATCAACGGTCAGATGACTGCGACAACAGATTCATCAGGAAATTTTTCAATATCGAATATTCCTGTAAAACCATACTGGCTCAAAATAGTTGTCAAACTTCCCGGAAGCGATGCGACACTGCTAGATAGCGCATATTTTAACGAAGAAGGAATACAAAAAAACGTAAATGAAATTTTCAAATTCAAATCTTATGCAGTTACAGGAAATGTAGTGGATGATAAAAAGAACCCAATCCGCGCAGGATATAAATGGGTGTCTGGCGGCTCTGAAGCGCAAACAGATGCCAATGGATATATCGCTACTTTTCATGAAGCTGGCAATGACACTTTGCTGATTTATAAATTGGGGTATGATACTGTTCGTTATCCTGTGCCTATATCCGGCAATTTATTAGATACTACAACGCAGGTAATATCTTCCGGCGGTAACAGGCTTGTGTTGAAAATTGTAGCATTGCCAAACAAGCAAGTTCAATCAGCAGACCCAACAACCAATTATTTTGCAAGCCTCAAAGAAACGCCGACTTATAAACAATCTGTTATGCAAGGCAACCCAATTTCACCTTCAGGTTTTGGCTTTACATCAAACTCAAAAATTGCAGCATCATCATTTGCAAATTCAATGCTCGGTAAAAATGATAATCCTTCTCACGCTGTTGATTTGGGAACGATTTCGTTGACCAAAGAAACAGGGCGTATGTTCATTACCGTTACTGACAACAATAATATACCGATTAATAATGCTTCCATACAAATTGATGGAACTGATTCAACTGAGCACACTGATAAAAATGGAAAACGTTTCATTGAAGGCCCAGCCGGGAGCCTGTTGCTGAATGTATCCAGTGATGGTTCCGGCTTAGCGCCACAACAGGTAGCCATCACTGTTAGTATTACTGATACAACCAAAATTACAGTACAGCTTAAGCAGGGAATAAAAGTAATTGGTATTGTTAAGGCCAACAATGCCGCAGTGAGCGGCGCAGATATTATTGTCGATGGAATTGATTATATACACGCCACTTCTGCAGCCGATGGTTCTTATTCAATCATTGTACCGCAGGGGGATTATACATTAAAAGCCGCCAAGTCAGGATTTGTTTCCGACACAAAGGAGCAAACTTTTACTGCAAGCGCAACGATAAATTTCACACTGACAACCGCAAGTTTCAACATCACTAAATTAGTTGGCTTCAATGTCCAGATTGATAATATCGTGAATGAAGATGCAACGCATAAAAAATTGACCGGCTCATTTATAAATCTGCCTAATAATTCAGTGTTCGCATTAAAGAGCGGAACAACGATTCCCTTTTCAAATGTGGAAGTTGTTATCCAGAATAATATTCCTGTTCCGCTAAATGGCGTAATCAATACCGATGCTCCTCAGCTTGCATTAAAAGCGTTTAATTTTCTTCCTTTAAAATTAACGAATAACAATGCCGGAATTATTATTCGCTCAACAAACACAGCAGGTGATGCAGGACAGATTGAAGGTTTGCCCACAATTGATTATGCAAGCTTTGTTCCATCAGGCATTGCGCCTTATGTGGATGCTTCATTGAAACAATATGTACAAAATCAATCGGCTTCTTCTCCGGTATCCATACCCGTTATTAATAGCGGTGGTCAGCTTTCTGCTGGGAGTTTATCCATCAGTGGCAGCGGTAGTCAAAGTTTTAATTTATATGGATTTAATGTAACCCTTGATTTGGCAAACAGCGCTATCAAATCAGATGGCTTGCATTTGAAAGGAAGCATCGACTTCAAAAATATTCCGCTCATCAGTAATACAACATTGCAGATTCAGGATTTGTCAATCGGCACGAATGGTTATGTGAGCAATGTTTCCGTGAATATGAATCCTGCACCAAAATTCCAGATTGCAAGCTGGAGCGCATCGTTAACAGGTTTGTCTTTTAATGATAATGGTTTCAGCATTAGTGGCAACGTGCAGGTGCAAATACCAAGCTCGCAAACCTCTGAAATTGATTTCGCAAATCTCACCATATCAACAGACCAATTGTATGGCGGCTCATTTACGATTCCAAGCTCAGGCATTGATGTTTTTGGAATTGTAAAATTTCTCGGAGGAAGCACGCCGTTAAGTTTTGGAAAGATAGGTTCATCCAGTGTTTATTATATCGGTGGTTCCGGCACTGTACAATTTCCTTCTTTATTCGGAAGTATGTCGCTACAATTTTTCCAGGTGCAAACAGATGGAAAATTTGCCGCTACCGTTCAGACAAATATCAATGAAGATTTTTTCGGGCTTGCGAATGTGCAAATAACGGATGTGGGCTTTCACACGATTAATGGGATAGGCATTGACGTGAATGGGAATTTTGCGCTCACTGCAATCCCGTTTTTGAAAGCTTCTGCAGGCGGTGTGCATTTTGGCACAGGCGGTTCTGTGAGTGTGGATGATATCGGTTTGAGTTTTGATATGGCTGGCATCGCAGCAGTATCAGCGCATATTACTTTCGTAAACCAACCTGATAAAAAAGGTTTTGCAGGAGATGGAAGTATTACCATCATAGGTTTGCCTGGTGCGAATATCGGTTTCAGTTATTATAAACTTCCGAATGGCATTTCTGTATCAGCGAATTTCAAAGCAAATATTTCTATACCGATTGGTGCGATTGTTTCTCTCAATAATCCCGGTGGTGGATTTGGTTTGAATACTGCGGACCACAGTTGGTCAGTAAATATTAATGGTGATTTAGCAGTGACAGGTTTAGGCCCCGCAGTTACAATTAGTGTGAGCGTGACCGTTACTAATGGTCCCGTGATTACAGGAACTGCTGCGCTCAATGTGGCGACCATTAATGTTGCAAATGCCTCTGTGGTGCTGGATGTTCCGAAATCTCTTTTTACCATCAATATCAATTCAAATATAACGCTGATACCAAAAATAGCATCGGTTAACGGTTCAGCCATTTTTACATTAAGCGCAGCGAAGAACGATTCTTATTTTATGATAGCAGCACAATATGAATCTTCCATATTGCACATTTTTGATGAACGCGTAAATATTGCTGCTGGCTGGGGGTTGAATGTAAACAATCATCCTGAGTATGCCGAGTATACGAATTTTATAGACCCTAATTTTTTGGACAATGGAGTGTTGAAAGGAATCAGCATGCAGGCAACATCCGATATTGATTTTGAAGCTACAGGCAGTATCTACATTGCAAGTGGTTCGATATGGTATAAAAACAAAGTGCTTTTGAGCATAAACGCAGGAATTGGCGCGGATAATTATTCTTTTGACATTGGCTCAAATTGGGATTGCGGTGCTTCTATATCGCTGCCGGTTGTTGGCACAGTTGCCGGGGTTGATGTTGGAGCTGGTGGCAATGTGCATGTGGCTTATGCAAATGGATGTTTTAGTGCCAATGCTTCATTGAACGCAAGCTTGTCCGTAACTGCTGGTGCGGGTTGCAGCGATGATTGCTTTACCGGAGTTTGCACTGAATATGTTGTTCCCTCAGGCGCTAAAATTTGTGCCCACCCAAGCCTGAATGTAGGGTACGATTGCAATAATGGTTTCAGTTTTGGTATTGGCTTTTAAAAATTAAATATTGAATCAGATGTATAAAAATATTTTATTAATAATCTGCGCTGCCTTATCGGTTATTAACGTAAATGTATATGCGCAAAATAAAAATGCGCATTCGATTATGCCTCTGTTCAATTCTGCAAAAGGGCCAGTGCTGTTTTTTGGGAGCAGCAGTATTAATAACAAATCAAAAGACAGTAAAGGGTCGCAATACACGCTGACGAGAACAGAACAAAAAAATGGCGCGGTTAAACAATTGCAATTGCCAGGAATGGCAAAAGATTTTTCATCTTTAAAAAAAATAGCCGGAGAGACGATTACCAAACAATTGCAGCATCAATTAAAACTGAACAGCGAAACTGCACTTTGGGAATACATTCAAAGCCATCCTGATTTATCAGGCTATGGTTTGATGGTCTTGAACGCACCATTCAGATTGGCGATGGGCGCAGCATATATTGATGAAGAAGTAAAAGATAAAAAAGGAGAAACATTTACTTACACATTGCAAGTTTCCGGAACCAGCAATAATAACTACAGTTCGTCAATTACTATTGGTCACGCTTCGGATTTCAATGCGCCTCAATTGAGCGTTTCAAAAGCAACAGATTCATTTGTATCAATCCGTTGGAAAGCAAAAATGAATAATGATTTCCCTTATTTCGCTTTAGTATATAAACAAATCGGCGGTCGAGGGAATTTTCAAAAGTTGAATGCACGCATCCTCGTCAGTAAAAAAAATGATAGCGCTTATTTTTTATTTAATGAGAAGGTAAATGCCAACAACGCATATAAATATTTTATCCGCCCAACAGATTTATTGGATAATGAAGGCGCATTCAATTCTGATACGGTGAGTTTGGTCGCAGCAAATTTCAGCAAGCTTCCTTCCATTACCCAGCTTAAAGCAACAGATACTTTAAACAGTATTTTATTATCATGGAAACAACTTCCATCCAATCCTTTATTGACCGGTATTGAAATTCAGCGCTCACGTGATTCCAGGGGAGATTATGTAATCATTGATACCATTAATGCTTCGTCTAATATTTATCATGATACAAAATTATTACCTCATGTTGCTTATTATTATCGTCTTGCTGTGCTCCATGCAGGCACACAAGAAAAAAATAAATTTTATACTAAAGTAAGTGCAGCGAGACAAAAAACAAATCATACACCCGATGCGCCGTATGGCGTTACAGTAAAGTCGACTGAAAAAGGTGTGCGCATTGCGTGGCAGCCGGTCAATGACCTCGACCTGTATGCATATTATGTTTACCGCGGCACTTCATTGCAATCAAAAATGGAAGTGATTTCGCCATCGTTGACTGATACTGTGTTTACAGATACAACATCTAACCTTAGCAGGCAAACGGCTTACGTATATGCAGTAAAATGTGTGAGCAATGGTGCAAAAGAAAGCCCGTTTTCAGAAAAGGTTTCAGCCCATCTTCCTTTTGGAAAAGAGAGACCTTTAACGCCGGGAGGCATAAGAACAACCGTGAGGAATAACCGCTTATTTATAGAATGGGAGGATGTGAAAAAAAACGACCCGGCAATCATCGGATATATATTATACAAACAAAAAGCAGGCAATAAGCCATTGCAATATGCGGCGAACAAACCTGCGTCTATTGAAGCGACAAGATTGCAATTAGAACCAGCTGTGCAAGGAGTGATTACAGTTCCTTATTATGAAGACAGCATTTCACAGCATGGAGATAAATATGAATACTTAGTTTCGGCAATTGACCAATTCGGAACAGAAAGCGGTTTATCAGCAACGGCATCTTCCCCTAATTTATCCAAGATAATGATAACCCCGCCTGCACAGGTTTACGTGCGTTCTGTGGAGGATGGTGTAGCGATACAGTGGGAAGAAGCCGACGCAGCCAATGTGCAATCATTTGCTATCTACCGGAGAAGCATAACCGAAAAGTCGGCTAAGAAAATTGCGACCGTAAAAAGCCCCACAAATCAATACACAGATAAGCAAGTGGCGCAGGGCAATTTATATGTTTATTCCATTGTTGCGATAACAGTATCAGGTGAGAGCAATGCGAGCATTGAAAAATCTATCAGAAAATAAAAATATCATTTATATGCGCACAGTATTTATAATAATAAGCAGATTGTTCATCATGATTTTTATTTCATTTTTATTACATAGCTGCGCAAAAACATTTGATACGGGTTATGATAATGTAACATTAAAAATAGATAGCATTGTTCCTGCAAATGGCACAGCCGGCACACCTGTACGCATTTATGGAACTGGCTTTGCGGTGAACGTTGTTGCTAATAAAATATATTTCAATGGAACTCTTGCCACGATAGATAACAGTAATGCAAATTCTATCGGCGTATTGCTTGCGTACGCACCTGCCAATGGAAAAACAGGGAATATATCTGTTGCAAATGGAACAGATTCTGCAACAGGCCCGCTATTTACTTACTCGATACTCGCGCCACATATACTAACAATTTCTCCAACAACAGGCTATCCATTTACAACAGTAACAATAACCGGTAATAATTTTTCTGCAACAGTTACGAATGATGTTGTGTTGTTCAATAATGTAAAAGCAACGATATTATCAGCAGATACAAACCGTTTGCAGGTGCAGGTTCCGCTACCACCATCTTATCCGCAGACAAGTATTCCGGTTACAGTAACAGTGAATGGAATGACATCAAACGGAATTCAATTTCAATATATTAATTACGTGCCCACCATTACCAGCATTAATCCGACAAGCGGCATCGCAGGAACTCAAGTAACAATTACAGGAACTAATTTTTTGATTGATACTTCGAAAATGACCGTGTTGTTCAATGGCGTGAAAGCAGCTTTTGTTTCTGCCGGCACAACAAAATTAACAGTGACCGCCCCGAAAGGAACAACAGGAAATGTGAGTGTGACAATAATTCCATACAACGCTATTGCCTCAGGCCCTGTGTTTACTTATTTGCTTGCGCCCGTTATAACTTCTATTAACCCAACGTCGGGGCAAGCTGGCACAACAGTTACTATCAAAGGCAATAATTTTGTTGCAGATACTTCAAAGAATATTGTTTATTTCAACGGAGTAAGAGCCCCGGTGATATCCGCAACTGCTACACAGATTGTAGTGTATGCACCTAATAGTACAACAGGCAATGTAAGCGTAACATCAAATGGATTGACAGGAACTGGACCGGTGTTTACTTATGTAGCACTTCCGGTAATCACCAGTATTAATTTTGCGCAGAACACCAATTATAATTTTATAATTTCCGGTAATAATTTCGATCCAACAAATTCTATAGTGAAATTTGACGGGCAGGTTATTAATGGTTTCACATATACTGCCGGTCCGCCGCAAAAATTATCTTTACCATTAACCTTGCTCCCTTCAAACCTGGGAAACCCTATTCAGGTAACCGTCACCGTTAATGGTAATGCCAGCAATGCTTATCCATTTTTGTTTACTCCTCAAATCAATTCGGTGACTCCAGATACAGTTTCTTATCAGGAAACGGTAAGCCTGCAGGGAAAATTTTTTGGGAACACACAAGGAACAAGCACATTAAAAGCTTTTTATTACGACCAGGGACAAAACAAAATATACATGGCTCCAAATCCTACGGTTGTTTCATGGAACACGAATAATATACAGATAACTATGGCGGATTATGGCGGTTATCCAATCGGCGCAGGGTCGCAGCCATTTTATCTGGAGTTGACCGTAGGTTCAGGCATTGCAATTGCTGAGGTATATTTTCATATTGAGTAAAAATTGTTTGAGTGTTATCAGCGTTTTCAAAATTCAGCGACGGTTTATTTCTCCGCTAAAAAATATTTATCACAATAAACTTTCAGCGATTTTATCTGCATGTTCATCGGATAATTTTTTTACCAGCTTTTTCATTGATGACTTTTACATAGTGATGAGTCATTTTCAAAACATCAATCAAAAACATATTGTCCACAAAAAATCGAATTATGAAAAAGATTTTTGCATCTATGACAATAATAGTGATGTCATTTTATTATTATCCAACTCAGGCAAGGCTAATAAAAAAGAAGCCTGATATTAATCTGCGAATAAATTTTATTGTTCCGAATGTGCTTTTTGCAATTTGCGATACCACTCCATCACCCATTTCAAGAGTGATAAGTGCATTTGCAAAAGCAGCAAAAGATAATCCAAACGACACTTCATCCGCAGATGTTACCATAAAAGCATTGGGAAATTTAATGGGCGGCGGCGTATCTTCTGCAGATTCCGCATCTGCCATAAAAAGTTTTACTTCTGCAAGCGGTGGCACTGGGTTTTATTATGAAACAGTGACTACAACTGTATCAAAACAAATGGGCACGAATAAAGATACTTCTTCCAGCTATTTCACCGCTACGGGTGAAGGGCGTAAAGAAACGAACCTTGCAGGAATGATGGGTGTAAAAGGTGGTAATACCCTTGTGGTATTGTCGCACGCAAACCAGTCACGTTATAGTATTATTGTTGATGCCACCAATAAAACATATTCGCTAAATGTTATTGACACCTCCCTGATAAACTCAAACGGAGAAAATTATCAGGTTACTAAAATTGGTAATGAAACTGTTCAGGGTTTCAATTGCGTTCATTCAAGATTGACCTCCGGTTCTGGATCGGGCATGTTTAGATCTTCTTCAACGATGGATGTTTGGACGAGCAGTAACGTGCCCGGATATGCGCTTTTAAAGAAAGCAATGACCATGCGGAACGTGACGCCAAAAATGATGCAAGCTTTAAAGCGGGCAGGTTGTGCTGGTTATTTCGTGAAAATAAGTACGCAGGGCAAAGATTTTTCAATGAATATGGAATTGATCAAAGCAGAGCAAAAAAATCTCCCTTCTTCGTTATTCCGCATACCTGCCGGATATACGGAATCGAAACAGAACATGATTGGTCACATGATGGGGGCAAAAAAGTAATCTGGCAAAAGAAAAAATATACGATTTTGAAATCGTTATACATTTTTGAGGTTGCATTGAGCTCGTTAGCTATAATGACAGAAGCAATATCAAGATGATTGATTACACAAGGCATTTTACAACAGTTCCCCCTCGCTAAACTCAAGCTTTTTAGGCGACAGCAAGAAATATTATTCAAAGGCACAAAGCCTTTTTTTTATTTTTTGGTTGCAGGCTCCTTGTCAATCTGAGCTATTGCGAGGGCTATAAAATGGAAAAAATCCAAAGTGAAATTGGAGCAGGTCATCCAACCCTTCCTAAAAATCCTAGACTTTTGAATGAGTATTGCTAAAACCGCCGGACTTTGATTATTATTGAGTATTGATAATTTGGATTACCTATAATAGGATGCTGAAACAAATCCGGATGATATGCAACAAGACTCTTCATTAGAAAATTTCTGGAGCCTTACAAAAGAAAATGTTTTGCAATCTCTTTCCTGCACAGATAAAGGATTGTCGCAGGCAACTGCAGATACAAGACTGAAGCAATATGGCTTCAACACTTTCAAAGCACGTTCAAAATCTTCAGCCGTTATTCTTTTTTTATTGCAGTTCAAAAGTCCGATTACATTATTATTAATAGCTGCAGCATTGCTCTCAATGGGACTGGGAGATTTTACAGATGCCATTATCATACTCATCATTATTCTGATCAGCAGCATTCTTGGGTTCTGGCAGGAAAAAGGAGCAGCCAATGCTGTAGATGAGTTATTAAAAATGGTGCAGATCCGATGCCACCTCATCAGAGATGGAAAGGGAAATGAGTTTCCGGTTGAAGATGTGGTGCCGGGTGATGTGGTTGTTTTATCAGCGGGCGATGTGATTCCCGGTGATAGTTTATTATTGGATTCAAAAGAATTATTTACTGACGAAGCTGCCTTCACCGGAGAAACATATCCGGTAGAAAAAAATGTTGGCATTGTTCCCGCCGATGCTCCATTAGCAAAGAGAACCAATTCGCTCTTCATGGGATCGCATGTGATCAGTGGCAAAGCAACTGCATTGATTATTAAGACAGGAAGGCAAACAGAGTTTGGAAAAATTTCAGATCAACTTCGCACAAAATCTCCTGAAACTGATTTTGAAAAAGGCATCCGCCATTTTGGTTATATGCTGATGGAAATAACGCTGCTGTTGGTCATCATCATTTTTGCGATCAATATTTTGTTGCACAAACCTGCGCTTGATTCATTTTTATTTTCTCTCGCGTTAGCAGTCGGATTAACTCCACAATTGCTTCCTGCGATTATCACGGTTAATCTTTCCACAGGCGCAAGAACCATGGCGAAGCAACAGGTCATCGTAAAACGTTTGTCGTCGATTGAAAATTTCGGCAGCATGAATATTCTTTGTTCCGACAAAACAGGAACCATCACCGAAGGAAAAGTTACATTGAAGGACGCATTGGATATCGAAGGAAATCATTCCGACAAAACATTACAGTTTGCATGGCTGAATGCTTCGATGCAACAAGGTTTTCATAACCCCATTGACGAAGCCATTTGTTCCAGTTATAAAGGTGATATAAATACATTCTCTGTTCAATGTGAAATTCCGTACGACTTTATCAGAAAGCGGTTAACCATACAAGTTAAAAATGAAAAAGAAAACCTGGTCGTTACAAAAGGCGCTTTGAATTCCATTCTTCAGATTTGTGACAAAGCTGAAATTGCAGGTGGGCAGATTGTTTCAATGCATGACAAACAATCCCTCATTAATGAGCAATATCATAAACTCAGCGCCGAAGGTTTTCGAGTGTTAGGCATTGCATATACAAATGGCAAAAATGAAAAAGATTTTACTCGCGATGATGAAAAGAACATGACTTTTCTCGGCTTCATTACATTGTTCGACCCACCTAAAAAAGATGCGATGCAAACCATTATCAGTTTGCGCAATCTCGGTGTACAATTAAAACTGATTACAGGCGATAATGCATTGGTGGCAGACAGCCTTGCCAAACAAATTGGGATTAATAATGCGGTGATTCTGACGGGCAAGCAGATTCACGACATGAGCGATAATGCATTGATGCAACAGGCAATTCGCACGGATATTTTTGCAGAAGTAGAACCGAATCAGAAAGAAAGGATCATCATGTTCCTAAAGAAAAGCGGCAATGTGGTCGGGTTCATGGGCGATGGCATCAATGATGCGCCTGCATTGCACACGGCTGATGTAGGCATTTCTGTCGACACGGCTGTTGATGTTGCGAAAGAAGCTGCTGATATTGTTTTATTGAATCAGGATCTGAATGTGTTGAGCGCAGGCATTGTTGCGGGAAGAAAAACATTTGCCAACACAATGAAATATATTTTCATGGCAACAAGCGCCAACTTCGGAAACATGTTCAGCATGGCCGGCGCATCTTTATTTTTGCCTTTTCTTCCATTGTTGCCAAAACAAATTTTGCTCACGAATTTATTGACTGATTTTCCGGAGATGACGATTGCGACGGACCGTGTTGATGAAATCTCGGTGAGCAAGCCGCACCGATGGGATATTAAATTTATCCAGCGCTTCATGATTGTGTTTGGATTATTAAGTTCTGTGTATGATTATCTCACCTTTGGCGTGTTGTTATTTTTCATGAAAGCAAATGAAAAAATTTTTCAAACCGGATGGTTTGTAGAATCTGTAATTTCTGCCACTTTAATTGTGCTGGTCGTTCGAACAAGATTGCCATTTTTCAAAAGTCTGCCTGGCAAATATCTGAGCATTGCTACAAGCATGATTATTTTATTTGTGTTAATACTTCCATTCACGCCGCTCGCATCTTTATTCGGTTTCGTGAGCTTGCCACTCTCCTTTTATGGATGGATGCTGCTTATTGTGTCTGCTTATATCATTTCTGCTGAAATCGCCAAACGATGGTTCTTTCGAAGACTACAAAATCAATCGTAAAGATTTATTGAAGCGGAAAGGGAAATATGATGAGTTGTATACGGGGCAGTTTGATTAGTTACTTAGTTTTTCCTGTTTCCGTCTGAGTACATTGTTATTAATGACTGAATGCTATCTTTCAATGCGCCTGATGCTTCATCAAAAAAATTGTCTTTATTTTTTTTGGATGCTTTATTGTCTGTAGACTTTTTGATAGAAGCTCTCACCGTATCAAGGTCGTTAAAATAAGTGCTTACGTTTTTTTCATAAAAACTATTTTCAGCTTCAATTTTCATCAGCACATTTTCATATTCCTGCACAATGCTGTTGATCTCTTTCACATTTTCTATCGAATGCCTTCTCGGTATCCTGTCAAATAATGCAGTTAATATTGTCGTCGTTGAATTCATGCCAAATCGTTTTTATATGATAACAAATGTACGCCAAAGCTGCGCGGATGAATGGATAAAAAAGGCTCGCTTTTCAATATCAATTCTGCTGAGCATGACGAAGCATGAGCGCCTTGTGAACGGCGAGTGGATTAATTTTTTAACTTCGGTTGGCAAGAAGAATTAATCGATAAGAAAATTAAGCTCAAGCAATAATTTTTTAGTATTTAATCATTACTCTAAGAACTTAGTTATTTTTATATAGTTTCTAAAGCTAAAATAGATATGAGCAGCAATTTGATAATTAAAGAAATTGATTTTAATAAATTAATCTTCGATCCAGAAAACCCAAGACTCCCTTCTAAGATTAGAGGTCATGGCAGGGAGAAAGATATTTTAGAATGGATGTTGTTGTATGAAAATGTTATTGAGTTGATGGGTTCGATAGGTGAAAAAGGATATTTTCTTGCAGAACCATTATTGATAGTCAAAAGTAAAAAGCGAAATGGATATTATGAAGTTATTGAAGGTAATAGAAGATTGGCTGCAATAAAATTGCTAAACAATCCTTCTTTAGCGACAGTTAAAAAAAACACTGTCTTGGAAGTGGCTAATGAAGCTAAAAAAGAAACAAAAGCCGTCCCCTCGATTGAATTCGACCAAAAGGATGATATATTGATATATCTAGGCTATAGACATATAACAGGAATCAAAGAATGGGATGCTTTAGCAAAGGCTAAATATCTTGATATATTAAGAAAAAAATTAAAAATACGAGACAGAAAAGAAGAGTTTAAAACTCTGGCTAAGATTATTGGAAGCAGCCCTGCTTACGTAAAGAATATTTTATCTGGATTAAAGATTTATAGTATCATAGAACAAAATAATTTTTTTGATATTGAAGGATTAGATGAAGTAAGCGTTGAGTTTGGAGTTTTATACAATGCGGCTGGTAGGAAAAATATAGCAACTTTTATTGGAATTAATCTAGATGCAGACGACCCGTCTAAAAATATTAATGTTAGGCATCTTAAAGAACTAACTTCTTGGATGTTTGAAAAAGATGACAATGGACAAACAAAATTGGTCGAATCTCGATATCTAAAGGATTTGGATGAAGTATTATCAAACGGAAATGCAATCAAGGCATTCCGATCTGGTCGCCCTCTTTCTGAAGCTGTTCTTTACACAGATAAACCAGTAATTATTTTTAATAAAAGCATTAATAGAGCTTTAGATAGCTTAAAGATTGCAAGAGATCAAATGCATAATTTTGAACCAGACGAAACTTTTCTTTTAGGTGTAGAAGAAATAGTTAGAATTGGCAATGATTTAAGAATATTAATTAAAGGGAAAATAAGTGGCTAAGCTAACGAGAGATAAGAAAATTATTTTGGAAAAGCTTAAAGAGACTCCCTCTCAAAAAAAGTTTGACTTACATTATTGGGCTGACTATATTGAAATAAAATGTTTATTCAATACTGACAATGTTTTTTCGAAAGACGACTTCCTTGATTGTATTAAAAGCAATAAAGACTTTTCTCCAAAAGAGAATTTAATTGATAAGGACGAAGAAGACTATGAAGAATTTAATTTGAATGAAAAAGCCTATAAAAATGATAAGGACGAAAGATTCGCTGATGACTGTTTTAAAATGATTAAATCCAGAATAACTTTATTCGAAGAACATTATCCTTTTACAATCTCAAAAAACAATAGAGCAATTTTTAAAAAGAAAACATTTACATGGAAAAATAGATGCTACATTTTTTTGTTATTAAGTTCAAGTCTAAAATATTTAAGAAGACATCAGTCTATTTTCACATCAAGCTTTGAGATTTTTAGTTTAAATGTTTTAAAAGCTTTGCTTCCTCCTAAAGCTGAGGCTCACATATTTGGAAGTTCAAATACCATTCTAAAGAAAAGGAGATATAAAGGGCATGTATGGCTAAAGCTTAATCAGTTAAAAAATGACTTAAATGAAGAGCATATCAAGGCTAAAAAAGAAGATTTCCCACCTACCGATTCAGGCGATAGTGGGTTTGATTTTGTAGCATGGGTGCCCAATGGTGATAAACAAAGTCATTTAATGGTTTTTACAGGTCAGGCAGCATGTACAAGCGAATGGTATGATAAAAAATATACCTCTAGTCCATCAGCTTTAATTTCATTATTACCTTTATCTGTACCTCCGATTAATTTAGTATTTATACCCTTTAGCGTTAGAATTGCTGATGGTTCTTGGCATAGAGCGCATGATATTGGACAATGTGTTTTACTTGATAGACAACGACTACTTTATCACTTCGATAATAGTAAAAGCTATTATCTTTCATTGCCCTGTGATAAGATAATTCTTGAGCTATTGAAACTAAAAGAATCAGCTTACAACTAAACCTTGTAATTTACTTTTTACAATTTAAGCTTTCATTAAAAATAATAATTTGCATCTCAATTTATGGGCTACATTGACAAGTTAAATAAACTGCTTAAACCAAAAAAGAAATACCCAATAAAAGTTCTTGACTTGTTTGCAGGTTGTGGAGGATTGGGGCTAGGTTTTGAAGCTTTTGGTTTTGAGACATTTGGTTATGAAATGAATCAAGATGCAGCAAAAAGTTATGAGAGAAATTTAGGCAGTCCTTGCGAAACAATTCAATTATCTGATAATTATAATTTTCCAAAAGCCGATATTATAATTGGAGGACCACCATGCCAGCCTTTTAGTGTTTCAGGAAAGCAAAAAGGTAGCAAAGATTCTAGAAATGGAATTCCAATATTCATAGAAGCAGTAAAACAAACTCAGCCCAAATTGTTTATTTTAGAAAATGTGCCAGGGTTAGTTTACTCTAATAAGGAATATTTTAAGTCATTAATAAAAACATTTCAAGGTTTAGGATACTTAATTGAATACAATATTGTAAATGCTGTTAATTATAGAGTCCCTCAAAAGAGAGAAAGATTAATTATAGTCGGTCATAAATCTAAATTTTATTTTCCTTCTCCTTTTATAAAAAGAATAAATGTATCAGATGCAATAGGAGAATTGATGTATATGGTTTCAGCAGACAGCAAGTTCTTAACGATAGCAATGGATGAATATATAGCGAGATATGAAAAGGCTTCAGCATGTAGTAATCCAAGAGACTTATATCCTGATAAACCTTCTCGTACTTTAACATGCAAAAATTTAGCCGGTGCAACTGGTGACATGTTGAGGATTGCATTAAAAAATGGTCGACGACGTAGATTAACTGTACAAGAAGCTGCAAGACTTCAATCTTTTCCAGACTGGTTTGTATTTGAAGGAAGTGAATCTTCTCAATTTAATCAAATTGGTAATGCTGTCCCGCCATTATTAGCATACTTCCTCGCAAAAGAAGTATACAAGTCTTATTTACGTAAGCCAAAATCTTCTAAAACAATTGCAGAAATTAATTCTAAGACAAATAGAGGTATTGCATTGTTAGGCGATAAAAAAAGCTATAAAAAAGCAGTTTAACCACAAACTGATCGTAGTTTAAAATTAATATAGATGGTTAATCATCACATCTACAATCTCATAATATTTAAAATCTCAATCTGCTCTTGCAATAAATCGCCGTTGGTAGGCTTAATATAAAATTGCTTTATCAGTTCCATGCCTTTCACAACTCGCCCAAACGCAGCATATCCTTGTCCATCGGGATTGTTGGTGCCGCCATAATCAAATCCTTTTTGATCGCCGATGCAAATAAAAAATTCTGTGTTGGCAGTTCCGGGTTCTTGCCGTGCGAGGGAAATAGTTCCGTTTGTATGGGTGAGTTTTGTTTGCTGTGTGCTTTCATGTGCAATGCCGGGGAGTTTCATTCCATGTTTTGTTTTCCAAATGCCGCCTTGTATCATCGCCGTTTCTGTATTGTCAGTTTGCTGATTGTCTTCATTCAACGCTCTGTAGAAAGAAGCATTTTTAAAATAGCCCGCATCCACATATGATAAAAAAGCAGCTACACTTTTTGGTGCATTATCCGGGAAAAGTTCCACTTCAATATCCCCGAATTTTGTTCGTATTTCCACATGCGGATTTTTATATTTTTTTTCCAAACATGAAATGAATAAACAAAAAACAGCAAGGGCTGAATAAAAATATCTCATAAAAAATGTTGGTGAGCCTGCAATTTACCCACAATATGTATCGCTAAGACTTAACTGTATTTCTCGCAAACATATTTTTTATGCTCAATAAGCCTGTCCTGCGTTTCCTGTTTCAGTTATATAGTCTTCCTCACTAATTAATCCTGAACCTTTTTCTATATTATTATTCAACGAAGCCGGAATAATTTCAAGAACCGTGTAATTACTGAATTTATAATGTGGGTATGCAGATTGACCGTTCATTATCAGACCAAGCTCTTCATCTGCTTTAGCGCGGGATTCAAAGTGCTTTGGATATTTCCGGAACAAATAAGGCTGGCCTGATTTTTTATTATCTGCAGTTAAAGGCGGAACACGTTCTAAACCAAAAATAGCGAATTGAGATTTCATGATTTAAAAATTTATAATGCTATAATTTAAGCATGATGTGCTATAAACACGGGCATACTGTGTTTGTGAATAACTTCTCCGGCAAAACTGTTCTTCAAAAAATTTGAGATGGTTGACCTGCTAAAGGCACCTGTGACCAGTAATGAATTATTTTTCGATTCAGCCCATGTTGAAAAATATTTGTGTGCATTAAAATGAAGTTTCGAAACACCCAAGCTGCCAAAATGAAGGCGCGAATATTCTTTCAATAATTCCACATCCGGGATATCTTCTGTGTCTTCATCTTTCACGTACACAAATTCTGCGGGCTTATCAGTTAATGATGAGAGCGTATAACAAAACTGTTTCATGGCATGTATACTTTCTTTCTTAGCATCATAAGCAACAATAATCCTATCCAGTTTTTTAAAATGCTCGGGCGCTAAAACCACCGGGCATTCTGCAATGCGCAACGCTTCCTGCATAAATGAATTTGGCTGTGAGCTGTCAATGTCGGCACAGAACAGTTCTTCGCTTATGATTGCCAGATCTGCAAAGCGGGTTTGTTTTGCAAACAAATCTGCCAGCCATTCTTCATTCTTATCATCTATATTATACTTTATGCCATTCAACTGACATTGCTTTTCAAATTCAGATTTGCTTTTTTTCACAAGCATTTCTTCTTCTTCCTTTAATCTTACAAATGGCGCTGCGATTGGGATGTAGCTCACAGCAACCAATTGTTGAAAATCCAAGGGGGCAAAGAAAAGCCCAGTTGCTAAAACCGGCTCAGCTTCATTGATCGTTTTCAAAAATTCAAAAGCGCCATTTGAAAAATTGCCTCCATCACAAACGAATAATATCTTTTTCATAAAAAATATTTTAAAATGAACGATTTTTATAATTAAGGATGTGATATAAATATTGGGAGGTTTGTCGTTCTCACAATCAACGCTGCCCGGCTTTCTTTCAGCAATCTTGAAACGAAATTTCTTCCGTAAGCACCCATTACCAGGAATATGCTCCGTTTTTCAAACACATGCTTGAATAATTCCTCTTCCGCCTCTCCATACAAAACTTCAAAATGAACATCAGTATAATAATTTTTCAGCCATTCAAATATTTTTGGCTTTGCTCTTACTGTCAATTCCTTTGTTTTATTCACTTCCACCACAGTAACTTTTTTGCTGCTTAATTCAGGGAACAGATAAGTGAATTGCTTGATGGCAAAAACAGATGATCTGCTTCCATCATAAGAGAACATGATTTCATCTAACCCATCAAAACTTTGCGGGGCAACAATCACCGGACATTCAGCTTCAGAAAGTACATCTCTTACAAAACCCGATGGTGAACCTTCCAGCTTTTTTTTGAACGACATATCAGGTTCAATAATTATCAGATCTGCAAAGCGGCTCTCTTCAATAATTTCAGTGGCAGGCGTTCCTCTGTCGCGATGAATGCACACATTCACACCTCTTCCCACACATGCTTCTTTGAAAAAATGAATATTTTGTTCCACAATTGCCTGACGCTGGTTTCGTGACAGCTCGTTTTCATTGAGGGGCGCAGCATATACCTCTTCTGCAATTTCTTCACTCAACACATTTTCGAGAAAAACACCTGTAAGTTTTGATTTTGTCAATCCCGCGATATAGCAGGCAAAATCAATCGAAGGAGTATGTACGTTCAACGCATCAATCGCTAATAATATCTTTCGCATAATAAAAGTTTGCTGCAAAACTAAACCCGGCAAAAATTTTTTGTTATGATGATAATTATTGAGCATGATGATGCTCATCACTTTGTTCAATAATATTCAAGAACCATAGCTGATTAACATCAACCATGCATCTGACTGTAATCATTATTATTATTTTATTTGATTTTCATATTTGCATCCTAAAATAAATACTATGTCATACTCAATCACACAATCCGAAACAAACTATCAATATCACCTCGCTGCAAAAAAGCCTTTCATCATCACACGCTTTTTCACATGGGCGGCAAATGAAGATGCAAAGCATCATATTGCCTGGGTTGGCGCGTCAGTAACAGCCATGGCTGCGTTTTTCTTTCCATTGACGATGGCTGTTGTTTTGATGAACGGCGCTCAGTTCGGGCTGATTATCGCTGCCATGGCAGCTTTCGTTCTGGTGGTTGCCACAAACCTTGCAGCAATGGAAACTAAATATACTATCCCGTTTTTCTTTCTGGGCATCTTAACAGATACAGTAATTGTGGTCGCAAGTTTCTTTATTCATTAAGCAACGATTGCTTCACAATCTGAAGGGAGGTTCGAAAGAAGCTCCCTTTTTTTATTTAAAGATATCTTCAGCATAAAATCAAAAAGCATCAGAAAAATATCCCTGATGCTTTTTGCTACTTTACAAGTCTTTGAGAAGTATTAAATGAGTTGTTTATTTTTTCTGAGCAGCGAGTACGCTTCCTCTTCCAATCTTTCGCGGTGGATTGGATGTGCGATTTTTATTAATGCTTCGGCACGCTCTTTCAAATTCTTTCCATATAAATAAGCGATACCATATTCAGTCACGATATAATGAACATGTGCTCTGGTTGTAACCACGCCGGCGCCCGGTTTCAAAAAATTCACAATCTTGCTCATTCCTTTTGCAGTGGTTGATGGCATGGCGATGATTGGCTTGCCGCCTTCAGATAATGATGCGCCGCGCATAAAATCCATTTGCCCGCCAACACCGGAATACATTTTGTTGCCAATGGAATCTGCACAAATCTGCCCCGTCAGATCCACTTCCACTGCGCTGTTAATAGCAGTCACAATTGGGTTTTGCCTGATGACATGCGCATCGTTCACGTAAGCGATATCAAGCATTTCAATCAATGGATTATCGTCAGCAAATTTGTACAACCGTTTGGTGCCAAGCATAAAGCTTGAAACAATTTTATGTGGGTGTTTCTTTTTCATTTCTCCGGTTATCACACCGCTTTCAATCAAATCAATCACGCCGTCAGAAAACATTTCAGTATGGATGCCTAATCTTCGATGACCTTTCAGCATCGACAAAACTGCATTTGGGATATTGCCGATCCCCATTTGAAGTGTTGCTCCATTTTCAACAAGCATCGCCACATAGCTTGCAATGCGCATTGTTGTCTCATCAGGCTTTTCAATTTCAACTTCAGGGATAGCATCATTCACTTGCACCATTTTTTCAATCCTGTTCACATGAATAAAACCATTTCCATGCGTTCTCGGCATGTTCGGGTTCACCTGAGCAATAATGTGCTTCGCTGTTTCAAGCACAGCCGGCGCAATATCCACCGAAACGCCGAGCGAGCAATATCCATGCGCATCCGGCGGCGAAACATGTATCAACGCATAATCAATTTCAATTGCTTTTCTTCTGAACAGCGCAGGAATTTCACTGAGAAAGACAGGGATATATTGGGCTCTACCTTCCTGCACGGCTTTGCGCACATTGGCACCAATAAAAAAACAGTTCACATTAAAAATGCCTTCATATTCGGGTGCAACATAAGGTGCGTTGCCTTCTGTGTGCATCTGGTAAATAGTCACGTCATGCAACTCATGCGCTCTTGCCGCCATCGCATTGATTAATTGTTGCGGCGCAGCTGCAGCAGTTTGTATGAAAACATTGCTGTTCGGTTTGATAATGCTTACTGCTTCGTCAATGGTTGAATACATTTTTATTTTTTTATTACATCATCGGTATTACTACTATGAAGCTTTTCTTGCAGCTTGTCCGCCGCGGCGGATCGCACTCTTGTGCTTTTAGTAATACTATTGTGCAACGTGCCACTCGCTGACAAAATTTTTCTTTCATCAAATGTTACTCGTTAGTCAAAATAACTTTCAATGCTTTTTCTCTCGCAGCATTTCCAAAAGTTTCATAAGCATTGATAATATCGCTCAATTTAACATGGTGCGTGATGAGTTTTTTTGAATCTAATTTTTTTGATTGAATCGTTTTTAGCAACATCGGTGTTGTTACAGTATCTACCAATCTTGTGGTAATAGTAATATTATGTGCCCATAAAGTTTCCAGATGAAGCTCAGCGCTTTTCCCATGCACGCCAATGTTTGCAATGGTTCCGCCCGGAGCTATCAATAATTGACACAATTCAAATGTTGCAGGAATGCCGACAGCTTCGATGGCAGTGTCAACACCTTTGCCATTTGTAAGCTGTTTTACTTTTTCAACTGCATTTTCTTTGCTGTTATTTATCACTTGCGTAGCGCCGAATTTTTTTGCTGTTTCCAATCTATTATCGTCCGGGTCAATCATAATAATTTCCGCCGGCGCATAAAATTGCGCAGTTAATAAAGATGCCAGACCAATCGGCCCGGAACCAACAATTGCCACTGTATTTCCCGGTTGCACTTTACCGTTCAGCACACCGCATTCAAAACCGGTGGGCAAAATATCGCTCAGCATCACGAGCGCTTCTTCGTCAGTTCCATCCGGAATATGATATAAGCTATTATCTGCGTGTGGGATCCTGACATATTCTGCCTGCGTCCCATCAATCAAATGCCCTAATATCCATCCGCCATTTTCGCAATGCGAATACATACCTTTTTTGCAATAATCACATTTGCCACATGAAGTGATGCACGATATAATCACTCTGTCACCTTTCTTAAAATTAGTTACTGAATTTCCCAATTCTTCAATCACACCAACACCTTCATGACCGAGAATCCTTCCATCCACTACTTCGGGAACATCTCCTTTCATGATGTGCAGATCAGTTCCGCAAATAGTCGTCTTTGTGATTCTGACCACTGCATCTGTCGGCTGCTGAATAACCGGTTTAGGTTTTTCTTCCCATGATTTTTTTCCCGCTCCGTGAAATACCAATGCTTTCATACAATTAAATTTTATGCTGCAATACTATCTTCTTTTTCAACCATTGGTCATGATATGAAATAAGCAGATGAATGACAATGGTCATCTGTTTAATAAAGTATTACTGTTTGAGAAAATCTACGATCTTTTCCCTTTCAGTATCAGTAAGCAACGCTCTTGATTGCATATGCAACCCGACTGTTTCCCATTGCTCTGGAGAAAATGATGAAGGAGATGGCGTGTTATGACAACGCTGACAATTTTCAGCCCAAAGTTGCGCACCTGTTTTCATCGCCACTTTCTGACTGACTTTACAACTATTCATCACCGTTATAATTAATGCTGTGCTGAATAAAATCGCTATGATTAATAAATTCTTTTTCATACAATAAATTTTAAAGTTGAATTGCAAAATGAACGAACAGTGAATTTGTTGTTGTTAATCCTGTAAAAGCTCCGAGCTCTTTGCTGGCAGTGCTATTGCCTTTATAAGATTCATAAGTGATTTTAAAAACTGTTCTCCAGTTAAGCCAATAATCCAAACCAACGGTAATGGTGTGCTGGTCGCTTCCAAAAGTTGAATTTGCAGGCGTATTAAATGTGGTGTATCTCCCTGCCAATTCAAGATTTTTCAGGAAACCACTTGCACCCACGGGCCTGAATGAGCCCTGGATAAAAAATGAAGTAGTGTGATTGTTGAAAGTATATGTGGAGGAATCTGCCGGATTGATGTAATCCACTTTATCAATATCCTGAATATTGTATTGGGATTTAATATTCACAAGAACCGGGTTGAAAGTTTTCACATAGTTCAAATCAAAAGCATAAAATCTTCCCATTTTATTTTGAATATCAGTTCCCTGATCGCCAACTTTGCCAAACATTCCTGACACGCCAACTTCTAATGAAGAATTTGAAAAAGGAAGTAAACCTAACCTTGCAGTTATTGTTTTGTTGTTGTTATTGTCACTGATATTACCACTTGTCAGCGTTCCATCAGCCAATAACTGGTTGCCATTGGACAGTGCAACATCATAATTCATTTTCATGCTTCCAAAAGGGATGCCTCCCTCTATTTCAAGACCATAATCAGTTGGTGCCATATCGGCAATACCCATAGGATCTGTGGCTAATTTATCAATCCAGCCTGCAGCTTCTCTTTTTGAATAAGTGCCAAAAGGCAACACAAGGTATCCGGCTCTCACGATCAAACCCGGAGCCGCAAACCATGACACGTCTGCCCAGTTCACGCTTAATCCGTTGTTATTAAAAGAAGGCTCAAATTCAACCAAAAAATTTTTGCCATGCCTCCACAAAAGCATTGGGCTAAATTCAAAATTGTCTGCATCAGGAAAACTATTTCCTTTTGTGATTGAAGAAACACCATTTAAGGTATTAGTGGTTTTGTAACTGGCAAAGCCCAGTGTTGCCAGTCCAACAACCATGAAATGGTCTTCGCCGGATTTTTTTGCAGACATCTGTTTTTCCAATTCGGAAATCCTGTCCAAAACTGAAGAGTCAACTACTGTTTGTTGTGCCTTGCTTTCTTTTACCTGAAATGCAATCAGAAAAAGAACAAATAGTGTTCTCAGTATAAATTTTTGCTGTCTCATAAAAGTCTATTTTGTTGGTGAAACGTTCACGGTAACGCGTATCCTAAAAATTATTTCTTTGAAGCTTTGCAAAGTGTCCTGATATATACCACAAGTTCCCAGCGCTGTTTTTCTGTAAGTGCTGCTTTATACTGAGGCATGGGAGTTCTCCCTTCTGAAATTTTGTAAAACAATGACCCGTCACTCTCATTCAGCATTGCTGCTGAGCTATGGTCAGCCGGTTTTGGATTCAGCGCTGCTGCAGCAACACCATCTCCTTTACCTTTATCTCCATGGCAAGGGGTACAATAAGAAGTGTAAAGCGTTTTGGCTTCTTTTAATACCTGCGATTCATTTGTCATTGGGTTTTTAAGAGCAGTAAATTCCTTTGGAGCAACCCAGGGTTTTGATTGCCCCTTCGCATTTTTTGCTAAAGAGAACAAAGCAAAAAACATAATTACCAGCAGGCAGGAGTATTTGAGAAAAGATGATTTTGTTTGCATAAAAAAAATTGTGAGTGATAAATTATTTCGTTTATGCATCCAAGTTATTAATGGCCAACCAACATATTTATGATAGCCGTCATACGAGAACATGATTAACATACAACACTTGCAGTAAAAGAAAAATCATTCCTGCGCTTCACTGCAGGAATGATTTATAAAATTCAAAAAAGAGTGTGGAAACTGTGGTTTATCCTTTGAGGCTGTTATAATACCAGGGCTCATCATTCATTTCATATCTCCCTGTTTTTTCTTCCAGGGCAATCCTGAAAACAACACCTTTTATTTCATTCAGGTCATCCGGCGCAAAAGGCCACTGTTCGCCGAGATGCATTTTCTTTGAACTGATAAAAGGATAAACACGGCTCAATAAAACCTTTAAAGCTTTTCTGCGTTCATCTTTATCGCTCACTTCTTCAAATTTTCCATCGGCAATCACACTTTTCCATGTCGCCATATTTTCAAGCGTGTCGATTTCAATACAGATATGCGGGTTCTGCCGCATCATTTTTATTTTCATGCCTTCCTGCGTGTGGCAATAAATATATGTCCCATCATAAGCATAGCTGATAGGGACCACATAAGTCTTATTGTCTGCATGGCATCCGATCCTGCAGATGAATTGGCGCTTTAAAACGTCTTCAATTTCTTCATTAGTTAATGTTCCGAACATGTTTGTAGGTTTTCGGTAAAAATATGTCGGGGAGTGCCTTTCAAATATGAGGAAGCTCATCTGCTTCAATGACTTTTATCATAGCACCCCAAAACTGATTTGAATCATAAAAAGAAATGATTTCCATCATCCCCTCTGTCTGGCAGAAATATAATTTCATACATTATTAAATATGCTTTTATGAAACCCATTATCGTAGCAATTGATTTTTCCAACCCTTCCTTAAATGCGGCATATTATGCAGCCGACCTTGCTAAATCACTGAATACAGATATCATTTTAATTCATGTAATAGAATTGCCGGTCACTGCATCGCATGTGAGTAGAACAAAAATGGAGTTTGATGCGCTGGAGCATTCAGCTCACTCAAACATTGAAAACTTACAACGCAAGCTTATAGATAGAACCAGAAATAAGATAAAAGTGCATGCAAAAGTGGAATATGGCACCGTGAATTTTGAGATTGAAAAATTTGCCCGTGAAAAAAACCCTTTTGCTATCGTAGTTGGAATAAAGAGCCATGCAACAGCCAGAAGGTTTTTTCTTGGCAGCAATGCATTAAGGTTTATTCATCATTCCATATTCCCCATTCTCTTAATACCTGAAAATGCATCATTCCAAAAAATAAAAAATATTGCTATTGCTTCAGATTTGATAAGCCATGAAAATGATATTTCTGTGTTGCATACGAAACAATGGCTGAATGCGCTGCATGTTCCGCCCAGCATTATTCATGTGAAAACAAAAAGCGAAACAGAGGAATGGATTAATGCAGGTATCAAAGATTTACAAAATATCTTCACTGAATTTTCTCCAAAATATTGTTTTATTAATGAAAAAGAAGTAGCAGAGGGTATAAATACTTTCGTGAACGATGATAAAACCGACTTGTTGATTGTTACTCCCGAAAAACATGGCTTGCTGGAACCGTTACTTATCAAGAGCAATTCCAAAGAAATTATTCTTCATTCTCAAATACCGGTGTTGTCAATCTTTTCAGGCTCTGCGTCGAAATCAAAAAATAGCGAAAGTGAAAACAGCCATAGCCATCATCACTCCTGTAGAAAGTGCACGGGCAATTGTGAAAAAAGAATGAACCCGAAAAGCACTATTGATGAAACTCATCTGACAGCATGACCATCGTCCTTTATTCGTGATAACCTGATAAATATTTTTGTGAAATAATTTTTAGGTCTTGAAAATAGCTCATGAACATTTAGAACCAAAATATGATGTTGCAGATTGATAAAAAAAGTTCGCTAAAGAGTATTCAGAGCCAGTTCAATGCTCATTACCCTTTTTTGAAGATTGAATTCTTTAAAAGGATTTCCGTGGACCAACCTTTATACAAAGCTGATTTATATCCGGTAAACGAATCGCGAAAATATATCGATGGCTTTTATGATGGCCTTGCGACCATAGATATCAGCAGGAAACGGACTGTGCATCAGGTGGAGAAAGATTTTGAAAAGATATTAGGCTTATCCGCTCACATCTTCCGCAAATCGGGAAACGTGTGGGTGGAAACCACATTAACTAATGATTGGCCGCTTGAAGAGCAAAATGAGGAAGGGAAGCAGATAAGCAGCCATTTCATAGACAACAAAAAAAATTAGAAACTATTCAATCCACGCCAATGGCTATCCAAAAACAAATAGGATACAAACAGGCTCTGAGATTAGAGCATAAAAAAATTGACATGCTCATTAATGAAATTATGAATAATGCTGAACAGAATAAAAGCAAAGACAAAGAAGCCGTTAAGGTTGATTTAAAAAAATGGGTGATGCCAAAAGAGCCGACTGGTTATATCCACACCAAAAAAAATGACCCTCTTTAATAATACAATAAATTAAAAGTATGAAACATAATGTTGGAAGCGCAGATCAGTTTGTTCGTTTTATTTTAACAATCGTCATCGGGATAATTGGCATTCATTTCAAAAGCTGGTGGGGCTTACTGGCAATCGTGCCGTTTCTGACTGCATCTGTTTCATTTTGCCCACTCTATAAAATTATAGGTGTAAGCACCTGCCAGAAAGAGAGGATTGAATTATGAATTCTTAAGTAAAACTGCATGACGGATACAATATTTAATTCACAAACCACGTGCTTTCATTGCGGAGAGGTTTGTGAGAAGGACACAATAACAATAAATGAAAAAAAGTTCTGCTGTGAAGGTTGCAAGCAGGTCTATTTGTTATTGAATGAAAATAACCTTTGCGTTTATTATGATTTTGAAAAGAATCCCGGTATCAAAGCAAAAGGCAGATTTGTAAGCGAACGTTTTGGTTATCTTGATGACATATCAATAACAGCAAAGCTTGTTCAATTCAGCAATGAATCGCAGACCAATGTAACTTTCTCATTGCCTCAGATGCATTGTTCTTCCTGTATTTTTTTGTTAGAAAACCTTCATCGGATCAACCCGGGCATCATTAAATCACAAACCAATTTTCAGCGCAAAGAAGTCTTTATCATTTTCAATCCACAAATTATTTCTCTGCGCAAAGTTGTTGAGCTGCTCGCCTTTATTGGCTATGAGCCAAATATCAATTTGGAAAGCGCTGCTACAAAAAAGAAAACAAATTTTAATCGCAGGCAGATCTATAAAATCGGCGTTGCCGGTTTTTGCTTCGCGAATATTATGATGATGAGCTTTCCGGAATATTTTTCCTCTGGTAAGATTGAACAAACGGGATTGAAAGAAACTTTTGCATGGCTTAACCTCGCACTGTCATTGCCTGTGCTGTTCTTCAGCGCATCAGGTTTTTTTATTTCAGCATGGAAAGGGCTTCAGCAAAAGTTTTTAAATATTGATGCCCCCATTGCGCTGGCAATATTGGTTACCTATTCAAGAAGTTATTATGAGATCATCAGCGGGCACGGTGCTGGCTATCTTGATTCCGGAACAGGTATTGTCTTTTTTATGTTGATCGGAAGGTGGTTCCAGGATAAGACTTATGACTCCTTTTCATTTGACCGCGATTACCGTTCTTACTTTCCCTTAGGTGTTACGATAATTAATAACAACTTAGAAAAAAATATCCCCGTCACTCAATTACAAAAAGCGGATAGGATTATTGTGCGCAATGAAGAAATGATCCCCGCTGATGCCATTTTAATGAAGGGAAATGCAAATATTGATTACAGCTTTGTCAGTGGGGAAAATACAGCCGTACAAAAAAATAAGGGCGACTTAATATATGCAGGCGGTAAACAAATTGGCAGCGCCATTGAACTACAGGTTGCCGGAGAAGTTTCGCAGAACTACATTACTCAGCTATGGAACAATGATATATTTCAAAATAAAAAAAATGAAGAGAAATCTTTCATACACCCCTGGAGCAGATATTTTACATTAGCATTATTCACTGTCGCAATGGTCACTTTAATTTTTTGGTGGATGGAAAATCCTGCAAAAATATTGCCTGCGGTTTCCTCAGTGTTGATTGTAGCATGTCCTTGCTCTCTACTGCTTTCTGCTACATTCACGTATGGTAATATGCTCCGCATTTTCGGAAAAAATAAAATGTACTTAAAGAACGCGAATGTGATTGAATCATTATCAAAAATCAACGCGGTTGTTTTTGATAAAACAGGAACCATCACGCAGGGCAATGTTTCACAGATAAGCTATGAAGGAACTCCATTAACAGAACAAGAATTAATTGCCCTGAAAAGTGTTGCCAAACAATCATCACATCCTTTGAGCAAAATAGTTGCGTCGTCAGTGATGGTGGATGAAGAGAAAATGATTGCAGTGGAAGAGTTTAAAGAATATAGTGGCAAAGGGTTGGAAGCACGCGTGAATGATATGAACATAAAAATCGGATCCACCGGTTTTCTCAACCAATCTAATCCCGGGCTGGCTCCGTATGGAAATGGAACGCATGTAAATGTGGCGATGAATAATGTTTACATGGGAAAATTCAATGTGAGCAATCAATACAGGTTTGGGATAAAGGCTTTAATAAAATCATTGCAAAAAAAACGTTTTGAGCTATGGCTTTTATCAGGAGATAATAATTCAGAAAAAGAAAATCTCCGGAAAATATTTGGCGACACAGCCAATTTAAAATTTGGACAATCCCCACAACAAAAACTTGATTTCATAAAAAAATTGCAAGAGAATAAAAAATCTGTATTAATGCTTGGGGATGGATTGAATGATGCCGGCGCATTGATGCAAAGCAATGTTGGTGTGGCAGTAAGCGACAATACATCGAGATTTTCTCCTGCATGTGATGCCATACTTGATGGCAATAATGTTTCGAT
>Ga0070734_10001685_pt1 | contig 30567 bp, 25 predicted proteins | sample Coa_R1_8_FD_66444 | JGI IMG/M metagenome (GOLD analysis project Ga0070734, IMG submission 66444) | Surface soil microbial communities from Centralia Pennsylvania, which are recovering from an underground coalmine fire - Coalmine... | ecosystem: Environmental > Terrestrial > Soil > Unclassified ... | reverse complement strand
AATGAGGCTTTGCCCCTGGCTGGATTCCACGTACACGGGCGTAACCGAGATGTGATACACCTCGCCATCCTGCGCGAAAAAGCCCGACACCTGATTAGGAAACCGCGCCGCCGCCATCGGCACCACATTCATGTTCTTGCGGAGCGCGGGTGGAATGGCCCCTCCCAATGAGGCGATCACCCGGCCGCGCGGGTCCGTTACCAGGAAAATGGCATCGGCGCGGGAAATCTTCGACCACAATTCTCCGGCCGTATCCTGGATTGTCGCCTGGTCGCCGGTGCCGAACGCCAGCCGTACTTCGGGCAGCCTGCTCAGGATGCTGCTCACCGACGACAACAGTTCCACGCGCGAGTTCCATAACGACGTGTACGCGGCGAAGCTCGCCTGGACTTCCTCGTCCAGGCTGTCCGACATCGTTTTGGTGATGTGGTTCAGGACGATTTGGCCGGTGATGGCGAATAACACCGTTACCGCGACAGACGTCGACAACAGGATCTTCCAGAGCAAAGACAGCCGCGAAAACCATCTGGGGATCATTGCGGCGCTCCCGGATACGTTTCGCCGTTACTCACCGGCGGATACTCCTGCCCGTATTTGTTCAGGTGCGGCGCCGGAACAAATCCGGTTTCGGAAATGGAAATGAGCGGCAGGACCAAACCGGCATCGGAGACGCGAATGCGGCGTTCCAGCGCCTGCAGGTTTTCGGGGACCGCGCGCTCATGAAAAAGTCGGAGCTGATACTCGCCGGGCGGCACATCCGTTATCGTAAACTTTCCGGAGACGGGTGTAACCGCGAACCACGGCGTGGCGAAGACGCCGATAACGGCGCTCATAGTCGGATGAATATTGCAGAAGACACGCACGATGCCAGGCTGCCTGAATACCCAGCTGCGATTCGTCCCAGGCGGATAGAGCCCAACATCGAAGGGCTGCCCGCTGAAATTGGAGAAGGCATTGTGGAAAATGGGGTCGTAGTTCGGAAAATCCACGATACTCCCCAGCGGAATCGCGATCACATGGGGGGTGAAGCGTTTATCGCGCTGGACCATCTGGACGCGCTTAGGCGGGGAGGAGGGAGGCGCGGGGCGGTCCACGGCCTCGAGCCACAAAAGCACCCCGCTGTAGTCTTTGCGCTTGCGGACCGCCGCGTCGCGCGAGTTGGTGATTTCCACCTGGCCGCTCAGGGTCGCGGCCAGCGCGGCGCGCGGATCGACCAGCCAGAGGGCCGCGCTAGAAAAGATAACCCAACGCCAGATCATAATGATTGTTCAACCGGGTCGCCTGTCCCAGGTAGACTGTTCGCACCTGCGAGATTTCCGGCGAGAGAATGACGTTGGGCGCCAGGCGGAAATAGAGATTGCTTCCGAAGAAAAGGTTTTTGGCGATGTTGCCCGCCACCAGATCGGAATTCCGGTCGTCCTGTTGTCCCGACAAGAGGTGAAGGTCCAATCGCGGCAGCAGATGAAAGGTGAACTGGCCCCATCCGCCCTGGCTGCGCACGGCATCCGCCTCGTTTTGATAAAGGCCAAAACCCTGACGATATCCTGCCCCCAGGAATGCCACGTTTTTCCCATGATAGAACGCACCCGTGAATTCGAATCGCGGAGACGGATTGATGAACCAGTCGAGGGAAAACACTTGCGATGGGACTGAAAAGCCCGAGGCATGGGTCGTGCTGACATGAAAACCAGGCGCGACTTCCAGCCTGCGCTCCTCGCCGAACTTGTGATAGAACTCGAATCGGCCTTCCAGCCCCGGGCGCGAAGCTTCGATGTTCCCGGCCGGAACGCTGCTGCCGGCGTAGGGACCCACTTCACGGGTCTGCACCACGCCGAGCTGCGCGCGCACACCGGTCTGACTTGCGAAGGCGATATCCTGCTCCACGCGCACCTGCGGCAACCACAGCCATAGGTTTCCCGCCCCGGTCAGAGGGGAAACACCGACCTGCGCCAGCGAGCTTGGCTCGCGCGGATTGAAGATGGGCTTTTCGATGCCCGCCATCAAGCTGCGCGAAGCCCAGTCGATCTCGATGGAACCGGTTCGCAACCGCATCGTCTGGTTTAACGGCGGCGTTCCGGAAAAGAAGTCCATGTATACGGAGCCGTGCACCGTTCCGCCCCAGAACGCTTTCGGGCCGCGGTACTCGAGGCCGAGAATGCTCTGACGAACGGTCGCACCCGCGTGACCGGGTCCTTGAGGCGCCGCCACGACCGGATAATCGACGCCACCGCTTTGTTTCGAATCCGCAAACGCGTTAAATAACGCCATGCCGGTGAGCCGGATCGGAAACTTTTGGGAAGCTTCGACTTTGGATTGCGCCTGCTCCTCAATACGCCGCTCCTGCAAATCGACACGGCCGGCGGTCGCGGCTTGATTGGTTTCGGCGGCGCCGCGCAATGACGCGAGTTCCCCGCGCAACGATTTCACCTCGTCGCTGAGCGTGCGGTTTTCCTGCTCCAACCGGTCCAACCGTTCCATGATCGCGTTCAATTGGGGGGTTTGAGCCTGGATCAAGGAAGGGAACACCAACAGAACCGGGGCCAGCTTAATCGGTCTTAGCATGGAGAAGTTGCTCCAGTTTTCGCCGCACCTGCGCGGGCGAAAAGGGTTTTGCGAAGAACGCATCTACCTTCATTTGAGCGACCCGGTCGGGGGTGCCGGGATCCGTATCGGCGCTGACCACGATAATCGGCACCGCCCGCATCCGGCCGTCTTCCCGAACCAGACGGATCAACTCGAACCCATCCATGCGCGGCATGTTGAGATCGGTGATGATGGCCTGCACATCGGAGCCGGGTTCTTTGAGAATCCGCAGAGCTTCCAACCCGGAAGGCGCACGCAAAACCGAGAGCCCCGGTATGCCCAGCAGCGCCATCTCCATCGTGGCGGCGCTGTTCTCGGAGTCTTCCACGATCAGTACGTTGCGGACAAGCTCCGGCTGCATCTGAGGGCCCATTTTTTTATTCTCAGCCATAGCTGGACTCGCTAAGCGTTAACTGTCAAGTAAGACCTGTAAACTTCACGGCACGAACCGGTAGCCCACGCCGTGGACCGTCAGGAAATGATGCGGCGCATTGGGATCGGGCTCGAGCTTCTGCCGCAGCTTCACGACGTGGGCATCCACGGTTCGCGTATTGGGAAAAAATTCGTAGCCCCACACAGAGTTCAAGATCATATCGCGAGTCAGCGGCCGGTCGGGATGATGGAGGAAGAAGCAGAGCAGGTTGTATTCATTCGGAGTGAGCTTGAGTTCCTCCCCCTTCCGCATGACGAGGCGGCGTTCAAAATCAATTTCGGTGTCGCCAAAATGGGCCACCTTGCGCCCGTCGGGCGCAGCACGACGCAGTACCGCCCGAATCCGCGCCATCAGTTCGCGGCTCCCGAATGGCTTGACGACGTAATCGTCGGCGCCGATTTCGAGCAGGAGCACCTTATCGATCTCTTCACCCACCGCGCTCAGCACGATGATCGGCGTCGTAAACTGGGCAGTCCGCAGCTGCTTGCAAATCTCGGTACCACTCATCCCCGGCAGCCGGATGTCGACCAGCACCAGGTCGGGTTTCAACGTGACGGCCTTGTCGAAGCCTGTCTTGCCGTCGGCAGCCAGAACGGCACGAAAGCCCTCCTGGTCCAGCATCACGCCGATGGTGTCGCGGAGGCTGTCGTCATCGTCGATTACGAGAATGGTCTGCATTTCACTACTTATTAGATTGTACGGGATTACCCCTTCTGATTCGGTTACGGATGGTATACTGTGGATGCCTTTCGCCACTCGAGTGGACGCACTACATGCGAGTCACTGTCATCGGAACAGGATATGTGGGAAGCGTCACAGGCGCGTGTCTCGCATACGTCGGCCACCACGTCACGTGCGTCGATACCGACGAAACCAAGATTGAAAAGTGGCGGCAGGGCGAGCCGCCCATTTACGAGCCGTGCCTTCGGGAACTGGTCGCAGCTGCGGCGGAGCGCAATGACATTGAATTTTCGACTGAGCTGGGTCCCGCGGTGTGTTCCAGTGACGTGATTTTCATCGCAGTGGGCACGCCTCCTCTGCCGGATGGCTCTCCGAATCTGGCTTATCTCGAAGCGGCCGGTATCGGTATCGGCGCCGGCATGGATGGCTCCCGGTTTCGGGTGGTGGTCAATAAGTCGACGGTTCCGGTGGGCAGCGGCAATCTCGTCGAGACGCTCGTGCGGGAAGGAATAACGGAAGCCAATCCTACGGCCCGCAATACGATTCACTTCGGCATCGCCAGCAACCCCGAGTTTCTGCGCGAAGGTTGCGCGGTAGCCGATTCGCTCTACCCGGATCGCATTGTGTTGGGCGCTTTTGACGAACAAACGCTGGGGGTGATGCTGGAGTTATACCGGCCGATTGTGGAGCAATCGTTCACACCGCCGGCCGGAGTTCCCCGCCCCGCGCAACTGACGCGAGTGCCGCTGGTTTCGACTACGCTCACCAGCGCGGAAATGATCAAGTACGCGGCGAACGCGTTCCTAGCCATGAAGATCGGCTTTGCGAACGAGATCGCCAATATTTGCGAGCACGTGGGCGCCGAAGCCCCCGAGGTGATGCTGGGAATTGGCCTCGATTCCCGCATCGGGTCCAAGTTCCTGAATGCAGGCGTCGGTTGGGGCGGGAGCTGCTTCGGAAAAGATGTTCAGGCGCTGCTGCAGACCGCCGCCGAGTACGGATGCACCAGCAAGCTTCTCCAAGCTTCGCTCGAAGTAAATGCCGCCCAACGGCAACTGGTGATCCAGAAACTACAGGAAAAGCTCTTCATTCTGAAAGGGCGCACGATCGGCTTACTGGGGCTCGCTTTTAAGCCCGATACTGACGACCTGCGGGACGCACCGGCGCTTTACATTGCCGAGAGGCTTCAGCAGATCGGCGCCCGGGTGAAGGCGTACGACCCGATCGCGATGGATGCCTGCCGCAAACAACACCCCGAGCTGAAGATTCGCTATTGCGACTCGGTGCAGGAACTGGCTCAGGACGCGGATGCCCTGGTGCTGGTAACGGAGTGGCAGGAATTCGCGGCTCTGGAGTTGGCCGATCTGGCACGTCTGATGGCGAAGCCGATCCTGGTGGACGGCCGCAACCTCTATCAGCCGGAAACCGCCGTCGCGGCCGGTTTTGATTACACCGGCATCGGGCGCTGCACCCGGACTCTGCCCGATCGGCGCGAGGCCAAGCGGGAGATTTTACGGCCGGTCACTACCTGACCTTGTGGTGTTGTTCGCGAATGACCGTGCCAACGGTTTGGCCGAGAACTTGAGCCCCGCCCACGACCGTGCCGGTGACGGCGACGCGGGAACCGCCCGACGGTACTCCTGTGCGGGAAACCACGTAGATCTTCCCGGTTCCGTCGTCAAGCTGGTATCCACCGGTGCCCAGTAATCCGACCGAAGTCACGACTCTGCCGTCCACGCGCACGGTGTGGTTATAAAACCGGCTCGGATCCGCATTAATGCGGGCAATCGTTACGGGGGCGCACCCCGACAGTAGGGCGCCGATGGCAAAGGCCGCCGCGATGAGAAATCGTTTCCGCATAGTTCCATCACCAATGACGCGCCGCCCCTCCTGTTGCGTTCCGTTCTTAACAGGGAGTTAATGGAAAGATATGCCCTTCATCAAGGTCGCCCGGCTCTCCGAAGTTCCGCCGGATTCAGTGGTCGAGGTCAGCGTGGGCGAAGCTCTTTACGCCATCTGCAACGTCGAAGGGAAGATATCTGCGTTGAGCGGCGTTTGCCTTCACCAGGGCGGGCCGCTGGGCCAGGGAAACATCGCGGATGGGCGCGTCGTGTGCCCCTGGCACGCCTGGGAATTCGATTGCCACACGGGCGCGCACGCGGATGATCCCAGCCAGTGTGTACCCACGTTTCCGGTTCAGGTGTCCGGCGACGATATTCTGCTGCAGGTTCCGTGAGTGCCCGAGCTGCCTGAAGTGGAAACCGTGGTGCGGTCGATTGCACCACTAGTCGGCCGTCGCATCGTTTCCGCGGAGTTCCGCTCGGTGCGGGTGCTGCGCGGCGGCGATCCCGACGAGATGGCGGCCGCGCTCCAGGACCGCCGCATCGCCGCCGTCCAACGCTATGGCAAGTTCATCCTGGTGTCACTCCGCGGAGGAGGATATCTCGTGATCCATCTCGGGATGACGGGAAAACTGCTTTTGGGCGGTCCGCCCGGCAAGCATACTCATGCCATCCTCACCCTGGATCGCGGGGGCGTGCTGCTATACGATGACAGCCGCCAGTTCGGCCGCCTGCAGTACAGCCCCGAGTTCCCGCCGCGCATCCAAAAGCTCGGCCCCGAGCCGCTCGAAGTGCCGTTGGAAGAATTCGCCGCCTTACTGGGGCGCCGCAATACACGCATCAAGGGCCTGCTGCTGAACCAGGATTTCGTTCGCGGCGTAGGCAACATCTACGCCGATGAAGCGCTGTTCCGCGCCGGAATTCATCCATTGGCCATCGCATCCCGCATTCGGGGCGAGCGTGCCCAGCGGCTGCACCGGGCGATGCAGGAGGTCTTGACCGAAGCCATCGCCGCCGGCGGGTCCTCGATTTCCGATTACGTCGATGCGCAAGGCCGAAGAGGATTTTTCCAGTTCAGCCACCGGGTTTACCAACGCACGGGCGAACCGTGTGTCACCTGCGGCGCAGCCATTCGCCGGGTCCTGGTAGCGCAGCGCTCTTCTCACTTCTGCCCTCGCTGCCAGAAACGGTGATTTCGATCAACTCCACACGTTCATCCCAGTTTTGAAGGCCCGAAGGCGGACCTCCGTTATCGATGCGGCACAGCCAGGGTTAATGCTTGCCGTCATGATCGCCGTTTCTCGGGCCGTCATGATCGTTGTTTTGGTCCGGCGGGGCGGTGCAGGTAAACGTCGCGGTGGTCGTTTGTCCCGACTTTCCTGAAGCCTTGGCAGTGATGGTATAGACGATACTCACGCCCTTGGGACCATGCTCGGCGCGCAAGCGGACCACGCGCGGAGCCAGGCCCGTTCCCTTGATTTCGATGTCGTCGTTGTCCGTGTCGGGCGGCTCATTGCTGGTAGCGGCCACGTCGAAGGTGGCGGTCTGCGCCGGATCGACCGAAAGGGTCGCGGCGTGGACGAGCTGATTGTCGGCGGGCCGCAGGATGCAAGAGCCGGCCGCGGGTACGCCATGGATCACGGGGCCGGTGCCGCCGCCGGCCGGGGTAGGCGGATCAGGGGACACGATCGTGATCGTCTTGCTGACGGGAGCGCTGGTGTTACCGGCGATGTCGGTACAGGTGCCGGTCGCGGTGCCGCTGGCGGTGAGCGTGATCGGCTGCGTACACGATGCGACGCCCGACAACGAATCGGCGCCGGTGAACGTCACCGTAACGGGAGTCGTGTTGTGGCCGCTGGGGTCGGGAAGCGGATTGGGTGTCGCGGTGACGGTCGGGGCAGTCTTATCGACCAGCACCGTGAACATCTTCTGGCTCTCCACGTTCCCCGCGTTGTCCGTGGCATAAAAGGTGACGGTAGTGCTTCCTTCCGCGGTAACCGGAATCGACGCCTGGTTGCCGGTTACGACGCTCGTGACGCCGCCGACGATGGTGGTGATTTGTTTGACGCCGCTGCCGCTCGGGTTGTCGATGGCGGTCAGCGCAATCGTGACATTCGAATTGTTCCATCCCTTGGCAGTGGAGGCGGGCGCCGGCTGCACGGTCGCCGAGGTGGTGGGCGGAATCGTATCCGTAATCGTTTGCGAAGCCGGGAAGGTGTTGGTCAACAATTGAAAGAGAGCCGCGTTATTGTTTCCGGCGCTCTCGCCCTGCGGACCGCCGGGATAAAAATTGACATTGATGACGCCGTTCTGGCTACGGGCAATCAGGCCGATAGCGGCGGCGCCGCTACCGTCAGCGGCAACCAGCGTCGCGCCCTGCGCCAGCTGCGGATGAGCCATGTACTGGTTTTCGAAGTAGAGGACCTTGGTGGGGTCGACGCCGGCCCAGACCGGATCGTTAGGCACGACGGGCACGAGCGCGCCGCTCAGGTTGCCTATGAGCTGCGTGTTAGTAAAGCCGGCGTACGGGCTGTTCATGACGAGTCCCTGCAGTTCCGGATCCGGCAGGTTGAACGGCGGTACCGTCGGCACCGTGCTGAAGGTGTATGTGGCCACGGTCAGATGTTTGCCGCCAAGATCGTAAAAATTGGCGAGTACGTTGCCGAGGGCCACGCGATCGGCGGGCGCCGCTACGGTCCAGGCGAGGATGTGGGTGAAGCCTTGTAACGCTGCCAAGTCAGGAGTGCTCTTCTGGGTGTCAATGACGGTGACGGACGTGAATTTGCCGGTCGCCTGAAATGCCTGCTGCGCGGCCGTTTCGGCCGCGGTGCTGTCGGCTGCAACGAGGGCGAGAGTATCCGCCAATGCGGATCCGGCGGCGATGGCGAACAGGAGCGCAACGTGAACTGTGGTTTTCATGACGACCTCCCGGTTGGCATGCAAGAGTGTTAGGAGCGGCGCATTACGATTCGTGTGATTTCCGCATCCACGTTGGTAGAGTACGGGTACCTGACGAGTGACTCAAGCTATCCAACTATGAGGAGGGTACCGACATATGTCGGACTCTGATGTCCAGGTATGACTAACCTGACCGGTCGGGGATTCGCACTAAATCGGCCCGGTACAGGGAACCCCGAAGAACAAGAGGCGAAAAAGCACGCCCCACCCCGGGACGGACGCCGCCTTACCTCAGCGCGTAGACGAACAGCGTGCTGCCGGCGGCGATTCCGACATATTGTTTGCCATTGACTGCGTAACTCATCGGCGCCGACGAGACCTGGCCGCCCACGGGGGCCTTCCACAACAGGGCGCCGGTGCGAGCATCGAGGGCGAAGAAATAGCCTTCGCGGCCGCCCGCAAACAAGAGGTCTGATGCCGTGGTAAGGATGCCGCTGTCGGTGACATCGGGCAGTTTGAATTCCCACTTACGCTCACCGGTCTGCGGATCGATGGCACGGATTGCGCCGTAGCCGTCTTCCTCTTTGCGGGGCTCCTGCACCTGCGGAATGCGGATGAGGGGCACCGGCGACCTTGGCAGGGCGCCGGTGAAGAACTGGCCTTCGGTGTACTCGGTCTTCTCTTTGAGGTAAATCGAATAGTAGTTGTCCCAGGTCGGGATGTAAAAGAGGCCGGTGCGCGGGCTGAACGACGGCGAATACCAATTAGTGCCGCCCTGGTTGCCGGGATAGATCTTCGTGCCTTCGGCGCTCGGCACCATGCCGGGCGCGCGCTTGGGCTGACCCTGTTCATCCAGGCCAGTGGCCCAAGTCACTTTCGTAAACGGTTTGCCTTGCAGGAACTGGCCGTTGGTGCGGTCGAGAACGTAGAAGAACCCGTTGCGGTTGGCCCACATCATGACTTTACGCGGACGGCCGAGCCATTGCACATCAGCCAGCACCGGCACCTGCACGGCGTCGAAATCGAAATCGTCGTGGGGTGTGAACTGGAAATACCAGTTGAGCTTGCCGGTATCGGCGTCGAGCGCCACCACGCAATCGGAATAGAGGTTTTTGCCTTCGCGCATCTCGGCATTCCAATCAGGACCGGGATTGCCGATACCCCAATAAGTGAGGTTGAGAGCGGGATCATAAGAGCCGGTCACCCAGACCGAAGCGCCGCCGTGCTGCCAGGAATCGCCGGCCCACGTCTCGTGGCCGGGCTCGCCGGGGCCGGGAATGGTGTTGAAGCGCCAGGCTTGCTTACCGGTCTTCGCATCGTAGGCGGCGATGAACCCGCGGATGCCGTATTCGCCGCCGGCGGTGCCGACAATCACCTTATCTTTTACGATAAGGGGGGCATGGGTGATGGCGTAGCCGGCCTGCGGGTCCGCGACGGGGGTGTCCCAGACCGGTTTGCCGGTCTTGGTATCGAGCGCAAGGAGGTGGGCATCGATGGTTCCCATAAAGAGCGTGTCGCCGAGCACGGCGAGACCGCGATTGACGCGGCCGCAGCACAGGCGGGCGTCTTTCGAAGGCGCATATGAATAAATCCAAAGCACGCGCCCGGTGGCCGCCTCCAATGCCACGACGTCGTTCGGCGCCTGCACGGTGTACATCGTGCCATCAACCACAAGCGCGGTAGCTTCGAATTTTTCGAGCGAGCGCGCCTGGAACACCCACTTCAATTCGAGGTTCCCGACGTTGGCCGGCGTGATCGCCGTCAGCGGGCTGTAGCGCTGGCTCATGAGGGACCCGGAATACGTCAGCCAATTCTGTGGCTCCTGCGGAGCGCGGAGAATGCGCTCGAAGGAAACCTGGGCGGCCTTCCCGCTGACGGCGTTGAGCGTGGTGGGGATGCCGCTTGCGGCCAATGAATGCAGGTACGCCACGATGCTCGCGGCCTGCGCTTCGGTATAGCTTCCGGGGGGCATCGGGGTGCCGGAAATACCCACGCGGATGATGCGCACCAGATCCGCGTCCGAGGACGCGTGGCGGAACTGACCATGCCCGAGATCGATCCCGGCGACCTGGTCGCCGTTCGCTCCGTGACAGCCGACGCAGTTGGTGCGGTAGAGGCGCGCGCCGGCGTCAACAGCGGGCGGGGCTTGAGCGAACAGCGCGGCGGCTGCCGCGAAAAAGACAATTGCTGGTTTCATGAAGATGCGGTTTCCGAAGGAATCTTACTACATCATAGCGGCGGGCGGCGCCGGCTCGTTGGGATCGCCGGCGTTGGCGAGGGGGATGCGGATCAGCACGAGGGCGATCAACGCCATTACAGCAATTCCGGTCCAGTAGGTGGGATTGGCGAAGACCGAGGGCAGGCTCTTGTCCTGAAAATCGTAGAGCGCCTTGATCAGGCCGGCCAACGCTTCGCCCGCGATCAGCCCGGATGCCACGAGCACGCCCACGTTTTCGACGCGGGTCCGCTGCGCTTCGTTGAGGCGATTGCGGCGGGCCGCGGAATCGGTGATCCAGCGAATCACGCCACCGACAAAGATCGCGGAGGTGATCGAGATCGGGAGGTACATGCCGATCGCCACCAGCATCGGACTTCTCACTTTGAACAGGATCATGGCGAGGCCGAGCATGATGCCGGCCACCACGAGCGGCCAGGCCATATCGCCGCCGACGATGCCTTGCGCCAAAGAGGCCATCAATCCGGCCTGCGGCGCCGAGAGAGCTTTATCGCCAAAGCCGGTTCCACCGCGATTGATGTTGCCGTAGTACAGAATCATGAGCGGGAAATACATCACGGCGCTGGCCACCAACACGGCGATCAATTCCACGATCTGGATGCTTCGCGGCGTGCCGCCCAGAATGTAACCGACTTTGAAATCCTGCAAAAGTTCTCCGGCGACAGCCGAGGAAACGCAGACCACCGCAGCCACACCGAGCACCGCGATCACGCCGCTGGTGCCCATCACGCCGAGAGAAACCATGAGCAGGGCCGCGATCACGAGAGTGGACAGCGTCAGGCCCGAGATGGGATTGTTCGAGGAGCCGATCACGCCAACCAGGTAGCCGGAGACGGTCGCGAAAAAGAAGCCGACGATGAGCATGACCAGCGCCGCTGCGATGCCGCCGGTCACCAGACCGGACAAGTAAACGTAGAGGACGCACATCAGCAGGAATGTGCAGCCGATCAGCGAGAACACGGCCTTCGAACTCATGTAACGTTCGGTGCGGGCGAGCGATTTCAGATCGGGGCCGCCGCTGCGCAGTTCGTGCAACGCTTTGCCGAGGCCGGCCAGCAGGTTCTTGCGCATACGGAAGAGGGTGTAGACCGTCCCCACCATCATGCTGCCCACCGCCACAGGACGCACGATGTAGCGCCAGACGGCATTCGCCAGGCCGAGCCAGGAATCGTCGCCAGCGGCGCCCGCCGGCAAGTAGGACTGCAACTGAGGGCCGAGAAAGAAGATGAGCAGCGGGATCAGCATGCCCCAGACCACGACGCTGCCGGAAAAATTGAGCGACGCCAGTTCCGGCCCGATGATGTATCCCACGCCGATGAACGCGGGACTGACGGTTGGCGCGGCAACCGTGGAGACGCCGCCCGCGCCGAGCACCTGCGGGCTATTCGCGGGGCCCAGCCGCAGCGTGCTTCTGCCAAGCTGCCCGACGCGAAAGAAGAAGTCGTGGTCGGGCGCGAAGAGATTGAAGACGCCGCCCAGGTACACGGCCGCGCCGAAGCCGATGTTATAGAAAAGGTACTTGGCCGCGGTAGCGCCGTGCTGCCCGGCCTTGTGAATTTCCCCGGCCGCCACTGATTCCGGGAAGGGCAACTCCGGGTCTTCCACCATCACGCGGCGAATGAGCGAAACGAACAGCACACCAAGGACTCCGCCGACTACCATGAGCGAGGTGGATTTCCAATAACTGGGGTCAGCCGCGAGGGCCCACATACTGGCCCAGAAGCCGAGGCCTTTGGGAATCGTGGGGGGCGCCCATACCTGCGCCAGGTAGAAGGCCGGCAGCGTGAAGACCGCGCCGGCCGCCACCGATTCGCCGATCGTCCCCGCGGTGCGCGAGATGTTCTCCTCGAGAATGGACCCCTTCCGAAGCCGCAGGACAGCCATACTGATGACGGCGGCGGGATAGGTGGCGGCAACGGTCTGACCGGCGCGAAGCCCGAGGTATGCATTCGCCGCGCCCAGCACGACGGTAAGCGAGAGGCCCAGCAGCACGGCACGAAGCGTGAACTCGCGCATCTGGACGCCTTCGGGGACAAACGGTTTATGACGGCGGATCTTTTCCAACGGAGGCGTCATGGAAAGGCTGTGCTCCGAAGTCTATGGTAACCCGCACGCGCCTTACGCCGTGCAAGCCCGCTGGGGTTGCGATATGATCTCCCTTGCGCCCCCGGCGAAGAGCCGGACACGCAGGCGCGGGGAGTGCACGATGAATCGATGGGTTCGGCTGTGGTCCGCCTTCGTCGGCATGGTGATGATTGGTAACCTGCAATACGCCTGGACGCTGTTTGCGCAGCCGATGGTGAAGGCACATGCGGAGCAGCACTGGCGTCTTTCCGACGTGCAGTGGGGCTTTGGCCTGTTCATCGCCGCCGGCACGTGGACAATGCCCTTTCTCGCCTCGTACATCGACAAGTCCGGTCCCCGGATGTGGATGGCGCTATCGGGTGTTCTTTGCGCGGTTGGCTGGGGATCGCTGGGGCACGTGGGCAGCCTGACCGAGTTTTATACGCTTTACGGCCTCGCAGGAATTGGCGTGGCGTGCGTGTACGCGTGCGGCGTCTCGATGGCGGTGAAGTGGTTTCCCGACCGGCGCGGCATCGCTTCCGGTCTCATCACGGCGGGGTATGGAATGGGCGCGGCCGCCTTCAACCCGCTATTCAACCACCTGATCAAAACCATCGGCTATTCCGAGACGTTTTTGTGGACTGGCATCACACACGGCGCGGTCATCCTGCTGTCGGGCCTGGTGCTGATCAACCCGCCGGCTAATTACAGCGTGCGAGCCGCGGCCGTGAAGCCCAAGGTACGGCGTCACGATCTGGACTTCAGCTATGCGGAGATGCTGCGCACGCCGCAGTTCTATTTCCTGTTTATCGCGATGCTGTCGATGGCGATCGGCGGGCTGATGGTGACTGCGCAACTCAAACCGGTGGCGACCGATTTCAAGATCGGAGAGGCGGCGATCACGGTGGCGCTGGTTCTGACGCCGCTGGCGAACGGGTCTGCCCGCATTCTGTGGGGCTGGATCTCCGATTATCTGGGCCGGGAGTGGGCCATGTTCACGGCCTTCCTGCTGCAGGCCATCTTCCTGCTGGCCGCCACGACGCTCGGCCGAGCCGGCGATGCGATGTTCGTGGTCTTGATGGTGATGGTATTCCTTACCTGGGGCGAGCTGTACGTTTTGTTCCCGGCTGTGCTCGCGGATCTGTACGGCAGCAAGAACTCGGCGCTCAACTACAGCTTCTTATACAGCGCGAAAGGGTTCGCGTCGCTACTAGGCGGCGGCATTGCCGCCACCCTGTTCGAGAAGACCGGGACCTGGAATTACGCATTCTACGGCAGCGCCGTGCTGGCGCTGCTTTCCGCGATGATGTCGCTGTACGTGCGCCGGATCCCGCTGCCTCAGAAGAGCGTGGCGCAGCAGGCGTTGAGCGTGCAGCCTTCGGTGGGCTGAACTCAGGGTCCGAGAAGCGCGCCCGGCTGAAGGCCGGCCGCTTGCGCCAATTCGCCGGCGCCGAGCTTTTTCCCGTCTTCGAACTTGGCCTTCAACACTTCGACAGAGCCGCCTTGCGCGGTGACTCGGAAAGCCTGCGGCGTGATGGCTGTGACCTCTCCGACCTTGCCGGGCACGTCGGCGAAACGGCGGAAGACGATTTTGCGGGCATCGAAGATCTGCAACTTTTTACCGTTTAGCGTGGTCCAGGCGCCCGGGGCCGGATTACAGCCGCGGATCAAGTTGTAGACGTGATCGACGGGCTTGGCCCAATCAATCTTTGCTTCCGCGGTGCGGCACCAACCCTCATAGCTGGCGTTGGATTCGTCCTGCGCGGTTTCGGTATGCCTGCCGGCCAGCACCAGGTCCGCCGCTTCGAGCATGGCTTGGACGCCCATGGGAAACAAGCGATCGAAATACACCGAGCCGAGGGTGTCATCGGGGCCGATCGGCGTCCTTTTTTGCAGGATCACGGCGCCTTCATCCAAGCCGTCGGTCGGCCGGAAGACGGTGAGGCCGGTTTCGATCTCGCCCTTTATGATAGGCCAATTGATCGAGCTGGGCCCCCGGTATTTCGGCAGAAGCGACGGATGATATTGGATGGTGCCGTATTTCGGAATTTTGACGAATTCCTGGGGCGCGAATTGCGTCACGAAGGCCATGATGCCGATGTCGACACCGGCCTCGGTCAGCGCGCGCGCCGCCTCCGGATCGCGCAGCGATTTCAACTGGTGAACCTTGAGCCCCTTCTGCTGCGCGGCGAGGCGCAGGGCATCGGGCCGCGCTCCTTCCTTTTCGGGCGCACAGAACACGGCGGCGGCTTCATCGCCGCGCGCCAGGAACGCCTCAAGCACGGCTTTGCCGAAATCCTGCTGGCCGATGATCGCGATCTTCATCGGGCCCCGACATCGGTGGTCTTCGGCGGCAGTGAAAAAGCGCCGGCGTCCCGCTTTGCCGCGATCTGAGCGTCGCTCCAGCCCAGCACCTCGCGCAGGACATCCTCGGTGTGCTCGCCCAAAAGCGGCGAGCGCTTGATCTCAGCCGGCGATGCGGAAAGCTTGATGGGCATGCCGACGTTGTACCACTTGCCGCGCTGCGGATGGTCGAGTTCGACGTACATTTCGCGCCCCCGCACGTGCTCGTCGTTAGCCAGATCTTCAGTGGACATGACGAGGCCGGCCGGCACATCCAGCTCATTGAGGATGGCCATCAGTTCGGTCTTGGTGTATTTCGAACCGAATTGATCGAGCAGGCGCCAGACATCGTTTTGATTTTTGCGGCGGTCGGCGATCTTGGCGTAGCGCGGGTCGGTTGCCAGATTCGGCTGGCCGACTTCGGGGCCGATACGATTGGCCAGCGCGGTCCACACTGCTTCCTGGACGACAACATAGAGATAATCGTTGGGGCCGCCGGGCTTGCACTTAACCGCATTGCCCAATTGGCCGCCTCCGGAATCGTTGGCGGCACGCGGTGTCGCCTTCAGGCCTTTGGTCGGCACGGAATACTCCGAGAGTTCCTGGCGCGTGAGGCGCTGATGGTCGCGGAACTTGACGCGGCAGAGATTCATCACGCCATCCATCATCGCGACTTCTACATACTGTCCCAGGCCAGTGCGGTGCCGATGCTGCAAGGCCGCGAGCAGCCCGATGGCGAGATGCAGGCCCGTGCCGGTGTCGCCGATCTGGGCGCCGGTGACATAGGGCGGACCATCGAGGGCGCCGGTGGTGCTCATGGCGCCGCCCATCGCCTGCGCGACGTTCTCATATGCCTTGAATTCGGCGTAGGGTCCGCTCGAACCGAAGCCTTTGATGGAGCCTAGAATGACGCGCGGATTGATTTCGTGGACCTTCTCCCATGAGAAGCCGAAGCGGTCGAGCACGCCGGGACCGAAGTTCTCCATGAGGATGTCGCTCTTCTTCAGCAATTCGACGAAAACCGTCTTGCCTTCGGGCGACTTCATGTTGATGGTGATCGAGCGCTTGTTGCAGTTCAGCATGGTGAAATACAAGCTGTCCGCATTGGGCACGTCGCGCAGTTGCCCCCGGGTGGCGTCGCCCTGCGGCGATTCCAGCTTGATCACGTCGGCCCCCATCCACGCCAGCAACTGCGAGGAGGTGGGCCCCGCCTGCACATGCGTCATGTCGAGGACGCGAATTCCCTTGAGTGCTTCCATCTATCTTGTCTCCCTGTTCGCGGGCAGGCTGGAAGACCGCCCCGCGAATTACTTGTACATGGTCTGATTCGAGGTACCCGAGGAATAGACGTCGCGGTTGATCACCACGTCCACCAGTGCCGGCTTGCCGGAATCGCGCGCTTTTTCGAGCGCCGGCCGGATCTCTTCCGGCCTGGTGACGCGAATGCCGAAACCACCCATCGCCTCCGCCAGATGGTCGAAGCGCACATCGCCGACCACATTTCCGATGTCGCCGCGGCCCGGATACTTTCGCTCCTGGCCGAAACGGATCTGGTTCCACGACGAGTTGTTCCCGATCACGCCCACATACGGCAGCTTCCGATGAACCATCGTGATGAAATCGAAGCCAGTCAGTGTGAAGGAGCAATCGCCGTAGAGCACGACGACGTCCCGCTGCGGCTGCGCAAATTTGGAGGCCATGGCAAAACCGGTGCCGACGCCGAGCGTGCCAAGCGGGCCGGGATCCATCCACCCACCCGGTTTTTGCGGCCGCACGATCGAACCGGAGAACGTGACGATGTCCCCGCCATCGCCGATGTAGACCGTATCTTCCAGCAGAAATTCATTAATCTCATGGCAGAGACGGACCGGATGGATCGGAACTTCATTGGCGGCGATGATCTTGTCGTTCTTGCCCTGGCTGCGCTGCTCGTCTTCGCGCAGCATTTTGAGGAATGGATCGTGCTTTCGCGCAGTGTCGCCCTTGGACGCCTCGCACATTGCGTTCACAATGGTGCGCAGGTTGCCGACCAGCCCGAAATCGAAATCACGGTTGTTGCCGACGTTGCGGTAATCCATGTCCATGATGACGATCTTCGCCTTGGGATTGAGGCGGCGGCCGTAACCCATGCGGAAATCGAGCGGCGTGCCCGCAAGAAGGATGACGTCGGCATTGTCGAACGCCGCCTTGCGGGAGGGCATGAAGCTGTGCGAGTGATTGCGAGGCAGGGTGCCGCGGGCCGCGCCGTTGACGTAAATCGGAATATTGAAATGGCGCGCGAAGCGGTCTATGGCCTCGTGAGCGCGACAGGTGCGCGCCTGAGTGCCAAAGAGGGCCACCGGGCGCTCGGCATTTGCCAGCAAATCCGCCACCTGCTGCACAATCTTGGGATCACCGAGGAAGTCCGGAGGACCGGCTTCGGCGCCGCGCACGCGGAAATTTTTCGGATAACGGACCTTGCCGGCTTCGACCTTGCCGTCCATGATGTCGTGCGGAATTTCGAGGAAACCCGGGCCGGGCGCGCCGTTGTACATCTCGCGAAACGCGATGCCCATCATTTCGGCCACGCGGTCGGTGGTCATCACGAGCGAGGCGAACTTGCTGATCGGCGTCATCATTTCGGTGTGGCGCAGTTCCTGCAAGCCCCCCATACGATACTGCTTGAGCGGCGAGTTGCCGCCGATCAGAAGCATGGGGCTTTCGGCGCGGAACGCATTGGCCATGCCGGTGACGGCGTCGGTGGTGCCGGGTCCCGCGGTGACCACGGCGCAGCCCATGCCGGTGATGCGCGCGTAAGCATCGGCGGCGTGCGCGGCCACCTGCTCGTGCCGCACGTCGATGATCTCGATGCCTTCGTCGATGCAGCCGTTATAGATGTCGACGATGTGGCCGCCGGAGATGGTGAAGATGTGGCGGATGCCTTCCTGCTTGAGCATCTTGGCGACGATCTGACCGCCGGAAATCATCTCCGCGGCCGGCGTGGCCTGGAGATCAGTAGCGTTGGCGTTAACGGTGGCAGTTCCCATGTAAACCTCGTGTTTGGTCTAAGAGGCGGGACAAACCGGCTTCCGGTGCGAGGCCCGAGCCCGCTGCAGCAGACGTTCGAGCGCGCCGCTGCAACTGAATAGAATATCACGCCCGAATTGGCTGGTGCCGTTAGACCGCGATGGCTTTCCAATTGCGGACCAGGTGGTCGGCGGCGCGCCAGGCCAGCGCCTGGATGGTCAAGGTCGGGTTCCGCGCGCCATGGCTGCCCATGACCGAGCCTCCCAGCACGCCGAGATTCGGGGCTTCATGCGAAAAGCCCCATTTGTCGACCACGTTTGCCTCCGGGTTGTCGCCCATTCGCGTGCCGCCAATGGCATGCCAGGACTGGTTGGGGCCTTCGCGAGCCAGCGGCTGGTTCATGATCTCTATGGCACCGGCGGCGCGCAGCCACTCTTCAGCCTTGGCCGCCACATACGCCCGCGCGCGCGGCTCGTTTTCCTTCGGACCGCTGGTGATGCGGCAGACGGGGTCGCCGAGGGGGTCTTTCACTTCCGTATCCAGGTCGAGGTACGTATTCTCGTAAGGCAGCGAGGTGCACTGCGCATACACGCCCACTGTCCGGCCGGCATTCTGGTTGACGAATTTCTTCCACTGAGAACCCCAAGACGGCGCGCGGTTGAACAGGGGCATGGCCGAGGCGGCGATCGGATGCAGTTCGTGGTTCACGGTCATGCTGGCGCCTCCGATGAAGCCGAGCCCGCTGTGGTCGAAATTGTCGTCGGCCCAGTTGTTGACCACCACGCCTTGCGCCAGGGCGCCGTACCAGATGTTGAGGTCGAACGGGAAGAGCGCCGAGATGTCGCGGCCGTCCCAGTGCGCGATGTAGTGCCGGCCGACCTGTCCGTGATTGTTGGCGAGTCCCTTCGGATAGGCCTTGGATTTCGAGAGCAGCAGCAGGCGCGTGTTTTCGTAGGTGTATGAGGCCAAGATCACGACCCGGGCGGGCTGAAAGTACTCCATGCCGCCGCGCACGTACTGGACGCCGGTAACGCGACCGCCGGCATCGGAGAGGATGCGGGTCACCTGGGCGTGGTCAAAAATCGCGAGATTTTTGGTTTTCACCGCCTGCGGAATGGTCGTGACCGCAGTCGAGTTCTTCGCGCCGAGGTGGCAGCCACCGGTATCGCAGTACCCGTGATAGGCGCATTCGGGCCGCCCGCGATACGGCTGTGAATTGATGGCGGCGGGCGAGCGATGCCCATTCCAATTCAGTTTGCGTGCGGCCGATGCCATGAGTTCGGTAAACGGGGTATCGCGGAGCGGCGGCATGGGATACTCGCGCCGGCGGGGCCCTTCAAAGGTATTGCCGCGCGGATCGATTTTGCCGGCGAGGTTGCCCGCTTTTCCGGAAACGCCGATTTCGTACTCGACGGTGTCGTAGAAGGGCTCGAGCTCCTCATACGTGAGCGGCCAGTCTTCGACGGTGGAACCGTTGGGCAGCGCACCCGCGCCATAGCGCCGGGTGGTCGCAGTGCGTATTTGGAAATCCCAGGGCGCGAACCGCCAGCTGTTGGCATCGTAATGCGTCGAGGTGCCGCCGATAGCGTTCATCATGGTGCGGCCGCTGGCGGCGCGGCGCGCCGGCTCGTCGGCTCGAGTGCGAAATGTGGGCACCTCGCGCTTGGTTTTCGGCACGCTGGTAACTTGCATGCGGACATTGTTAAAGATCTCGTCGGCATGAAAATCCTTGTGAGGATCGAGCCAGCCGCCGGCTTCGATGGCCGCGATTTTCAGGCCGGCACGCGCCAGCGGCAGCACGACCACGCCTCCGGCCGCGCCGAGCCCGACGACGGCGACGTCGACCGGCTTGAGGTTAACGGCCATACTGGGGCCCGTACGCCGAGCGGCGGTTGGGTGCCGGCAGCTTGTCCATGCGCTGCTCGTCGGCCGAGACGGCAAGGCGCGGCCCAGGATATCGGATCAAATCCCAGCCGGCGAAGTTGCGGTTGCCGCCGTAGTAGGGATCGCCGAACATCCCTTCCAGAGTGAGCCGGCGGAGCCGAGAGAAAAACTGTGGCGCGTTGGTGAAGCCGGCGGCCGTGCCCCGCTCCATGGCCGCGATCAGCGCATCGCGTTTCTCCGGCGGGAGATCGGCGAACGCCGCATCCTGGGAGCTCTTGGCGAAAGCGTCTAACGAGGCAAGTCCTTCGACGAACGCCTGCTTCTCGCCGGCATTCGGGCCGGCGAGCGCACGATCGATGTAGACGTGCGCGCCGGCTTCGGCGGCGCTCGGCCCGAGTTCGTCGCCCGGTATCAGGCGCTCGACGAAGGCCGCGAGGGTCTTTATTTGAGCGGGAGTCAGCGCTGTTTCGGCGTTCTGGGCTGAGGCCGTTAAGGCGGCGAGAGGGACGAAGGCGGAGCTGACGATCAGCTCGCGCCGCGAAATTTCATGATCGGTTTCGGACATAAACTCCACCAGCAGGGAGTATACACCCGACCGGAGACGACATAATCAAGCCGAAATAAGGCGATACGATTCGCCGGTCTTCCGCTCACGATAGCCGCGCGCGCACCTTCTCGCTGAGGGCCTTGCCATCCACGGTTTTGCCGGCGAGCTTGGCCTGGGCCGCCTTCATGACCACGCCCATCTGCTTGAGCGCAGTGACGCCGGTCTCGGCCAAGGCCGAGGCAATGGCCGCTTCGATTTCGGCGTCGCTGGCGCCGGCCGGCAGATAGGCTTCGATCAGCGTGCGCTCGGCTTCTTCTTTATCAGCCTGGTCGGGACGGCCGCCCTTGCGAAACATCTCGGCGGCTTCGGTGCGCTGCTTGATGAGCGATTTCAGGAGTTGCATCTCCGCGGCGTCATCGATGGGCTTGGGGGAATCCACCTTGAGCTTCATGAGGGCAGCTTTGATCATCCGCAGCGCGCTCAACCGCGCCTCATCGCGGTTTTTCATGGCCGACACCATGTCCTGCTGCACGCGGTCAACGAGTGGCATGGTTCCAGTGTACGCCGGGGTGCGCGACTGCGCGAAAAGTCCCGGTTGAACGGGTTTGTGCATGAAACTTTCCGGCGCTTTTGGAACTTTTAAGATCAATTGCCCCTACTCGCAGGACTGGGCGAGGGAAGGAATTCCAGCTGTAATGGAAATGTGAACGCCGCAAGTCGCGACAGCTTAGTTTGGGGTGACTGACAGCTTCTCAGTCCACCCTAAGAACCCCACGCCGCGCTTTGCTTGTCCACATGAGAATCTTAAACCGGAACCGCTAGTACTGTAAAGCCGAAATCCGCAATAGTACCAGGGATTTGGTTAACGTTTCAGAAGCTCTCCCGGCGGCCGTTCTTACCTGCATTCAATAACTTGAAGCCGTCGGCGGAAGCACGCGGCGGAGGCCCCGCGACCCGGTGCTATGCTGGATGTTTAATCCCATGCATATTAAAAAGCAGCGCCTGCTGACTCCAGGCCCGACGCCCCTTTACCCCCCGGCTTTGCACGCGATGATGGCTTCGGACATCCACCATCGCACGGAAGATTTTCGCAAAGCCTATCGGTCTTGCCTGGCCGATCTCAAGGAAGTCATGGGCACGTCGAACGACGTGCTGATGTTCGCCGCCTCCGGCACCGGCGCGATGGACGGGACGGTCTCAAACCTGTTTTCCAAGGGCGATAAGGTGGTGGTGTGCTCGGCGGGTAAATTCGGCGAGCGCTGGGCCGAAATCGCCAAAGCGTATGGCCTCGATGCGAACGTGTTGACGGTTCCCTACGGGCAGGTGGTTCAGCCGGGGCAAGTCCAGGAAGCGCTGGCGCGCGATTCCGCGATCAAGGGTGTGTTCGTGCAAGCCTCCGAGACTTCGACCGGGGCGGCGCACGACGTGCAGGCAATGGGCAGCGCGGTCGCGAAAACCGGCGCCGTTTTCGTGGTCGACGCCATTACCGGACTGGGCACGATGCCGCTCGATATCGACCACTGGGGCATCGACATCCTGATCGGCGGATCTCAAAAGGCATTCATGATTCCTCCGGGGCTGGCGTTTCTGTCGATCAGTCCCAAAGCCTGGAAACTCGCCGAAAGCGCCACCCTGCCGCACTATTACTTCAATCTGAAGAAGGAAAAAAAGAGCGGCGACGCAGGCGAATCCAGCTGGACGCCGGCTACATCGCTGGTGCTGGCACTGGCCGAAGCGCTGCGCTATATCAAGCAGATCGGCATGGCCAAGCTGATCGAAAACGCGCAACTGCTGGCGCATGCCACGCGCGCGGCGGTAGGACGGATGGGCCTCGAGCTGTTCGCAGCGAGTTCGCCGGGTTCCTCTGCCACCGCTGTGAAAGCGCCTGCGGGAATGGATTCCGGGGTGATCGTGAAGGAATTTCGCAATCGCTTCGGCGCCATCATTGCGAACGGGCAGGGCACGATGAAGGGACAGATTTTCCGGATCGCGCATCTCGGGTATTTCGATTTCGCCGATCTGTTCGCGGTAATCGCCGGGCTGGAAATCATTCTGAATGCCAACGGATTTCCGGTGAAGTATGGGAGCGGTGTGGCGGCGGTGGAAGAAATCTACGAGCAGGCCGCGGTCAAGCCGCAACCGGTACACGCGTAGGCCCGCCCCATGAATATTTTGATCGCTGAGCCTCTCGCGCGCGCGGGAGTTGAATTATTCCAGGCCCAGGGAGGCTGGAACACCATCGTTTCCAATCCGAAGGAATACCAGCAGCACCTGGCGGAGGCCGACGCGCTGCTGGTTCGGAGCGCGGTGCAGGTGGATCAATCGGTGCTGGCAAAGGCGCCGAAGCTGCGGGTGATCGGCCGGGCGGGCGTAGGCGTGGACAACGTGGATCTGGAAGCCGCCACCGAAGCCGGCGTGCTCGTCATGAACACGCCCGGCGGTAATGCGATCTCGGTGGCCGAGCACACGCTGGCTTTGATGCTGACGATGGCGCGCCACATTTCCCGGGCCGACGCGTCTACGCGGGCCGGCAAATGGGAAAAGAAGAAGTTGATCGGCCACGAACTGCGGGGCAAAACGCTCGGCGTGATCGGGCTCGGCTCGATCGGCCGTGAAGTGGTCAAGCGCGCGCGGGCTTTTGAAATGCGCATCGTCGCGCATGATCCTTATGTCACCGCAAAGCTGGCCGAAGATATCGGGGCGCAGCTGATCGGGCTGCCGCAACTCTACGCCGAAAGCGACTACATCACGCTGCACGTGGCCGCCACGCCGGAAACACAGGGCATGTTTTCGCGCGAAGCATTCGGCCAGATGAAGGCTGGGGTGCGCATCGTCAACTGCGCGCGCGGAGAACTGATTGATGAAACGGCGCTATGCGAGGCGCTGGCGTCGGGAAAAGTGGCGGGCGCGGCGATCGACGTGTTTGCGAACGAGCCGCCGCCCGCCGAGTATCCGCTGTTTGCCGCCCCAGGCCTGGTAGCCACGCCGCATATCGGCGGATCCACCGAAGAGGCGCAGGAGATCGTGGGTGTTCGGATTGCCGAGCAGGTGGTGGAATATCTGAAAAACGGAATCGCGCTCAACGCGGTGAACATGCCGGCTGTGACGCGAGAGCAGTATCGCGCGGTGGGCCCGTACGTCGCGCTCGCAGAAGGGCTGGGCGTTCTGGCCGCCAACATCGCCAATGGAAATCCGATGACGGTGCGGTTGGTGTACTTCGGCAAGATCGCCGACATGAATACGAACCTGCTCCGGAACGCGGGCGTGGCCGGAGTGCTGCGGCGCTCGACTCCGCACCGCGTCAATCTCGTCAATGCCATGCAGATCGCCGAGCAGCGCGGTTGGAACGTGGCGGAGCGGCGCGAGATGCGCACCGGCCATATCGATTCGGTCCGGCTCGAACTCGAGACAGACCGAGGCGTTACATCGGTGGAGGGCGCAGTGGTGCTCGAGAAACCGCGCCTGATCGAAGCGGATGGCATTCGCTGCGAGGCGGCACTCTCCGGATATCTGACGTTCATGAAAAATGAGGACGTGCCGGGCGTGATTGGACACGTAGGAACCGTCCTGGGCCGAAATCGCGTGAACATTGCCAATTTTTCGCTCGGACGACGCGAAGGGCCGCTGCATCCCGGCGACCCGCTGGAGGCTGTGGCGCTCGTGACGACCGATGAGTTGGTTTCCGAGTCTGTCCTGGCGCAACTGCGCGATAATCCAGCCGTTAAATTCGCGCGCTCCGTCGAATTTGGGAACTAGTTCAAGCTTCCTCTGGCTGCCCGCGCTGATTGTGAAATAGATCACGACGGGATTTCCCTGTCGGACAAAGGTCCTATTGAGTTCGAAGTGTGCGGTCTGTAACCTGAAGGAGCCTCGATTGAGATCAGACAGGGGGATGGACACTGTGATCCAGGAGAGACGAAGTGATTTCGTATGTGGGCTGCTAGTGGGCGTGGAACCCGCGAACAGCCTGCTGATGCTCGATATTTTTCGGGACGCAGGCTGGCGGCTATACCAGGCGCGAGATCGGAGGCGGGCTTTCGAGCATCTGGAACGCCGGCCGGTTCACGTTGTAGTAGCCAATGCGCACACTCCAACATGGCCGTGGAAAAGAGCGTTGCAGGACCTGCGGCGCCTGTCGCGCCCACCCCAACTGGTGGTAACGTCCCGGCTGGCCGACGAGTTACTTTGGGCGGAGGCGCTGAACTGGGGCGCCTACGATGTGCTGGCGGAGCCGTTTGATCGGGATGAAGTGATGCGAGTAGTCGCATCGGCCCGGCGCCACTTCGAGCTTCCAAACATATCCGCTCCGCGGGCGCGCGCCGCGGCCTCGTAGAAGAAGCGCGCCTGATCGCGCACGGTGCAGGTCACCGTGCGGGCAGTGATTGCCGGCCCCCAACTCTAACGTTATTGCTCGTTGCGAGCAGTCTGCTGCAGAGTGTACACGACACGGGCGGCAGACTGCCGGTCGATGGAAAGCGTAACATTCGCGGTGGTCTGCGGGGTCAATGTATCGCGCGGCAGGGCCGACGTCTGCTCGATGGTCAATACGCCGCCCGAGAGCCGGACGGTGCGCGTCCAGCCGTCTCCGGCGATTTGGAGCGCGTCTCCGGAGGGCCGCACGGTGACGGATCCCGGCTGGACGAACGCGCCTTCATCGGGCACAAAGTTCGTATCGGTGTCCTTCCAGGTGAGGTCGAGCCAGCGTCCGCCTTCGCGGGCAGAGAACACCGCGCGCACCTTCTGCGACTCGAGCACCCATTCGGGCACGCCGTCGCCATCGAGATCGGCGCTCCACACGACTGTGCCCGCGCGGGGCAGGAGAATGACGCGCATCGGCAGATCCAGTTCCGTCCCCCCGCTGATGTGGAGCCGCCAATCGCGCAAACCGGTGGCGGCTTCTTTTCCGAAAACCCGGAATGATGCTGGACGCTCGGTCACGGCGCCCACCGAGATCTCGGTGCGGGTAGGAAGGAATTCGAGGCCCTCGCCCGCCGGCTCCAGGCGATAGGTTTGAATCTGCTGGGTGTTGTTGCGAAGAAGGATCTCCAGGTCGCTGCCGGCACGGGTTTCCGCGATCGCGGTGGGCGGCTCCACGGGCAGCCGGGTTTGCGGTCCGAAGTGCAGACCCAAGGCTTGCGAGATGCGAACCGAAACCGGACGGAACAGCTGTACGCGGGCGCGGCCGAGGGGCACACCGTCGGCCTCGAGCGCGAGCGATGCAAAATCGCCGTGCAGGGCGTCGGCGGGGACGGCGACGGTGTAATCGATTTCGTTGGGCGACTTGGGAACGGAGGTGGCGACAAAACCTTCCGGCGCGCGCAAGCGCGACCGCGCCGCGACATCCGGTGAAGAGTACACGGTCGAGACCAGATTCTTCCGGCCAATGATGAGGCGGCGCGCCTCGCTGAAAAACGCGGAGGTCTCCGGCTCTTCGATCGCCAGTCCGACGCGCACGTGATTGCCGGCTGCCTTGCCGGCGGGGATTGGCAAACGGGCGCGCAGCGTCTTCTCATCCCAATCGAACTTGGTCGGCTTGCCCGCGGCCAGGTACGGACCCACCGGTTCGCGCGCCAGTTGCAGAATCACCTCGCCGGACTGCGGCGCGGCAAATTCCATGGCCAGAATACCGTTTTCGAACTCGACGGTTTCCAACTCGGCGGTAGCGTAGATGATGTGCTCGGCATTGGCGAAATTCGAGCACTCCCGGCAGAGACCGCCGCTTCCGAGCGACACATGCAGCGGCAGCCACATTGATTCGCCGGCAGGCAGCGATACCGAGGGGATAATCAGGCCGTGGCGCGAAACCGGGTCCAGCACGTGCAGGTCGCTGTGAAAGGTCTGGTTGGTGCGGTTGACCAGGCTGACTGCGGACGCGGGACGCGACACCAGTTCGACGGCGCTGATGCCGCGAGGTAATCGGGCTTCCGGCGGCGGCTTGGGCATAGCCACCTGCCGGAGAGCGCCGGTAAAGGGCGCCCAGTTGCGCAGGAGCGCGGCTTGGCGGCGCAGCGCCGCGGCGGCCGGCCGCTCCTCGCCATTGAGGCCAACTGCGCCCTTCCGGAGCAGGCTTGCGGAACCGAGTTCCCAACCGGCGGGATAAATAGCATCTTCGACATTGGTCCACAGCAGCGTGCCGCGGACGGAGGCGAGTCCGCTCCGGCTACGCGCCAGCGCGTTTTGATCGGTGGTAGAAATCGTCGTCACCGGATGCGGAGGCGATTGGGTATCGATGGCGAGTCCGGCATCGCTGAACGCGACGGGACCACCATGTTTCTCCGTTTGAGTGGACAGCAGGTCTTCCAATTGCTTGAGCCAGACGCGGCGCGCGTCGCCATCGGTCTCGCCATCGGGCCAGCCGTCATTGGCCCATCCCGCGACCGGAGGCAGCGGGCGGACCCAGGCGCGCAGTTCGAGCCGGCGCAGAATTCGGATGAAGCTTACCAGGTCGCGCCGCGGGCTCGTGCGGCCGGTAAAATCAAATTCGCCCGGCTGCAGCTGGTGCCAATTCCAGGGAATTGAGAACTCCACTGTCCGGACACCGACGGTGCGGAGCCAAACCAGCTCGCGCTCCCATTGCGCACGCGGGTAAAGATAATAGGGAAATTCAACCGCGAGGACGGATTCCGGTTGAGGATCCGCGGAATGGGATAAGGGTGCCACCGCGGCGGACAACAGCAGTAGAGCAGCCAGGCGCATTTAGAACGCGCGCGCCCTGCGGACGCGGTAGTCTTCGGTATTGCGGATCTGCACGACGGTACACATTTCGAAGAGGCGGGAGTATGCGCGGTCGCCAATGTGGTCGGCTAACGTGCGACGGTAGTCCACTCGGCCGTCGTCAGACTTGGTTCGGCTGAACTCGGGAAGATTGGTAGTCGCGATGAGAGGCTTCCGGTTGTTGCAGCGGTACGTAACGATGGATGTGACTGTATCGAGGACCCAATCGGTGATGCGGTGCGCGCCGAGATCGTCCAGGAGTAACACCTCGGCATCGAGGGCGACGCGGTAAGCCTCGCGATCCGCCGAGTTCGAGGCGGCATCGTATCCGGAACGAATGCGATCCAGCAGATTCTGGTAATCGCAGAAGAGGCACTCGAAGCCCTTCTCGATAATGCGGCGCAGGGCCGCGAGGGCGAGGTGCGTCTTACCGGTGCCGGGCTCGCCGATCAGCAGCAAGCCCGGACGCGTTTCGTTGGGAAAATCGTCCGCGTACTTCTTCACAGCGAGCACGGCGGCCCTCAAATCCTGGCTGGTGATGTTAAAGTTCTCAAACGAGGCGTTGCGGTACAGGGACGGAATTTGCGCGCGCTCCTCCAGGCGCGCGGCGCGGCCTTCGGCGCGGCATTCGCAGGGCTCGGCTCCCGAAACCTCGGCGCGTTCGATGATGATCCAGCCGCTGCCGCCGCACTTCGGACAAACGGGTTGAGTAGCCATTTCTGCTTCTTCTATTATCAGCCGCTGAACTCGCCGATGGTGGCGAGCACTTCACCGGCGGTGACGGTGGCGCCTTCGCGGACCGTGACGGAGATCACGCGGCCGGCACGCCCGGCCTTCATCTCGTTTTGCATCTTCATAGCCTCTACCACCAGAACGCCCTGACCGGGCTCGACGGCATCGCCGGGCGCCACCAGCACGCGGACCACTTTTCCCGGCATGGGCGCGGCAACCGTTTCCACAGCGCCGCCGGAGCCGCGCGCGGATTGGCGCGACCAGCGGCGCGGATCCTCGACCTCGATTTCGAAGCGGTGGCCGCGCAGGACCACAATCAAGTGTTGCGGCGCGCGCTCCACCTGGACATCGTAGCTGCGGCCGTCGAGCAGGATGGAGTAGAGGCCGGGTTCGGGCATAGTCACATCGGCCATGCGCTCAGAGGATCCGTTCAGACGGAACCGGCAAGCCGGCGCCGGCGTTAGAATTTCGATCTCTTCCCGCTTGCCGTTCACGTTGAGGTTCAGTTTCACCGCAGTAACTCCTCGCGGCCGGCGATGACCCAGCGGCTGGCACCCTTTCCCGATGGCGGCGCGGCGGTGAACGTGTGCGCCGTGGATTCGAGGGCGGCGGCGAGCGCTGCCACGGCGGCCAGATCGGACGGAATCTCCAATTGGTGCGGGCGCGCAAAGAATTCGTCGATAAAGGCGGTATGGAGGTGGCCGGCGCGGAACTCCCGGTCTTCGAAAATCTGGCGAAAGAAACCGAGGTTGGTGCGGATGCCGCCGACTTCGTACTCATTGAGCGCGCGGATCATGCGCGCAACGGCATCGTCGCGCGTGCCCGCCCATACTACGAGTTTTGCCAGCAACGGATCGTATTCCATGGGAACGGTCCAGCCTTCGTAGACGCACGCGTCGAGGCGGATGCCGGGGCCGAGCGGCCGTTCCAGGCGCGTGATTTTGCCGGGATACGGAAGGAAATTGTTGTACGGGTCTTCGGCGTAGACACGGCATTCCAGGGCTGAGCCGCGCCAGGTGATGTCCTCCTGCCGGAATGGCAGGCGCGCGCCGGCGGCAATCTCCACCTGCAAGCGAACGAGATCGAGGCCGGTGACCAGTTCGGTGACGGGGTGCTCGACCTGCAGGCGCGTATTGACCTCGAGGAAATAAAAGCGGCGGCCGGGGTCCACCAGAAATTCGACGGTTCCGGCGTTGTAGTAGCCGGCGGCGCGCGCCGCGGCAATGGCGGCTGCGCCCATTGCCTCACGCATTTCCGGATGCTCAGCGATGAGCGGGGAAGGCGACTCCTCGATCACCTTCTGGTGACGCCGTTGGATCGAGCATTCGCGCTCGCCCAGGTGGACCATGTTGCCGTGGCGATCACCGAGAATCTGGATTTCGATGTGGCGCGGACGGTCAATCCATTTTTCCAGGTAAATCTCGGGATTGCGAAATGCGCGTTCGGCTTCGCTGGAAGCGTCGCGCAAAGCCGATTCCAGCTCCGCTTCGCGGTCTACCCGGCGCATCCCCTTGCCGCCGCCACCGGCCACGGCTTTCAGCAGGACGGGGTAACCGTGGGCGCGGCCAAAAGCGCGCGCTTCGTCAAGATTGACACCGCCGGCGGTGCCGGGGACGACCGGCGTGCCGGCGCGAACGGCGTTTTCGCGCGCGGCCGTTTTCGATCCCAAGGCGCGGATCGAATCCGGCGACGGCCCGATGAAGACGAGACCGGCCTGTTCGCAGGCCTCCGCGAATTCGGCATTCTCGCTGAGAAAGCCGTAGCCGGGGTGGATGGCCTCGGCCCCGTGCTTCCGGGCGGCTTCCAGTATGCGGTCGATACGGAGATAGCTTTCCGAGGAGGGCGCCGGCCCGAGGCGTTCAGCCTCATCGGCCATCCGGACGTGAAGCGAGGCGCGGTCTACGTCGGAATAAACGGCGACGACTCCGATTCCCATCTCGTGCAGCGTGCGAGTGACCCGCACCGCAATTTCGCCCCGATTGGCGACCAGAACTTTCCGGAACATTCAGCACGAATTGTAGCAGTTACCGGCCTAAGCGCCTGCCGGAGCGGCCCTGCTAGAATTGGAGTTGTCGTATGGCCAACGGTTCGATGGAAGGATCGCTGAAGGAACGGGGCGTGCGCCTCACGCGGCAGCGGCAAATCCTGCTGGATCTCATCGACAAAACCGGCGAGCACCTGGACGCCGAACGGCTTTTTCAGCTGGCCAAGGCAAAGGACCCGAAACTTAACCGCGTGACGGTTTACCGAACCCTCAAGATGCTGAAGGCCGGCGGGTTGGTGGACGAGCTGGACCTGATGCACTACGGAGGCGACCAGCACTATTACGAGACGCGGCTCAAGCAAGAACACGCGCACGTGATTTGCCTGCGCTGCGGCAAAGTGGAAGAGTTTTTCGGGGACCCTCTGCAGAAGCTGCGCAAGCAGATTGAAAGCCACTTCGGATTTCAGGTGCTGCTGGCGCGGACGGAAGTGGGGGGATATTGCGCCCACTGCCAGACGCTGCGGGCTCGGGAAGTGGACCAAGTGCGCGAGCAGACCGGGGATCCGGTCAGACGAAGCAAACGGGCCGCCGTCCGGCAGCCGTAAGCAGAATGGATTCAGC
>Ga0070734_10001684_pt1 | contig 30573 bp, 26 predicted proteins | sample Coa_R1_8_FD_66444 | JGI IMG/M metagenome (GOLD analysis project Ga0070734, IMG submission 66444) | Surface soil microbial communities from Centralia Pennsylvania, which are recovering from an underground coalmine fire - Coalmine... | ecosystem: Environmental > Terrestrial > Soil > Unclassified ... | reverse complement strand
CTCCGCCGGCAGCAGCTCGAGGAACGATTCGAGCAGAGCCAGATCGAGCTTCATCGCCGGCGGCAGCTGGAAGAGAATCACGCCCAGCTTGGGGCCGAGCGTGCGCGCGGTCTTGAGGAAGTACTCGAGCGGCTGCGCACAGTCCCTGAGGCGCGCGATGTGCGTGATGCGCTTCGGTGCCTTGAGCGTGAATCGGAAGTGCGGCGGGGTGACCTGGCTCCAGGCCGCGAGGACCGACGGGGTGGGCGTGCGATAGAAGGTGTAGTTGATCTCGACCGTGCTGAAGCGGGCCGCGTAGTAGGGCAACATGGCCTTCACCGGCATCTTCTCCGGATAGAAGCTGCCGCGCCATTCGGGATAGTTGTATCCCGAGGTGCCGACCCACAGGCTCATGCGCGCACGCTCGATGCCCCGAGGGCGCGCTTCAGTGAGACTTGGCCGCGATCACCTCGACCTCGAGCAGGGCGCCCGGCACGACGAGCGCTGCGACCTGCACTGCGCTGCGCGCAGGCTTGTTGGGCTGCTCCTTGGTGCCGAAGTACTGACTGTAGCCGGCCATCAGGCCGGGGAAATTGAGCTTGTTGTCGAAGGCGGGGTCCGCGACCATGAACACCGTCATCTTGACCACATCGCCCATGCCGAGGCCGAGCCGCGCAAGCGTATCCTTGATCTTGCCGAGCACACTCAGCGTTTGCGCCTGCATATCGCCATAGATCGGCGCTGTGCCCTTGGGCGCATCCTTGTTGATCGGGTTCGGTAGCATGCCGCTCACGTAGACCGTATCGGTGCCGGCACGCACGGTCACCGCCGCCGAGATCGGAAAGGGATCGTTGTTTGGCAGCGGCGTGCGCACGACCTCCTGCCCCCGAGCGAGTGTTGCAGCGAGTATCGCCGCGCCGGCGAATAGGCTGATGATGGGCCGGCGTAGGAGCTCTTTTCGCATCGGTTTTCCCCTCGGTGGTTGCAACGCAGGGCGAGCATCGCAAGCCGCTCGTCCTTCTGTAAAGACCCGACGTTGCACGCGGCGCAGCGACTCGTGCTCGCTCAGTCGGCTGCGGGCTGCGTGGGGTGCGGCAGTGCCTTGATCTGATCGGCGCGCACCCGGTCGCTGAAGCGGTTGCCGAAATGGCTGCGCACATAGTTGACGACCTCCGCCACCTGCGCATCGCTCAGGCGCACGCTGAGGCGCAGCGGCCCCATCTGCGCCCAGCTGCCGAAGGGCGGCATGCCGTGCCGTCCGTTGAGCACCGTGACGCCGACATACTCCCAGGAGCGCAGCGCCGGGTTGCCCGCGAGCTTGGGAAAGTGACCCGCGCCGACGGCCCCCTCGCCCTGCGCCATGTGGCAGCTCTGACAGAGGTGCGCGTAGATGTCCGCACCGGTCGTGAGATTCCTCGGCTCCGGAGCGAGCGCGGGGGCTGCCGCATCGACGGCGACCGCCTTGGGCCCCGGGGCGAGCGCCAGGACGAGCGCGAGGGCGAGCGCCAGCGTCGCGCCCCCGCACCCTCCGCGCCGGCATGTGGCCGCCGGACGCCCAGGGCCCTGCCGCAGGCGCCTCATGAGACCGCTCGCTGCGCGAGCGCGCGCTGGTGGAGTCGCTCGATGGCATCGAGCGCGGACGTGACCGCGCCCTCCTGCCAGCCGTTGATGAAGGAGGCGTGCTCGCCGGCGAGTGCGATGCGTCCGTCGATCGCACAGAGATCGTCGTAGTGGCTTGCACGCGCCTCGTCGCTCCAGATCCCGAAGCAGCCCATCGTGTACGGCACCCGGCTCCAGGCGACCGCCACCCCGTTGTCGAATTCGCGGGGGTACTGCGGATGGATCTGTGCGCCGTAGGCGAGCGCCGCCTGCACCCGCTCCGCGGGGCTCATCGAGGTGAACTCCATCCCATCGCCTCCCCAGATATAGGCGCCGAGCAGCACACCCTTGCCGCCGCTGTGCTGGCCGTGACTCGGATAGCCGATGTTGTTGATGGGCAGGTCGGTGTAGGTGATGCCTCCATAGATGTCTTCGTCCTCTTCCCAGAAGCGACGCTTGAACTGCAGCCCCACCTTGATCGCCGGAGCATAGGGCACCGCCGCGATGGCGGAGGCCAGGGAGGAGCCGACGTTCATCGGAATCTGCGCGAGCACGCTGAGCGGGAGGGTGCACAGGCACCAGTCGGCGCGCGCCGTGACGCGAGGGCCGGGCGCGGCGAGGTCCTCGAACGCGACGCTCACGCCCCGCTCATCCTGGTGAATCTCGACGACCCGCGCGTTGTAGCGAATGAGCGGTCCGAGCTCGCGCCCGAACGCCTCGCCGATGCGCCCCATGCCGCCGACGGGCTGAAAGAGCGCCTGCTGCATGTCGAAGTAATCCCCGTCCGGGATGTGCTCCCAGAGCCGCGAGTCGAGCACCTGCGAGAGGCCGACCGGCTTCGATGCGACGGGTCGGGCGCTCAAGCCGCCGCCGGGCGCCTTGTCGAAGCCGCGCCGCAGGCTGCTCGCTTCGCTCTGGACGTAGGAGAATTGCTTGTCGAGCGCGCCCCACGTGCGCAGCGACTCGAGCAGCCTCTCCTGGTCCTCGGCGCTCACGAACGCATCGAGCGCCCGCTGCGAGGTCGCCTTCGCGAGCAGCTCCGCGACGTGCCCCTGATAGTCGGCCTTGATCTCCCGATAGCGGCGCGGCTTGCCACCGAAGGCACGGCTCGAATGCAGGTAAGCGTTGTAATTGACCTGGATGAAGGGCTCGAGCGGCACCTTGAGGAGCTTGCAGTAATTCAGCATGCCTCGATGGTGATACGGAATGCGCCACGGTCCGGGATTGATGTAAAGGTCGGAATCGAACCGGCATTCCTGCGTGGCACCGCCCAGCTCGGTGTAGCGATCGCCGCCCCGCAGGCTCCAGTTTCGCCCGCCGGGCCGATGGTTGTATTCGAGGACCTGAACCTTGTAGCCGGCCTTGCGCAGCTCGTAAGCAGCGCTCATCCCCGCCATGCCCGCGCCGAGGATGAGCACCGAGGCTCCCGGGGGCGTGCCTTGCAGATCGACGGGTCCGCGATAGGGCGACTCGGCTGCGAGCCCGAGGCTCGTCATCGCTTGATAGAGCGCGGTCGAGCCGGCGCTCAGCCCGATCATGCGAAGCAGCTCGCGCCGCGTGGGTGACACTCGCTCTGGCCCTTTGTTCATCGAGACCCTCGGTTCGCTCACATCCCGGGTGCGCGGCAGAGGATACCGCAATGCGCGGCGCGAGCGCAGCGAAGCGCAAAATCCCGGCGCCGCGGCCGCGCTCGTTTCGAGCGGCGCCTGCGCTATGATGCGCCTCCGGCCTCAAACGGGTGTTCAACAGGCGCGTGCCGGTCGCTCATGAGGGAATGTGTATGACGTGTGGGGAGCGGCTGGTTCAATTGCTCGAGGGGCACGGGGTGGAGCTCGTGTTCGGGATACCCGGTGTGCACACGGTCGAGCTGTATCGCGGCTTGCCCGCGACACGCATTCGCCACATCACGCCGCGCCATGAACAGGGGGCGGGTTTCATGGCCGACGGCTATGCGCGCGTGAGCGGCAAACCCGGCGTGTGCTTCATCATCACCGGCCCCGGCATGACCAACATCATGACCGCTCTTGCGCAGGCCGCGGGCGACTCGATCCCGATGCTGGTGATCTCGAGCGTCAACCGCACCGAGCAGCTCGGTCTCGGCGGCGGGCGGCTGCACGAGCTGCCCTCGCAGCGTGCGCTCACGGCCGAGGTCACCGCCTTCAGCCATACGCTGCTGCGGCCCGACGAGCTGCCGGCGGTCCTGGCACGCGCTTTCGCCGTGTTCAGCGGCGCGCGCCCACGACCCGTGCACATCGAGATTCCGATCGACGTGATCACGGCGAACGCGGATCACCTCCTCGCCGCGCGCGGCACACCCCCGCATCGGCCGGGACCGAATCCCCTCGATCTCGAGCGCGCCGCGGCGGCGCTGGGAGCGGCCCGCCGGCCGGTACTGCTGCTCGGGGGAGGCTGTATCGATGCGGGTGCGGAGGCAACCGCGCTCGCCGAGCGGCTCGATGCGCCGGCTGCGTGCACCATCAACGCCAAAGGGGTGTTGCCGAAGGGCCACCCGCTGTCGCTCGGCTCGAACGCCACCTTTCCGGCCGTGCGTGAGCTCATCGCCCAGGCCGACGTCGTGCTCGCCGTGGGAACCGAGCTCGGTGAGACCGATTACGACCTGTTCAACGACAACGGACTCAAGTTTTCCGGCCGGCTGATCCGCATCGACATCGATCCAGAGCAGCTCGAACGAAACTTCCCGGCCGATATTGCGATCGTGAGCGATGCGCGGCTCGCACTGAGCGCGCTGCTCAACGCCTTGGGCAAGGCGCCGTCGCGCGCGGGCGCGGGCGAGGGGGCGGGCCTCGCGGAGCGCGCCCGCACGCAGCTCCGCAAGGAATGGCCGAGCGCGTGGCGCCCGCAGCTGCGTGCGCTCGAGGTGGTGCAGAACACGCTCCCCGAGGTGATCATCGTCGGCGACTCGACGCAGCCGGTCTACTCCGGCAACCATGGTTACGAGGCGCGCCGGGCCCGCTCCTGGTTCAACTCGGCCACCGGCTACGGCACGCTGGGCTACGGCTTGCCGGCGGCGATCGGCGCGAAACTCGCCGCGCCGGAGCGGCCGGTCGTCGCGCTGATCGGCGATGGGGGGCTGCAATTCACGCTGGCAGAGCTCGGCTCGGCGGTGGAGGCGAAAGCGCCGATCATCGTCCTGCTGTGGAACAACCAGGGGTACGGCGAGATCAAGCGCTACATGCAGGGGCGCGGCATTCCGACGATCGGCGTCGATATCCATACCCCGGATTTCCTCGCGCTGGCGCGCGCCTTCGGTTGCCGTGCGCAGCGCGCCCGCAGCTTCGAGGAGCTGCACACGCATCTGCGCAGCGCCGAGCGCCTCGATTCGCCGATGCTCATCGAGGTGCTCGAGGAAGGCGAGTTCCTGGGATGAGGCTGAGCCCCGCGCCGGCGCCCGATTACCTGCATCCGGACCTGCCGCCGGGCCTTCGCATCGTGCCGATGCCCGTGGTCGAGGCGACGGTCGAATCGCTCGCAGGCTACGGACACCTGGTCGAGGACCCGCACTCCTGCTCGATCGAGATCGTGCGCTGGCCGGCGCTCGGCTCCCGGCCGGTCGATGCCGACAGCGGCGATGAGGGGGGTACGAAGCAGGGTGTGTTCGTATCGGAGTGGCGCGGTGATGTGCTCTACGGGCGTAACGAGGCCGTCGGCGGGCATTACGTCCTCGCCTACGCGGAGCCGCCGGAGCACGCGTGTGCCGCGCACCACCGCGCTCCGCGCCGCATGCTCCTGTGGCATGCGAACTATCATCCGGATGGCGGACAGCTGTTTTTTCCGCTGGATCCGCGGCCCTTTTTTGTGCCGCTGGCGTTGCCGGGCGACGATGTGACGCCGGAGCGCTTCGTGTGCTTCCGCTTCGACGGCACGCTCGGGCTCTACATCCATCCCAACATCTGGCACGAGGGTGTCTTCGGGCTTGCGGGCACGCAGCGCTTCTTCGATCGGCAGGGGGCCGTGCACGCCCGGATCTCGGTGGATTTCGCGCGTGAGTTCGGCTGCCTGCTCGAGGCGGCCGTCCCCTCTAGGGAACCTTCTCGAGAAAACTGCGCTCCTCGCGCAGGATGAAGCGCAGCTCCTGCGCGCGGGCGAAATTCGCCCGTGCTTCGGCGTCCTGCCGCAGTCGCGCGCGATAGGCCTCATAGGCGGCGAGCGAGTCGAAGGCGATGAGCGCCCAGGCGATGTCGTTGCTGCCCTCGTACGGCAGAAAGTAGCCGAGCAGCTGACCGCCGCAGCGGGGAATGATGCCCCCCCAGGCCTGCGCATAGCTGCGGAAGGCCTCGCGCTGGAAGGGATCGATCTGATAGCGAATCAGGCAGACGATGCTCATCGGGGGCCTCCGGTCGTCGATGAGGCGAGCGTGCGCGTTGTCGCGGCAGCATGCTTCGTCTACCATCGAAATATGGTCGCGACCGGCGAAGCATCGGACGAGGCGCTCGCGCGCATCGCGGCGGCGATCGGCGAGCCGGCGCGTGCGCGCATGCTGTGCTGCCTCATGGACGGGCATGCGCGCACCAGCACCGAGCTTGCGGGCGTCGCACAGGTGACGGCGCCGACTGCGAGCGCGCATCTCAAGCGCCTGCACGCCGAGAGCCTCGTGAGAGTCCTCAAGCAGGGGCGCCACCGCTACTACAGCCTGCGAAGCCCGCGCGTGGCGCGAGCCCTCGAGGGATTGAGCGTGCTCAGCGCGGGAGCGGGCGCCGCGTTCCGGCCCTCGACTCCGAGTCGCCTGCGCGCCGCCCGAAGCTGCTACGACCACATGGCCGGCTCGCTCGCCGTGTCGCTTCACGACCGCCTGCGTGCCCTCGGCTGGATTCGGCCGCGGCGCGGTGATGCGATGAGCTACGAGGTGACGGCCGACGGAGCGAGCGGGTTCGCGGCACTCGGTCTCGATGTGGCCGAGCTTCGCGCGCGCCGCCGGCGCTGGGCATTCGGCTGCCTCGACTGGAGCGAGCGGCGGCCGCATCTCGCGGGCACGCTCGGCGCGGCGCTGCTCGAGCTCGCCCTGCGCCGCAAGTGGGTGCTGCGGGCCCTCGACAGCCGCGAGCTCATCGTGAGCGCACGGGGACGACGCGAGCTGCGCGCGTTTCTCGGGGTGGAGGTCGGCTGAGGCGCGAGGTTGCTTGCCCAGCGCCGAAGAACAGCTCAAGGGCCAGCTCGAGCGCCGGCTGCAGGCCGGCTTAGGGGCCGGCTTAGGGGCCTGCTCAGGGGCTGGCCGCGCGCGCGCCGCTCTCGGCTCGATGCCCGAGGGTGAGCGCGCTGAATACGATGGTGAGCAGGCAGCACGCGATCATGCTGACGAACACGCCGCCCCAGCCGAAGTGATCGGCGATCCAGCCGACGCCGCTTCCCGCAATCGCCGCACCGAAGACGTAGCCGAAGAAGCCGGTGAACCCGGCTGCGGTGCCGGCCGCCTTCTTCGAGACCAGATCGAGCGAGTGCAGTCCGATGATCATGATCGGTCCGTAAATCAAAAAGCCGATGGCGAACAAGGTCACGTAATCGACCCACAGCGGGCCGTGCAGGTTGAGCCAGTACGCGATGACGGCGAGCAGCGTGAGCGTCATGAAGAGGATGGTCGCGGGCGCGCGCCGCGCCTTGAACCAGGTGTCGGACATCCAGCCACAGGCGATCGTCCCGGGGATCGCGGCGAGCTCGTACAGCCACCATCCCGTGCTCGATTGATTGAACGAGAACCCCTTGGCGGTTTGCAGATAGGTCGGAATCCAGTTCTCGACCCCGTAGCGCACGAAGTAGCAAAAGGCGTTCGCCACGGCGATCGCCCACAGATAGCGGTTCACCAGCACCTGCTGGAAGAAGATCTCGCGAAAACCGAGCACGCGCTCGCTCGCGTCGTAGCCCGGCGGGTAATCGTTGCGATATTCCTCGATCGGCGGCAGACCGCGTGACTGCGGCGTGTCCTCGATGAGGAAGTAGGCGCAGAACGCCACCGCAGCCGCGGTGATCGCGTTGAAATAGAACTTGGCGTGCCAGTCATGGAACAGATAGACGCCGAGCTGGGCGAGCATCGCCACGAGCGCGCCGCCGACGTTGTGAGCGGTATTCCACAGCGACACGGCCCGGCCGCGCTCGCGCGTGCTGAACCAGTGCACCATGGTCTTGCCGCACGGCGGCCAACCCATGCCTTGCACCCAGCCGTTCGCGGCCTGTAGCACCATGATGGTGAGGAGCGAGGCGTAGATCACCGGGACGAAGCCGAAGATCAGCATGACGGCGCTCGAGAGCAGCAGTCCGAGCGGCAGGAAATACTTGGGGTTGCTGCGGTCGGAGACCGAGCCCATCAGGAACTTCGAGAGGCCGTAGGCGATCGAAAGGATCGTCATCGCGCTCCCGAGCTGCGCCTTGGTGTAGTCGGGGTGCTCGGCAAGAATGTCCGGGATCGCGAGCGCCAGGTTGTTGCGCACGAGATAGAAGCCCGCGTAGCCCACGAAAATGCCGAGGAATACGCGTCGTCGAAGCACCGGATAAGCGGCCTCGACGCGGGCCGCAGGCAACCGGGCGGGAAGCGCCGCGGGCTTGAGCAGTCCGATCACGGCGCCGGCTGCGCGCCCATCCGCAGGGCTGCAGGCGGCTTCATGGTTGGGCAGTGGGCGCGCATGCGAGCTACGATGGCACACGGCGTATCGAGTGTCACCCTGCGGGTCGCCGAGTACCGAGCGGGGCGGCGCCGAGTACCGAGCTGGGCGGCGCCGAGTACCGAGCGGGGCTGCGCCGAGTCTCGAGCAGTCCCCGGCGGCGCAGGCTATGATCGGAGCGTCGATGAGTCGAAGGGGAGAGCTTCGGTGAGCAGCACCGTGTTGAACGCCTCATCCGGCATCGAGCGCTCGTTGCGCCGGGTGGTGGTCGCCGCAGCGCTCGGCAGCGTCTTCGAGTGGTACGACTTCTTTTTGTACGGCTCGCTCGCCGCGATTCTCGCGAACCAGTTCTTTTCCGCGGTGAATCCGACGACCGGCTTCATTTTCGCGCTGCTCGCCTTTGCCGCGGGCTTTGCGGTTCGCCCGCTCGGCGCGCTGATCTTCGGTCGGCTCGGGGATCTCGCCGGCCGCAAGGTCACCTTCCTCATCACCATCATCGTCATGGGTTCATCGACGGCGCTGGTCGGCGTGTTGCCCGGTTACGCGCGTTGGGGTCTCGCCGCACCGGTGCTGCTCATTGCCCTGCGCATTGCGCAGGGTCTCGCGCTCGGCGGTGAGTACGGAGGAGCCGCGGTCTATGTGGCCGAGCACGTCCCCGAGCGATCCCGGGGCTACTACACCGGCTGGATCAACGGCACGGCGACGCTCGGGTTCCTGCTGAGCCTTGCGGTGATCCTCACCTGCCGCGCCGCCTTCGGCTCGGCCTTCGAGTCGTGGGGCTGGCGAATCCCCTTCATCGGCTCACTGCTGCTGCTCGCCATCTCTGTCTACGTGAGGCTCAAACTCACCGAATCTCCGGTCTTCGAGCAGCTGCGCGCCACCCACACGCAATCACGGGCGCCGGTGCGCGATTCGCTCGCCCGCTGGAGCAACCTGCGCGTGGTGCTCGCGGCGCTTTTCGGCCAGTGCGCGGGACTTACCGTCGTCTTCTACACGGCGCATTTCTACGCGCTCTTCTTTCTCACCCAGGTTCTCAAGGTCGGGGCCCGCAGCGGCGAGATTCTCATGGTCGGCGCCCTTCTTCTGGCGGTGCCGCTGTACGCCTTCATGGGAGCGATCTCCGATCGGGTGGGCCGCAAACCGCTCATCGTCGCCGGTTGCCTGCTGTCGGCCCTGACGTTGCTGCCGATTTTCCATGGCCTCACCCGCGCTGCGAATCCGGCGCTCGAGGCGGCGATGGCCCGTAATCCCGTGAGTGTCATCGTCGATCCCGCGCGCTGTGCTCTGCAGTTCGATCCCATCGGCAAGGCGACCTACCGCTCCTCGTGCGACATCGTGAAGGCGGCGCTCACGCGGCGCGGTATTCCCTACACGACCGTTGCTGAGAGCGGCGCGACGGCGCAGGTCAGGATCGGCACGACGCCGCTCGCGGCCTTCGACGGCGAGTCGCTCCCGGCTCCCGAGCTCAAGGCGCGCCGCGCGGAGTTCGAAAGGACGCTCGACGCCGCGCTGGCCGGCGCCCATTATCCCAAGGAGGCCGATCCGAGCCAGGTCCATTTCCTGCCGGTCCTCGGGCTCCTGTTCTCGCTCCTGGTGCTCGCGGCCCTGACCTACGGTCCCTCCGCCGCCTGGCTCACCGAGCTCTTCCCGGCGCAGATCCGCTACACCTCGCTCTCGGTGCCCTACCATGCCGCGGTCGGGTGGTTCGGCGGCTTCTTGCCGGCCATTGCGTTCACGCTGGTGGCGGCGAGCGGCGACATCTATCGAGGTCTGTGGTATCCCATCGGCGTGTGTCTGATGGCCGCGGTCGTGAGCGCGTTCCTGCTGCCCGAGACGCGCCGGCCCGTACTTCAGTCCAAGTCCGCCTGACTCGTCAGGTAGAGCGCGAGCGTCCCGAGCCAGCGACCGCCCTCGTAGTTCAGATGCCAAGTCCTCCGGTCACGCGGATCACCTCACCGGTCATGTAAGCAGCGCCTGCGCAAAGATAGACGATGACCTCCGCGTACTGCGCGGGTTGACCCACCCGGGCGAGCGGCACCGTGTCTCGTGCGGTGGCCTCCAGATCGCCGAAGGTGCACTCCCAGCTCGAGTTCACGAACCCGGGCGCAATTCCATTGACCCGCACCTCGGGCGCGAGACCTCGGGCGAGCTCCCGCGTGAGGCCCGCGAGTGCCGCCTTGGCCGTTGCGTAGGCGCTGCTGCTGCCTCCACCCCCGAAGGCTGCGATGGAGACCGTATTCACCACGGCGCCGCGGGCGTCTCTGAGGGTGCGGGCCAGAGCTTGCGTCATCCAGAAGGCGCTCATGAGATTCACGCGCAGGATGCGATCCCAGAAATCGTCGGTCAGCGCATCGAGGTTCTGCGGCGCGATCGGCGCGCGTGTGAAGGGAGCCCCCGCATTGTTGACGAGGTAGTCCATGCCGCCGAGCCAGCGTACCGAGCGCTCGGCGACCTCGCGCGCCTGCGCCGCAACCCCCAGGTCGCCCGCCACCGGCTCGACGTCGAGGCCCTCGCACCGCAGCCGCTCGACCTGCCGTTGCAGCGCCTCGCTCGACAGATCGTTCATGGCCACACGGGCCCCGCTGCGAGCGAGTCGCTCGGCGGTGGCAAGACCGATTCCGGCGGCGCTGCCCGTGACGAGCGCACGGCGTCCGCTCAGCTTGAATTCGATCGAAGACATGCGGTTGAGGTGAAAGCGAGGCCTTGCAGCGTGGGAGCGTTCCCGTTCGATGACTCGAGCGCTGCGGCCGCGCCGGTGCTCGAGCCGGCCTCAGCGGTGGCGGATCGAGCCGCTATCCACCTCTCGCTCCGCCTTCAGCCAGTCCTCCGCTGCCGGGCCCGACGGCCTGCCGCAGTGCTCGGCCAGATAGTGGGCAGCCTTGGTGATGAGCCGATGGCGCTCGCTGGCCAGGCAGGTGGTTTCCATGATCGATCGGGCGGTCGAGGCGGGCTGCCAGGGCGCATACGCATTCCTGGCACCGGATTCGAGCATCTCAGTGGGGCTGCGCGTCACGCTGGCTTCTCCGCAGGGTCGCCTGAGGGCCGATCATCCATCCTGGCGGGGACCTCGAACATTAAATCCGCTTCATCCGGGTTCAAGGCGCCCGCCCGGCAGCGGCCCGCTTCGCGGCGCTTCGGGGGTGACGACCCGCTGCATCGCAACGACACCCGCCGCCCGGCCCGCCAATCGGTGCGTTGCAGGCTCGCAGCGCTATTTTAAGGGTAAGTCCGAGTGGTCGAGCCCGCTCGCCGGCGCGATAGTGCTCGTGGCCGGAATGGCCGGCCACCAAACCTGAGGAGAGATTTATGAGCCTCGTCCGATGGGAACCACTGCGGGAAATGGAAGATTTCTTTCGAGATTATGCCTCCTTCTTCGCACCGAGCCGGAGGCGGGTCGGAGGATCTGCCGGGGAGGCGGCTTGGGCGCCGACGGCGAACATCGTCGAGACCGACAAGGAGTATCTGATCAAGGCGGAGCTGCCCGAGGTGAAGAAGGAAGACGTGAAAATCACGCTGGCCGACGGTGTTCTCACGCTCAGCGGCGAGCGTAAGCTCGAGCGCGAGGACAAGAATGCCAACGACATACGCATCGAGAGCTTCTACGGCAGCTTCTCACGCAGCTTTGCGTTGCCAAGCAATGTGAATGCGCAAGCGGTGACGGCAGAGGCAAAGGACGGGGTGCTGACGATTCACGTGCCCAAGACCGAGACCAGCAAGCCGAAGAGCATTACGATCGAAGTCAAGTGACTCGAGTCCAAGATTAAAGGCTGGCAGAGGTGCGCACTGCCGGCCTTTTTATTGGCCAGGCGCAGCGTCGCCTCACCCGCGCTCAACCGATCATCTACGCGGTTCTGCTTATGGTGGCGTCGAATCGCCGGTGGGAGGATAGGCGCATGCGTCGCTCATCCGCCGACCTGTCGGGCGCCGAAATGCCGCCCATGCTGAGCCGGCTCATGGACATCGTGCGAATCTCCGCGCTGGCGGAGCTCGCGAGCGGTGTTGCACACGAGATCAACCAGCCGCTCGCGGCCATTGCGGCGTTCTCTCAGGCCGGCATCCGCTTGCTCGATCGCGATCCCCCCGCGGTTCTCCCCGCCATCGAGGTGCTGCGCCAGATCAGCGACGAGGCGCTGCGGGCGGGGGAGGGGATTCGCAGCGTCCGGCGTCTGTTCGATCCCGCCTCCAGCGAGCGCTCGCTCTGTCAGCTCCCCGATCTGGTGAGGGAGCTGCGCCCGGTGCTCGAGCTGCTCACGGGAGCGATTGGGGGAGAATTGCACATCGAGCATGCCGCCGATCTTCCGCCGGTGTACATCGATCGGCTGCGGATCCAGCATGTGCTGTTCGCCTTGGTGCAAAATGCCTGCGATGCGTGCGCGGGGCTGGAAGCGCCCAAGGTGGTCATTTCCTGGGCATGTGACCGATATACGCTGGAGACCCGCGTGAGCGACGCGGGCCCCCCGGTGCCGCCCGAGCTCCAGGCGCAGCTGTTCCGGCCGTTCTTTACGACCAAGGCTCATGGCACGGGTCTGGGTCTTGCCTCGAGCCGGGCCGCCCTCGAGGCGCACGGGGGCGCCATCGGTTTCGTCCAGGCACCGCACGGCGGCAAGCGTGTCTGGTTTCGACTGCCGCTAGGGAGAGACGAGGATGAGCAAGCCTGAGACCCCGCGGCCCGCCGAGTCGATGGTCTACGTCGTCGACGACGATGACGGGATGCGTCGGGCGCTCGGCGCGCTGCTCGGGAGCGTGGGTTACAAGACCGAGCTGTTTGCGCGCCCCGGCGAATTTCTCGCCCAATTCCAATCCGACACCCCGGGCTGTCTGGTGCTCGACATCCGCATGCCCGAGATGAGCGGGCTCGAGCTGCAGCAGCGGCTCAATCGTGCGGGCGCCATGCTGCCGGTCATCTTCATCACCGGTCATGGCGACGTGCCGATGGCCGTGCAGGCGATGAAGGAGGGAGCCTTTCAGTTTCTGCAGAAGCCTTTTCGCGATCAGGAGCTGCTCGATCACATCAACCATGCCTTGAAGTTCGATCTGGAGAATCGCAAGAGCCTCGCGCGCAAGACCGAGCTCAACCGACGCATGGAGACGCTGACCCCCCGCGAGCGGCAGGTGCTCGACCTGATCGTCGAGGGAGAGGCCAACAAGGTCATGGCCATCGACCTGGGCCTGAGCGAGCGTACCGTCGAGATCCATCGCGCGAAAGTGATGGAGAAAATGGGTGCACGCTCCGTGGCGCATCTCGTCAAGATGCACCTCATCATCAATGGGCCGCCGGGCTGAGTCCCTAGAAGGGCAGGGCTTCGCCGGGATCCAGCGGCTTGATGAGCAGGACATCGCACGGCAGGCGCTCGAGCACCCGCTCGGCGGTGCTGCCGATCACCGCCTGCTTGAGATGACTGCGCGACTGCGCGCCCATCACGAAGAGGTCGATCGAACTCTCCTCCGCGAAGCGCGGCAAATACTCGACCGGGGCGCCCAGCTCGACATGCTGCTCGAGCCCGCCCAGGCCGAATCGATCGAGCAGCATCCGGATTCTTCCACGCTGCATGGCTTGCTCGGCGGCGAGCACCTCGGGCGACGGTGCGACGGCCGCGGCCGCCCCGCCGACGGTGGCGGGCAGCATCGCGGGCACATATGAATGCACGATGCGCACATCCCCCTTGAGGGCGGCGGCGAGCAGCAGTGCACACTCGAGAATACGATGCTCGATCGGCGCATCCTCATCCTCCTCGCGCGGATCGAGCGCGGCCGCGAGCCTCGGACGCTCACTCCAGGCGATGGCTTTCGTGAGGAGCAGCGGCACCCGGCAGGCGCGGATCAGGTGCCAGTCAGTGTTGCCGAGAAAGGTGCGTTGCGCGAGCGTGTGATGATGCGTGTCCTTGACGATGAGGTCGGCGGGCGACTTCCCGATCCACTGCAGCAGTTGCTCGTGCAACGGATCACCGCTGATCACCGCCGTCGACAGATCGAGATTGTGCGCCTCGAGCGTCGGGCGCACGGTGCGCGCCAGACGTCGAAGCCACTCTTCCAGTGAAGCGGGCGCCCCCTGGGGCGATCCCAGGCCCTGCGCGCGGCGCAGCTCGGCCGTGGCACGGGTGTCGCAGGCGAGCAATTCGAGGTGGGCGCCGAGCGCGATGGCCAGGAGCGCGGCTTTGCGGACCGCGACCTGTTCCTTCGCCGTCGGATCGACGATTGCGAGGATCGAGCGGATGGCATTCATGGTGAGGAGCTCCGGGCAGGACTAATCGACGACGGTGCCGTCGGCGCGCATGCTTTCAACGCGCGTGCCGCGACCCTCGAGCCGGGACAGGTAATCGGCGACGGCGTCGATCTCCGCCTCGTCGAAGCTGCGCAGGAATCGCGCGAGGTTCTCATCGACCGTGTGGCGGTCGCCATGACCGATGCGGTGCAGCTGCGTAACAAGATAGCCGTGATGCTGATGGCGCAGCGAGGGCACGAAGCCTTCCCGGTCGCCCTGCGCCTCGCTCTGATGACACGAGGCGCACTGCTCGCGAAATATGGCTCCGCCCAGCGACACCTGCCGCCCACCGCCCCGCTCGACGGCGAATGAGACGGGGGCGCGGTTCAGATAGCCAGCGATATCGACCCAGGTCTGGGGAGAGCGCAAGCCGGGGCTCCTCAGCACGGCATGCATGGTCGCACTCTCGCGCTGCTCCCCGGCGAAATCGATCAGCTGGCGCACCAGATAGGCGAAGCGCTGGCCGGCGAGGGCCGGCACCGCCCGCATCGCGTCGCCTGTCGCACCTCCGCCATGGCAGCGCGCACAGTGCTCGCGAAACTCTGCGCGGCCCTGCGCGCGGTGCACATCGAGGGCAAGGGCTTGTCGGGTCCTCTGATCGACACTCTCCTCGCTGGCCGCGAGCGCGAGGGTTGCGCACATGAAGGTTGCGACCACGCCAATCCTACTGCATGCATTCACGCGCCTGATCTGCCCCGCTGCCGATGGTGAGCGGAGCTTGCACGCACTCGCCGCGCACGCACAGTAGGGGATGCATCGCTGCCGCTTCGGGTATTACGGATCGCTCAGTCCGGATCGCCGGAGAGGCTGTGAGGGGTCTTCGGGTAAGGCCTTCGATCCATCAGGCCTTGCCACAGCAGTCGATTGTAGGCATCGGCATCGATGCGATCCTCGACTTGGAAGTCCATCCCCCGCGTGCGCTCCGCCCAGTACGCCATCGGCCGGGTCGGGGCGCGTATCTCTCCCACGACGCGCGTCCCGGGGGGGATCGGCAGGGTGACGTCCGAGCCGCGCAGCAGTCCGGATACCACCGCCTCATAGCTCCAGCGCGGACAGCGCGCACCGAACACCTCGCTCATCGGCCCTTGCGTGGCGTCGAACAGCCCCAGATGGTCGATCCCGAGAACGTCGGTGATCGTGCGGATGAGATTGACGGTGGTGTAATGCCGGCTGAGCCGTGCGCCCTGGCGCACGCAGGGACCGACGATGAAAGCGGTGCTTCGGTGCGCATCGACGTGATCGGGGCCATCCTGCGCGTCGTCCTCGATGATGAAGATGAGCGTATCGCGCGCATAGGGACTGCGGGCGACGGCCTCGACCAGGCGACCGACGGCGTAGTCGTTGTCGGCCACCTGGCGCTCCGGCGTGTTGACGCCGTCGATCGCCGCGGCGTAGGCGCCGGTGTGGTCGTTCATGAATCGCACCAGGGACAGCGCGGGCAGATCGCCGTGCGCGACGTAGCTCTGAAACTCGCGCTCCCATTCACGCTCGCGCCAGGTGTCGGGATAGGCGGGATCGAAGCCGCGAAAAAAGCCGTCCGTGAGCTCGGTGAGCTGCGAATTGGCGGCATAGGCCACGATGAGATTATTCTTCGCGGGCTCGCGCTCGAGGGGCAGATAGGCGCCCGCAGTCGCCGGGGTCTCGAGGAGCGCGTGGTCGTAGCGCGTCAGATCGATCATGAATCCGTAATTGCGCACCGTGAGCCCCGCGCGCAGCGCGGCGCTCCACAGGTAGCCCTGCTGCGCCTCGCCCTGCGGGCCGTCCGGCGCGGCCACATCGGCACTCCCTGGGAGCACATCCGGGTCGAGCCGGCCGGTCGTCGGATCGATGGACAGCGGGTCGGCTGCTGCCCGCTGCGCCCCTTCGAGAGCGACGTTGACGTTGCTGTTGGTGCCCTCCCAATCATAGGAACCGCCGCGCTGCGCGTAGTCGACCGGCAGCATCTTCGCGCTTGCGTCCGACTCGCGCGCCGAGATGCTCCAGGGCCAGCCGTTTCCGCTCACGTTGCCCGAGTCGAAAAAAGCGTCGAGCAGCACGAACTGCTCGGCGAGCGCATGCTGATTGGGCGTCGTGGCCCGCGGAAACTCGGCGAGCCGTGCATCACCGTTCCCGCGGCGTATATCGCCCAGCACCTGATCGTAGGTGCGATTCTCCTTGATGATGTAGATGACGTGCTTGACCCGCGCGCGCACCGCCTGCAGGCGCGCGGCGTCGACATCGAGGGCAGCGAAATGGTTGTTGGCCGCCACGCGACGGGTGAGCGCCGCGAGCGTGGCGCCATGGGGCGCGGGCATGCGCAGGAATCCGCCCTTGGCGAGATTGAGCACGTATTGGTTGGGCGTGAAATGCACGGGAGAGCCTTGGACCGGGCAAGGCACGGTCTCGTAACCGAAACAATTGCCCGGATTCGGCCCCGGCACGCTCTGGGTGTTGACGATGTAGAGCATGTCGTGCGGACCCACGACGACATCGGAGGGGTACCAGCCCGTCGGGATGAGGCCTGCGACCTGCGGGTGCGCCGCCGCGAGGTCGATCACCGCGACCGAATTGGTGCCTCGGTTGGTGACATAGAGCCACCGCTCATCAGCGGAGAGCGCCACGGCGTTCGGCGAGGCGCCCCGATAGGGCCTTGCGAGCCGCAACACCCCGGGGGGCGCGACCGTCGATACCTCCTCGAGCACCTGCGAGCGCTGCGTGTCGATGAGGGCGACGGCATCGGCGTTGTCGAGCGCGACGAACATGCGGGAGCCGTCGCGGCTCGCGATCATCTTGCCGGGATTGCCGCCGACGTGCAGACGTCCGGTCACGACACCGCGCTCGAGGTCGACCGTGTCGATCTCGCGATCGCGCTCACTCGAGACGTAAACCGTGTTCTCGGTCGCAAAGGCCGCAGCGCCCGGGTATTCGCCACCGGCGGTGCCTGCGAGCTGCGGATCGGCCTTGCCGGGTCGCAGGTCGATCTCCTGAAGCAGCCTTCCGGCGTGCAGATCGATGACGCTGATCGAGGCGTTGTAGCGATTGGTCACCACCGCGCGCGCGCCGCTCGGGGAGATGGCAACGCCCTGCGCGAGCGGCTTCTGCCGGATGCCGATGCCTGCGACATGCTCGAGCTTCACCGGCGAGCCCGGCCTTTCCCGCCAGCCGCCTGCGCCGCGCTCATAGAGATGCACATCATCATCGCCCCCGCCTGTCACGGCGAAATGCCCGCCGTCCGGCGCAAAGGCGATGCCCACGTAGGTGTTCGGAACGCGCAGCACCTGTCGCTGCTCGGGCCGATGACCGCTCACATCGAAGATGAAGACGTACTCCTGCGAATCTTGCGGGATGATCACGCCCTGCGCGTCCTTGCGGCGGTTGTAGCCGCTCGTGAGCACGAGCAGGGTGTTCCGATCCGCACTCAAGACCTCGCTGACCGTCTGGCCGACGACATAATCCGGGGCATCGGCGAGCCCGGGATTGAGTGTGCTGAAGTGCGATCCTGGAGCCGCCGTCGGCGTGATGCGCTGTCCGGTGGGCAGAAGCTGCGAGATCGGCTGCGCGGAGCGAGCGCCGCTCGTGAGCGCCCCGGCGACCATCAATGCCCCGATCCAGCTCACTCGCATGCCGCATCTCTCTTGTCGCCCCGGAGCAAAAACCTTGACGGGCCTCATCGACTTAGTCAAGCACGCTCCTCTACAATGGTCTCTTGAGCTCAAGCACCTCACTCGCGGCGCCCGGCGCCGAGCCCGGTCGCAGCCGCTTGGCGATGGTGCTCGAATCCGGGCAATTCGCATTGACCGCCGAGGTGACGCCGCCGGTCTCGAGCCACCTTCCGGATCTGCTTGCGAAAGCACTCGCGCTGCGGGGCCTTGCCGATGCGGTCAACGTGACCGATGGAGCCGGAGCACGTCCGCACCTCGAGTCGATCATTGCCGCAAAGACGCTGCTCGAGCAGGGCATCGAGCCCATCCTGCAGATCAACTGTCGCGACCGCAACCGCATCGCCCTGCAGAGCCAGCTGCTCGGTGCGGCAGCGCTCGGCATCACCAATCTGCTGCTGCTCAAGGGAGATGCGCCCAAGGACGGTGATCAGCCCGAGGCCAAGGCGGTATTCGATCTCGACGCGGCGGGGCTTGCCGCCACCGCGGTCGCGATCCGCGATCGCGGGGAGCTGCCGAATGGTCGCAAGGTGGGTGGCCGCGCCCGGTTTTTCATCGGCGTTGCCGACGCGCCTCTCGATCCGCCGCCCGGATGGCGGCCGGAGAGCCTGCAGCGCAAGCTCGCCGCGGGTGCGCAATTTGCGCAGACCCAGTTTTGCATGGATGCAGGTGTGCTGCGTCGCTACGTGGAGCGGCTGGCGGCTCTCGGACTCTCCGAGCGCATCAAGTTGATCGTGGGCGTGGCGCCGTTGGCCTCGGCCAAGTCGGCGCGCTGGATCCGCGATCGGCTGCCGGGCTCCGTGATTCCCGATCGTCTGATCGAGCGGCTCGAGCGCGCGCGCGATCCTTCCGCGGAAGGTCGGGCACTGTGCATCGAGCTCGTGCGCGAATATGCGCACATCCCCGGCGTGCATGGCGCCCATGTGATGGCGCCCTTGAACGAGCAGGCAGTCGTCCCGGTGCTCGAGGCGCTGCGCACTCACTTGTCAATCGATACGGCCGGGGTGGCTCGATCGTGAAGGCACATCTGCTGCTCGCCGCGGCTCTGCTGGGCCCGCCGGTCCCATCTGCGTATGCAGCCGCTGCGCCCCGAGCGCTCGCGCTCGCGGATTTCGATCGCATGGCGGCGGTGTCGGGTCCGGTGTGCTCGCGCGATGGCCAATGGATCGCCTACCTGGTGGAGAGTGTCGACGTCGAGTCCGATGAGAAACACAGCAGCCTCTGGATGGCGAGCTTCGATGGCACGCAGCAGCTGCGCATCACGGGTGCGGACGGCTCGGTCTCTTATCCGCGCTTCAGTCCCGACGGCCGATATCTCTCGTTTCTGGCCACCCGCGGCAGTGACGACAAGGAAAAGCCTCAGCTCTATCTGCTCGACCGGCGCGGCGGCGAGCCGCAGCCCCTCATACATGTTGCGGGGACGATCCGCGATTACGACTGGTCGCCGGATGGTCGCCGTCTCGTGATCTCCATGAGCCGCGGTGAGGACGCCGGGCCGAGTGCCGGCACCGCTCCGGCCAGGGCGGCACGGCCCATCGTGATCGAGGGATTGCATTTCAAGGAAGATGGCGAGGGGTATGTGACCGAGGTCGATCTCCCCCAGCTCTACCTCATCGACCTTGCGGACCGGCAGCTGCAAGCGCTCACGACAGATACCCATGTCGACGATCTGATGCCCGTGTTCTCACCGGATGGCGCAACGATCGCCTACTTCAGCAATCACCGCTCCGATTTCTATCGCACCGGCCGGCGCGAGCTCTATTTGATCGAGCCCAGGGCGGGAGCCACACCGCGGCGGGTGCTGGAGTTCCTTGCGCCCAACAACCTGTCGCTGCACTTCACGCCGGATGGGCACGGGATCCTGTACAAGACCGGTCTCGAGCCACGCCTCAATGCCTACATTCAGGACCATCTGAGCGTCGTCGATCTCGCCACCGGGAGATCGACGCCACTCGCTCCACAGCTCGACCGAGCGCTGATGTCGCCCGTGCCATTTTCCCCCGACGCGGTGGTTGCGCTCGTCGAGGACGATGGGTCGCAGCTGCCGGTCAGAGTGGCGCTCTCGGGGCGCGGCCCGGTCGAGCATCTGCTCGAGGGCCAGCGCGTGGTGAGCGATGTGTGCACGGGCGGCGGGCGCGTGGCGGTCGTCGCTTCGAGCGATACGCGTCCACCCGAGCTGTATGCCCTCGAGGCAGGCACGCTGCGCCCGCTTTCGGCGCACAACGATGCGCTCATGAGCGAGCTCAAGCTCGGCGAGATCGAGGATGTGAGCTTCCCGAGCCGCGACGGTACGCGTGTGCATGGCATGCTGGTGAAGCCGCTGGGCTTCACCGCGGGACGCACCTATCCCACGCTTCTGTGGATTCACGGCGGACCCAGCGGGCAGGACGCCCATGTGTTGAGTTTCGAGGGCTACTCGCCCGAGCTCGAGCGCCAATGGTTTGCGGCCCACGGCTATCTGGTGATCGCGGTCAACTACCGCGGCAGCAGCGGTCGCGGCGCGGCCTTCGCCCAGGCCATTGTCGCCGACTGGGGGGACAAGGAGGTTGCGGACCTGCGCGGCGCCATCGACTATGTCATCCGCGCCAAGCTCGCCGATCCCGCCCGGCTCGGCATCGGCGGCTGGAGCTACGGCGGCATCCTCACCGATTACATGATTGCTTCCGACCCGCGCTTCAAGGCGGCGATCGCGGGCGCGGGAAACGCCGATCAAATCGCGACCTACGGAAGCGATCAGTACATCATGCAATACAACGCCGAGCTCGGTCCGCCGTGGCAAAACACATCCTTGTGGCTGCGCGTCTCCTATCCCTTCTTCCATGCCGACCGCATTCATACACCGACCCTGTTCATGGGCGGGGAGAAGGATTTCAACGTCCCCATCGGGGGTGGAGAGCAGATGTACGAGGCGTTGCGCACGCTCGAGATTCCGACCGAGCTCGTGATCTACCCCGGGCAGCACCACGTGCTCACGCGTCCGAGCTATATCCGCGACCGCTTGCAGCGCTACCTCGACTGGTACGACCGATATCTCGGTCGCCCCGCGCCCTAGAAAACACCCGGGGCCGGCAGCCCCCGCGGGGCCGTCCGCGGTGAATTCCCGGCCTGGCGTGCGAATCAGCTCACAGATTCGTGAGCGACCGGCACGTGGCCGCGCGCTGTCGGCGGGCCGCTTACGTGAAACTGTGATCGGGACCCATCCACGTCCGGCGCTATTGCTCGACGCTACGACTTATTGCAGCGGGACGTGCCTGGCCGACCGGGTTCGGCCACGGCAAGTCGTGGATTTTGCAGCTCAATCACGGGAGGTAGCGCAGTCTTGTCTCAAGCGGCACGAAAGACGTCGGCTGCGGGTCTGACTGCTCCGGCGACGCCTCCTGCGACCTCCCGAAGCTCGAAGCTACCGGCCTTCCTCCTCACGCCCGATGATGTGCTTTGGCCCGAGGTGGGGCCGGCTCTCGAGGGCCAGTGCACGCTGCGCCAGGTGGACACGCTCGAGGAGCTCGAGCAGTCGATGGTGCCGGGGCAGACGGGCATCGTGCTGTGGGATGCGCGGGAGAGCGAGGACCGCGTGGCCCAGCTCGAGCGCCTCGTGACCCTCGCATCGAGCTTCGCCCTCATCGTGCTCGACGCCGCCGAGAATGCGGCGCTCTGGAAGGATGCCTTGCTCGCCCAGCAAGTGAGCTCGGTGCTGAGCGTACCGGTCGAGAGCGACATATTGCTCGAAGCGTTCACGCGCGCGCGTGCGTCGGCCGTCGCACGCGAGCCCGCTTCGCCGCTCGCAGCAACACCCTGGACGCCGCCTCCGCCCCGCCGCATTCCCTGGCGGGGAGCGCTGGCAGCCGTCCTCGCAGCCGGCGTGCTCACGAGCGGCTATTATTTCTTTCGCGCCTCGAGCTCGCCGCCGCAGGCGACCGCGCCGCAGGCGGGGCCAGGCGCGCCGGCGGCACACCAGGCCGGCGAGGCGGCCCAAGGGCAGGGCGCCTCAACGCGGGCTCCGGAAGCATCCGCCGGGCCGACCCCAGCCGGCGGTGCGAGCCGATCCGCCGACGAGCAGGTCGACAGTCTGCTCGAGAAGGCGCGCCAGGCGGTGCTCGATCGCCACTACATCGACCCACCCGAGCAGAATGCGCTCGCCTTCTATCAAAATGTGCTTCTCTACGACCCGAACAACGGCGAGGCGCGCCAGGGTTTGGAGCGCCTTGCGCAGATTCTGTATGCGCGGGTGCAGTCCGACCTCGACGATAAGCGCTTCGACCTGGCGCTGCAGGCACTCGAGACCGCGCGCAGCATCCGACCCGACGATCCGCACCTGAAGGAGCTCGATGCGCGCATCGCCGCGTTGCGCGCCGAGCTCGGTCCGGCCCAGATCCAGGCGGCGATCAGTGCAAAGAACTTCGACCGCGCACTCGAGCTGATCGAGGAGGCAGGGCGGGCAAAGGCCGTGAGCCCGGCCCGCTTGGCGCAATTGCGCGAGGAGGCGCGCCGGCTGCAGGAGACCTCCGACGCGACACGCTTCGTCAAGCTGCTCTCGACCCGGATCCAGCAGGACCGGCTGCTCGAGCCTCGCGAGGACAGCGCGATGTACTACCTGCAGCAGGCGCGTCAGGCGGGCGCGACGAACGAGACGCTGCAGGAGCCGAGCGCCGCCCTGGCGAAGCGTCTGCTGGCCGATGCACACAGCGCTCTCGGCCAGCATCGGATCACCGAGGCCGAGGCCCTGCTGGGCGCGGCGCGCGATCTCGGCGCGCCCCCGAAGCTGCTGAGCTCCGCACAGCGCGAGCTCGCCGCTGCGCGCGAGGGCCAGGCGCACGAGCGCGCGCAGCACTCGCAGTGGCTCGAGAGCGCGCGCTCGCGCATCGCTCAAGGCGCCCTGATCGTTCCGGCGAGCGACAGCGCGCTCTACTACTTCAACCAGGTGAAGAGCGCGGACCCAGCGAATGCCGATCTGCCCCCGCTGGCCTCGGCGCTTCTCGCCGCGCTGGTCTCGCAGGGGCGTGCCGCGCTCGATGCAAGGGACCTGGCGCGGGCCGACTCGCTCGCCGCCGCCGCCGCCGCGGTCGGCAGCTCGAGCGACCTCGATGGGCTGAAAGCGGCGATTGCCCAGCAGAAGGCGCGCGGGGCCGCACCCACCGTCGTTCCGGCGAGCTCGCTGGTCGCGCTCAAGCCGCTGCGACTCGAGTATCCGCGCGAGGCGCTCGCCAACGGCACCCAGGGTTGGGTGGATCTCGCCTTCACGGTGACGACCGAGGGAAAAGTGAGCGATATCGCGGTGCTCGATTCATCGCCGCGGCGGGTGTTCGATTCCGCCGCCAAGAGCGCGATTGGTCGAATGCGCTATCAGCCGGTGCTCTTCGATGGCCAGCCGATCGCCGTGAAAGCCTCGCTCCACGTGGCGTTCCGTCTGGACAAGAACTGAAAGGCCACCCGGTGACCTCAACCGCTCAAAACGCTCTGCGACGCGAGGCGTCCGAGTCGACGGCGGCGCTGCGATCCGCGCCGCAGTGCCTGGTCGTGCATGACGAGCTCGACCTGCGTCTCAAGCTCGCCGGGCTCGTACGGCGCGCCGCGCAGCGCGTCGATGTCCACACGATGAGCGTCTCGAGTCTCGATGCGCTGTCGATCGATCAGCTCCAGGCGTACGTCGCGGTGCTGCTGATCATCGAGTTCATGCCGCGCGATGCCGAGGCGCAACCACTCGGCGTGATCATCCGCCTGCGGGCGCGTGCGCCGCGCCTGCCGATCCTTGTCTTCGCGCGGCATGGCGATGAGCGCTGGGCGGCTCGCGCCATCAAGGCGGGAGCGAGCGATTACTGGCCGATCCACTCGGTGGATCTGCAGGAATTCGCGGGTACCCTGCAGCCGCTGCTGAGCGCCCGCGGCGCCGTCCCGGCCGCGCGCTCCGACGGCACGCACAGCGAGGTGGCGGGCTATCGACTTCTGAAGAAGATCGCGCAGTCCTCCGCGGCGACCGTGTATCTCGCCCGCAGCGAGGATCTTGCGCAGCCGGTGGCACTCAAGGTGCAGGCGGTCAAGGGACCGGACAGCGTATCCGAGGAGGACCGCCAGCGCTTTGCGCGCGAGTGCGAGATTCTTTCCAGCCTGAATCACCGCTCGATCGCAGATGTCATCGATTTTGGCATCACACCCGAGTACCTGTTTCTGGCACTCGAATATTTTCCCTGCGGCAGCTTGCGCGAGCGCATGCGCAATCCGGTGAGCGAGAGCGAGGCGCTCGGCTATGTACGCCAGATCGCCGAGGCCCTGCAGGTCGTGCATGCGGCAGGCATCGTGCACCGCGACCTCAAGCCCTCGAACCTCATGCTGACCACGGACAACCGGGTCGTCTTGATCGATTTTGGCTCGGCCCGCGCGCAGCTGATTGCGCAGGATCTCACCCGCTCGGACCTGATGACGGGCACACCCTATTACGTGTGTCCGGAGCAGATCGAGGGGCACAGCACCGATCAGCGCGCCGATCTCTACAGTCTGGGCGTGGTCTTCTACGAGATGCTTGCGGGCTCTCTGCCCTTTCGCGGCACGACGCTCGCCGAGATTTTCGAGGGTCATCGCACGGGCGCCGTGCCGACGCTCACCGAGCCCTTCGCGCGTTATCAGGGAATGATCAATCGTCTGCTCGCCAAGCGGCCCGAGGATCGCTACGGATCCGCCGCCGATTTTCTTCTTGCGCTCGATGAGGCCGGCGTACTGCCCCGGCGCGAGCCCACACGCGGAGCGCTCGCCCCATGATTGGTCGCCTCGGAAGCTGGTCCTCGACGTTGACGCCGCGGGCGCTCGTCGCCTCGGTGGCGGTGCTCGGCCTCGCCTTCACCGCCGCGGTGCTCATCCCAGGGTTCGAGCTCGCCACCGAGCTCGCGAACACCACCGCCGCGCTTAAATTCGTCGGAGACCAGCAGCGCTACCCGCAGATCATCCGCAACTCGATCGAGACGATCCGTGATCGGCTGACCGCGCGAGGTTACGTCGAGTCCTCGCTCGGCGAGCTGCGCGAGTCGGTGAAGAAATTCGATGAGGCCCAGTCGCTCATGCAACAGGCGCACGCGGGCAGCTGGCTCGACACCTCGAGCGAGACGGCGGCGCTCGCACGCCCGAGCACCGCTCGACACGTGGCGACGCTCGCCGAGTCCTGGCGCGAGGAGCGCGAGAGTCTGGTGCCGCTGCTCGGCTTCGCGGGGCTGCCCTACAAGGACGACGAGGTTGCGGGTACGGCGCTCAACGAGTCCGGTCGCGCCCTGCAGCGTGACACCAACGCGGCGGCACGCAATGCCCGCCGGCTGCTGCCGAACATCGAGACGGAGCTCGGCATGATCAGTGCGGAGCTGCAGGCGGCGAATGCGCGCTCGGCGCTGCAGCTGCGCATCGTGATGCTCGCGGGCCTCTCCGGGGCCGCGGCGCTGCTGGTGGTGGTGACGGTGCTGCTGAGCTCGCGCCGCCAACAGGCGTACAGCCTGCGCGAGGCACGCCAGCAGACCGAGAACATCCTGCGTACGGTCAAGGACGGACTGTTCCTGCTCGATGAGAGCATGACCATCGGGTCCACCTATTCGACCGCGCTCGAGGGACTGTTCCAGAGGAAGGATTTCGCGGGTCTTCATTTCGACGATCTGCTGCGCGATATCGTCACCGAGAAGACCCTCTCCACCGCCCGCAAGTTCGTCTCGGTGCTGTGGGCGGAGCGCACCAACGAGAATCTGGTCAGGTCGATCAACCCGCTGGGGGAAGTCGAGGTGCGTCTTCCGAACTCCCAGGGCGGTGTCGACACCCGCTATCTCGAGTTCGACTTCCATCGGGTGCGCGTCGATGGGCGCATTGCCAACGTGCTGGTCTCGGTCTCGGACATCACCGCCCGGGTGGAGCTCTCGCGGGAGCTGTCGGCATCGCAAAACCAGGCGCAGGCGCAGGTCGATACCTTGCTCGGCATTTTGCAGGTCGATCCCGCGCAGCTCGCCTCGTTCCTGAGCGACACCGATGCCTCCATGAAGATGATCAATGCGGTGCTGCGCGAGCCGGCGCGCGAGGAAGCCGCATTCCGTCGCAAGATCGACAGCCTTTTCCGTCAGGCTCATTCGGTCAAGGGGGAGGCAGCCTCGCTCGGCCTGTCCTCGATCGAGGCCCGCGCGCACTCGTTCGAGGACGATCTGCGCGCGCTGCGCGAGAAGCCGCAGCTTTCAGGCAACGATTTTCTCCCGCTCGTCATCAAGCTCGACGACCTGCTGACGCACTTGCAGTCGATCAACGATCTGGTCTCGCGTCTGTCGCGCCTGCAGCCGCGTGAGCAGGCCGAGCCGCCGTTGCTTCCGGAGCCCTCCGCCTCGATCGAGACGGCGAGCGTGGGCGAGCGGACCTCGCCCGACGACTCGGCGCGGCCCGACATGACGCCGCAGCTGCAGCGTCTCGCACAGCGCATTGCAAGCGAGAACGACAAGGCGGTGCAGCTCGAATGCCTCGGATTCGATGCGATCCCGGCAGCGTATCGCCGGCTGGTGAAGGACGTCTCGGTGCAGGCGGTGCGCAATGCGATCGTGCACGGCATCGAGCCGCGCGCCGTGCGCGCGACCCTCGGCAAGCCGGCGAGCGGGATGGTCAAGCTCGAGTTCCAGCAGGCCGCCGACGGGTACAAGTTCACCATCGAGGACGACGGGCAGGGTCTTTCAATCGAGCGCATCAAGGACGTGGCGGTGCAGAAGGGCATGCTCACCCCTGAATATGCAGCGAGCCTGGATGCGAAGCAGACCTTCTCGCTGCTTTTTCAGGCCGGATTCTCGATGGCGGAAGGGCAGAGCGCGCATGCAGGGCGCGGAGTGGGCATGAACCTCATCGCCGAGCGCGTGCGCGAGGTCGGCGGCCGGGTCGCGGTGGCGACCCAGCTCGGAAAATTCACGCGACTCGCGGTCTCGCTGCCGCTCATCAGCAAGCGCATCAACGTCACCGAGGCCGCCTGATGGGCAACCTCGGTCTCGACAGGACGTTGAAGCTCATGATCGTCGACGATTCGAACATCATTCGTCGGCGCATCGAGCGCTCCCAGCAGATCGCGCGCCTCGAGGTCGTCGGCTCGGCGAGCAACGGGCGCGAGGCGCTCGAGCTCTTCAAGCGCACCAGCCCCGACGTTGTCACGATGGACCTGACGATGCCCGAGATGGACGGCATCGAGTGCGTGCAACAGCTGGTCGCGCTGAATTCCAAGGTGCTGATCCTCGTGGTTTCAGCCCTTGCGGACAAGGCGACGGCGGTCGAGGCGATCGAGAAAGGAGCGAACGGCTTTCTTTGCAAGCCATTCACCGACCGACAACTGAACGACGCCTTGCATCAGCTATTGCTGGACGCCTGAGATGCTGAAAGAGGCCGAAATTCGCACGTTCGTCGAGGGAGCGATGAGCTACTTCGAGGTTTCGGCGCAGCAGGCGGCGACCGTGGGCTCGCCCTACCTGGTCACGGATGGCAATCCGGGAGCCTATGACTATACCGGGGTCATCGGGATTTCCGGCGCCCGCAAGGGCATCGTGTATTTCTCGGCACCGCGCGGCATGCTGGCGGTGCTGCTGATGCGCATGCACGAGACCGACACGAGCGATGAGAACATCAAGGACCTGGTCGGCGAGGTCGCGAACACGATCTCGGGCAACGCTCGCCGGGACTTCGGCCGCAACTTCGTGATCTCGGTGCCAACCATCGTCTCCAACGACGTTGACAAGGTGGTGGCGCCCTACTCGAAGTCCTATGTCATCCCGATCAATTGGCGCCGTCACTCGGCGAAGCTCGTCGTGTGCCTCGAATGAGGCTCAGTCTCCCTGCCTGGTCTTCGTCGGGGTCCACCCGGGCGATGCGGTGAGGTTGCGGCTTGGCCACTGATCCTCGAGCGCGGGCAGCTTGCCGTGCTTGCCGGTCACGCTCTCGGGCGTGATCACATAAACGATCGTCGATCCAAGGCGCGGAAATGAGCCCTTCTCCCGGCCCCACGAGTGCGGCGGAGCGTACTTGCGCAAGAAGGCCTCGTAGAAGCGCGTCTTCTCGGACTCCTCCTCGATGATGCGGATCCGGCCGAACACGATCACCGAACGATAGGACACCGAGGTATCGCATTCCACGTGACCGTAGGGAAAAATCTGTCCGGGCTCGTCGGTCTCGAAGCTCACGCGGTCACAATGACGCACGTTGCGCAGGAAATGGCCCTCATAGGGCGCAGTGTGTAAAAACACGCAGCCCTGCATCCAGACGAACAGGTTCGGCACGACATAGGGATAGCCGTCCTCGCCCACGGTGGCCGTTCGACCGCAGAAGGCGCGGTCGAGGAACTCGCTCGCCTCCTCCTCGCTCATCCGCTTGTCGACGCGGCGCAGCCGTCCCCGCGGCGTCGTGGTCACAGTCATGTGGAAAACTCCCCGGTGAGGCTTGAGGTTATCATAGCTGTGGGATGGTGAACCCCTCGCAGATGCGCGAGAGGAGGCTCGATGTCGAACGCACAGTCCATGAACGACTCGCTGTGGCAGAAGGATCGGGCGCATTTCCTGCACCCCTGGACACATTTCGACACCTTCAAGCGCGAGGGCTCCCTGGTGATCCGCGATGCTCAGGGGGCCTACGTCACCGACGCCTCCGGCAAGCGCTATCTGGACGGGATCGGGGGTCTCTGGTGCGTGAACATCGGCTACGGTCGCGAGGAGATGGCGCGCGCGATTGGCGAGCAGGTTCTGCGTCTTTCGTACTCGAACACGTTCGTCGATTGCACCAACGAGCCCGCCTCAGAGCTCGCTGCGCAGCTCGCGGCGATCGCGCCAGGCACGATCAACCACGTTGCCTATTCGTTGTCCGGATCCTGTGCCAATGACACCGCGGTGCGGCTGGCCCATTATTATCATTCGCGCCGCGGCGAGCCGGGCCGCAAGATGGTGCTGTCGCGCCTCAATTCCTACCACGGCTCGACCTATCTCGGTATGACGCTCGGCAATCGCGAAGGCGACCGATCTCCGCATTTTCGCTATATCGAGGGCCTGGTGCACCACCTCGCCGCGCCTTACGCCTATCGCCGTCCGGCGACGATGAGCGAGGAAGCCTTCACCGACAGCCTGATCGATGAGCTGCGGGCCGCCATCGATCGGATCGGTGAGCGCAACATTGCCGCCTTCATCGCCGAACCCATCCAGGGCGCCGGGGGCGTCGTGCCGCCGCCGCGCGGCTATCTTCCGCGGGTACGCGAGATCCTTGCGCGCCACGGGATTCTTTACATCTCCGATGAGGTCGTCACGGGCTTCGGGCGGGTAGGGCACTGGTTCGCCTCGCACGATGAGTTCGGAATCCAGCCCGACATCATCGTCGCGGCCAAGGGACTTACATCCGGATACCTGCCGCTCGGAGCGACCCTCTACAGCGATGCGATCCACGAGGTGATTTCCGCGAGCGATCCACAGGCCTGGTTCACGCACGGCTTCACCTACTCGGGTCATCCCGTGTGCTGCGCGGCCGCGCTCAAGAACATCGAGATCATGCGCTCGGAAAATGTGCTGGAGAATGCGCGCACGGTGGGGGATTACTTCGAGTCGCGCCTGCGGGAGCTCACCGCCCTGCCGATCGTCGGCGATGTTCGCGGCCGCCGGTTCATGATGTGCGTCGAGTATGTCGCCGACCGCGCATCCAAAGCCCCGCTCCCCGAGAGTGCCCAGATTTCGCGGCGCATCGCGCGCCGCTGCGAGGCTAAGGGCCTCATCGTGAGGCCTCTGGGTCATCTCGACATCATGTCACCGCCGCTCATCCTGACTCGCGCGCAATGCGACACGCTGGTCGACACGCTCCGGGCGGCGATCGAGGAGGAGACGGCGGCGCTCAGGCGCGAGGGGTTCCTCGCGAGCTGATGCAGGAAACAGGGACGTGAAAAGATCCACACTTCTCGGGGCCGCGGCGCCCACAGGTTCGATAACCGCAGCGCCCGTTGCGAGCGGTTGCGGCACGCACACCGCTCGAGGTGGACGGCCAGCTGCCGATGCTCGAGAAACCGCCCTAGGCTCATGACGCTCGGGCCGGGCATCTGCCGGGACATTCCCGGCACATGCCCGCCCGTGCGGGTCATCCGCTCAGCGAGCCAATCCGCTCGCTAGCGGTTGCGGTGCCGGGCCGCCTCGGAATGCCCGCGCGAGTCGCCAAACCAGCCGCGACCACTTCCGCCGCCTCGACCGCGGCCGCCCTCATCGTCGTCCTCATCACGCCGGCTGCGTGAGCGTGAGCTCCCGCCACCGCGTGATTCGCCTTCCCAGCGCGCTTCCGCGGCGCGTGCATGGCCCTCGGAGTCACCGAACCAGCCGCCATGCCCGCGACCCGAGGAGCGTCCGCGACCGCCCTCATCGTCGTAGTCATCCTCGCTGCGGCCGCGCGAGGAGCGTGAGCCGCCGCCGCGTGATTCACCTTCCCAGCGTGCCTCGGCCGCGCGCGAATGGCCCTCGGGATCGCCGAACCAGCCGCCATGCCCGCG
>Ga0070734_10001683_pt1 | contig 30579 bp, 22 predicted proteins | sample Coa_R1_8_FD_66444 | JGI IMG/M metagenome (GOLD analysis project Ga0070734, IMG submission 66444) | Surface soil microbial communities from Centralia Pennsylvania, which are recovering from an underground coalmine fire - Coalmine... | ecosystem: Environmental > Terrestrial > Soil > Unclassified ... | reverse complement strand
CATCCAGCTCTCCATCGGCGAAGTCCTCCGCCGCATCGCCCGCAACGAAATCGACCCCCGCCGCGCCGGCCTCCTCCTCTACGGCCTGCAGATCGCCAGCACCAACCTACCCCGCGACCCTAAACCCGCCCGCAAAAGCCAAGACCCCTACGCACCCCAAGCCACACCCATCGAAGACATCACCACCGACCCCGAACAAGGTCTCCTCGCCCCTCAATCCGAGTACGACCAGGACACCGCCGCAGGCCGTCCCAAGAGCATCATGCGCCAACTCCTCGACCAGTTCGCCCAGGACAAACCCACCCAAGAACCCAAACCACAACCCAAACCCGAAATCCTCCCCACCCTACAAGCCACCGCAGAAAACCCACCAACCCCATCGGTGTCATCGGTGAAAATCGCTGTTAAGCCTTTTCACCTTCCATCCGCGCGCATCCGCGTAAATCCGCGGTCGACCCCCCAACACCCGGAAATCCTCCCCACCCTACAAGCCACCGCAGAAGACTCAGGGCCGCTCCGAGGTACTGCGCAACTGCGGATACCAGGTGAATTGGACCGCACTGATAACGTTCTTCTGCAGCCCGGTTTTGTAGATGGGAGCCTTCCAGCCCTCATACTGTACCCAACTCTTCATCTCCACGTCCTTGCCGAACCGTTTCATCACACTTGCCGTGAACTGATTCTGAGTAGTGCCGCCAGGAATGAAGTCCTTCGGGGTCTTCTTATTCAGATATGCGAGCTGGATCCACTCGTTGCCGGACAGGTGATAGGTAAGCCACGCCTGTCCACCCTTAGCCTCACGCCCGATCCAGTCACCCATGATGGTTCCGTTGTTCGTGTATCCCTGTAACTGAACAACCTCGAAGTAATTGAACGTGCCGCTGTGGCTTCGTGCGACGCCGGGATCGGTAGTTACAGCTTCAGCCCTGAAATCAAGCCTGCGCAGCTTCGGAATCTGTGAAAGATAAAGTCCGGTTCTGTAGGCAGCGCGTCGAGGAGCGCTGACCGGAGTGACGTCATCATGTGCGATCGAGTCGATATACAAAGTCGCATACTTCCGCACAAATGGAAGTCTGTACGAGAAGTTGAAGACGCTGTAGCGCGCTCCCGGATCATCGCGTGAAAACTTCTCCTCCGCAGTCGTATCGTTGGGATCGAAAAAGCCCTTGAAAAACGTATGCAGCGTCACCGGCTCATGTCCCTTGCCGCCCCAGATAATCGTTCTTTCAAATCCAAACTCGAAGTTTACCGTCGGTCGGAAAGAGAACATGTCGGCATGCACCCACGGATCGTTCGGCGCGCTATGCCCCTTGAGACTCCCGATAAAAAAGTCATACCGCAGAGGGCCAAGTAACTTGGATACGAGAAAGATATTCAGCGGTTCCACGCGGTTGATTCGGAACGAATAAATATTCTCCGCGTTGTTCGACCACGCCATTGCTCCGCCCGACGCGGGTCCAAGCCACGCATCCTGCTTGCCTCCCGATATCTCATGGCCCAGCAGATGGAACGAAGCGGTCGCCTCGATCAGGTGGAATTGGTTTTGTTCCGCTATCGGGCCAGCAGGAATCGTTGTCTGTGGCGCATTGGGCGGAGCGTAGGTGATCATCTCAAGTAGCGATAGCTGCGACGCCAGTGCCTGAGAGTATCCGCTACCGGCGGGAGCGTGCTGATATTCCCCGCGCACATACAGCGAAAACCGGCCCGATTCGTTCAGTGTCGAGTAGCCCATAACACTGTTGAACCCGCTCTGGTAAGGCCGTCCATAGTCATTGCTGATCGTTTGGCCCAGGTGATAACTGTCTCGCAACGTCGGCCCGCCGATGCCCATCAAGCGCGCATAACCCGACTCGACCCCGTATACAGTGCCGCGTGGATCGGGAAGCTCGAGACGAAGTTCACGCAGAAGCTTGTCCAGAATCTCCTGTGCCTCGAGGTTATCGCTCGCCGCAATCGCATACTGCGACCGTTGCAACATATGCAATGCGCTTCGGCGCGTCCACGGCCGCATACCGAGAAACATGCTGTCGAGGTAACCCATCGAGTACAGCCGCGTCATCGCCGGATACACCCAGCTGTCCACCGGTATGTACGCCGATCCATCGTGATCGGGACTCCTCCGATCATCGATCGGCCCATAAGGAGTAACAGACGGATAGGTATGCTCCACCGTTGGCACAGGTCGAGCCGCAATCGAGGAAGGCAGGACAACTTGAGATCGCGTCGAAGACAGTGTGTACGATGACAGCGCATAGATCGGCCACGCATGGAGAGCCCTGCTCTGTTCATCAGAGGAGGCTGGCAGCAAGCCGGAAGTCGTAAGACCCTGCCCCCGGAAAGTTACAGCCGCACAAACCATCAGACCAGCAAAGGAGAAAAAAGCCCTAGTCCGCACTTACACCTCAAACAGGTCTACAACACCTGTTTCAGTGTAGGTCGCATTCTTCCAGGTGATGCCACATCATCAGTGGCATCACCTACAACTTTTGTGTCGCAAGGCGTTTACGAAATGATTCTTCCACCCGAACCATCCAGGCTTGGTCGCTCACCTTTCGAGCGAGCAGAAACTCCTTCATCTGTGCGATAGGATCAGGCGCAGGAGTACGTTGCTTGCCCTTCAGTCGATAGGTGATGCACTCAATGACCACCGGCCCGTCGCCGCCACGAGTCCGTCCGACCGACTCCTGCGTCACGCGATAAAGGGCCACGGCATCATTCGCGTCCACCGGTATCCCCGGTATTCCGCACGACCGTGCTTTTCGGCTGATATTTTTGCTTTTGCCTTCTCCCTCCGGAAGAATGACAAAGATCATCGGCAAATCCAGCTTCGCCGCCAGCGTAAGCGTTCGTCTCCAGACACCGCCGGTAGCCTCGCGACCCTGTACATAAACCACCACGATGTTTGCGCGCTTCAATGTCTTGAACGCGAGCGCCGCACCCATCGCTATACGTAGCCGATCCTCAACATCCTCGATCCACGGAAGCTGCTTCTCGGAGACGCTACCGTGCGCCTTGGTATCCGAGTCACTCGCGGCTAACCGCTTCAGCAGGGAGCCGGGATCTGCTCCAAGAATCAGCCCCATCGCCACGCCGACCTGCGAGTCACTCACCAGATCGCCTTGTCCCAGGTCAATTGCCGTGCTGACACGGCAAGCCTCTTGACCGCGGATCGAATCAAGCCGAAGGGGTGTCTTCTTCCTTCTCTGCGATCGGGAAACATGCTCATCAAGAGCACGTGCCTCGACCATGGCCACAAACATCTCGCGCATTTTTTTGTTGTTTACTAATGGATTTTCATGCGGCACAGTCTCGCTCAAACAACCCTCCATAAAGACTTCACAAGCTACAGGAGCAAAAGTAGAGGGTTCCAGAAGGAACCCTCTACTTATTTCATGAACAACTGCAGACTAAGCACGAGCGGGATCAGCAGCTTCAATATCCAATCCCAGTTCGGCCAAAGCCTTCTGAGCCGCCTTTGGTTTGAACTTGCCCTCGCGAGCCAGCTTTGACAAAGTAGCGCCCACAATCGACTCGGCATTTACCTCAAAGTGTCGTCGCAAATGTTCCCGATTGTCGCTTCGTCCAAAACCATCGGTACCCAAAGAAACCAATCGCGAAGGCAGCCATGGAGACAGCAGATCCGGCACAGACTTCATATAGTCGCTCGCAGCAATGATCGGCCCCTTAGACTCAGCCAGAACGCTCAATACATGCGGCACACGCTCCTTCTCAGCCGGATGCAGACGATTCCAGCGCTCCACCGCCAACGCATCGCGACGCAACTCCGTATAGCTGGTTACGCTCCACACATCCGCATGAACACCATACTTAGTCGCAAGAATCTCTTGCGCTCGCAGCACTTCATTCAGGATAGGACCGCTGCCAAAGAGTTGAGCCACTGCTTCGCCCGCTGCCGGCTTGAGCTTGTAGATGCCACGCAGAATCCCCTCGGCGGAACCCTCCGGCATCGCCGGCATGACGTAGTCCTCGTTGTACATCGTGATGTAGTAGAAGAGGTCTTCGCCCTTCTCATACATCCGCCGAATGCCATCCTGCACAACGACCGCCAACTCATACACGTACGCCGGATCGTACGTGACGCAGGTCGGAACCGTGCTAGCCAGCACAATGCTGTGTCCATCCTGGTGCTGTAGTCCCTCCCCGAGCATCGTCGTCCGTCCAGCCGTTCCGCCCATCAGGAAGCCCTTGCCACGCGAGTCAGCAAACGCCCAGACCATGTCACCAATACGCTGGAAGCCAAACATTGAGTAATACATGTAGAAGGGAATCGTCGGGACCTTATAGTTCGCATATGCCGTGCCCGCCGCGGTAAACGAAGCCATCGAACCAGCTTCCGTGATGCCCTCCTCGAGAATCTGTCCATCCTTGTCCTCGCGATAGTAGAGCAGCATGTCAGCATCGTGCGGATTATATTTCTGCCCTTCAGCCGCATAGATCCCAACCTGCCGGATCGCAGATTCCAACCCAAAGGTACGTCCCTCATCTGGCACAATCGGCACTATCAGTTTGCCGATCTTCGGGTCCTTCAGTAGATGTCGCAACAGGCTGACAAAGCCCATCGTTGTCGAGACAGCCCGCTTATTCGATCCGCCCGTCCACTCGCCGAGGGTCGACAACTCCGGAGCCGTGAAGTCCAGCTTAGATACCTCACGCTTCGGCAAATACCCACCCAGCGCCTGCCGCCGTTCGTGTAGATACTTAATTTCAGCAGTTGATTCATCCGGACGGAAGAACGCACCATTCTTAGCCGCGCTCTCAGGCAGCGGAATTTGAAAGCGCTTGATGAACGCCTCAATAGCGTCATCGCTCAGCTTTTTCTCCTGATGCGAAGCGTTTCTTGCCTCAGTCGATCCCAGCCCATAACCCTTCACGGTCTTGGCCAGAATGACCGTGGGGCCACCCTTATGCTCCAGAGCCCGCTTGTACGCGTTGTAAATCTTTGCCGGATCATGGCCGCCGCGATGCAGATGGAAGACCTCATCATCCGTCTTGTCCGCGACAAGCTCCAGCAGCTCGGGATACTTACCGAAAAATTCCTTGCGAATGTAAGCGCCGCCCTTCGCCTTGAAGGCCTGGTAATCGCCATCGACGCATTCTTCCATACGCTTCAGCAGCAGGCCCTTGTGATCGCGCTCAAACAGCGCATCCCAATCCGAACCCCAGATCACCTTGATCACATTCCAGCCCGCACCGCGGAACACGCCTTCAAGCTCGTCGATGATGCGCTTATTCCCTCGCACCGGCCCATCCAGCCGCTGCAAATTGCAGTTGACTACAAAAATCAGGTTGTCCAGCTTCTCCCGCACACCCAGCGAGATCGCGCCCAGAGTATCGACCTCATCCGTTTCGCCATCCCCGACAAACGCCCAGACCTTGCGATCCGTCTTTTCAATCAGTCCACGATTCTCGAGATACCGCATAAATCGAGCCTGATAGATCGCATTCAGCGGCCCGATCCCCATTGAAACCGTAGGGAAGCGCCAGAAATCAGGCATCAGCCAGGGATGCGGATAGCTGCTCAATGCCGGCTCGCCACGCAGCTCATGACGGAAGTTCTTTAGTCGGTTCTCATCGAAACGGCCTTCTAGAAAAGCTCTGGAATAAACGCCAGGCGAGGCATGCCCCTGAAAGTAAACAAAGTCGCCCGGTTGATCGCCATAGCTCGCACGGAAGAAGTGATTGAAGCCAACCTCCAGCAGCGTAGCCAGCGAAGAATAGGTCGAAATATGCCCGCCGATTCCAGCGTCCTTCTTGTTCTGACCATGCACCATCGCCATAGCATTCCAGCGGATGAGCGCCTCAATCTTCCGCTCCAGCTGCCTGTCCCCGGGATACGGAACCTCATCATGCTTAGGAATCGTGTTGTGATACGGGGTCGTCACCTGACTGGGTGTCGGAACGCCAGCCTCGCGTGCCCGCTGCCGCAGGGTTTCCAGCAGCTCTGCGCCATGTTGCCAATCCTCTGCAACGACATCGTCAAACGCTTCAATCCACTCGGAAACCTCCGCGGAGAAATCAATCTTGGACGGAGTTTCAAGTTTCATCGTCATAAGCAATCCTTATATCCCTATATTCACGAGGGTCATCAATGGGCGTTGCAACGTGCCGTCTCTAAAGATAATCCGTCTTAGGCGCAAACGTCATCTATTGCCTCAGGATAGGCCTCTTTTGAGGCGATTACCGCGCTAAGTCGAATAGTCCGCGTTGATCCGGACATACTCCTCGGTGAAATCGCAGGTTACAAAACGGCATTCGGCATTCCCTTGGCCAAGATCCAGAGCAATGGCGTACTCCCGCCGCTTCATGACCGCGTGAGCAGCCGCCTCATCGAACGCCGGAGACCGCATTCCACCCTCGAACACCGGCTGTTCCCCAATCGCAATGGTCACCAAAGTCGGATCGAACTCCACGCCACTATATCCGGCGGCAACCAGAAGCCGTCCCCAGTTCGGATCAGCGCTCGACCACGCCGTCTTGCATAGCGGTGAGTGAGCAATCGCCTTCGCCACCTGCTTCGCCTCAGCTTCAGTCCGGGCTCCCGTCACATGGAGCGTCACGACATGCGTCACACCTTCGCCGTCGTCCACAATCTGGTGGGCCAGCGATCCGCAAACCAGCTTCAGCGCGTTCTCAAACGCTTCGCGAACCCGATCGTCCAGCCTGACTCCGCTGGCCCCGCTCGCAAGCAAAAGCACCGTATCGTTCGTCGAAGTATCGCCATCAATCGAGATGCAGTTGAAGCTGCGCTCCACAGCCGGCTCCAGAAGTGCTCTCAACTGCGCGCTCTCCGCCCCAAGATCGGTAAACAGGTAGACCAGCATCGTTGCATGCGGAGGCCCCACAGGCGCACCCAACTGCGGATGAATCATCCCCGCCCCCTTTGCTGCGCCAAAGATGACGACCTCCACGCCATCCACATCAATGACAGCGCGAGCCACCTTCATCTTCGTATCCGTGGTCATAATTGCCTGCGCGAAGAGTTCCGCATGGGCTGCTGTGGCTCCCAGGGCAGCTTTTACAGTGGGCAAAGCAGCAACCACCTTCTCCCCCGGAAACGGCACGCCAATAATCCCTGTCGAGGAAGGAAAGACCTCATCGAAGATGCAGTGAAACGTCTCGGCTGCAGCCACGCAGGTCTTTAGGCAGGCGTCGATCCCCGGCTGGCCGGTAGCGCAGTTTGCGTTTCCTGCATTCACCAGCACCGTGCTGACACGCCCATCGGTCGAGATCAGATGCCTCCGCCCCACCGTTACAGGTGCGGCTACGACTTGGTTTTTTGTAAACATCGCTGCGGCGTTTGCTACCTTGTCTGCAACAGCGACTGCTACATCCAGGTTTCCACTTGCTTTGATTCCAGCCTTCACCGCGCCCCACTGAAAGCCTCGCGGGAGGGCTTGTCCACTTGTCTTCAACTCACTCGTCATGTCATTAACTCTAACAAGCAAAGCCCTGTGATAATGCCCATTTCAGGGTGGTCGTCTATTCTGTAACCAACGCACTGCAATATCTGTGCGTAAGCATTGCATCCCTGTGGCCGGAGCTTTGAATCATGATGTTGAAAGATCTGCGTATCGCGGTCCTTGAAGCCAATCTTGAGCTCGTCAAGCGCGGGCTTGTGCTCTATACGTTTGGGAACGCCAGCGGCATCGATCGTGAGCGTGGGCTTGTCGTTATCAAGCCTTCGGGGGTTGATTACGACGAGTTGCGGCCGGAGCACATGGTGGTGACGGATCTTGATGGCAAGATCGTTGATGGTGATCTGAGACCTTCTTCGGATTTGGATACGCATACGTTGCTGTATCGCGAATTCCGCAGTATTGGCGCGGTTGTTCATACGCACTCGGAGTATGCGACGAGCTTTGCGCAGGCGGGGATGGCGATTCCTGCGTTGGGGACTACGCATGCGGACTACTTCTATGGGGCTGTGCCCGTCACTGAGCCTTTGAGCGATGAGGCCTGTGCGGGACGGTATGTTCATGAGACCGGCGTGGCGATTGTGAAGAGGTTCAGGGAGCAGGGGATTGATCCTATGGCGGTTCCTGGGGTGCTGGTGGCTGGACATGCGCCATTCTGCTGGGGGAAGAACCCGGATGATGCTGCTCATAACGCCGTGGTGCTGGAGGCTGTGGCTCGGATGGCTTATCGAACCCTGACTTTGAAGGCTACGTCGGAGGGAGTGTCGCAGGCTCTGCTGGACCGGCATTATTTTCGGAAGCATGGGGCCAAGGCGACGTACGGGCAGCGGTAAATTTGTGCAGTTTTTTTAGCGGTGGTTTTCTGCGTTTTTGCTGGGGGTTTTGAGAAAAATGGGTGGTAGTTGTGGTGTTTTTGTGGTCACTTAGCGGTGGAAAGTGTGGCAATGCTGGTTAGTGGACAGCACTTTTCTGACTGCAAGAATTTCGGCACTTTTGAGGCTTTTATTTTCGAAAGAGCTGTGGATATCTCGGCAATTGCGACCTTTGTAGACTAAAGTATTGCTTTCAGAAGTTGAGATAACAATATATAAAACAACCGCTTATTTTCTATCTTTATCTAGATCTGAGCCGGTAAGGTGCGGGCTTCTTTGCTGCTTTGGCGGGCTAGTTCGAGGAGGCGGATGACGCGGTAGCCGTCTTGTGGGGCTACGGCCAGGGGGGCGGTGCCGTTGATGGCGTCGCGAACGTTGGCGTAGTAGTTGCGGTAGTCGCCGAATTCGGTCTTGATGGGGGTTCGCACCAGGGTTGCGGGGTCGGCTGGGACCGGGGCCACGGTGAGGGTTCCCCACTTGACTTCGTTTTCGGCCAGCCAGTCGCCTTCGCCCATGCGGGGGACTCGGGCTCCGGCTACGAGGGCGGGTTCCTGAGGGTCGAGGCCGAACTTCTTGAAGCTGCCGCGGGTGCCGTGCAGGAGGAACCGCGGGGCGGCGTCACAGGCGAGCATGGTGGAGCGGCAGTGGGCCAGCAGGCGCGGGTAGTGAAGCGTGATGTCGAAGGCGTCTTCTATGTCGGTCTGATCGCGGTCGCGGCGGACGCTGGCGGTGATGGCTTCGGGGGGACCGAAGAGGGCGAGGGCCTGATCGACGAGGTGGGGGCCTAGGTCCATGAGGAGACCGTTGGCGTCGTTGCCGGACTCCTTCCATGTGGCCTCGCGGGGAAGGGGACGGAAGCGGTCGAAGTGCGATTCGTAGGTGACGATGCGGCCGAGCTTACCGCCCTCGATGACTTTGCGGACGGTGAGGAAGTCGCCGTCCCAGCGACGGTTGTGGAAGGGGGCGAGGACGAGGTTGCGGGCGGCGGCGAGGTCGCCGAGTTCTTTTGCTTCGGCGCTGGTGGCGGCGAAGGGCTTGTCGATGACGACATGCTTGCCGGCGAGGAGGGCGCGTTTGGCGAGGTCGAAGTGGGTCTCGTTTGGGGTGCCGACGACGATGAGTTGGATGGTCGGATCGGCGAATGCCTCTTCAGCGGAGCGCAGGATGCGGGTGGCGGGGTAGGCTTTGGCGGCTTCGTCTCCGCGGCGCTGGACGATGGCATCGAGCTTTAGGCCGGGTACGGCGCTGACGAAAGGGGCGTGGAAGACCCGCCCTGCGAGGCCGAAGCCGATAACCGCTACGTTTATATCTGCCATGGAATCTCCAGCGAACAGGCTATTGCCGTCTGCTCATTTTGCCATGTCTCGGTGATTGGGATTTTGACATACTGACTGCATGTCGATCTCGGTCGCCATCCTCGGAGCTTCGGGTGCGGTGGGAGGGATGCTGGCGACGCAGATTCTGCGCAGCGATCTGCTGGAACCGGGGGACAGGCTCCAGCTTGTGGGCCATGGGGCGAGTTCAAGCGAAAAGAAGCTGCTTGGTACGAGGATCGATCTGCTGGATGCGTTCGATGAGGAGCGTGTCGAGATTGAGATGGTGCCAAATATCGGCGATGTCGACGCCGATATTGTCGTGGTGACGGCAGGGGCTACGCTCTCTCCGGAGGTAAAGACCCGGCGTGATCTGGGAGCGCAGAACCGACCGATCTTCGAGCATATTGCTAAAGAGTGCGCCAGCAGTTCGCCGGATGCGCTCTTCATTGTTGTGAGCAATCCGGTGGAACTGGGGGTGCAGATTCTGGCGAACAGTGTTGATCGCAGGCGCGTGGTGGGGATGGGAGCGGAGCAGGATTCACTACGGTTTGCGAGGGCGATTGCAAGAGACCTGGGAATCAGCCGGCGGTATGTGCGCGCCAGCGTGCTGGGGGAACATGGGCAGGCCATGGTTCCGGTGTGGAGTGCGGTGGAACTGATGTTGGCGAGTCCTTCTTTACTCGATTCTCTTCGTGATCTGAGGGAAAGGGCGGGGGATGCGCCTTTGAAGGAGCGCGTTGCGAGACTGCAGGCGGAGGTCGTTCACCTACTGGAGGCGCATCAGATTCCGGAGGCCTATGAAGTGGCACGGCGTGCGCTGCCGGATGCGCGCATCTTCGTTGAGCCGTTCATTACGATGCAATGCATGCATTCCACGCCGAATGCGACGGCAAATGCGACGCTGCACTGTCTTGAAGCAGTGCTTGCGAACGATAGCAGACGTATCCATGGACAGGTGCTGCTGGAGGGTGAGGTTCTGGGGATAGGCGGAGTCTGCGGAGTGCCGGTCGCTTTGAGTCGAACAGGGTGGCAGCCCGAGGGAGTCGGCGGCTTGACCGCGAACGAGAGGGAGATGCTGGTTCAGAGCGCTGAGTCGATCAGGGAGTTTACGTCGGGGATTTTATACGGAGCTTCTTCCGGCTAGTGGACGGCGACATCGAAGGGGAGGAAGAGGGCGAAGACAGTCCCGCTGCTGGCTTCGCGTTGGCTGCTGTGAACGCGAAGTGCTCCGTGATGGCGCGCTACGACCTCCTGGCTTACCCATAGTCCCAGGCCAGTTCCTCCGATGCCTTTTGTTGTGAAGAAAGGCTCGAAGATTTGCTCCAAAGTGGCTGAATCCATGCCACATCCGGTATCAGCAACTGTGAGGACAAGCCCCTTTCGTCCTGTGGTCCAGTCCGTCGCATTACGGCTTCGAATCAGGAGGCGTCCGCCTGTCGGCATGGCGTCGATGGCATTGCCGACCAGGTTGGTCAGCACCTGGCGAACGTCGCCTGCGAAGCAAACAATCGGCTGCAGCGCGCGTTTTCGTTTCTCAACGGAGATGTTCGAGTTTCTCAGTCTGCCTTCGAAGATGCTGAGCACGGTTGAGAAAAGCTCTACACAGCTAATAGCCTGAGGCTTCGAGGCTTGCTTGTGGAAGCGTAATGTCTGGTTCGCGATGGCCGATATGCGTCTCAGCTCCTGATCCGCCGTATTGAGAAAGCGCTGGACTTCCGGAGCAGTGGCATGTTGTTGCGCGAGATAGATGAGGTTCGTGACGGACTCGAGCGGATTGTTGATCTCGTGCGCGATGGAACTTGCGAGGCGGCCGACGGCGGCGAGCTTTTCGCTCTTCATCAGCGCTGCCTCCGCTCGCTTGAGCTCGGTGATGTCCCGTCCTTCGGGGACGAGAAATATGACATCGCCTTTTGAGTTGCGAGCCGGGGCAAGGGAGAAATCAAAGGTGATGGTTTCGCCGGAGGGCCGGTTGAGGGACACTTCCTGCTGCATAAACTTTCCGGTTGCGGCTTGCGCGACTGCTTGACGCACCATCTCTGGAGCGCCGGGTGTGTAGGCAAACCATGGTGTGTCTGCGAAGGGCATGCCGATGACCTCTTCGCGGGTGTTGTTGCCGAATTGAAGCGAGGCACGATTGCAATCGAGGAGGATGCCGTCGGGAGTCAATATTCCGATGTATTCGAGGCTGGTGCTGTAGATCGAGTTGAACCTCGCTTCGATTTCACGAAGAGCTTCTTCGCTGCGCTTGCGGTCGGTGATGTCGATGGTTACGCCGGGAAAGCGTGCGGGAGCACCGTCGGGTCCGGGGCTACAGCGTCCCACCGCCTCGACCCAGCGGACGGTGCCGTCTGGCTGCATGAGGCGGTATTCGGCGTCGAACTCCTCGCAGCGGTGAAGGGCGTTCTGGATTGCCGCCTCGACGCGCTCCCGGTCGTCGGGGAGAATATTTTGGGTGAACTCGGTGATGGTAACCCCAGCAGCGGCCTTTGCCGGATCGACGCCGTACAGCTGGGCCAAACTGGCATCGGCATACACCAGGTCGTTGGGTACGTCCCAGTCCCAGGTGCCTACACCGTCGGCGGCTGCGAGGGCGAGGCGGGCACGCTCCTCGCTCTCGCGCAGTTTTTGCATTGCGAGGAACTCATTGGTGACGTCATGACAGGCGATAAATATGCCGTCGATCTCTCCGTGTGAGCTGTAGATGGGGCTGAAGCTGTAGGTCCAGTAGATGTCCTGAAGGCGGCCGTTGCGTGTTACGGGGATGAGGACATTCTCTTTATAGGTGGTCTCACCCCGCATCATGACAGCCTCAGCCTGAGGGCCGACGATGTGCCAGGCCTCCCTCCAGCACTCGGATGCCGCCTGGCCCAGTGCTCGAGGGTGTTTTTCTGTCATGAGAGGGAGGTAGCCATCGTTGTAGAACTGGATCAATTCCGGTCCCCAGAAGATGACGGTAGGGAACTGGCAGGAGAGCATGAGATTGACGGAGCAGAGGAGGATGTCTGACCAGGTATCGATGGGGCCGAGGGCGGTAGAACTCCAATCGTGCGTGCGGACGAGGTCTGCCATCTGCCCTGTGCCGCTTATGCGTTTTCCGGGTTGTGAAGACGGATTTGTCGCCTCCTCAGAGGGCGACGCGAGAGTGTTCTTAGCGGGCATCGGCTCTAAGCATCGCTTAGCGTACACGCATTGGCAAGACATTATGTTCGGTCGGCGTGCCTTGATGGTCTTTCGTTAGACTGGCATCGAGGGGTGAATCGACCAGCCCGCTCAGGGAGATCGCATCATCATGAACACCACACGGCGCCGCTTTATTACGAATGCTCTTTCAAGTGGCGCGATTGCAGGGGCCATTCCCACTGCGGCGCGGGCTCAGTTTCTCAATGCACCACGGCATGGTTTGCCCGGGACGCTCAAGGAGAGGTACGCCAAGCTTGACGCCATTCTGAAACAGCCGGTCTTCAAGCGCGAGCTTTTTCCCGATCCGGTCATCATCGAGTCGATCGAGTTGCTGCACAACAAGAAGCAGTATCTCTGTCGCGTGCGTTCCAAGGATGGGCATGAGGGGCTGTCCGTCTCGAATGCGCAGCAGATGGAGGTGCTGTACCCGATGTTCGTGAAGCACATCGCTCCGTTTTTTATTGGGAAGGATGCGCGTGACATCGAGGAGCTGATTCCTGCCGCTACCGTGTATGAAAACAACTACAAGGCGCAGGGACTGGCGATCTGGGTTCCGATTGCGACGATTGAGTTCGCGATTCTGGATATGTTCGGCAAGATGGCGAAGAAGCCGATAGGGCTGCTGATCGGCGACAAGATTTATAACGACCGGATTTCGGTGTACCAGGCGAATGGGGAGCGCGATATCTCGGCCGAAGAGACTATTGATCATCTGAAGCGCGACGTTGCTATCTCGAACGCCAAGGCAATCAAGTTCAAGCTTGGCGGGCGGATGTCTCATGCGGAGTATCCGGTGGGACGGAGCGAGAAGCTGATCCCGCTGGTCCGCAAGACCTTCGGCGATCAGATGGTGATCTCCGCCGACTCCAACGGATCCTATACGCCTGCTGAAGCGATCCCCATCGGCAAGCTCATGCAGGAGTACAAGTATGCCTTCTATGAGGAGCCTGTTCCGTTTGACTGGTACGAGGAGACCCGGCAGGTTGCCGATGCTCTTGAGATTCCGATTGCCGGGGGAGAGCAGGAGCCCAGCACGCATAACTTCCGCTGGCTGATTGCTAATGGCGGTCTCTCGATTGTGCAGCAGGACATGTTTTACTTCGGCGGCATGATTCGGTGCATGCAAGTGGCGCGGATGGCGAATGCCTTCGGGAAGCAGTGCATTCCGCATATCTCATCGACGGGGCTGGGGTATGTGTACATGATGCATTTCGTCTCGGCGATACCGAACTCGGGGCCGTATCACGAGTTCAAGGAATTCAATAATGAATTGCCTTATCACTGTGACACATCGAGCCTTAGGAGCGACAGCAACGGCGTTATTCAGGTGCCGTCGGGGCCGGGGTTCGGGGTGGATATCGATCCTGATTTTCTGAAGAAATGCTCGGTATTGACTGGGTGAGTGCGCTCGGTCAGGCCTTCGCGATGGTTCTGAGGGCTGGATAGATTTTGCGGTACTGGTGGTAGGCGGCGTTCATGGCTTCGGCGTTTTGCGGGGGGATGGTCTGGGCTACGCGGATGGTGGCGGCGCAGGCTGCGTCGACGGTGGGCCAGACTTCGATGCCGGTTCCGGCTAGCAGCGCGGCTCCAAAGGCTCCGCCTTCTTCGGCTTCGAGGAGTTCGACTGGCTGGCCGTAGACGTCGGCCTGAATTTGACGCCAGAGTGGGCCGCGGGCTCCGCCTCCGCCGAGTCGGATGGCTTTGATGGGGACGCCGAGCTCGTGGAAGAGGGTGAAGGTGTCGCGCAGGCTGAGAGCCACGCCTTCGAGGACGGCGCGGATGAAGTGGCCTCGGGTGTGCGAGGCGGTGATGCCGATGAAGGCTGCGCGGGCGTTGGGGTCGAGGTGAGGGGTACGCTCGCCGAAGAGGTAGGGGACCCAGAGGAGGCCATCGGAGCCGGGAGGAGCTGTCGCGGCTTCGAGGGAGAGCTTCTGGTAGTCGATTTCGGGGGCGAAGGTGTCGCGGAAGTAGCGGAGGCTGAGGCCGGCTCCGTTGGTGACTCCCATGACGTGCCAGCGGCCGGGCGCGGCGTGGCAGAAGGTGTGGAGGCGGCCGAGACGGTCCTTGGTAGGGGCGTCGGTGGCGGCGAAGACGACTCCGCTGGTGCCGATGGTGGCGGAGACGGAGCCGGGCGAGAGGATGCCCATGCCGACAGCACCGGCGCCCTGGTCTCCGGCTCCGGCGGCTACGGGTGTGCCTTGAGCGAGGCCGGTGGCTGCGGCGCCTTCGGTGCTGATGCGAGCGCAGATCTCGGGGCCTTCGAAGAGGCGGGGGAGCCACTCCATGGGGATGCCGGCGGCTTCGGCGACTTCGGGGGACCAGCGGCGGTTGGTGACGTCGAGGAGGAGGGTGCCGCTGGCCTCCTGCATGTCCATAGCGAACTCGCCGGTGAGGCGGTAGCGGACGTAGTCCTTGGGGCAGAGGACATGGGCGATGCGGGCGAAGATTTCGGGCTGGTGGTCGCGTACCCAGAGGAGCTTGGTGAGGGTGAAGTTGGGCAGGGCGGGGTTGCAGGTGAGCTCGATGAGGCGCTCGAAGCCGATTTTTTCGGTGAGCCAGTCGCATTGAGGCTGGGTGCGCTGGTCGGCCCAGATGAGCGCGGAGCGGAGGACTTCGCCGTCAGCGTCGAGCATGACACAGCCGTGCATCTGGCCGGTGAGGCCGACCGCTTCGATCTCGGCTCCGGCGGATTCGCTGGCCGCCATGACCCCGGCGATGGCTTCGCGGGTGGCGCGCCACCAGTCCTGGGGGTCCTGCTCGGCCCAGCCAATGTGCTCGGAGCGGACGGGAGCGTGTTCGCTCGCATGGGAGGCGAGGATGCTGCCCTGACGGTCGATCAAGACGGCTCGTGTGCCTCCGGTGCCTACATCGATGCCGAGAATCATGCTGCTTTCTCCCACTGCAATGGTTCGTTGGAGCAGTGTATCCGGTGACTGGAATGCGGGAGAATATTAAAAGGGGATAAGTCCAATGATTTGTGTCAGGTGGTCCGATAGCTCGCGTATACCCATTGGGCGGCAAAGATTTTCACTTCTGTAATGTTTTTTGAAGATTCTGCACAACTTAGAGCATCTCAAGATTACGCAGATGTTTTTTTCGCAGCCACCGGTTTGCAGCGGGTATGCGGGCGATGAACTGAAATAAACTGAAAATATGCAGGTTACGAACAACTCAATGAGTAAAGACAGAGCAGTGAGCCGTGCCCGGATGCAGATGACGCTCGGATTGTGCCTGATTGTGCCGGGACTTCCGGCGCTCGCGCAATCGGTGGCACAGCCGTCGGGGAACCAGCCGCGGCCTACAGCGACGGGGCCGAGTACGCCGACTCAGAGCTCTGCAATCGCTGGAGCGCAGCAGAATCTTTATGAGGCAGCGGGCGAGAACGGGGCCCAGCCGTCGCAGGACTCGTTCAAGGGCAGTGTGGTTCAGGGCACTGCGACTGGGACGATGCTCGATCTGTCGCTTGATGATGCGATTCAGCGAGGATTGAAGGCGAACCTTGGGTTGATCCTGCAGGATTCGGCTCAGAGCAGCGCGAATGGTCAGCGGCTGGAGCAGTTGCAGGCGCTTTTGCCTACGGCGACCGGGGCGGTCAGCATCAACGTGCAGCAGGTGAACCTTGCGGCTTATGGACTGAAGTTTCCGGGGCTGAACCCGATCGTCGGGCCGTTTCAGGTCGTGGACTTTCGCGGGTATCTGACGCAGAACTTGTTCAATGTGTCGGCGCTGCAGAACTATATTGCGGCGAAGCATAATTTTGCCGGGGCGAAGCTTACTGCCGCCGATGCGCGTGATCTTGTGGTGCTGACGGTTGGGAATGCCTATCTGCTTACCATTGCCAACAATGCCCGGATCGAAGCCGTGACCGCGGAGCTGGCGACGTCGAAATTGACGCTCGATCAAGCCGTGGCTGCTCATGATGCAGGTACGAGCCCGAAGCTCGATGTGCTGCGGGCGCAGGTTGATTATCAGAACATTCAGCAGAACCTGATTTCGGCGAAGAACGAGTTTGAGAAATCCAAGCTTGCGTTGGCACGGGCGATAGGGTTGCCGCTGGCCCAGGAGTTCCAGCTGACCGACCGTGTGCCCTATGCCGCGTTCGATCAGGTTGATCCGCAGACGGCGTTCGAAGGAGCACTGAAGGCTCGCAAGGATTTGCAGGCTTCGCAGGAGCAGGTGTTGGCGGCGAGCGCGGAGAGTAGGTCTGCGTGGGCTTACCAGCTTCCGGTGGCGAGCTTCACGGGTGATTTTGGTGCACTGGGTACTACGCCGGGGCATTCCCACAGCAGCTATACCGCTACGGGGCAGGTTACGATGCCGATCCTGCAGATTGCCAAGACGAAGGGACAGGAAGAAGTAGCCAGCGCGCAGTTTGAGCAGGCGCGGGCGAAGCTTTCGGATCAGGCGCAGCAGATCAATCAGGATGTTCGCAACAGCCTGCTGGATATTCAGGCGGCTTCGAAGCTGGTTGAGGCTACGCACTCGAATGTCGAGTTGGCGAATGAGGCTTTGAGCGAGGCGCAGCAGCGCTTCCACGCCGGGGTCTCGGACAATCTGCCTGTGTCGCAGGCTCAGTCGCAGACCGAACAGGCGAACGACCAATACATTAGCGCACTGTATCAGCACAACGTTGCCAAGCTGGCCTTGGCCCGTGCTCTTGGTGTCGCGCAGACGAATTACAAAGACTATCTCGGAGGGAAGTAACTTGGCAGACGCAGCGGTGCAGAATAACGACGTTGTTACAGAAGAAGAATCACCGGAGAAGAAGTCCCGCCGCAAGCTGATTGTTATTGCGGTGATCGTGGTTCTGTTGATTGGAGGAGGTCTCTTCTGGTGGCACTCCACCTTTACCGAGAGCACGGATGATGCGCAGGTCGATGGGGTTCTGTATCAGGTGAGCTCGCGCGTCGCCGGACAGGTGATCAAGGTCTACGTCGAGGACAATCAGCAGGTGAAGGCCGGCGATCTGCTGCTTGAGATCGACCCGAAGGATTATCAGGTGGCGCTCGAGCAGGCGCAGGCGAACCTGGCCAGCGCTGAGGCAGCTGCGATTCAGGCCAATGTCACTGTGCCGATTACGAGCATCACGTCGAGCACAAGCATCAGCACGACGAGTTCTGACGTGCAGGGTTCGCAGGCGGCGGTGGCTCAGGCGCAGAAGCAGGTGCAGGCAGCCCAGGCGCGGATCGACCAGGCGAAGGCCAATGCAATCAAGTCGGACCTGGATGTGGATCGGTACAAGCCGTTGGTGGAGAAGGATGTTATCTCCAAGCAGCAGTTTGATGCTGCCGTTGCGCAGGCTGCGGCGAATCGCGCGGCCGTGCTCGAGGCGGAGTCGACGCTGATCGCTCAGCAGGAGGCCGTGCGCCAGTATCAACAGAAGCTTGCGCAGTCGCGTTCTCAGGCGGTTGAGTCGATAAAGAATGGGCCGCAGCAGGTCAAGGCACAGCAGGCGAGGGCACAGGCAGCGCTGGCGGATGTCAGACAGGCGCAGGCCAAGGTCGATCAGGCAAAGCTGAACCTTTCGTACACGCGTGTCACAGCGCCGACTGCCGGAATCATCAACAGGAAGAATGTGAACGCAGGGGCGAACCTCTCTGTCGGGCAGGACCTGATGACGATCGTTCCACTGACCAACCTGTGGGTGACGGCGAACTTCAAGGAGACACAGCTGGAGAGAATGAGTGCGGGGCAGTCGGTCGTCATCCGGGTGGATGCGCTGGGCGGCCGCAGGTTCCACGGCAAGGTGTCGCAGATCGGCGGAGCTACCGGTTCGCGGCTCTCACTATTTCCCCCTGAGAACGCTACGGGTAACTTTGTGAAGGTTGTACAGCGTATTCCGGTGCGCGTCGACTTCACAAATTTCGAGCAGGAGGATAGCGATCTGGCGCTTCGGCCCGGGTTCTCAGTTACTCCGGACGTTACCGTCAAATAAGTCGGTCCGCAAGGCAAAGACTTTTCGCTAAGCCGCTCACCTTTGTGGGCGGCTTCTTCTTTTTGTTGTTGAGGGGAGAGTTGGCCTGACTGGCTCATCGGCGGGCTCTGTATCTTTAATGTCTGTTTTGCATCCAATTGACAGTTCCCCTGAGCTACTGTTAAGACTCTTTGGATATACCGTCATGCCAATCGCGTTAGTTTTCTTCATCCATTACGCGTACCTGATCATCTTCCTCTGGGTCCTGGTGGAACAGGTTGGTGTGCCTATTCCGAGCATCCCGTTGCTGCTGACGGCCGGGACACTTACGGCGACGCATCGGATTCACCATATTTACGTTCTTATCGCGGTTTTGGCGGCTTGCATGATCGCCGATACGATGTGGTTTTCTCTGGGGCGGCGTTACGGCAACAGTGTTTTGAAGCTGCTGTGCAAGCTTTCGTTTGAGGCTTCGACCTGCGTCAGCAAGACGGAGGGCTATTTCACTCGCCGGGGGCCGGTGACGCTGCTGTTTGCGAAGTTTGTGCCCGGGCTCAGTACGGTGGCTGCTCCTATCGCCGGGCAGACCGGCATGCCGTATCCGCGCTTCCTTATATGGGATCTTGCCGGGTCGATTCTGTGGGCTGAGAGTTTCCTTCTGGCAGGGCGGTTCTTCGGGGATCTTGCTCAGAGGAGTGCTCCTTTCTTCCATTGGCTCGGGCGCTTCGCCTTTGCGATCTTCATCCTGATGGTGATGGGCTTCCTGGCGCATCGCATCTGGAAGCAGCGGAAGTTCCTGCAGCAGGTTCGTTCGCTTCGTCTGGAGCCGCACGAGCTCAAATTCATGATGGATAACGCGGAGTCGCAGGGGAATATTCCTCCCTTTATCGTCGACCTGCGTCATCCGCTGGACTATATGCCGGATCCGCGGGTTCTACCGGGTGCGCTGCGTATCGGACCGAACGAGTTGAAGGAGCACAGCGAGATCATTCCTCGCGACCGTGACGTCGTGTTGTATTGCACCTGCCCGAGCGAGGAGACCAGTGCGAAGCTGGCCCTGCAACTTCATAAACTCGGGGTCTACCGCGTGCGACCGTTGCGTGGAGGCTTCGACGGGTGGAAGGAGGCCGGGTATCCGCTTGAGGACTACGTTGCGGACTCGCCGAACAGCGCTGGTGCAAAGAGCGCGCTTCCTCCTTCCAGTTCGCAGGCGCTGCCGCTGGTTTGAGGCGGCGGCTTCTCATCCGCTGATCTTGAAGTTCACTGTGATCATGGTCTCGACTTCGATGGGCTCGTTGTTGAGCTTATAGGGTTGGTAGCGGGCGTTTCGGATGGCCTCCATTGCGGCCTCCCGGAGCATCGGCGGGCCGCTGACGACGTGTAGGCTCTCGATGGTGCCGGTGCGCGAGATGACCGCTTCGACGACGACTGTTCCCTGGACTCCAGCAGCTTTGGCGATAGCTGGGTAGGTGGGCCGGATAGGCGTCATCAGCATACCTGGCGACATATCCGAGATACGGAGGCGGGTAGCGGGAGGACGAGCTGGAGCTTCGGAGACTCGAGCGCCGTGCCCGTCTCCTGCGGTTCGGAGGGCGTCTGGGATGCTGTTCATGCCGAAGTTGATGGGAGAGGTTGAAGGAGGGGCGTCGCCGGGGGCTGGATCGCTGGTTGGAAACACCACAGGGTGTGCTTCGGTTTGGGCGGTCGATGGCGTGGCCGGGCTTGTGCTCGACGTAGCCGTGGATATTTGTTTTGGCTCGATTTTTACCGGCGGCTTGGGGAGGAAAGGCACGAGAACCGGTGGAGCGTCGATTCGCAGGGCGAGCCGCTCTGGGTGTAGTAACGGGATCGTTACCAGCAAAGCAGCCACGGAGGACTGAAGGGCTATTGATGCTATGGCCGTCCAGCGCTTGGCTGGGGCAAGATGGGCGACACGCGACTCTACAAGACTGTCCTCGAACATAAGGCACCCCTTTTCGTTCTCAGGTGCGCATTTGCGAGGAATGCGTCCGTACTGGGTTAGACACCTCAGCGGCTGGATTGTTCCCGCAAAAGAGTTTCACAAAGCCGCTCGCTGGGAGATGATGGATCATCATGCACGACAGGCCCCTAACCACCACTTCTGTACCCTCAGGCCGAGTTCTTTCGATTGATGTCCTCCGGGGTATCACCATCGCGTTCATGATTCTGGTGAATGATCCCGGCGATTGGGGCCACACCTACGCGCAGCTAGATCATGCGAAGTGGAACGGATGGACGCTGACCGATCTGGTGTTTCCGAGTTTTCTGTTTATTGTGGGGGCGTCGATCATTCTTTCGCTGTACTCGCGGGTTGCGCGTGGAGACAGCCGTCGCGATCTCGGAGTGCATATCGTGCGCCGGGCGGTCACGATCTATGTGCTGGCGATGGTGCTGAATATTGTTCCGTACTTTCACTTTACGCATCTGCGGCTGTATGGGGTGCTTCCGCGCATTGCACTTTGCTATCTGTGCGCGGGATTGATCTGCCTGGTTACACAACGGGCGCGTGATCTGCTTGCGATTGTGGCCGTTCTGCTGGTCGGTTACTGGGTGCTGATGCGGTTTGTGCCTGTTCCGGGGTGTGGGGTTCCGGTTCGCGATATTCCGCTGCTGGATCCTGATTGCAATCTTGCCGCATGGCTTGACCGCAGTGTGATCGGCTTTATTCAGCGGACGATTCATACGGGGTATCTGTACGAGAAGACTCGCGACCCTGAAGGGTTGCTGAGCACGATCCCAGCGATTGCGACGACGCTGCTGGGAGCGGTGTCTGCATTGTGGCTGCGGCGGGTTGAGGCGACGAAGGGCAATGGCGCTGCGTTTCCGGCGACCAAGGCTCAATGTGCGACGGCCCTTTTTCTGGTGGGCCTGATGAACATGGCTGCCGGGCTGCTGTGGAACGTCTGGTTCCCGATCAATAAGAATCTTTGGACTAGCTCCTATGTGCTGTTTGCGGCGGGTTGCTCGCTGGTGGGGCTTGCGGCTTGCTATTGGCTCATCGACGTTCGCCGGTTGCATGAGACGCGAGTGGGGGGCTGGCTCACGTGGCCGTGGCTGGTCTTCGGTTCGAACGCTATTGTTGCCTTCACGGTGTCCGTTGTTCTGGTGAAGACGCTGCTGTTTATCAGGATTTCATCGGTTCTGGGGGCGAACGGAAAGCCGGTGACAGCCTGGGGATGGATCTACAACAACCTTTTTGCGCGAGGAAATTCGACCGACCTGACGTCACTGGCGTTCGGGTTGTGGTTTGTCCTGATGTGTTTTATTCCTAACTGGATTTTGTGGCGGAAGCGCATCTTCGTGAAAATTTGAGGGCGACCACGGATTGACGCGGATTAAAACGGATCTAACGACATGAAGTAGTGGCACTCTGTCTTATCCGTGTTTAATCCGCGCTGATCGTGGTCGGCTCCCGCCTCGGTGTGAGGATGTTTCATCGAAGTGGCTTGCGAACCGTTACCATAGACTTTCGTCCCGCGACAGACTGCGGCAGGAGAGGGAATTGGCTTACAACGACTTACGCGACTGGATCAATGCACTCCACAAAGCTGGCGAACTGAAGCGCATTACAGTGGAGGTGGACCCGATCCTTGAGATGGCCGAGATTGCCGACCGTGCAGCCAAGATGGGTAAGGGAAGTGCGAACGCAGGCGGTCCGGCGCTGTTGTTCGAGAACGTCAAAGGGTATCCCGGTGCAAAGGTATTGATGAATCAGTTCGGCAGCGAACGCCGCATGAAGCTGGCGCTGGAAACGGATTCGCTGGATGGTATTGCCGATCGTATTCGCACACTGATGAAGCCGGAGATGCCGACCAGCTTCATGGACAAGCTGAAGATGCTTCCGATGCTGGCCGAGGTGGGGAGTTTCTTCCCGAAGGTGATTGCCGCGAAAGACGCGCCGTGCAAGGAGGTCATTCGGCGGGGAGCGGACGTGAATCTGCTGGATATTCCTGTGTTGAAGACATGGCCGCAGGATGGTGGGTGCTTCATTACGCTGCCGTGCGTTGTGACGCGGGACCCGAAGTCGGGTAAGCGCAACGTGGGGATGTATCGGATGCAGGTCTACGACGGCCAGACGACAGGAATGCACTGGCAGCGGCAGAAGGTGGCGGCGGAGCATATGCGGGAACGGCTGCGCGCGACGACTCCGGACGCTGCGGGCAACGTCGACCTGATGGCGATCACGAGCGGGGGGACGGCGGCTGCGTCATCTCTGGAGACACTGAACGCTGCGACGCTTACGAAGATTCGCGGCGACCGCATGGAGGTGGCTGTGGCGATCGGGACGGATCCGGCTACGACTTTTTCTGCTATTGTGCCCGCGCCTCCGGACGTTGAGGAGTACCTGATCGCGGGCTTCCTGCGGCAGAAACCGGTTGAGCTGGTGAAGGCGGAGACGGTCGATCTCGAGGTTCCGGCGAATGCGGAGTACATCCTCGAGGGATATGTCGAGCTGGGCGAGCTGCGTACCGAAGGACCGTTTGGCGATCACACGGGCTTCTATACGATGCAGGACGACTATCCGGTCTTCCACGTCACCTGCATTACGCATCGGCGCGATCCTGTGTACGCCGCGACCATCGTGGGGAAGCCTCCGATGGAGGATGCATGGATGGGTAAGGCCGTGGAGCGGATCTTTCTGCCTCTGATGCAGTTGACGCTGCCGGAGATCGTGGATGTGAATCTCCCGCCGGAGGGCGTGTTTCATAACCTGATGATCGTGTCGATCAAGAAGTCCTACGCCGGGCAGGCGCGCAAGGTGATGAGCGGCATCTGGGCGATGGGACAGGCGATGTTTACCAAATGCATCATCGTGGTGGATGAGGACTGCGATGTGCAGGATCTGGCCGAGGTGACGTTACGGACGACGAACAACATCGACCCGGAGAGGGATATCCAGTTCACACTGGGGCCGATCGATTCGCTGGATCACGCGAGCCGGTTGCCAAACTACGGCAGCAAGATGGGGATCGATGCGACAAGAAAATGGCCGGCTGAGGGGTTCAATCGTCCGTGGCCTCCGATGCTGACGATGGACGCAACTGTGAAGGCCAGAGTTGATACGATCTGGAGCAAGTTAGGTATCGAATGAGGGCTGATTGTGGCCTTAGTGTTACTGTGTGCTCCAGACATCCACGATAGAATCACGACATTTCCAGCAAACCGGACCTGAATGAAGCCATCGGCATTTGCAACCTTTGTATTGCTTTTCCTAGTTGTCTCGATTGCCCATGCTCAAGCGGGCGAAGCAAGCGGGTTCACCCGCAAGAATACCTTCACTGTCTTTACCGAATACTCGAACAATTCAAGTCATATCCTGATGGGTGTATCGGAAAACCGCAAGCTAGCTGCCTTTGGAGGCTCCTATGCGAGAAGGCTCTGGATGTTCCGTTCCGGAGACTTGCGGTACATCGCGGAGATTCGTCCCGTGCTCATGGTGAGCGACCCGGTGTTTCAGATCACGTATGTCTTTACCCCGGTGAGTCCCCCTGGACCGCCATCGGCATCTACGTCCAGCAGCGAGTCCTATCTTGCGTGCAAGCCAAGTAGCAGCCAGCAGACGATCCAGGATCCAACGCAGTCCTACTCCGTCGTGGAGACGACGACTTGCGGCAGGCGATGGACCTACTCCCAGGGGTTCTCACCGGTTGGCCTACAGTACGGCTTTCGGCCAAGGCATGGCATTCAGCCCTTTGTTTCATCGACCGCCGGCTATATCTTTTCGACCCGCCCCATCCCCACCAGCCAGGCAGGCTCTTTCAATTTCACCTTCGATTTCGGCGCCGGAATCGAATTTTTTCACAACAGAACTCGTTCCATCCAGGTTGAATACCGGTTTCACCATATATCGAACCACTACACGGCCGATGTGAACCCTGGTATAGACAATGGAGTACTCAAGCTCTCATACGCCTTTGGCAGGTAGCTTTCGTTATTCGGCGGTCTTCAGGGTAATGGCATTGAGATTTCGTACCCACCGTTGTGGCTTCTTGTCTCCGCTATCGATCAGTTTGAACTGACCGTCTTCGCCAAGCGGCTTTCCGTCCTGTGCGATGGCAACGATGACGTCGCTATTGTGCTCGGTGCCTTCCACTTCGGTCACAGAGTAGAGGACCCAGTATTTATCGGTGCCCTCTGCCTTAAGGTAGCTGCGGAGCATCTGGCGGTGGGTCGCCTGCTCGACAGCAAAGCCGGATTTTGCCAGCAGGTCTCCAAGGGATACGCCGGAGTACGTCTCATCCTGCTTCGTGTGCGCGTTATGCACCGTGACCGTCTTCTGCGGCATGGCTTGCAGGTCCGCAACGGAGAGCTTTGTCTCCTTGCCTTCGACGGAGATGGTCAGGCTGGTGGATGGCGAGGCAGGGGCATGGGCATGCTCGGCCATGGGTGCGGCAGGCGCGGACTGGCCGTGGGAGAGCGCAGGATTCGCACATACGAAGCAGAGGGCGATCAGGCCGGAGAGGGCAGACGTGCGGTTCATGGCTTCCAGCCTATCGCGCCCACGTCGTATACTCAACTTATGCCGAACTTTCGCGACGCCGCAGCTATTGCCAAGGGAATGAGCATCACGCTTAAGGAGATCTTCCAGCCGACTGAGGTCGAAAACTATCCCGACGGCAAAGGGCCCATGCGTGGAGCGAAGTTTCAGGAGCGTTTCCGCGGCAAACACCAGCTTCAGCGCGACGAAAACGGCCTGGAGAAGTGTGTTGCCTGCTTCCTTTGCGCGGCTGCCTGTCCTTCCAACTGCATTTACATCGAGGCGGCCGAGAATACGGAGGAGAAGCGCATCTCCTCAGCCGAGCGATACGCCAAGGTCTACAACATCGATTACAACCGCTGCATCTTCTGCGGCTACTGTGTCGAGGCCTGCCCGACGGACGCTATTACACATGGTCACGGCTTCGAACTCGCGTCGCTGAATGCTACCAATCTGGTCATGCGTAAGGAAGACTTGCTGGTTCCTACGCATACGCTTCCCGATGCCGTGCAGTCGGCGAAGGATGAAGCAGAAGTTCTCGCTTAAGAGATTCAGGTTGAAGTGAGCCTTTGATGGCTCTCCGCACTACGATAGGTGCGAAGGTGCACCGCGCAACGAATGAAGGACATCAAATAGAGATGACTACAGCGAACCGACATCCTCTTGAAACGATTCTCGAGGATCGAATTGCCATCATCGATGGAGCGATGGGAACGACGATCCGCACCTATGGCATGACGGAAGCCGATGTTCGTGGGGAGCGCTTTAAGGACTCGACGAAAGACCTGCTGAACAACGGTGACCTGTTCTCGCTGACCCAGCCGAAGATGATCTGCGATATCCACCGGAGATTTCTGGAGGCCGGGGCGGACATCATCGAGACGAACACCTTTGGCGCGACCAGCATTACCCAGAGTGAATTCTTTGTGGATGATCCGCGGGAGCATGGTGGCCGTAAGGATCCAGAGTTCTACCAGAAGATTATTGAGGATTCGAAGCTCAGCAGCCTTGCGTGGGAGATCAATGAACAGTCGGCACAGCAGTGCCGTGAATGGGCTGATCGTGTAGGCAACGCAACCGGACGTCAACGCTTCGTGGCGGGGGCGATTGGGCCGCTGACGGTCTCACTCTCGAACTCACCCGATGCCGATGACGCGGGCTTCCGTGTGGTCACGTTCGATCAGGTGAAAGCGGCCTACGCTGAACAGGTGCGTGCGCTTATCGCTGGAGGCTCAGATCTGCTTTTGGTTGAGACTATCTTCGACTCACTGAACGCCAAAGCGGCGCTCGTTGCCATCCGCGAAGTATTCGATCAGGATGGCAAGAAACTGCCCGTGATGATTTCGGCCGCAGTGGGGCGGGGGGGCGAGACGCTGATCTCCGCGCAGACGACTGAGGCCTTCTGGAATGCAGTCCAGCATGTCAGGCCGCTGTCGGTGGGGCTCAACTGCTCTCTCGGTCCCGATCTAATGTATCCGTTTCTGGAGGAACTCTCGGAGAAGGCGGATGTGGCGATCTCCTGCTACCCGAATGCCGGTTTGCCAAATCCACTCTCGGAGACCGGGTTCGACCTGGGGCCGGCAGATATGGCTCGTTACCTGGGCGACTTTGCGCGAGGCGGCCTGATCAATATTGCCGGCGGCTGCTGCGGAAATACACCTGAACACATCGCGGCTATCGCCAAGGCATTAGAAGGCAAGGCTCCGCGAAAGCTGCGTCAGGTTGAGGTTGCAGCGTGAGCGGGGTTACGGAGACGAAGCCTCTCCGTCTGTCCGGGTCTCAGCCATTCACGCAGCAGTCCGGCGTGTACATCATGATCGGCGAGCGGACGAATGTGGCCGGTTCGCCCAAGTTTGCGAGGCTGATCAAAGAAGGCAAGTACGAAGAAGCGGTCAGCGTAGCCCGGCAGCAGGTCGAGAACGGCGCCAACGTCATCGACATCTGCATGGACGAAGGCATGATCGACGGCGTCGTTGCAATGACACGCTTTCTGCAGTTGCTGGCGAGCGAACCCGAAGTCGCCAAAGTGCCATTCATGGTGGACTCCTCGAAATGGGAGGTCATTGAGGCCGGACTTAAGTGCTTGCAGGGTAAGGGGATCGTCAACTCGATCTCGCTGAAAGAAGGCGAAGAGAAGTTCCGCCAGAACGCCGCTACTGTACGGAAATATGGCGCTGCGGTGGTGGTGATGGCCTTTGACGAGCAGGGCCAGGCCGCAACGTACGACGAAAAGATCCGCATCTGTGAGCGCGCCTACCGGATTCTCGTCGACGAGGTTGGCTTTCCGCCCGAAGACATCATCTTCGACCCTAACATCCTGACCGTTGCCACCGGCATGGAGGAGCACAACAACTACGCGGTCGACTTCATCAACGCCACGCGCTGGATCAAGGCCAACCTTCCCCACGCGAAGGTCTCGGGCGGCGTCTCGAATATCTCGTTCAGCTTTCGAGGCAATAACAAGGTCCGCGAGGCCATGCACTCGGCGTTTCTTTATCACGCCATTGCAGCAGGCATGGACATGGGCATCGTCAATGCCGGGATGCTCGAGGTGTATGAGGAGATCGAGCCCGAGCTGAAGGTGCTAGTCGAAGACGTACTGCTAAACCGTCGTCCCGATGCTACGGAGCGGTTGGTGGAGTTCGGCGAGACGTTAAAGAACGTTGGCGCGGCCGTGAGCGAAAAGAAGGCCGAAGAATGGCGCCACGGTACGGTCGAGGAGCGTCTCTCTCACGCACTGGTTAAGGGCATCGATACCTATATTGAGATTGACGCCGAGGAAGCCCGCGTCAAACTGGGGCGCCCGCTGCTCGTGATCGAAGGGCCGTTGATGGACGGCATGGGTGTGGTGGGTGATCTGTTCGGAGCGGGCAAGATGTTCTTGCCCCAGGTGGTCAAATCTGCCCGCGTGATGAAGAAGGCTGTGGCGCACTTGACGCCGTTTATGGAGGCCGAGAAAGCCGAAATGGCCGCGTCGGGCCAGGTGGTCAAAGCGCAGGGCAAGATCGTGCTCGCAACGGTCAAAGGTGACGTTCACGACATCGGCAAGAATATTGTCGGCGTGGTTCTCGCCTGCAACAACTACGAGGTAATCGACATGGGAGTGATGGTTCCCAGCGAAAAGATCCTCGAACGCGCCAAGGCGGAGAAGGCAGACCTAATCGGGCTCAGTGGCCTTATCACGCCATCACTTGACGAGATGGTGCATGTAGCCCGCGAGATGGAACGGCAGGGGTTCAAATTGCCGCTGCTCATCGGCGGGGCAACGACAAGCCGGAGACACACTGCCGTCAAAATTGCGCCGCACTATAGCCAGCCGGTGGTCCATGTCCTGGATGCCAGCCGCGCGGTGCCCGTGACGACCAGCCTCCTCAGCGAGGATGGGAAAGAGGCGTTCGTCGCACAGCATAACGCCGAATATGAGGCGCTCCGCAAGGCCCACTCCGCGCCGCGCCAGCAGGTCGTCTCGCTTGAGATTGCTCGCGCAAGGCGGACTCCGATTGAGTGGCGTGCCGAAGATATTCCGACACCCGTGTTTACCGGTGTGCGCGTGCTGGACAACTTTCCTCTGGCGACACTGCGCGAGTTCATTGACTGGTCGCCGCTCTTCCACGCATGGGGGTTGAAAGGCGTTTACCCACGCATTCTTGAGCATGAGGAGCAGGGGGAACAGGCGCGCCAGATTTTCGCTGATGCCAATGCTCTGCTGGACCGCATCATTGAAGAGAACCTGATCACGGCGCGTGGCGTCTACGGCTTCTTTGCGGCCAGCGCAGTGGGCGATGACGTGGAACTGTACACGGACGATGCGCGCGACAAGGCGCTCGAGCGATTCCACTTCCTCCGCCAGCAAGCGAACAGGGAAGGGAGCGAGCCTTGCCGGTCGCTCGCCGACTTTATTGCTCCGAAGGAAACTGGCCTGCGCGATCATATTGGAGCCTTCGCCGTGACCAGTGGTATCGGCCTGAAGGAGCTGTGCGATCGGTTCAGGGCCAGCAACGACGACTACAACGCGATTATGGCGGAAGCTATCGCCGATCGACTGGCAGAAGCGTTCGCCGAATGCCTGCACAAGCGGGTGCGCGATGAATGGGGTTACGGTTGCGCAGAAGGCCTGAGCAATGCGGATCTGATCGAAGAGAAGTATCGGGGAATCCGGCCGGCTGCGGGTTATCCGGCGTGCCCGGATCACACGGAGAAGGGCATACTCTGGCGTCTGCTCGATGTACAGGCGAACACCGGTATGTTGATTACCGAGTCGTTCGCAATGTGGCCGGGCTCCAGCGTGAGTGGGCTCTACTTCGCCCATCCGGAATCACGATATTTCAGCTTGGGTAAGATCGATCGCGATCAGGTCGCCGACTATCACGTACGCAAAGGGATGAGCGTGGCTGAGGTCGAGCGATGGCTGGGGCAAAACCTGAACTACGAGCCGGGATAGGGTTCTCAAGCAGGCGCTGCGGCACTGACATGATGCAACCCTTGGCTGGATAGGAGATAATGGAGCCGTAGCTTTATTTCAACTCCCAGGCTTCTTGTTCGCTTCACCCGCGGGCTTCAAGCGTCAGACTGGGCGAACCTCGTATAGCACCATGGAAGCCTCGACCGATAAAAAAACCGTTTTGCACATCTGTAACCGGGAGAACCTGAGGCCGCTGCGCGATCAGATTCTTCGCATATCGGGTTTTGAGGTGGACTCTACCCTGAGTCACACCGAAGGTCTGTCGATGTTCGAGGGGCGACACTACGATCTGGTGCTGATCGACGTCGAGGGTGAATCAGGAATCCATGCAGCGGAGCAGCTCTGCTCGGCGGTCAAGGAGGCCCGGCCGGATCAGCTAGTGGCCTTTGTTTGCAACTGGCGGGTGGCCATTCTGACGGATTGCCCCGACGAGATTGTGCGCACAGAGTTCAACCCGGAAGCGTTCGTCCAGGGAGTTCGAGACAGCGTTGAGAAGCACTAGATATAGGCGTCTGAGATTGCTCGATCGGGCGCAAAACTAACGTACTTGCAGTGGCAGGTCCACTGTGCTACAACTGAATTATTCCAGTTTGCCTTCGGGCAAATTTGAATTTCATGCAGAGTGGTTGAGGGACGAGCCCTTTGACGCCACGACAACCGGACAGAACAAAGACGTACCGGTGTCAACTCTCTCCTGGAGACAGGGAACATGAGATTCGGACCACGCAGCCGGCACAAGGGTCTGCAGCCGCATTTCACCTTCCCAGCCGGCAATTCCAAAGAGAGATCGTCAAAAAGCCATACCCTCTTTCCTCTCGGAGAGAGCGTAATGAACTATTCCTGTACGCGGTATGAGCTGAAGTGCAACGAGTGTGGCAAGCGGTACGGCAATCAACCGCT
>Ga0070734_10001682_pt1 | contig 30583 bp, 30 predicted proteins | sample Coa_R1_8_FD_66444 | JGI IMG/M metagenome (GOLD analysis project Ga0070734, IMG submission 66444) | Surface soil microbial communities from Centralia Pennsylvania, which are recovering from an underground coalmine fire - Coalmine... | ecosystem: Environmental > Terrestrial > Soil > Unclassified ... | reverse complement strand
GCGAACGGCGTCGGCACGAACTTGGCGCGATAGATGAGGGCGTCGAGGCGGCATTCGAGCAGGCCGACCATATTCTCGCCAGTGTCGCCCTGGCGCCGGGATGCTTCCTGGTAGTAGCGCCGGAATTGCCGCTCGGTGATGTTGCCGTAATAGCCCTTGAGCTTCTGCTTGGCCTGAAGCTGGGTGCCATAGTCGGAGAGCTTCTTCGCGCGCCTCTGTCCATGCTGACCAGGACCATAGGAGCGCTTGTTGACGGGGCTCTTGGGCCGGCCCCAGACGCTTTCGCCCATGCGGCGGTCAAGCTTGTATTTGGCGTTTGCGCGCTTGCTCATTCGAATTCCTCAGATGGCGTGAAGACGCGCGTGCGCGCCCCCGAAAGGGCGCGCACTATAGTCAGCGAACCCTGCCTGTCAAACGATGCAATCTAAGGTTGAGGAATTTTATAATTTTTGTTCTAAAACAGTCCTTTAGCGTTTGGAGAGCTGCTCACGAATGTCACCCAGAACGGCAATGATCGCACCCAGGCCCGCGATCGCAGCCACGTAGACGAGATTGATCGCAATAACGCCGATCATCAGCGACGCGTTCGCCGAAGCCGAGCCTAGGATGCGCACGAGCTGCACCACGAACACAAAAGCGGCGACCGCCCAGAGGGCGATCGCGAACACGCTGGCTGAGACTTTCATCGTTCTTCTCTCCCCTTGGATTGCCGACTTGGCGATCTTCAAAAACGACTTATAGCGTTCGCTTGACGCTTCGCCACGTCCGCCTAGTTTTCGCGCTCAGGCCCCGTGGCGGAACCGGTAGACGCAACGGACTTAAAATCCGTAGCCTGCGAAAGCGGCGTGTCCGTTCGAGTCGGACCGGGGCCACCAGAGTTCGCTCGCTTTGTGAGCAGATCTCTCAGTCTCTTGCAAAGCGAGCGAAGACTGGCGCGCCGATAACCCATGCCCACCTTGACGCCAGCCGCTACGCTCTGTTCCGCTTGCAACTCTCGGTCAAAAAGGGGAACCCATGGCGCAGATCACGGCCAACAACATCAAGATCGAAGCCGAGTCATTCGGGCCTGCGGGTGGGGAGACAGTCCTCCTGATCATGGGGCTCGGCGGCCAGCTGACGCGCTGGCCTTTGCCGCTCGTCGAAATGCTGACGGCCAAAGGCTATCGCGTCATCCGCTTCGACAATCGCGATGTCGGTCTTTCCGAGCATTTCGAGAAGGCGGGGCCCATCAGCCTCGCCGACCTCATGAGCGACATGGCCGCGGGGCGAAAACCCCGCGCGGCCTACCTCCTCGATGACATGGCGGCTGATGCCGTGGGCGTGCTCGACGCTTTTGGCGTGAAACGCGCGCACATCGTCGGCGCCTCGATGGGTGGCATGATCGCGCAGATGGTCGCCGCCAATCACGGCGAGCGCACGCTGTCGCTGGTCTCGATCATGTCGTCCACGGGAAACCGCGCCCTTCCTCCGGCAACGCCGGAAGCCATGGCCGTCCTCACCACGCGCGCCGATCCTTCGGATTTCGAAAAATTCGTTGCTCATGGCATTCGCGCGCAGAAGATCATCGGCAGCCCGGGTTATCCACCGGACGAAACGCAACTACGCGAGCGCATCATCTCCGACTTCCACCGCGCCTATGACCCGGACGGCGTCACGCGTCAGATGGCGGCGGTGATGGCGTCCGGGGACCGGCGCGCCGCGCTGAAACGGATCAAGGCACCCACAGTGGTATTGCATGGCGCAGACGATCCCCTCGTTCCGCTCGCGGGCGGCAAGGACACGGCCGAGAATATTGCCGGCGCAGAACTGCGCGTGATTCCCGGCATGGGGCACGACCTTCCGCCCGCGCTGTTTCCAGCTGTGGTCGATGCGATCGAAGCTGCGGCCGCGCGGGCCCGTGCGATGGCGTGAGTCGGGTTCTCGCCAAGATCAATGTGAGTCGCGGGATTTGCTGGCCCGCAAAGTTCTCAACTCGCCCGGCGTCGTGCCGAACCGCCGCCGAAACACACGGTTGAAATAGGAGATATCGCCGAAGCCGAAAGCCGTTGCGAGATCCCCGATGGGGCGTGCGTGCACTTCGGGATTGTGCAAAGCCTCGAATACTCTCGTCAGCCGCGTGCCCAGCACAAACTGCGTGAACGTCGTCCCCTCCGCTTCGAACAGACGCTGAACATAGCGTTCCGTGAGCCGGTGATGGGTTGCGACTGCTCCGACGGAAAGCTCCGGATCGCCGAGATTCGTGTTCACGTACCGCTTGACGGAATCGAGGCGCGCGGCCCGAACCCCGCGCCGTGAAGCGAGAGCGGCGCTGTCGGCGTCCGCTCCGATTGCGAGAGCCGCGAGATCGCCCACGTGGAGGGCGACACGCGCGCTGAGATCGGAGGAATGGATTTCCGGAAGTGCGCCGAGACTCGTCAGATAGCCGACAAGAAGCCTCAGCGCTTCGCTTTCGCGCGGAATAACGCGCCCGACGGCATCATCGAGCGAAGGTATCGCCTGGCTCAACGCGCCGCGGCTTATGCGCGCGCAGAGAACCTCGCCGGCGTCGCCGCGAACATAGCTCGCCGGCTCCGCACAGGAGATCAGATGCGCATCGCCGGAACGAAGCATGACCTCCCGGTCGCGCTGCTCGAGGGCAAGGGAGCCTTCGCGATTGATCAGCAAAAAGAAATCGTCGTTGTCCCGAGCGACAATGTCCCGCGTACGCCGATTGACCGACGGTCCAAAACGACCCCAGCCGAACCGAAAGTCGGGCATCAGGCGCGCATTGGCGACGACTTCGAATGGCCTGTCCGAGATCACATCGACGGATACGTGGAGGAGCTTCCGTCGCAGCAGATCGCGCCATGCGTCAATCCGGGTGGATTCCGGCCAATCGCGCGTTGCAAATCGCAACACCGGAAAGCCGGCGGCGGGTTGGTCCATCGGCACAAATCTGATCCTTTTGGTGTGCCAGCCTCACCGCCGGCGCGGGGACCGTCAATGGCCGGAAGCGAACGTCCAGGACGCCAGAACCGGCGACGTGCCGATCCAAAACAAGAAGGGCCGCTGCCACATCGTGGCTGGCGGCCCTTCCATTGTCAGACTGCGGGAGATCCCGCGCCCGAAGCGCGTTCTACGCGCTCTGTCCCTCGCCGAAAACGAGGATCCAGGTCGCGGTTTCCTTAACCCGCAGGTAATGACAATGAGACACTGGATCACCTCCTTTCGTAATGGTTGCGCGCGCCGAGTATAGGCAAGAGCGCCGCTCCGTCAAAGTCCGACAGGGCGCGGTAACTCTCCTCAACGACTTCAATGCGCAAACCGCCTGGCGGCGGCCGTGCCCGAGCCGATCATGGCCGCGTCCGAAGTGACGGTGACGAGATCGAAGCCCTTCTTCATCATCGCTTCGGCGTAGTCTGCGCTGCTGCAGTAGATTCCGGCTTTCAGGCCGGCGCGCCTGGCAGAGCGAAGAATGGCGTCGATCGCCTCGACGACCACCGGGTCAGTCTGATCGCCGCGCGGCTGGCGCCCAAGCGACAAGCCGAGATCGGAAGGTCCTACATAGAGCATGTCGAGGCCTTCGACGGCGGCAATGGCGTCGACATTCTCGAGTCCCTTTCTGGTCTCGACCTGGACAATCGCAAGCACGGTGGCGTTGGCGTGCTTGAGATAATCGGCCCCCGCATAGAGCGGTGCGCGAAGAGGGCCGACGCTGCGGTAGCCCTTCGGCGCATAACGGCACGCGCCAACAAAGCGCTCGCATTCCTCGCTCGTTTCGATGTTCGGGCAGATCACGCCATACGCGCCGGCGTCGAGCGCACGCATCACGGGCCCGGGCTCATTCCATGGCACGCGCACCAAGGGCACAGTCGCACTTGCCGAGACCGCCATCAGCATCGCGACCATCGTTCCGATGTCGCCAACGCCATGCTGCATATCGACCGTGACGCTGTCCCAGCCCTGGTGAGCGACAAGTTCCGCCGTGAAGGGATGGCCGAGCGTAAGCCAGCAATTGCTCGCCGGCTTTCCGGACTGCCAGATCTCCCTAAGCCTGTTCGCGCGCATGGTTGTTCCTTCGCTCTGCGGGTTTGCAGACGAGCCCAACGGCCGCCGGAGCGCAAGCTGGTAGCGCGCCCCAAATCCGCCGTTTCGCGAATAGGCGAGTCCACGTTAAGTTTTCCGGGAGCCAGCACGGGCAAAATCGCGGATGGAGCCAATCTCGACCACTGTCGCCATCGCCGGCGGCGGGCCTGCCGGGATGTTGCTCGGCTTGCTTCTGGCCCGCGCCGGAATCGATGTGACCGTGGTGGAAAAACACAAGGATTTTTTTCGCGATTTTCGCGGCGATACCATCCATCCTTCCACGCTCGAGATCATGGACGAGCTTGGCGTACTCGGACGATTTCTCGCCCGTCCCCACCAGGAAGCACACGAGATCACCGCCGAGATCGGCAAAGAGAGCTTCAAGGTCGCGGATTTCTCAAGGCTTCCGACCCGCTGCAAATTCCTCGGTCTGATGCCGCAATGGGATTTTCTCGATTTCATCGCAAGCGAAGCCCACGCGTTCCCGGGCTTTCACCTGATGATGGAAACGGAGATGGTCGATCTTCTCGAGCAGGGCGGTCGGGTCGTCGGCATGCGGGTGCGTAATGCCGCCGGGATGAGAGATATTCGCGCCGCGCTGACGGTGGGCGCCGACGGTCGCGCCAGCCGCGTTCGTGAAAGGGCGCGGCTCGAGGTGATGGAACTCGGCGCACCCTTCGATGCCTTGTGGCTGAAGCTTCCCGCGACCCCCGAAGATCCCACCGGACCGGTTGGCCGGATCCAGGGCGGCCAGTTCTTCGTGATGCTTTACCGGGGCGATTACTGGCAGTGTGCCCTGATCATCCCCAAAGGCGGTTTTTCTCAATTGAAGGCCGAGGGACTCTCGGGTTTCCGTTCGCGCCTCAGGGCGGTTGCGGGTTTCGCAAGGGACCGGGTCGACTCCATCGCCAGTTTCGACGATGTGCATCTGTTGACCGTCAAGGTCGACCGCCTGCGTCGCTGGGCGAGGCGCGGCCTTCTCTGCATCGGCGATGCCGCCCATGCGATGTCTCCCGTCGGCGGGGTCGGAATCAATCTGGCGATCCAGGACTCCGTTGCCACGGCGAACCTCGTCGTGCCTCTGCTCACGAAGCGCCGCGTGCCAAGTCTGTCCCAGCTCGATCGTATCCAGCGTCGCCGCAATCTCCCGACCAGAGCCACGCAGTGGGTGCAGGTCCAGGTCCAGAACAGGGTCCTGGCCCCGAATTTCAAGAAGCAAACAACGCCGCGCCCGCCGCTCGTCCTGAAACTGCTGAACCGGTCGTCCTGGCTTCGCCAATTTCCCGCGCGCCTGGTCGGCCTCGGGCTGCGCCGCGAGCATGTCCGAACCCCGCTTAGGGCGGCCGAGCCCTCCGCCTCGGCGACGGCCGCGGAATAGTTCGCGATCTCACTCCCCGCCCCGGCGGAGCGGGGGTTGGGGGTGGGGCGCAAGCGCTGAAGAGCCGCCAATTGTTCCTCTTCGCGAATGCGACGTTATCTCAGTGGCGGATCGCAGCTACTCGCCGTCACTTCACATCTGCATGGTCCATCCCTCGACCCCCATGGCAGCCTGGCGGATCGCTTCGCTCAAGGTCGGATGAGGGTGTGACGTCCGCGCGATGTCTTCCGAGGCGGCACCGAACTCGATCGCCAGGGCTGCTTCGGAGATCATCGTGCCTGCTTCGGCACCAATGATGTGCACGCCGAGCACGCGATCGGTCCGCGCATCGGCGAGAACCTTCACGAACCCATCGGTATCGGCAATCGTCTTCGCGCGCGGGTTGGCCGTGAACGGAAATTTGCCGGTCTTGTACGCCGTCCCTTCCGCCTTCAGCTCATCCTCTGTCTTCCCGACGGAAGCCACCTCGGGCGCTGTGTAAACGACCGCTGGGATCGCACCGTAACTGACGTGCCCGGCTTTCCCAACGATCCGCTCGGCACAGGCGACGGCTTCGTCCTCCGCCTTGTGGGCCAGCATCGCGCCTTCGCGAACGTCGCCGATGGCCCACACACCAGGCGCATTTGTCCGCAGATCTCCATCGGTCACGATGCGCCCGCGCGAGTCCGTGCGAACACCCGCTTTTTCGAGTTGAAGACCGTCGGCGAACGCGCGCCTTCCGATCGAAACGAGCACGACGTCCGCTTCGACGGATTTCCCTGCGCCGCCCGCGGCGGGTTCGAGGGCGACCCGAAGGGAAGTACCCTTGGTCTCGACGCCGGTTACTTTGGTGGAAAGCTCGAATTTGATTCCCTGCCTTTGCAGGAGGCGCTGAAAATGCCGCGCGACTTCACTGTCGAGCCCTGGCGTGATCCTGTCGAGAAACTCGACCACCGTGACGTCGCTTCCGAGCCTTCGCCACACCGAGCCGAGCTCGAGACCGATATAGCCGGCACCCACCACAAGAAGGCGTTTGGGTACGCGCTCCAGCGAGAGTGCTCCCGTCGAGGAGACGATGCGTTTTTCATCGATCGTGACACCGGGGAGTGCCGTCACCTCCGAGCCTGTCGCGAGCACGATGTTCTTTGCGCTCAAACTTCGTTGCGTGCCGTCTTTCAGCTTCACTTCGACGCTGCCGGTGGATGCGAGGCGCGCTTCGCCCACTACCGGTTCGACCTTGTTTTTGCGGAAGAGAAACTCGACTCCGCGCGTGAGCTCGCCGACGACCTTGTCCTTGTGAGCCAGCATGGATGCGAGATCGAGGGAGACTTCGGCCTTGATCCCGAGTGCTCCGAATTTCTCCTGCGCTTCCTCGAAGCGTTCGCTGGCGTGCAAGAGCGCCTTCGAAGGAATGCACCCGATGTTGAGGCACGTTCCTCCGAACGTCCCGCGCTTGTCGACGCAGGCGACGCGCTGGCCTAACTGTGCCAATCGGATCGCGGCGTTATAGCCACCCGGGCCCCCGCCAATCACGAGTGCATCGAAGGTGTCGGTCATGAGCGCTCAGGCGTTGATTGCCGGCGGTTTATGCCCGCAGCTGCGGCTGCAGACAAATTGCTCTCGTAAAAACGTGGCGTCTTACGCCGCGCTCGCCCGCTCTGGCTGTTCCTGCCGCTGGTTCGGATCGGGAAAGATCAGTTCAACCACCGTACCCTTTCCCTTTGCCGAACGAATAGAGGAGCTGCCGCCGACTTGCACCCCGAAGGTATGGATCAGGCGCGAACCGAGACTTCTCTTCGAGCCCGGCTCGGCTTCCGAATCGAAGCCGATACCGTCGTCCTCGATTGCGAGGCGGAGCCTTCCGGCTCCGATGTCGCCCAGCGTAACGCGAATGTGCCCGGCCTTCGTGCCGGCCGGATAAGCATGTTTGAAGATATTGGTGAGCGCCTCCACCGTAAAGAGTGCGATCGGCACGGCCTGGTCGCCCGTCACTTTCTTCGCGAGGATGTCCGTCTCGACCTCGAACCCGCTCGAGTCGGTGCCCAGACCGCCGGCAACCTGCTGCGCGAGTTCCTCGAGCAGTCGCTGCAGATCGACCGTCGACTGGTCCTCGATTTCGTGGAGGATGCGATGCACCAGCGCCAAGGCGTTGATGCGCACCTGGGCCTGCGTAAGGGCATCGCGCGCACCGTCGTCGCGAAGCTGTCCCGCCTGAAGGCTCAGAAGGCTCATCACGATCTGCAGATTGTTTTTGACGCGATGATGGACTTCGCGCACGAGCGTCGATTTCTGGTCGACCGCCTCATGCAACCGCCTGTCGCGGTCCTGGATCGCCGCTGCCATGTCGGCGAGCGCTTCGCCGAGGAGCTGAAATTCGCTGGGCGCTTCATCCAGCGCGGGGCGCACCGCATAGTGCCCGCTTCGGTAGGCGGCAGCGACGCGCCTCAGATAGTGAATCCACTTGGTCACCAGCCTGTAGGTCGCGTACGAAATTGCCCACCAGGCGAGGATGATCATCAGGATCGGAAGCGCGAAATCCGTTCCCACATTGAGCCGGCTGGTCCCAAAGAGGGTGGATTCCGGCATCGCATAGCCCACGAAAACCGAGTCTCCAATCAAGGGCGTGGTGACGTAGGTCCAGCTTTTTCCCCGTGCATCGGATCCCTGCTGGAGACGGTCCTGAGCGCCGCGATCGGGGGATGCATGGGCGAAAACCTGCGCGCCCAAAAGTCTGCTCGTGGCTGCGAGAACGTGATTGGAGCGGTCGAACAGCGCGATCACACCATCCGACGGCAGCGCATGGACAACCAGAAGACGATTGAGCGAGCGCAGGTCGAAATCGGCGGCGATCACGCCGGCAAAACGGCCTTGGGCATCCTTCAGAGGCAGCATCATCGCCACCACGGGACGGCGAAGGAGGGGACTGACGAACTCTCCGCTGAAGACGAAGTTCTCGGCGGTCTCGGCAGACCGAAACACAGGCAGACTGGCGAGCGAGGGAGCATGGTCCAAGGGCAATGCGGAACAGACGATGACGCCGCTGGCGTCGGTACGCACGAGGTTCGCAACGAGGCGGCTCGTTCCGAAGGCAGCGGCCAAAGCCTCGTCGCAACCCGAAGTCATGCGTTTGACTTCGTCGAAACCGGAAACGATTTCGATCAGGCGCTCGGCTGATGCGAGGGTTTCGTTCTCGTCAGTCGCGGCATCGTGCGCGGCCTGGAGCAGCCGCGCGTGAACATTCGCCGTGTCGATGCGCGCGCGCTCGATGCCCTGGACGACGCTGACCGCCGCGATCGGCAGCAGCGCGAGCGTGAGATAGAAGAAGAGCTGAGGCCGGAGCGCACGCCGGCGGTCAGGTTCCCGAGCCTTTATCCCGGCGGAGCCGTTGCTCGATCTCCTCGGAACGGTTCGGAGCGAGCCGATCCAGCTGCGCCATGATCTCACGAGCGGCGTCTCCTTCGTCCGGCCGTGGTATGGATGGCAGCTTATCCTCGCCTTCGAGAATTGCGATGAGCGCTTTGCGCGCACGGGCAACCCGGCTCTTCACCGTGCCGACAGCGCAAGAACAGATTCGCGCCGCGTCTTCGTAAGAAAATCCGCCCGCGCCCACGAGGATCAGGGCTTCGCGCTGTTCATCCGACAGACAACGCAGCGCTCTTGCCGTGTCGGAGAGTTCTGCGGCCCAGGACTGATCGCTGCCACCGCCCGGAATCCGTTCGGCAGCTTCCTGATCCCAGGGCGCTTGTCTCCAGGCACGACGGCGATCCGAGTAGAACTGATTTCTTAAAATCGTAAATAACCACGCCTTCAGGTTCGTGCCCGGAATGAAAGTATCGCGCGATTGCCAAGCCTTAACCAATGTCTCCTGCGCGAGATCATCGGCGGCTTCCTGGTTCCCGCAAAGCGAACGCGCAAATGCACGCAGGAAGGGGATGAGGCCCAACAATTCGGATTTGAAGTCCTGCGCCGCGCCGGCGGAGGAAACTTCATGCGGTTGCATCGCCTGGCCCATCAGGAGACCCTCTTCCCGGCCCGTGCACCGTCGCTGCCGTCATCGATTCGCTTCAAAATGTCGAGAAGCTCCTCGGGAACCGGCTCCTGCGCGATGTCATCATACATCCTGCGAAGCTCGCGGCCGATGGCGCGCTGGCGCGCGCGAATGGCCCTCGCTTTTTCTCGGTTTGGATTTGGATCTTTCGGGATATTCCAATCCCGCTGTTCCGGCGCGCCTGACAAGGGAATTTCTCCGCTTCTTCGTTGGGTTGAGCAAAACCGCGCCGGCTCACCCGCGGGCTCACCCTACCTCCGCCAAACGACCGCCCGTAGGAAAGGTTCCTAGACAAAAGGAAACTTTTCCGCTGGCGCGCGTTCCAAATCAGAGGTTTGCTGTCCCCCGTCGAAGGAGCCGCCCCCATGAGTTTAACCCAGACCCTGGCGCCGCACCTGCCCTATCTCAGGCGGTATGCCCGCGCCCTGACCGGGTCCCAGGAAAGCGGCGATGCCTATGTGCGCGCTTCGCTGTCGGCACTCCTGAGCGGGGACCAGAGCCTCGTGGAGGGCGTATCGCCCCGGGTCGGCCTTTACCGCCTTTTCCACGCCATCTGGTCTTCGGCCTCGGGCCGGCTCGACGATGCGTCAGAACCCCGCGAAGCGAGCATACCCACGCCAGAAGGCCGATTGCATGCGCTCGACGCCCACAAGCGCGCTGCGTTGCTTCTCACGGCCGTAGAGGCTTTCAGCCTCGAGGAGACAGCCTTCATTCTCGACGAAACAGCCGAGGATGTGGAGCGCGCGATTCTCGAAGCTCAGCGCATGATCGATCGCCAGCTCGCATCGCGTGTTCTGATCATCGAAGATGAGCCGATTATCGCACTCGATCTCGAGAACCTCGTTTCCGAACTCGGACACAAGGTCGTTGCGACAGCGGCCACGCGCGATGAAGCGGTTTCGAAGGCGCTCGCAGAACGCCCGGGGCTCGTCCTTGCCGATATTAATCTCGGTGAAGGCGGATCAGGCATCGATGCCGTGACGGAGATTCTGGACAGTTTCGACATTCCGGTAATCTTCATCACCGCCTATCCGGAGAAACTCCTGACCGGCGAGCGCCCTGAACCGACATACCTGATCGCCAAGCCGTTCCTGCCGGAAACCGTTCAGGCGACCGTGGGTCAAGCGCTATTTTTCCATCCCGCGACCCGCAAGGCAGCGTGAAGCAAGGTTCACCGAAATAGCTTTTGAGGAACGTGCGCGACGTGCCGGGCGTTTCGCTCGCACAGGAGGCTGCACATGGTTTCTTTCTTTCGCGGGCGCGCTCGCGGTGCAAACAATCTCGAGACGAGGATCTCCGACCTGCAGGAGGACCTCGTACGGCTGCAAAAGGACCTCAGGGGCCTTGCAGCCGCCGGCGGCGAACGAGCATCGTCGCGGATCACAGAAATCGTCGACGGCGCCTCCGGGACGGCCCGTGCCGCCGCCGGCCGAGCTGCCGAACAGCTCGGTGACTGGACGGACGAAAGTCTCAGTCCGGTGCGCGAGCAGGTGAAGTCGCAGCCCCTCGCCTCGGTTCTGCTGTCCATCGGTGCCGGCGCCCTCATCGGCGCGATCCTGGCGGCACCCCGGCTGTCCCGGGACGAATGAGACTTATCCCCAACGAGAAACCAGTGCTGATGGTGGGGCGTTCGCACGGCGGGGAATTTGCCGGGCCCGGGCTTTCAGGAGTCTTTTGACATGCTTGGTTGGGCCCTCACATTTCTGATTCTTGCCCTGGTGGCAGGGTATCTGGGCTTTTTCGGCCTGGCCGGTCTGGCGGCCAGCATCGCCAAGATCTTGCTTGTGGTTTTCGTGGTGCTGCTGGTCGTGAGCGCGTTTTCGGGCGCGCTCCGGGGCCGGCCGCCGGTCTGAGACCGCGGGAAGCACGTGAATAACGCCGAGCCGGCCGGCCGCAACAAATGCGGGGAGGCCGAACATGGCCAAACGGGCCCTTCCAGTCCCAATTCGGGAGCCCGAATCTTCCCGATTCCGCCGGGAACGAATTCCCCGAGGCACCGTTCTACAAGGCGAGCGGACGTCCGATCCGGTACGCCCCAGCCCCTTCGACAGCCCGCATCGGGTGTCCGCTCGCTTCCCCCCGAAAAATCAGACAATTGACGGCGCGAACCGCAGCAAGGCGTCAAGGGAGCTGGTGCAGGCTCTGCCGGCCATCAAAACCTTGCGCTCGGTAAAAGTGGTAGCGGCCTACGCGAACGCCACTGCGGAGACGATCGACCGTTCCAACCGGCGCAATTTCCTTGAAGTGCGAGGCGACGTTCCTGCTTTTGTCCAGCCGGTCCTCGACAACATAGAGCATCGGCAGCGCCAGGATCGGAGCGGATGCGCGCGCAGCGAATGCCCATCGGTCCGGCTCGCCAAGGACCACGATCGGAATTGGCGAGGGGCGATAGAACGACAGCCACGCCGCCGAGGCGTAATCGGTGGTCAATAACGCACCGCCCTGCACGCGCGCCATATCGGCCTCTTTCGACATCTGCGCTATTCCGAAGCCAAGTAGCCGCGTGAATGGATCGGCGCGCCCGGCCGCAATCACTCCACCGAGCGCCTGAAGATAAGCGGCCGCCAAAAGCACGAGCGCGACCGGAAGCGCCGCACGGCTGAGAACGGCGAACAGTTTTCCGGCGCGCCCCGGCCAGGCCATGAACCCCGCGCTTACGGCAAGAAGCACCAACGCGGGCATGAGAAAGGAAGGCCAGTTCGCCTGCACCCGATCGTGCAGCGCATGGATAACGAAATAGAGGATCGCTGGCGCACAGGAATAAAACGGCAGCCGGAGCTTCGGGTCATCGTGAAAGCGCGCGAAACCCAGGAGGCCCATGAGAAACAACGCGGGTGATGCGAGCAGGAATTGCGCGCCAACGAATTCCGCAAGGAAGCGAAGGGTCCATCGGCCGTGCTCGACGCGGGCGAACTGGAAGGCAAAGGTCTCCCAATTGTGCAATCTGTTCCACGCGAGACTTGGGAGATCCACCAACAACGCGATCCCGAGCGCAAGCCACGGCCAGGGTGAAAGGAGCCAATGGCGCGCGCTTCGCTCGAGAACGAGCCAGCTGAATACACCAGCAGCGAGGAAGATCGCCGTGAATTTGGAAAGCAGCATGGCCCCGCCGGCAAGTCCTGCTGCAAGCCACCACCGCGCATTGCCGTTGCGCTCGAGTTTCACCAGGAAATAGAGCAGCGCAGACGCGCCAAGAATCGCCGGAGCATCCGGCGTTGCGGCAAGCATCTCGACGGCGACCATCAGGCTCGAATTGAAAAGGAGTGCGGCGAATGCGCCGGCCCTTTCGTCGGAGAGATGTTCCGCCGCCGCTCGCCAGACAAACCATGTCGCCGCCGCAGACGACACGATGCTCCAGAAACGGACACCGAGCGGCGTGTCCCCGAAGATCGCCGTACCTGCGCGGATCAGCCACGCGATCGCAGGCGGGTGATCGAGGTAACCGGCCGCGAGATGTTTCGACCATAACCAGTAATAGGCCTCGTCTGCGGAGAGCGGCAGTACCGCGCCGGCGACGAACCTCGAGAGAACGAGCGCAACCGCTCCGTAAACAGCGAAGGCCAGTGCCTGCGAGCGCGTTTCTTGCGGATCGAGGCGCGTCTGCGTGGGAGGCACCTAACGCGCACGCCAGACAAACAGGGTCGACATCGCATAGTTCCAGAGCACGCCCATGACCGCACCGGCTGCGCCGGCGAGCCAGGAAACGCTGCGCTCCGAATAGAGCCAGGAAGCGAGACCGACATTCGTGACCGCGCCGACGGCGCCGATGGCACAGAAGCCAAGGAACCCTGTCAGCATCGACCAGCCGCGCAGGCGCCGATCGCGATAAGTGAGCATATTGTTCAAAAGAAAATTGCTGGTGAGCGCTGCAAAAGTGCCGATGCTCTGCGCAACCGGAAAAGAAGTGTGAGCGAGAAGAAGCACGAGCTCCAGCACCGCGACGTTCACGATCAGGCCGGTCGTGCCGACGATCGCAAAGAAAATGAAACGGGGCTCGACCCAACCGCGCGCAAGCTTCGAGATCAAAAGACCGAGAAACTCCAGGCCAACGGTGACGTCGAACTTGCTCTCGCCCTGCTCGCGCGTTCCGAACCGGTATGGCTGTTCCGCGATCACGAGCGAATCGTCCGCGGTTGTGGCGATATCGAGGAGAATCTTGAAGCCGGCCGGGGACAGCCGGTCTGCTATCCCATCGAAACACGCGCGTCGCATCATGAAGAAGCCACTCATCGGATCGCTCAACGGCGTTTTCAGAAGCCGCCGCACAAGCCGGGTGGCAATGCGACTGATGAGCCCCCTCGCCGCTCCGAAAGATTCTGCGCTACCTCCCTCCGTGTAGCGTGTCGCCGCGACGAGGTCCGCGCTTCCAGCAGCGAGTTTATCGAACATCTGCGGCAGGATGCGCTCGTCGTGCTGGAGATCCGCATCGATGACCGCGACATAAGGAGCGCTCGAGGAGAGAATTCCTTCTATGCACGCTCCCGAGAGACCGCGCCGACCCACGCGCCGGATACAGCGGACGCGGGGATCGCGCGCGGCAATGGCCTTGACCTCGTCCGAAGTTCCATCAGGCGAGTTGTCGTCGACGAAGATGGCTTCCCAGGCGATGGTGCCCAAAGCGCGGCCTAGGCGCCGTAGAAGCTCGGACACATTGTCCCGCTCCTTGAACGTCGGAACGACGATCGAGAGTTCCACGCCGCGAGAAATCGCGCCGGCGCTGCGGGCGAGTTCAGCCTCTACGGTCACGCCCTTCGCCCTCCAAGCTGCCCGGCAAAATCCCGGAACCGAGGCCTCTGCCCGGCCGTTCAGAAAGGTAATGGAATCAGGTCCCAACAATTCGCAATTCTCAGGCGAGGCGCAAGCGCCCCAGCGCGACGAACCACGCAAGGTCTTGATCGTCGAGGACGAAGCCCTGATCGCGATGTATGTCGAGGACGTGATCTCGAACTTTGGCTATTCCGTGGTGGGAGTGGCTTCGAACCTCGAGGACGCCTTGGATTTCCTCGAATCTACCGCCTTCGACATGGCTGTTCTCGACATCAATTTGCGCGGCCAGCTGGTCTTTCCGCTCGCCGACGCTTTGATGAAGAAGCGTATCCCCTTCATTTTCGCTTCGTCCTATGGAGAGAACAGCGTACCGGCTCGATATCGCTCAGGCCCGGTGGTCCAAAAGCCGTTTGCAGCGTCCGAGTTAAGGCGAGCCCTGATTGCTAGCGAACGACTCACCCAAAGAACGTCAGCCAGATAATTGCACCGGCCACGATGGCAAGGCCGACGCTGCCCATCAGCACGTAACGCATGGCTCCCAGCGTGACCGCCTGACGAACTTCAGTGGCGGGCTTTGCAGACGGATCGGTATTTCGCTCGTTCACTGGTCAGCTCTCAGCTCTTGTTGACGCCTGTACTGGATTCCGGCTCGGACCCACGACGAGCAGGTACGCGCCGTTCCACTTCCGCTATCGCATCGGCGAGCTGGCGCAAGCGTGTTTCGGATTCACCGAACTCCTCGTTTTCGGCGCGGGCTTCCTGTTCCCAGGCGGAAAGGATCTGCATTCTCTCTTCGTCATTGAACCGGCGATCGCGGTTGACATCGCTCGGCGCGCGATAAAAACGCTGTGGGTTCGACTTGATATCCTCGAGTAGATTGCGCTTGGTCATAGCCCGCCTTTGCTGAAATAGGGTGGCCAGGAACGCGTCGTTCTCGCGTTCCTGGCGATGAACGCATTCAAATTCTGCCGACGAGCACCAGCACGATGACAATGACGACGATCAGTCCGAGCGTGCCGCTGGGGTAATAACCCCAATCGCGGCTGTAGGGCCAAGTCGGCCAAGATCCCAGAAGCAGAAGCAGAAGTACGATGATCAGAATGGTACCAAGCATTGCGAAATCCTCACTCCGTCGCCCCCTGAAATGGAAAGCCATCACACTCGAATCGTTCCGATGGGTTCCCGCCGTAGAATGGCCCTATTCATTCGCGGAACGCGCGTATGACCGGGACGTTTTCCCGATGCCGGTCAGCGTGCGCGGCTTGAGCCCGACTCCCGGCCAAGGAAATTGGAGGAGAAGAAGCAGCTATGAAGAAGTTCCCCGCGCTTGGCGGCGCTTTGGTGTTGGCGCTCGCAGGTACGTTCATCGTCGCTCCGGCGAGTGCATTCACCCATCACCCCTCGACGGCAAAGGAACGCGCGGAAACGCGCCGTTTGAATGAGCAACAGCTTGCTGCGGCTCAGACGCAGGCGCCTGCGAATCAGCAGGCGATGAACGGCGGCCAGGCGATGCCGCAAGGTCAGGCTGGCCCCGAGGCCGGCAGCGCGCCTGCCGCACAGGGCGCCCCTAACGCACAGTCTGGGCAAACCGCAAACGGGCCTGCCACAAGCGGCCAGATGCAAGCGCCGCCGAGCGACGAAAGTGCTTCGCCGGCCCAACAGCCCAAGGCTCCGCCCTCTTCGAACGGGCAGTAACCAAACTCCGAGACATCGATGTGAAAAGGCCCCGCGAGTGACGCGGGGCCTTTTTTTTCGCCGAGGTAGCGATCCGGTTTTGCAATAGGCCGTTTGTCGGGCACATGTTTCTCCCGCTCCAACAAGGCGCAGGAGAGATGACGAGCAGCGACAGCGAATTTCCGATCGCAGCCACCTTCAGCGGGCCCGTGCGTGGAAAACGCGAGAACGATCTCATCGTGTTTCGCGGAATTCGCTATGGCGCCGCCCCCTCGGGCCGCGACCGGTTTCGCCCCTCACGCCGGCCGGTCCCCTGGCGAGAGCCGTTTGATGCTTTCGAATTCGGGGCATCCGCCATCCAGATGCCGCTCGGCATTGCAGAGTTCAGCGGGAGTTCGCCCATAAGCGAGGCGCTGTCGCCCATCTTGCCTTCGGCAGATGACAAGGCGCACGCAAGCGAAGATTGCCTGTTCCTCAACGTGTGGACACCCAGGCTGAATGGCGCGAAGCGCCCAGTGATGATCTGGTTGCATGGCGGCGGCTTCGCTGCCGGTTCAGCCAGATGGCCTGTGTACGACGGAGCGACGCTCGCTCGCGAAGGCGATATCGTCGTCGTCTCGCTTCACCACCGCCTTAACGTATTCGGATTTCTCTATCTGGGTGATCTCGCCGGCGGCCAATACCTGCAATCGGGCAATGCCGGAATGCTCGACATCATGCTCGCGATCTGGTGGGTTCGGGACAACATCGCGCACTTCGGCGGCGATCCGAACAATGTCACCGTGTTTGGAGAATCTGGCGGCGGCCTGAAAGTCTCGACGCTCCTCGCCATGCGCTCAGCGCGCGGTCTGGTGCACAAAGCCATCATCCAGAGTGGTCCAGGGGTGCGATGCCTGACGCGCGAAACGGCCACCCAAAACGCGAAGGCGATCCTTGCCGAGTTGGATCTCGAGCTTCCTCGTGATCTCGAGAAGCTGCTCGACACTCCGGCGTCCGATCTCGCGTCCGCGGCCGCGCGCGCACAGGAGAAGGCACGGACAGCCGGCCGGACGCTCTGGCTGTCCCCTGTCGTCGACGCCATGACGATCGGAGAACACCCGTTTGAGCCTGTCGCGACTGCCATGGCCGCAAAAATCCCGTTGCTGATCGGGCACACGCGGGATGAAGGAACATTTTTCATCGCTTCCGAGAAGGCATTCGGTTCCTTCACGCGTGACGAAGCGCGAGCGCGCGCGATCTCGATGGCTGGCAAGAAGGCGGACGCTCTGATCGCCGCAGCAGAGCATTATCGCCCCGCGGCCGCCGGAACCGAATTGCTCGCGGACGTGTGGACCTTCACCTGGGCGTTTTCGGGAACCGTCACGATCGCGGAACGGAAGGCGGCACAGGAGCCGCCGGTTTTTGTTTATCTGCTGATGTGGAAAACGCCCGTCGCAGGCGGCGTGCTCGGCGCGACCCATGCTCTCGACGTGCCGCTTGTTTTCGGAACTATCGAGGCCGGGCGACCTCTCATGGGAACGGGCTCCGCACCGGCGGTTCTATCCGCGCGGATGCGGGCAGCATGGATTGCCTTTGCACGGACAGGAATTCCGAGCTGTCCTGACCTTCCCGACTGGCCGCCCTATGACCAAAAGCGCCGCGCCACAATGATCTTCGACGAAAATTGCCGGGTGGAAGACGATCCATTTCGTGACGTAAGGACTGTCCTCTGCAGTTGACGGTTCCGAAGAGCTACGCTGCGCAAGCGTGCCCATCGGGCGGCGGACATGCTATCCTCGGCGCAAAACCCTGGGGGTCGAACATGGGACTGGTTCCCACCTCGCTCGTGGAGCGCCATTGGCGGAGTGCATTGAATGAGCTTGCTTATGGCCGGCTCGAATTCGTCGCGCCCAACGGGGAGCCGCACATTGCAGAAGGGCGAAATCCAGGACCAAACGCGCGCTTCAAGATCCATGAATGGGATGTGCTGCGGCGCGTGATGGCCAAGGGCGATGTCGCTCTCGGAGAAGATTACATCGCGGGCACGTGGGAAACCGACGACATCGAGCGGTTGATATCCCTGTTCCTTCTGAACATTGGAGAATTCGACAAATTCGCGAGCGGTAATCTGATCAACCGGCTCGCCATGGTCCTCAACAATAATCTCGTCCGCCGCAATAGCGTCCGTGGCAGCCGCCGGAACATCCAGGATCATTACGACGTCGGCAACGATTTCTATTCCCTCTGGCTCGACAGGAGCATGACGTATTCCTCTGCACTGTTCGCAGACAGAGAAATCGCCCTTGAAGACGCACAGCAGCAAAAATATGGACGCATCCTGGAGCGCCTGGCGAAGGCAAGAGCCGATGTCCTCGAAATCGGCTGCGGCTGGGGCGGATTCGCGGAGCGTGCCGCCGGCGAGAACCATCATGTGACGGGTCTTACGATTTCACCTGCACAGTTTCGTTTCGCGAACGAGCGGCTTGGCACCAAAGCCGAGATTCGGCTCGAGGATTATCGCAAAGCAAAAGGAACGTTTGATGCGATCGTCAGCATCGAGATGTTCGAGGCCGTGGGCGAACGATATTGGCCACGCTATTTCCAGACCATTGCCGAGCGTCTGAAACGCGGCGGACGCGCGATCATCCAGACCATCGCCATACGCGACGAGTTATTCTCCGCCTATCGCATGCAAAGCGACTTCATCAGACAATATGTGTTCCCCGGAGGCATGTTGCCCTCCTTGAAGAGATTCCGCGAAGAAGCCGAGCGGGCGGGGTTGAAGGCTGTCGATGCCTTTCGCTTTGGAAAAGATTACGCAAAGACGCTCCGCGAATGGTCGCGCCGGATGCAGGACCGCCAGGCTGATATCTTCGCGCTTGGCTACGACAGCCGGTTTCTGCGGAATTGGGAATTTTATCTCGGGATTTGTGCGGCGGCGTTCGCGGTCGAGCGAACGGACGTTGCGCAGATCGAACTCGTGCACGCCTAACGCGGCATCAGCCGGCGATAGGCTCCCGGCCTTCGGCGGCGGCCGATAGCAGCTCTAGGTGAGATGACATGGGGGGCACACGCCCTATGAACGGCAGGGCGAGCAAGGAAAGCGCAAAGAGTCCGCCTACGACGAGCCAGGCCTCGTTGAACGCCAACGTCAGCGCCGCCTTCTGAATCAATGGTTCGACCATCGCCTTCATGATGGGATCGACCGGTCCCATGTCGTGACCCTTGAATGGGGCTGTCGGCAGGCCGACATACGCTGCGGCCGTCGCATCTCCACCTTTGAGCCGCATCGCCAAATTCAGAAAATAATGCGGCGTGCGCTGCTGGAGTATGGTGTCGACGACCGCTATGCCGATTGCCCCTCCAAGATTGCGCATCAGATTGAAAATTGCGCTCGCATCGGCGACGTCGGCCTGGGGAACAGTTGCGAGCGCGAGCCGCGTCGCAGGCAAAATGCAAAGCATGACGGCCGAACCGCGCAGGATCTGCGGCCAGAAGAGCCCCCAGAAATCGGTGTGAACGGTTTCAAACGCATTCGAAAGAAGGCCCGCCCCGAAAAGACCATACCCCAATGCGGTCAGCCAGCGCGGATCCACGCGCGGCTCCATCAGCGCGGCGATCGGGGCGACCAGGAGCTGCGCTACTCCGGAAACGATCATGAACTCGCCGATCACCAGCGGACCATGTCCGCGCACGGCTCCGAGAAAAATCGAGAGCAGATAGACCGAACCGTAAAGGCCCATCCCGAACACAAAGCTCAAACCCGCGCCCAATGTGAACGAACGCTCCAGAAACCGGCGAAGGTCCACGAAGGGATGACTGGCATTCAAAGTCTGCCAGATCGCGGTCGCGCCGGACAGAAAACACACGGCTGCCGTCCAGCCGACATAGAGACCCTTCCAGCCATATTTCGGGCCGTCCTTCAGGAGAACTTCCAGGGTCCCGAGAGAAACCGCAGCCAGCACGATCGACGCGTAGTCGATCTTCGCAAGCAGCCGGAAATTCGGCCGGCCCAGGCGGACAAAGCCGATGGTCAAAGCGGTGACGATAAGTCCGGGCAGGATGTTGACGAGAAAGATCCATCGCCAGGTGAAAGTCTGAGTGAGGTAACCGCCCACGGCCGGGCCGATCGTCGGCGCGAGCACCGCGAAACTTCCCGCAATGGCTGTCGCCAGCACGCGTTGCCGTTCGGGAATCATCTGGAAGATGGAGGTGAATACCGAAGGGATGAGCATGCCGCCGCAAAAGCCCTGCACCACGCGTATGGCGATCAACTGGTCGATATTTCCCGCGCCCGCGCAGGCGAGACTGGCAAGCGTGAAGCCGAGCGTGGCGCCTGAAAAAAGCCAGCGAACCGACAATGCCCGCGTCAGCCAGCCGGTGAGCGGAATCGCGATCACTTCCGCAATGAGATAGCCGGTCTGGATCCAGCTGAGTTTGTTAGCCGGAACGTGGAGTGCGCTCTCGATCGTTGTAAGCGAACTTGCGACCACCTGGATGTCCAGGATCGCCATGAACATCCCAAAGCACATGGCGCCGAACCCGATCCAGATCCTGGTAAGGGCAGACATCGGAAACGGGGTGCTCGCTCGCGTGCCGGATACGTTTAAGTCTCTCTAGCCGATTCCAGGCACAAATGCAGGGCCATTGCAGCCTCAACGCGTCAGGCGAAACCCGTCGGATCGGCCATCAGATCACGCCGAGACCGAAGGGCCCGTTCCTCTTCCCGGATACGCCAGCCGAGCAGGGCGGCATTGAGTAGAGAGAAAATCGCGGCAATTGCGTATTCGCCGAACGCGGTCGGCAGCACTGCGATTTCGAGCACCACGATCAGGTAATTGGGATGGCGCAGGAGCCTGTAGGGGCCGCGTCTCACAAGGGGCTCGCCCGGAAGCGTGATGATGCGTGTGGTCCAGAGAGACTTAAGACTCGCAATGACCCAGATCCTGCCCATCTGCAGCAACGCGAATGCGGTGAGCCATGGCCACCCGATCGACACGTGGGCAGGCAGGGCGAACAGAATCGCGGCGAGCCAGGCCGCGTGGAGCGCGACGATAAAGGGATAGTGACCGCGGCCGAATTCGACTGCCCCTCTGCGGATGAGGGCGCCCGTATTCCGCCGCGCGTATTGAAGTTCGAGGACGCGCTGCGTCGCGACCAACGCGACAACAAGATAGGCGAGGCCGTTCACTTCGGCCCCAGGGTTGCAAAGGCCGCAGTGAATCCCGGTCCCATCGCCGACAGAAGAATGCGGCCTTCTCCGGATTTCCAGTTCAGCCGCTCGAGAACGAAAAGAGCGGTCGCGGCCGACATATTGCCGAAGTCGCGGAGAACGGCGCGGCTCTCGCAGAGGCCTCCTTCAGCGACACCAAAAACGGCCTCCAGCGCATCGAGAACTTTCGCGCCACCCGGATGACAAGCAAATCCCTTTATTTCATCGAACGGAATGTCGTTCTTGCGCAGAAACGCATGGAGCGCCGTACCAAACTCATTGGCGACGAGCGTCGGGATGCTTTGCGAGAAACGTGTCTTCAGTCCGTCGTCCTCGATCTCCCATCCCATGATGTCGAGCGAATGCGGCCAGGTGTGTTCGCCTGCCGCCTCGAGGGGCCGCCCGTCACCCGAGGTCGAAAGAATGGCGCCGGCCGCTCCGTCACCGAACAGGGCGGTCGCAATGATGTTGCTCTTGGAATGATCGTTCCTGCGAAAGGTCAGCGCGCAAAACTCCACGACAAGAAAAAGAACGCGCGCACCAGGCCTGGCGGTCACAAGTTCTGCCGCACGCGCAAGGCCGATGACCCCGCCCGCGCAGCCGAGGCCGAAAATCGGCAGGCGCCTGATGTCGCGCCTCAATTTCAGTTTTTCGACGAGCAGCGCGTCGAGACTGGGGGTGGCAATCCCCGTGGTCGAAGTCACCACGATCGCATCGAGGTCGTCAGGCTCCAACTCCGCCTGCTCAAGCAAGGCGAGCGTGACAGTCTCGAGCAGTTTGACCGCGTTTTCGAGATAGAGCGCGTTGCGCTCGCGCCAGCCATGGTCGCGCTCATACCAGTCGATCGGAACGCACGAGAACCGGCGTTCGATGCCCGTGTTGGGAAACACCTTCAGGAGCCGCTCAATGTCCTTGTGACACCCGAAAAGACGCGCCGCTCGTTCGAGCACATCTTGCTGCGATAGAAGGTAAGGAGGGACTGCGCTTTTGAGCGCCAGAAGGCGCGGCTGCATCGGGAGTGGTTCCAGTGCGTACGCGTTGAGCCCGTCCGCGCAGCAGTATGCCTGTCAGCGCGCCCGCGACAACAATCAAATTCCGTTCAGCGTCAAAGAAGTGTCGCTTGCAGCGTAAATCGTGTGTGGCATCAAGGAATGAGCAGCACGCGCCCAACCGCTTTTCGGCTTTCGATGTAAGCGTGAGCGGCAGCAGCTTCGCGAAGCGGAAACGTTCGATCGACAATCGCCTTCAGACGTCCTGCCGCGACGTCGTCAATCAATCGCTGAATATTGTTATGCACGCGATCGGTCGCAATTTCGGCGCCGAGAAAGACACCGGTCAGAGAACGATTGCCCGCCATCAGCCCCGAGACGTCGACGCGGCTTTGCTCACGCCCCGCCTGTCCAACAAGAGATATGCGGCCGCGATAGCCGAGGACGGCGATGCTCGTCTCCAGCGTGGGACCGCCCACCGGATCGACAACGAGATCGACGCCCTTGTTCGCCGTTGCCTTCATCACCTCTGCAATCGGATTGCTGCTGCGATAGTTGATGCCAACATCGAGACCGAGCGGTTTCAATCGCTCGAGACGCTCATCGCTGGATGCCGTCGCGAGCACGCGCGCGCCCGCCTTCTTTGCCAGCTGGATCGCTGCAACACCGACGCCGCTGGCGCCCGCCTGCACCAGCACCGTCTCGCCGGCTTTCAGACGGCCGAACTCGAAAAGGCAATCGTCGGCTGTGCCGAACGGAACAGGTACCGTGGCACAGGCCAGAAGGTCAGCGCCATTGGGAACGGGCCACGCCGTGCGCGCCGGCACCGCCCGCAGGTCTGCATGCGAGCCGGCGAAGCCGACGGTCACGACCTTCTGCCCGACGGAAAGACCGCGAACGTCCTTTCCGCATTCGATGATCTCGCCCGCAGCCTGGTAGCCGACGACGTGGGGCTGTGCGGTGAGTGCGCCGCCGAGACGATTGAGCGTGTCACCACCTTCGACGCTGACTGCCTCGACGCGGATAAGAACGCCATCCGGCGCGCAGACCGGATCGGGAACGTCCTCGTAACGCAGGACCCCCGGCGGACCGTTCTCGTAATAGACCGCGGCTTTCATGGCTTCTCCGCCGGTTGCGAGGTGATTGACGACGACCGACTATCAATATCCGTTGAGGGTGGCGTAGCGGTCCCGATGATAGGACGAGCCGCCGAACGTCGCCTCCTGCGCGCGCGCGCGCTTGAGATAGAGACCGGCATCATGTGCATCGGTCATGCCGATTCCACCATGCATCTGGACCATCTCGTTGGAGACGAGATGGACGACGTCGCCGACTTTCGCTTTTGCGAGTGAGGCGAGCTCCGCAAGGTCATTGGCATCGCGGTCGATCGCCGCCAGCGCGGCTTCGACGCAGGAGCGCGCGAGCTCGAGATCGGTGAACATCTTCGCGGCGCGGTGCTGCAGCGCCTGGAAGGTGCCAATGGGCTGGCCGAACTGAACGCGCGTCTTCAGATACTCGAGCGTGGTCTCGAAGGACTGCGCCGCGTGGCCCAGCATTTCGGCCGAGAGTCCGATCCGGGCCCGGTCGAGCGTGGCTTCGAGCACCCCGAAACCGTCATCGGGTTTTCCGAGCACGGCATCGGCGGCGACGTTCACATCCTTGAAGGCGAGATTGGCAACGCCGCGGCTGTCCACGGTCTTGAGCCTTTCGCGCGAGACGCCGGAGGCGCTGCCCTCTACCAGGAAAAGCGTCACGCCCGTTTTATCGCCGGGCTTTCCGCTGGTGCGCGCCGCGACGATGACGAGATCCGCTGTCCCGCCATCGAGTACGAAGGTTTTCTTCCCGTTCAGCTTCCAGCCTGCGCCGGACTTCTCCGCCTTGAGGGCAATCGCTTCGGGCCGATGATGCGCCGTCTCGTCCACGGCAAGCGTTGCGATCGCCTTTCCTTCGGCGATGCGGGGCAGCCATTTCTGCTTCTGCGCTTCATTGCCGCCGATGAGCAGCGCCGTCGTCGCGGTCAGCGCGGTCGACAGGAGTGGAGACGCCGTCAGCGTGCGTCCTGTTTCCTCGAGAACGAGACCGAGCGTGAGATAACCGAGCCCGGTGCCGCCGTAGTTTTCGGGAATGAGGATTCCGGCCCAGCCCATCTCGGCCATTTCCTTCCACACGCCGCGGTCGAAGCCGTCGGGCGAACCGCTGTCGCGCAATTTGCGAAACGCGCTGACCGGTGACTTTTCCTGTACCCAGGACTTCGCCTGGTCGCGGATCATTGTCTGTTCTTCGCTCAAGACTGCCATGTTGGTGTTCCCTGTTTCTTCCCTGGTTTGTGCGCGCGCTTACTGGTGGTCGAGAAGGCCCAGAATGCGCTTCGAGATGATGTTGTTCTGGATTTCGAACGAGCCGCCGTAGATCGTCGTGGCCTTGCCGCCCAGCCAGCCGCGCACGGTATCGAGTTCATTCTGGGCATAGCCTTCGCCCTCCCAGCCCAATCCTTGGCTGCCCATGATCTCGACCAGAAGTTCGGCGCGTTCCTGGCCGATCTTCGAGCCCGCATTTTTCATGATCGATGTTGCCGCGCTCGGACCCTGATTGCCTTTGGATTCGGTCATCGCCCGCTGGATCGTCAGCATGAAGGCGCGCGCATCCATCTGATGGCTCGCAATGCGGGAACGCAGATCGCGGTCGGCGAGGCGTCCTTCCGAGTCCGCACCGAGGTAGGCCTTGGCGACCTCATGAAGGGAGCGTTGTTCGCCGGCGCGCGAAAGCCCGCCGCCGCCGATCCCGCCTCCAATCCCCTGTCGCTCGAACTGCAAGAGACGCTTTCCGATCGTCCAGCCGCCATTCAGGGGCCCGACCAGATTTTCCTTCGGCACCTTCACATCGGTGAAGAAGGTCTCGCAGAAGGGCGAATCGCCGGAGATCAGCCGGATCGGCCGCACCTCGACGCCCGGCGACTTCATGTCGATGAGGAGAAAACTGATGCCCTCATGCTTTCGCGTGTTATCGGTGCGCACGAGGCAGAAGCACCAGTCGGCGAATTGCGCGCCCGAGGTCCAGACCTTTTGGCCGTTGACGAGATAGTGGTCGCCCTTGTCGACACATTGGGTGCGAAGACTCGCGAGATCGGAGCCGGCCCCGGGCTCCGAATAGCCCTGGCACCACCAGACTTCGCCCTTCACGATTCCGGGAATGTGGCGCTTCTTCTGTTCCTCGTTGCCATATTCGAGCAGCGTCGGGCCGAACATCATCACGCCCATGCCGCCGATGGGATTGAAGGCGCCGATGCGCGCGATTTCCTGCTGGAGGATTCGCGCCTGCTTCGCCGTCAATCCGCCGCCGCCATATTGCGTCGGCCAGGTGGGCGTTCCCCAGCCCTTGTCCCCCATGGCCTTCTTCCAGCGCGCGAAGTCGCCGCCGTTTTCCGGACCATCCTCGCCGATCATCATTCCGCCTTTGCCCTTGAGCGAAGGCGGAAAGTTCTCCTCGAGCCAGCGGCGTGCTTCGGCGCGGAAGACCTCGAGATCGTCGTCCAGCTTTTCGGCGGCACTCATTCTCAGACGTTCTCCGTTCCTATTGATGATCGAGCAGGCCGAGGATGCGCTTGGCGATGATGTTGTTCTGGATTTCGTTCGACCCGCCATAGATCGACATCGCCTTGCCGGCGAGCCAGTTGCGCGTGGCGTTGATTTCCTCGGGCGCAAATCCCTCGCCTTCCCAGCCAAGCCCCTGTGCGCCCATGATCTCGACAATGAGCTCGGCGCGCTCCTGCGCCACGCGGACGTTGGCGTTCTTCATGAAGGACGACGCGGCACTTGGGCCTTGGCCGGCCTTGCCCTCGAACATGCGCTTGACTGTGAGGCGCATCGCCTCCTGCTCCATGAGGTGCGCTGCGATCCGCGCGCGCAGATCTGGGTCGACAATGCGACCTTTGGCATCCGTTCCCACATAGCGCTTTGCGAGTTCATCGACCGAGCGATTGTCGCTGCCGCGCATATTGGCGCCGCGATTGCCGCCGCCGCCCTGTCCGTCGCGCTCGAACTGCAGGAGGCGTTTGCCGACCGTCCAGCCGCCATTCAAGGGTCCGAGCAGGTTTTCCTTCGGCACCTTCACATCGGTGAAGAAGGTCTCGCAAAAGGGCGAACTGCCCGAAATCAACCGGATCGGACGTGTCTCCACGCCGGGCGACTTCATGTCGATCATCAGAAATGAAATGCCTTCGTGCTTTTTGGTGTTGTCGGTGCGCACCAGGCAAAAGCACCAGTCCGCCCATTGAGCGCCGGAGGTCCAGATTTTCTGGCCGTTGACGAGGAAATGATCGCCCTTGTCGACCGCTTGCGTGCGGAGGCTCGCAAGGTCCGAGCCCGCGCCCGGCTCGGAATAGCCCTGGCACCAGCGCAGTTCGCCACGCACGATGGGAGGAACATGGCGCTTCTTCTGCTCGTCGGTCCCATATTCGAGCAGCGTCGGGCCGAACATGGCCACGCCCATGCCGCCAATCGGATTGAAGGCATCGATCCGGTTCAGCTCCTCCTGCAGGATCCTCGCCTCAGCCCGCGAGAGTCCGCCGCCGCCATAGGTTTTCGGCCAGGTGGGCGTTCCCCAGCCTTTCTCGGCCATCGCCTTCTTCCAGCGGAGGAAGTCGGTATCCTGCGGCGCTCCGCCCTCTGCAAACATGATGGCGCCGCGGCCTTTCAGCGACGGCGGAAAATTCGCCGCGAGCCATTCGCGGACGTCCCTCCTGAAACTTTCGAGATCGGATTCGGCGAGCGCCGCCATGATTGCCTCCCGGCTTTCCCCCGTTATTGATGATCCATCAGGCCGAGCACGCGCTTTGCGACCACATTGAGGTTCACTTCGCTCGTTCCGCCTTCGATCGAATTGCCTTTTGCGCGCAGGAATCCCCGCGTGGCCGCGAGTGCCGCGGGCGCAAAGCCCGGCCCTTCCCAGCCAAGCCCCTGGTTGCCGAGGGCTTCCACCAGAAGCTCGGTCCGGTCCTGGTTTATCTTTGCCGCCGCATATTTGATGATCGAAGTCGCCGCGCTCGGGCCCTTGCCCTGTTTCGCTTCTTCTTCGGCGCGCTTGACCGTCAGGGAAAATGCCCGCGCTTCCATCTTGTGCGCAATGATGCGCCAGCGAAGGTCGGCATCGGCGATTTTTCCATCAGCACGGCCCGCGTGATCAAGCGCGGCATGTTCAAGATCGTAGACGCCGTTTCCGCCGCCGCCGAAACCGCCGGATGAAATGTTTTGCCGTTCGTATTGCAGCAAGCGCTTGGCGATATCCCAGCCGCCATTGAGACGCCCGACCAGATTCTTCTTGGGCACTTTCACGTCGGTGAAGAAGGTCTCGCAAAAGGGAGACTGGCCAGAGATCAGCTTGATGGGACGCGCGTCCACGCCGGGCGTGGTCATGTCGAAGAGAAGGAATGATATCCCTTCGTGCTTCTTCGTGTTGTCGGTCCTCACGAGACAGAAGATCCAGTCGGCCTTGTCGGCGTAAGAGGTCCAGATCTTCTGCCCATTGACGAGGTAATGATCGCCCTTGTCCACGGCCTGCGTGCGCAGGCCCGCAAGATCCGATCCCGCGCCCGGTTCGGAATAGCCTTGGCACCAGCGGATATCGCCGCGCACGATTTTCGGCAGATATTCCTTTTTCTGTTCTTCGTTCGCGTACTCGAGCAGCACCGGTCCCAGCATCCAGAGGCCGAACGACATGAGCGGAGGCCGGGCCTTGATGCGCCCGAGCTCCTGCTGCAGCACCCTTGCTTCGGCGTTCGAAAGCCCGCCGCCGCCGTATTCCTTTGGCCAGGTGGGCGCGGTCCAGCCTTTCGCGGCCATGCGGTCGAGCCAGAGCTTGGCGTCGGGGTTGCTCCATTTGGCGCGCCGGCCGCCCCAGATGGAGTCATCTTCATCCGAGACCGCTTGCGCGGGACCGCGCATCGAGGCGGGACAATTCGTCTCCAGCCATTGACGGGCCTCTTCGCGGAACTTTTCGAGATCGCTCATGGAAGGACGCGGGAGTTGCCCGCGGAGATTATTGTTTCCTGCCCATTGTCGCGGCTGCTTCCGGCACGTGCAAGCGCAAGCTCATGAGCCGTGCCGCGGGCTCTCGGATCGCGCGGCAACGCTGCGGAAGGATGGCCGCCGGCCGAAGCGGCAGGTTTTGCTTCAGGCCTTTTTGGTGCGGCCGTAAGAATCCTCGAAGCGGACGATGTCGTCTTCGCCGAGATAGCTACCCGACTGCACCTCGATCAGATGCAGGGGCACTTTGCCGGGGTTTTCGAGCCTGTGCCGCGTTCCGAGCGGGATGAAGGTCGATTCATTTTCATGAAGCAGGAATTCCTTTTCGCCGCAGGTCACCCGCGCGGTTCCTGCGACCACGATCCAGTGCTCGGCCCTGTGATGATGCATTTGCAAGGAGAGCTTGGCGCCGGGATTGACGATGATGCGCTTCACCTGGAAACGCTCTCCCAGATCGATCCCTTCATAGGAGCCCCAGGGCCGGTAGACGCGGCGATGCGACACGTGCTGCTCGCGACCTTGCCTTTCCAGCTCGTCGACGATCTTGCGTACGTCCTGCGCAGCTTCGCGGTGGGAGACAAGCACGGCATCCGCCGTCGCGACCACGACGAGATCTTCCACGCCAACCGCTGCGAGCAAGGGTCCGTCGCTGCGCAGGTACGAATTGCGGACACCCTCGACCAGCACGTCGCCTTTCAGCGCATTTCCGCCATCGACCTTTTCGCTGATGTCCCAGAGCGCCTGCCATGAGCCGACATCGCTCCAGCCCATGTCGACCGGAACGACGGCGGCCTTTGGCGTGTGCTCCATCACGGCAACGTCGATCGACAGCGACGGCGCTTTGCGGAACGACTCTTCCTCGAGGCGAACGAAGTCGAGATCCCTCCGCCCCTTGGCGACCGAATCCCGGCAGGCTGAAGCGATAGCAGGCTGCAGCCGCTCCAGTTCCGAAAGCAGCATGCCGGCCTCGAACAGGAAAATCCCGGCATTCCAGAAATAATTTCCGTTCGCCACATAACGCTCTGCCTGGGCGCGATCCGGCTTTTCGACGAAGCGTTCCACCTTCAGGCAACCGGGAGCGCCTTCGATGGGTGCGCCGCCAAAGATGTAGCCATATCCCGTTTCCGGAGCGGTCGGCCGTACGCCGAACGTGACTATCGCCCCCTTCTCCGCCGCGCGCGCCGCGTTTTCGATTGCAGCCTGGAAGGCGTCGACACGCTCGATGACATGATCGGACGGAACCAGAAGGACCAGCGCGTCGGGTTGCGCCTTCTGCGCAATCAAGGCCGCAACCGCCGCTGCTGCCGCCGTATTGCGGCCGACCGGCTCGAGGACGATCGCAGCATCGACGGCGATTTCGCGAAGTTGCTCGGCGATCAGGAAGCGGTGCTCTTCATTGCAGATCACCGTTGTCCGGGTGAAGGTCGGGCCCGTAAAGCGCGAGGCCGTCTCCTGGATAAGGCTGCGCGCGCCCGTCAGCGGCAGGAGCTGCTTCGGCAGCAGCCGGCGCGACAAAGGCCAAAGCCGCGAGCCGGCACCTCCCGAAAGGATGACCGGATGGATCCGCTTTTCGTTGCTTGCCATGGACAAAACGGTAATCCGCGCTCGCTTCGAAGTATCGCTTCAGGGAGATTGGCGGGCAAATATTAAGGCCGGATCAAACCGCGCCAAATCGGTGACACGCATGTTTTGCTGTTGGCCGGCCTTTAGCCCGGCTCGCGGCGCGCCCTGAAGGCCGCCGACAGGGTCCCCTCGTCGAGATAGTCGAGCTCACCGCCCACGGGAACTCCATGCGCAAGGCGCGTGATCCGAAGACCCGGGCGCTGGAGCACATCCATTAGATAATGTGCCGTTGTCTGGCCTTCGACCGTCGCATTCATCGCCAGGATGATTTCCTGCACGTCCTCGAGCCGCGCCAACAGGGGCGTGAGATTGAGCCGCTCCGGCGTGATCCCCTCGAGTGCGGAGAGGGCTCCTCCGAGAACGTGGTAGCGGCCTTTGAACACACCTGCGCGCTCGAGCGCCCAGAGATCGGCGACGTCCTCCACGACGCAGAGCAATTGCGGGTCGCGGCGTTGGTCGCGGCAGAGGGCACAGGGATCGGCGGTATCGAGATTGCCGCAAGTGGCGCACGAGCGGATCGCGGTGGCGGCTTCGCGAAGCGCGCTCGCGAGCGGCTCGAGTAGACTTTCCTTCTTCTTCAGGAGCGTCAGCGCGGCACGCCGGGCCGAACGCGGACCGAGGCCGGGAAGACGGGAAAGAAGCTGGATCAGGCGCTCGATTTCCGGACCGGCAGGGTGGGTCGCCATCAGCTTGCCGGTCCGACTCCCGGCGGCAGTCCGAGCGTTCCAGCCAATTTGCCCATGGCCTCCGCAACGCGCGTCTCGAGTTTCGTTTTGGCGTCATTGTGCGCGGCGATGACGAGATCCTGAACCGTGACCAGTTCTTCCGGCTTCATCAGGCTCGAATCGA
>Ga0070734_10001681_pt1 | contig 30584 bp, 25 predicted proteins | sample Coa_R1_8_FD_66444 | JGI IMG/M metagenome (GOLD analysis project Ga0070734, IMG submission 66444) | Surface soil microbial communities from Centralia Pennsylvania, which are recovering from an underground coalmine fire - Coalmine... | ecosystem: Environmental > Terrestrial > Soil > Unclassified ... | reverse complement strand
CATCACCAGCGTTAATGTCGATGACTGCGACGGCGCCTTCGAGCTGGAGCGTTTCTTCCAGTGCCGAGATGGTGCCGCCGATAAAATCAAGGTCCACGGCGCCTCCAACCGGAAGCGTGTTGCGAAGCGACTGCTGCCACTCCTTATCGGAGGTAAGCACCTCGACGCGCATTTTGATGCCTGCCGGTTTCACTCCGTTCCTGAGCATTTTGGAAGTCCGCAACTTGTCCGCCAGCTTCGCCTAGCGCGCTTTTTCGATGAGGTAGGTCACCGCGCCACGCTCAGATCCCTATTTCACCTGCGGGCCGCTTGCTGCCGGTCCCGTACTGGTGCCGGAATTCGAACTCGCGGTCGGCGGCGGATCCGACGCCATTATCTGCTGCTGTTGCTGTTGCTGGTACGAAGACGACGTGGCATTCCCGATAGGGATGAAGACCCGTCCGGTGCGATAGCGCCTGATTGCTGCCGCGACGCGCTCACCATTCGCTGGCGCGCGGCGGTCGGCGCTGCTGGGCGGCCACGGATTGATGGTCTGTACGGCAGCGTTTGACGCCACCGCATCGTTGGCGCCGAACAAGATGCTTTCGCGACGATCGTAGTAGATGTCGGAACAACCCGTCAGGATGGTACCGAGCCCGACGGTCGCGATGACGACGGGCGTGGCCAGCACGTCAACGGAGCGAGGCATGACTTTCCTCCTTGGGCAGATCAAGCATATGGCCCATCGGCCCGTGGCCAAACGCTGCTTCGCCGCGTCGATTTTCCCGCCTCGCGACTTCCGCCTTGCCAAAAAGAAAGAAGTCGATGTCGTTCGCCGGCAAGGTACTGTCGAGCGGAGTCCGGATGACATCGCCGGGACGGGTGGGCTGCACGATGCGCGGTGTCACGATGATGATGAGGTCGGTTTCATTCTTCTGATAGGATTTGCTTGAGAACAGAGCGCCGAGCACCGGCACGTCGCCGAGCCACGGCAACTGGTTCTGTGCGGTGTTCGACGAGTTTTGCAAAAGACCCGCCAGTACGAAGCTCTGTCCGTCGCGCAGTTCGATGGTGCTGCTGGCGCGACGTACCGTGAGGGCCGGCACGCTGACACCGTTGCCGACCGCGACGCTATGACTCGGGTCGAGTTCGCTGACTTCCGGCTCGATCTTGAGATTGATCAGCCCCTTGCTGAGCACCGTCGGGGTGAACGCGAGTCCGACGCCGTAGCGTTTGTACTCGACCGAGATCTGGCCGAGGGTGTTAGGCACAGGGATTGGATATTCGCCGCCAGCAAGGAAGTTGGCGGTGTCGCCCGAAAGCGCAACGAGGTTCGGCTCCGCAAGTCCGCGCGCGAGGCCGCGCGTCTCCAGCGCGTTGAGGAGGACATCGGCTTCGAGGCCCGAGGCGAGCAGCTTGCCGACCAGAAAACCGAAAGGCGCCGATGCAGACAGCACGCCGGCAGAAACGAACGGCGACACCGTCAGCGCCTGGCAGGCCACGTTCAAGCCGCCGCCGCAGGACGTTCCATTGCCCTGCCCGCCGACGTGTCCGTTGGTCACTGGAAGCTGGTTGCTGGAAACGTTGTCGCCGATATTGCCGATGAAACGCGTGTTGGTGCCGCGATTGAACATGTTCCACTGCACGCCGAGGTCGCGGCTGGCGCTGCGGGCGGCCTCGACGAAGCGCACTTCCAGCATTACTTGCTGCGGCTGGGCGACCTGGATGGAGTTTATGACGTCGGGCCCGAACTGGCGTGCGACGGACAGGATATTGTCGAGAACAATGCCGTCCGGAGCGGTGCCGGATAGGAGAATCCGGCCGTTGGCCGTCGATACCCGGATTTTCGCCCCGTGAAAGCGTTGTGCCAATTCCTCGCGAAGCTTCGAGACGTCGTGGGAGACTTCGATGTCGAAAATGCCGACGAGCTTCTTGCCCTCGCCATAGAGCGACACCCGCGTGGTGCCGATCTTCTTGCCGAGAATTGATATGGTTTTGTCGGTCAGCGGATTGACATCGGCAACTTCGGGATCGCCGACCAGGATGTCAACAAAGCTCGCGTCGGTCCCAACGTCCTCGGATTTGCCGACCGCGACGCTTATCGACGCGGTGCGTTTGGGAGCGGCCAGCGAGAGCATTCGCTGAGCATTCGCATCGCGCGTTCCGTCCGGCAATACCGCCATAATCAACGAAGCCGTGAGTGCTGCCGCAAGCGCGGCTACGGGACCGCGCATTCTGTGATCCCTCTTGCCGCTACGCCTGTATGAACCCTCGATCGTCATTTCAGTATCCCCGCTCCCATGCAATGGCATGATCCTTCACTCGCCGGCGTGACGAGCGTCTCCTTCGGCAAGCGCATGCGCCTCGTGGCCTGTACGCGGCACGCTATAGATCGTCTTGCCGGTGGCCCTCGTTACCGAGATGGTGGCGAAAGCGCGATTATCGGGCTCGTCAGTTTTCGCGTTGAAGAGGTCCGCGAGTGTGATCGGATGCGATGTCACCGACTCAGAATCACCGGCCTTGCGGAGCGCCAGCGACAACGTGCCGATCTGACTGGCAAGTGACAGTTTCTGCGCGCCTGCGATGTCGACCTCGAGCGTGACGGCTTTCGCGACTGACGGCTTCTCGGCTCGTTCATCAGCAAGCTGGTCGACCGCCAGGACCTTCGCGTTCTGCAGTACGACGTCATTGACCGCCGAGCCCTTTTCTATCTGGCGGCTGAGAATGACATCGACACGGTCGCCGGGCAGCACGAAGCCCGCAACCCCGTCGACATCATTGACTCTGACCGTGGAGGCCTTCTTGCCTTCGGCAATCAGCGCTGAAAGCGTGGCGCGCTGACCGGCGCCGGTGATCTTTGTGCTGAGGATCGGTTCATTGGGCTCGATCGCGGTCAGGACGATGCGCTTACCGCTCGTGATCAATTCCTGGATCGACGTGAAGGAGCCAGGTGGCAAGGATTCGCTCGCCCAGGGCAATTCCTGCAGCGCTGCGGCGGTCAGTTCAGTGCCGAAGCGCAGAGGGCGGGCGGCTACCACCAGCGAGTGGCGCGTAACGGGTGCCTTCTTCTCGGCATCGATACTCTTTAGCCGCGCTTCGGCCTGACGGTTGAGCCACGACTGGGCAACAAATACGGCCAAAAGGCCGAAAACCGCCGCAACCGCGATCATGACGAATGTGCTCGAGCGCACGACTTTCCGGTCCTTGGGTAATTGGTATTGCGGCGACGGGTCGCCGGGATAAATTCTCGGGTGGCGGAGTATTGAATGTGTGAACCGGGAGACTGAGATAGTTTCTATGCTGAAGTTTTCCTAAACTCGGCCTTTTCATTTAAATGCAGTTGCGTTTGAGCCAACGTCGCCTGCGGCAACGAAGTCCTTGTGCTCAGCGGGAAATACCCATTTGCTGCCACATCTTACCTTCAGCGCGTGAGGTGGCCCTATGCCAGACGCTCTCGTTACTGCGGCAATTGCCCATTGGGCGCACCGTTTCGTCGCCAATGGCGTCGTGCTTGCGGATTTTCAAGAGATCACCGCGGCCATCACATCATGGGACGATTGGTGCCGGGCGTGGTCTGCGCGGGCTGCGATTCACGAGGCTATGGGTCGCGCGGCGCATGCGCGGGGAAAACACCTCAGCGCCGGGGAACACCTGCAGCGCGCCAGCGTCTATTATCATTTCGCGAAATTTTTGTTTGTCCACGATACCGCCCAGATGAAGGAAGCTCACGCAAAGGCGGTGGCGTGCCGGACAATGGCGCTGCCGCATCTGGTGCCGCCTGGTGAGAGGGTTACGATTCCCTATGCCGGCCAGTTCCTTTACGGCATCCTGCGCAAGCCGATTGAGGTTGCGCGGCCTCCAGTGATGGTCATGACCTGCGGGCTCGATTCCTGTAAGGAGGAGACCGCCGCCTACGAGGAGCCGTATCTGGCGCGCGGCATTGCAACGCTCGTCTTCGACGGACCGGGGCAGGGCGAAGCCGAATACGACTTTCCCATTCGCGGCGACTGTGAGACGGTTATCAAGGCCGTGATCGACTATGTGGAAACACGCCGCGATGTCGATTCGAGTCGGATTGGATTGTGGGGCGTGAGTCTTGGCGGCTATTACGCGCCGCGCGCCGCGGCTTTCGAAACCCGTGTCGGGGCGTGCATTGCACTCTCAGGACCATTCGACTTTTCGGAAGCATGGGAGTTTTTGCCGGAGCTCACACGGGAGGCATTTCGGGTGCGCAGCCACTGCGCCAGCGCGGCAGACGCCAAGCGCCACGCCGCGACGCTTTCGCTGAAGGGAATCGCAGGCCGCGTCGCCTGCCCGTTATTCATCGTTGCCGGAAAGCAGGATCGGGTCATTCCCTGGGAGCACGCCGAACGCCTCGCGCGCGAGACGTCTGGGCCTGTGGAACTCGTGCTGATCCCCGACGGCGGGCACGTCGCCAACAACCGCGGCTACAGCTGGCGCTCGCAAAGCGCCGACTGGATGGCGGAGAGACTGGCGTGACGGCCCTATCCACGTGGCCTTCCCGTATTTCTCATAGCCACGCGGCTTTCTCGCTTTGGTTGCTGCGATGCACAAGTGATAGGCACGCCGCGAAAAAGAGCGGCAGGGTGCCTGACCTAATTTCTCGCGCGGAACCAATGTAGCGCGCCAACGCATTGATTCGAAACGTGTTCCAAATCAGGTGCTCTGGCACGGCGCTTGCTCCACACAACGGTCGGACGCCAGTGGGAATCGGCATTCTGTGTGAATTGCCGCGCCGCAATGCCGTTTTCCGCGGGTGGCGCGAGTGTATGAGCAGGAAGCCTCAGTCGTTCGTCGACTGCATCCGGCTGCACGCGGCGAATGGCTCTGACGATGACCGGTTCAGGAATGTCGAGGAGTTAGGAATGGACTACGTAAAGCCGGCTGATGTTGCCAAATCGATGGTGGAAACGGGTGCCAGGAAGTTGGCTCTGTCCATCGGTGATTTGCTTATCCGGGGGATTTTGTCGGGAGCCATTCTGGGTGTGGCGACGAGTCTTGCGCTCAACGGCGCCTTCACCACGGGCCAGCCGCTGGTCGGAGCGATCATCTTTCCGGTCGGGCTGATCAGTATCGTGCTTCTTGGCCTTGAACTCGTGACCGGCAGTTTTGCCCTGGTCCCATTGCCCTTCCTGCGCGGCGAAGCAAGCGTAGGCGCCGTGATCGCCAATTGGGGCTGGGTGTTTCTCGGCAATCTGATCGGCAGCATCGGCTATGGCGTGCTTATCGCAGTCGCGCTCACCGATATGGGCGCGATTGAGCCTGCAGGCGTCGCGGCGCGAATCATCGCGGCCGCCGAGGCGAAGACGACCGGTTATGCGGCCTTTGGCTTTGCTGGAATGGTGACCGTGTTCATCAAGGCCATGCTATGCAACTGGATGGTCTGCCTTGCCGTCGTGCTCGCCATGACCACGAACTCGACCATCGGCAAGATCGCGTGTGCCTGGATGCCGGTATTCGTGTTCTTCGCGCAGGGTTTTGAGCACTCTGTCGTCAACATGTTCATCATTCCGACCGGCATGATGCTCGGCGCCAAGGTGACGATCGCCGACTGGTGGCTATGGAATCAGATTCCGGTGACGCTCGGCAATCTGGTGGGAGGCTTCTGCTTCACGGGCCTGGCGATCTACTGGACTTACAAGCCAGCGGCCGAGCCGATGCGCGTGGCCCGGGCAGTCCCAGCCGAATGAATGCTGATCGAGGAGAGGCCATGTCGGGAGATTTCGAGCCCGAACAGAAGCGCTATCTCGAAGGCTTCGTGGCTGGTCTGCAAATCGCCAGGACGGCGAACGGTATCACCAGCCGCAACGGCGCGAACCCGACCGCACCAGCGCCCGAGCCGGTCGGTCCGGACGCTGCGCATTGGCGAGCTCAGGACCGGGTGACGAAATCGGGCGGCAAGCTCTCGGACCAGGAGAAATTCAAGCGCGAACTGCACCCCTTCGACGCCTATGAGAAGCTCAAGGCCCAGGCCGCCGCCAACGCACCGCCCAAACCCGATGACAATTTCCGCTGGCGGTTTTTCGGCTTGTTCTACTGCGCTCCGGCGCAAAGTTACTACATGTGCCGGCTTCGGATTCCCAACGGTATTCTGAAGGCCACCCAGTTCGAAGGCGTAGCTGATGCCGCCGAGCGCTATGGCGGCGGATATGCCCATGTGACGACACGGGCCAATTTGCAAATTCGCGAAATCGAGCCCAAGAATGCCATCGCGCTGATTGAGCATATCCAGGATATCGGCCTGTGCTCGCGCGGCTCGGGCGCCGACAACATCCGCAACGTCACCGGCACGCCGACTGCAGGCGTCGATCCGCAGGAGCTTATCGATACGCGGCCCTACGCGCGCGAGTGGCACTTCCACATCCTCAACGATCGCACTCTCTACGGCATTCCGCGCAAGTTCAACGTCGGCTTCGATGGCGGCGGTGTCATTCCGGTGCTGGAGGACACCAACGACATCGGCTTTTCGGCCGTCGCCGTGAAGGATGGCTTCGGGGTAGAGCCCGGGATCTGGTTTCGCCTCGCTATCGGCGGCATTACGGGTCACAAGGATTTCGCCCGCCCAACCGGCGTGATCGTGAGGCCCTCAGAGGCGACGCTTGTGGCCGACGCGGTGGTGCGGGTTTTCATCGATCAGGGCGATCGCACCAACCGGAACAAGGCGCGGCTCAAATACGTGCTCGACGCCTGGGGCATCGATAAATTTCTCACCGCCATGGAGGAGAAGCTCGGGCGCAAGCTCGTGCGCGTACCGCTCGAGGCGTTGTCGCCGCGGCCGCCGATAGATCGCCAAGCCCATATTGGCGTGCACGCGCAGAAGCAGGCCGGCCTCAACTGGATCGGTGTGGCGCTGCCGGTCGGCCGCATGAGCGCCGCCCAGATGCGCGGTGTTGCGGCGGTGGCCCGGCAGTACGGCGATGGCGATATTCGCCTCACCGTGTGGCAGAATTTCCTTCTGTCCGGTGTGCCGGACGCTCAGGTCGCGGCAGCTTGCGAGGCGATCGAGGCGCTCGGCCTCGGCACGCGGACGAATGCGCTGCGCTCGGGCCTCGTTGCCTGCACGGGCAACACCGGATGCAAGTTCGCGGCCTCGGATACCAAGCGCCACGCGGAAGAGATCGCGGCCTGGTGCGAGACCCGTGTCGCGATCGACACGCCGGTCAACATTCATCTCACGGGCTGTCATCACTCCTGCGCCCAGCACTTCATCAGCGAAATCGGGCTGCTCGCCTGCAAAGTGCAGGAATCCGAAGACGGCGATCAGATTGAGGGCTATCACATCTTGGTGGGTGGCGGATTCGGCCCCAACGCGGCGCTCGGCCGCGAACTCTTTCGCGACGTCAAAGCGAGCGATGCCCCGAGGACGATCGAACGAATCCTCAAGGCATACGTCGCCAATCGGTCATCGCCGCAGGAAAGCTTCTTGGCCTTCGCGGGACGTCACGACGACGCAGCCCTCAAGGCCATGTGCGAGCGCGAGACCGCCGCATGAGCGCCAATCCCACGATCATCCAGATTCTACCTGAGAACGCGCCGTTCACTCCGGAGCAGCGGAGCTGGCTCAGCGGCTTGTTCGCGGGCCTGCTCGGGCTCGATCAGGCGGTAACGCCGCTGTCGCGCGAAGAAGCCGCGGCCTTGATGCCGGGACTTCTTCCGGCCCCAACCGCCCCTGCCGACGAAGGCCCAATCACTTGGCACGACCCGGCAATCCCGCTTGACGAACGCATGAAGCTAGCCGACGGACGCCCCCTGCGGATGCGCTTGATGGCCGCTATGGCGCAGCAGGACTGCGGCCAGTGCGGTTCGAGCTGCGAGGAGTATTCGGGCCAGATCTTCGACAAAAAGGAAGCGCGGCTCAATCTGTGCGTTCCGGGCGGCAAAGAGACTTCCCGCATGCTCAAGAAGCTGCTGGAGGACTTGCCGGGCGTCGCGCCGGCCGCAGTCGCGAGCCCGCCCGCCGCTGACGTTAAGCCAGCCTCCGTCGCGCCCGGCCGCTCGCGCGACAATCCCGTTATCGCCACTGTGGTGTCGCGCACGCTCCTGAACCGAACGGGCTCCGAGAAGGAGACGTGGCACGTCGAATTCGACCTCTCGCAATCGGGCCTCGACTATACGGTCGGCGACAGCTTCGGCATCATGCCGGCAAACGATCCAGGTCTTGTTGACGCCATCATCAAGGCGCTGGACGCACCGCCGGATTTTCCGATTGGCGGTCGAACGCTGCGCGACGTGTTGATCGATGGGGTGTCACTCAACCCGGCACCCGACATGCTTTTCCAGTTGTATTCCTACGTGACCGGTGGCGAGCGGCGGCAGAAAGCGCGAGCGCTCAGCGGCGGAGAGGATCCGGATGGTGACGCGAAGTCGCTCGACGTCCTTGCCGCCATCGAGAAGTTTCCCGGGGTGCGGCCAGATCCTGAAGCCTTCGTGGAAGCGCTGGATCCGTTGCAGCCGCGGCTCTACTCGATCTCATCCTCTCCGAAGGCGCATCCGGGGCGGCTGTCGGTCACTGTCGATGCGGTGCGCTACAAGATCGCCAAGCGACAGCGCCTCGGCGTCGCTTCGACGTTCCTGGCCGAACGCGTGGCCGCGGGTGAAGAGGTTAAAGTCTATGTGCAGAAGGCGCATAATTTTGGCCTGCCCGCTGATCCGGCCGTGCCCATCATAATGGTTGGGCCGGGCACCGGCATTGCGCCATTCCGGGCATTTCTCCAGGAGCGCATGGCGACAAAAGCTCCAGGGCGCAACTGGCTGTTCTTCGGCCACCAGCGCCGTGACTGCGATTTCTTTTATGAGGATGAGCTCAGCGGCATGAAGGCGGTGGGCGTGCTTACGCGTCTCTCACTCGCCTGGTCGCGCGACGACAAGAGTAAATTCTATGTGCAGGACCGCATGCGTCAGGTTGGATCCGACATCTGGGCCTGGTTGTCGGAAGGTGCACACTTCTATATTTGCGGCGCCGTACGCATGGGGCAGGATGTGGAACGCGCCTTGATCGACATCATCATCCAGCACGGTGCCCGTACGCCCGACCAGGCCATCGCCTACGTGGCCGAACTGAAGCAACGCGGCCGCTATCAGACCGACGTTTATTGACCGGGAGCACTCTGGACATGGACCGACGGGATTGCTGACCGCGTATCCCTGCTGCGGTTGAGCCTATTCCCTGCCATCGCGAAATATCTCGCGCGGCCCACAGTTCTCGAGAAGTCGTCGAACGCCCGTGCGAAGTGGTCTGCCGGCAGCGCTGATCGAGCCCGAAAGGGCTGCAAAGATTCCCTGCCAAATTCCCTGCCAGCAGGGATTTCCGGCATGCTGGACTCCGCTGCCGGCTTCGGCCAAGTTCCTGCACGAGAGCGTATTTCGCTGACGTTTGTCCAACGTCATTACCGGCTTGACCCGGCGGGTGACGGGCAAAGGAAAGTGGCGCAACTTCACTGGAACGCGCTCCAGGTTTTCCACCATTTATCGAGGAAGCAAGACATGGCCTATGTGGTTGCGATCATCTCGCCCGGTGAAATGGGATCGGCGGTGGCCGCGCGGCTCTCCGAGCACGGCGTAAAGGTCACCACTTCGCTTGCCGGACGCTCGCCTGCGAGTGCCGCGAGGGCGCAGCGTGCCCATATGGTGCCGGTCGCCGACGATGATGCACTCGTTGCGGAGGCTGATTTTTTCTTATCGATCTGTCCGCCCGGCGAGGCGGTTGCGCTTGCACGTCGATTCGAGCCGGCGCTGACCCGGACGCGCAAAAAGCCGATCTACGTGGATTGCAACGCCGTCTCGCCCGCGACCGCGATAGAGATCGGTGCGGTGTTGCAGTCGACTGGCTGCCAGTACGTAGACGGCGGCATTATCGGCCCCCCGCCGCCGCCAAATGGGACGGGAACGCGTATTTATGTGTCAGGTGAGGCCGCTGACGAGGTGGGGCGTTTGAGTGAGTTCGGAGTCGCGTTCCCGGTGCTCGACGGTCCGATCGGCGCGGCGTCAGCGCTCAAGATGTCATATGGTGGCATCACCAAGGGATTTACCGCCATAGCGGTCGCGATGGTGCTCGGCGCAACGCGCGCGGGTTCCGCTTCGGCCTTGCGTAAGGAGCTGGAGGCGAGCCAGCCTCATCTCCTCGCCTGGCTCACGCGGCAGGTGCCGCGCATGTATCCGAAGGCTTATCGCTGGGTCGCCGAAATGGAGGAAATCGGCCATTTCCTTGAAGACGGCACGCCGAGTGGCGACATGTTCGAGGCGATAGCGCGACTCTATCAGGATATTGCAGACGTCGCGCGCGCACCGTCGAGCGGTGATGCAATCGCAGAGCTGTCCGCATTTTTCATCAAGCCCGACGAGACGCAGGAGCGCAAGCGGGCGTGAATCTGACGCAGCGCGCGCTTCTGCCGAGGCCCGGCTCTCATTTAGCGAATGACCATGGAAGACGCTGTGTGCGCGCAATCGGAACAGTTTGAAACTGCACGCGGAGGCGACGCCTTGTTGCGACCGTGGTCGCCTGAATGACCGGACAACAGCGACCTTGCACCACAGGAACGTCCGATTAGGAGACGCGTTCAGCGGGAAAGGGTGGGGGCTAAGCGGAGAAGAACATGCACAAGTGTGTCTATCGTGCTGCAATCGCGGCGGCGTTTCTGGGAAGCGCGAGCCTGGCAACAGCGGCAGCGCTTAATCTGACGTCGCAACAGAAGCAGACCATCATGCAGAGCGTCCAGAGCGAAAGGGGCCACCCCGCCCCGTCTGGATTCCACCCCACCGTCGGCGCGATGGTTCCGCCATCGATGTCTTTGCATCGGTTGCCGTCCCATGTCACGAATCAGGTGCCAGCCACTAAGGGTTTCGAATTCTCCAAGCTGGAGAACAACCAGATCCTGCTGATCGACCCGAAAGACAGGCGGGTCGCGGAGATCCTTATGCCATCGGGCACAACGGGGGCCGCTCCCAGGTAAGTCGTAGACATGCAAGTCGCCGACATGCGAGTCGGACGGGGCGATGGCCACGTCTGGCTTGCGCCTATTTTTGCCGGCGCGCCAGCATTCGGTCGACCATCTCGCCTGCTTGGCCAAGATAGCGGGTTGGATCACACAACTCTTCGAGCGACGTACGATCGAGATGCGCGGTGATCCCCGCATTTTCGGCGAGGAGATCGACCAAAGAGCGTCCTGTCGTGATCACGCGGCGACAAATGTCGTAGACGAGGTCGTGTGCATATTGGCGTCCGAGGTGCGGACCAAGCGCCATCATTACAGCTTCGGATACGATCAGGCCGCGCGTGATGTCGAGATTGGCTCGCATCTTCTTCTCGTCGACCTGCAGGCCCGACACCACGAACCGGGTATGTGCCAAGGCGCCGGCAGCGAGGCTGAAGATTTCCGGCAGCGCGATCCACTCTATCTCCCAAGGGCCGGTGGCACGTTCATGGTCTTCGACCATTGCGTCCAGCAACGCGGCGACATGCTGGCGGACCAGCGATGCGGTCGCCGTGATATAGACCGAGGAAATCGGATTGCGCTTCTGCGGCATCGTGCTTGATGAGCCGCGCCCTTCGTGAAAGGGTTCGTAGACCTCCTCGACTTCGGTCTGCATCATCAATTTCACGTCGAGGGCGATCTTGGCGCAGCTGCCGGTAACGAGGCCGAGAAAACAACCGACCTCCGCGATGCAGTCGCGCACCGTGTGCCACGCGATCGGCGGTTGCCCGAGGCCAAGCTCGGTCATCAGCGCGGCCTGGACTTCAAGGCCGCGATTGCCAAGGGACGATAAGGTGCCGGCAGCGCCGCCGAACTCGCCGACCAGCACGCGGGGACGCAGCTCTTTCAGACGCTGCAAGTGGCGATCAAATCCCGCCAGACAGGTCGCCGCCTTGTAGCCGAACGTGATCGGCACCGCCTGCTGGAGATTGCTGCGTCCCGCCATCGGGGTATCGCGATGGCGCTTCGCAAGAACAGCGAGCGCGTCCGAGATTGCGACCAGATCAGCCTCTATGAGGTCAAGCGCCTCGCGTATTTGCAGGACGGTGGCGGTGTCGGTGATGTCCTGCGTAGTGGCGCCCCAATGGCACCACTCGCCAAGGCCATCCCTGCACAAGGCGACGAGTTGCTGGACTACGGGCAGCACCGGGTAGCCGATGCGTTCGGTTTGGGTCTTCAGCTTCACAAAATCGTATTCAGCGGTCGAACAATGACGCTGGATTTCATCGCAAGCATTCTGCGGAATAATGCCCAGGCGCGCCTGGACGCGGGCAAGCGCCGCTTCGATGTCGAGATATTTCTGGATTCGATTTTCATCCGCGAAGATGCGACGCATCGACTCCGTGGAAAAGATATCGCGGAAGATGCCGGAACTCACGCCAACAGCAGTCATTCTTCAGCCTCTCGGTCAGAGCACGTGTCCGACGAAGTTGATCCCACGCTTCGCTCGGCAGTCGCGGGTTTGATCCGCCGGCCCATCTTCTTGGCATGGAGATGGACTACCGGGTCAATCCCGGATCAAGCCGGAACCGCAACGATGTGGGATGAATCGCCGCTAGACGCGCCAACTTTCACTCGTGGAAACACGGTTTAATCAGCTAGAACTATTCCATTCTATCCCGGTTCACCTCACAGTTTAGAACGATTTCACTTCATTCTTCTTGCCGTGCATTGTCGCAAAATGGCAAGGATACGTTCTCATCCGGATGAGGCGCTTGCGGCTGAGCGCAAACACAAGAAACGCCGGATCGAACGGGGAGCTACCTTCGTGATCGTGTGCTCGTGCAACGTCATCTCGGACCAGCAGGTCAGATCCATTGCGGCTGAACGAGTTGTCCGGGCGACCAGCGAGGTCTATCGATGTTTGGGATGCAGCGCCGAATGCGGCCGGTGTGCCCGCACGATACGTCGGATCATGGAAGAGGCTCTCGTCGGAGTGACGGTTTCGCCGGCGGCCTGCGCTTGCGGTTCGCAAAGGCGCCTCTCCGAAAGTGCCGAATAGACAAGAACACGGCAAGGCCGTGATTTCTTGGGGTGCTCGCCGCGCCTCGCGCTGGGGTTGCGGCCTCGGGAATTTTCAGCAGCTTGGGGTTGACGCGGAACTTACAGTCCTGGATTAGAATTGATATAACCAAGCGCCACCTGAACCTTTCCCAGCAGCCAGAAGCGAGATTTTACCATGCGCGGAGATGCAACCGTAGTTGAATACCTTAACAAAGCGTTGCGTCACGAACTGACCGCCATCAATCAGTATTGGCTGCACTATCGCCTGCTCGAGAATTGGGGCTACCAGGTACTCGCCAAGAAATGGCGCAAGGAATCCATTGAGGAGATGGAGCACGCCGACAAATTGGTCCATCGCATCATCTTCCTGGATGGCTTCCCCAACATGCAGGTTCTCGATCCGCTGCATATCGGGCAGACCGTCAGGGAGGTATTGGATTGCGATCTGGCGCTTGAGATGTCCGCACGTGCGCTCTACCAGGAAGCGGCGACTTATTGCCACGGCGTGAAGGACTATGTGACCCGAGATTTGTTTGAAAAGCTGATGTCCGATGAGGAAGAGCACATCGACTTCCTCGAAACCCAGCTTGAACTCGTCGCCCGCCTCGGCCTTGAGCTTTACGCGCAGCACCACATAGGGAAACCCGAAGCACCGGAAGACTGATAAGCCGGGTTTCGCACATCAGCCGGTAGCGCGGAATTACCGTAACAGCGGCAAAACGGTCGTCATTCCGGACCTACCCGCTGATCTCGGCCAGAACAGCACAGTGAGCGGCTATCGGGATGGCCGGGCCTAACCAGGCCTAACCCTGCCATGACGGCAGGAGGACGCTCTTTCCGGTTGCCAATTCAGGCCAGTGCTCGACATCCAACAACGCGCCTGCGAGTTGCGAGACCGCTCGAATTCTCGCAAACGCCTTCAGGGGGTGCGTTTTGCTTCGCTTCTTGGCATTGTAGTTCCGGGGTTTGGGCAGAGGCTGGCCACCGCGAAGGAGACCGCCCCGCGTGAAGACCGACCGGATAGAGAAAACATTCACAACGCTACCAACTGAATATCGGACAGCGCCGCAATGGCGACGCCGACTCGTCGGCATCGTCATCATCCTTGCCGTTGCGGCGGCTTATCTCTGGTTTTACGCCCCGCAGTACCTCCCCGCGTATTTGGCTCAGTACCGTCAGGCGCAGATTCAATCAGGCGAGCTCGGCGGCCGGGGCGGTCGGGGGTTGCGCGGCGACGCGCCGGTGCCGGTACTCGCCGCGGCGGCAACGAAATCCGATGTGCCGGTCTACTTCGACGGCGTCGGCACCAGCCGGGCGCTGAACACCGTGACGGTGCGAGCCCAGGTGGACGGCAAGCTGATGAGCGTGAACTTCAAGGAGGGCCAGGACGTCGATCATGATTTCGTTTTGGCTGAAATCGACGCCACCATCTACCAGGCGCAATACGACCAGGCGGTCGCCAAGAAGGCAATGGATGAAGCCCAGCTCGCCAACGCCCGCCTCGACCTCGAACGCTATGCCCGGCTGATGCAAACCAATTCGGGCACTCGCCAGCAGTACGACACCCAGCGCGCGTTAGTGGCGCAGCTCGAAGCCCAGGTGCAGGCGGACCAGGGTGCTATCGAGAACGCTAGGGCGATCCTCTCCTACACCAAAATCATTGCGCCACTTGCGGGACGCACCGGAATTCGTCAGGTCGACGCCGGCAACATCGTGCACGCCACCGACACCACCGGAATCGTCGTGATCACCCAAATCAGGCCGATCGCCGTCATCTTCACGCTGCCGCAGCAGCGCCTGGCCCAGGTGAACAAAGCTTTCACGCAGGGCGCGCTGAGCGTTCAGGCGCTGGGCGACGACAATCGCACGATCCTGGATCACGGCACGCTCACGGTCATCGATAATCAGGTCGACCAGACGACCGGAACCGTCAAGCTGAAGGCAGAATTCCCGAACACAGACCTGCAGATCTGGCCGGGCCAGTTTGTCAACGTAAAGCTTCTGGTGGATACCTTGCGCCAGGTCATCGTGGTGCCAAGCGCTTCGGTTCAGCGCGGCCCGAACGGAACATTTGCTTACGTGGCCAACGAGGACAACACCGTCACCGTGCACCCGGTGACGGTTGTCCAGCAGGACGACGTGCAGGCCGTGATCGCAGCCGGAATCAGCGAAGGCGACCGGGTAGTGACGACCGGGTTCGCGCAGTTGACCGATGGCGCCAGGATTACGATTGGAACGCAGGAAGACCTGACGCGGCCGGCGGGGAGCGAACGCCGCCGCCGCCTGCCGCGCGGCACCCCTTCGGCTCGATCTGAACCAGCGCCGCCGGTCGCAACCGTCGCTCGTCCGGCTGAGACGCCGTCGACCGGGGCTATCACGCAGCCGGCAGCTGCATCAGAGCGAGGCACCTCGCAGCGTCGTACCCAATCGGGCGCAAGCACGACTGCTACGCCATGAGCGTCTCGTCGCCCTTTATTCTCCGGCCGATAGCAACCTCGCTGCTTGGCGTTGCCGTCATGCTGGGCGGGATTCTCGGATATTTATTACTGCCCGTGGCATCGCTGCCCCAGGTCGATTTTCCAACCATCCAGGTGACGACTCAGCTGCCGGGCGCCAACGCGGAAACTATGGCCTCGCTGGTCACGGCTCCATTGGAGCGCCAGTTTGGCCAAATTCCCGCGTTGTCGACGATGACGTCGTCGAGTTCTTACGGGGTCAGCCAAATTACCCTGCAGTTCGAGCTCAATCGTGAGATCGACGCCGCCGCGCAGGATGTGCAATCGGCCATCAACGCGGCCGGCTCGACGCTGCCTCGCAATCTTCCTTACCCGCCGGTCTATTCCAAGGTGAATCCCGCCGATGCGCCGGTGCTGACGCTCGCGCTCACCTCGCCGACAATCTCATTGCGGCAGATGAGCGATCTCGCCGATACCCTGATTGCCCAGCGGCTCAGCGAGGTCACCGGCGTCGGCCATGTTTCGGTGCAGGGCGGATTGAAGCCTGCGATCCGCATCCAGGCGGATCTTGCAAGACTTTCGTCTTACGGGATTGCGCTTGAGGACCTGCGCACCGCGATCGTGGCAGCCAATGTGGCCGGCCCGAAAGGGTCGCTCGATGGCGCCCAGCAGTCCTACACGATTGCTTCCAACGATCAGGTCACCGGCATCGACACCTATCGGAATCTGATCATCGCGTATCGCAGCGGCGCGCCCGTCATGCTCAGCGATGTCGCGGACGTGATAGACGGGCTTGAAAACAGCAAGGTCGGCGGATGGTTCCAGGACGTGCCGGCCGTCATCATCGACATTCAGCGTCAACCAGGCGCTAACGTCATCGACACGGTGCGCCGCGTCGGCCAAGAGCTGCCGCGCCTGCAGCGGGTCATGCCCAAAGGCGTTTCCTTGACGGTGGTTCAGGATCGCACCGGCACCATCCGTGCCTCGGTGCATGATGTCCAGTTCACTCTGGTGTTGAGCGTCGGCCTCGTCGTCATGGTGGTGCTCATTTTCTTGCGCACCATCCGAGCCACTATCATCGCCGGCGTGGCGCTTCCGTTGTCGCTCATCGCCACTTTCGGGGTGATGTGGTTCTGTGGTTTCAGCCTCGACAATCTCTCCCTGATGGCCCTGACGATCGGCACCGGTTTCGTGATCGACGATGCCATCGTGATGATCGAGAACGTCGTTCGCCACATGGAAGAGGGCGAGCCGCCGTTCGAGGCGGCGCTGAGTGGCGCCGCCGAGATCGGTTTTACGGTCATTTCACTGACCGTGTCGCTGGTCGCCGTGTTCATACCGCTGCTGTTCATGAGCGGAATCGTCGGCCGGATGTTTCGTGAATTCGCCTTGACGCTCACGGTCGCGGTCATCACCTCCGCGGTGGTTTCGCTCACGTTGACACCGATGATGTGCAGCCGTCTGCTTCGCCATGAGGGTGATTCGCCGGTTGGTGCATTGACCCGGCGGCTCAACCGCGCCGTCGAGTGGGCGGTCGACGGCTATCACGCGAGCCTCCAATGGGTGCTGCGCCACGAGCGTGCAACTCTGGTCGTCACCATCCTCACCCTTGTCGCCACCATCTGGCTCTATGTCGTCGTCCCCAAGGGTTTCCTGCCGATCCAGGATACCGGCCTGATCAAGGCCGTCACCGAGGCGGGCCCGGAGGTTTCCTACACGGAAATGCTGCGCCTTCAGCAGAACATCGTGGAGGTGATCCGCCGGGATCCGGACGTGAGCGGCGTCATATCGGTGGTTGGCGTCACCCCCATGAATCCCACGCCAAATGCGGGCCGTCTGGCCATCACCCTGAAGCCACGCGACCAGCGGACGCATTTTGCCACCGACATCATCGAGCGGTTGAAAAGGGCGATTGCGTCGGTTCCCGGGATGGTCGTCTATTTCCAGCCGGTTCAGGATATTCAGATCAGCACGCGGTCATCGCGCGCGCTGTTTCAATACACTTTGGCCGGCACCGACGCGGCAGAGGTCAGTCATTGGGCCGCCGCTCTCGTGGCCCGGCTGCGGGACGATCCGTTGTTTCGCGACGTCGCTTCCGAAGCCCAAGACGGCGGTCTTCGGGTCGACGTCAATGTCGATCGGGAAAAGGCTGGGCGGCTGGGCATCTCCATGCAGGCGATCAGCGATACGCTCAATGATGCCTTCGGCCAGCGACAGATTTCGACGATCTTCGGCCAGGCCAATCAGTATCGGGTGATTCTCGAGGCGATGCCGGAATATCAGCGCGACCCCAGCACGCTCTCCAAGCTGTATCTACCGGCCGGCACCACCACCACTCAAGCGACGCTTTCAAGCTCGACTTCGAATCTTGCGTTGCTACCGACGAATTCCACCAATCTGGTGCCGCTAAGCGCAGTCGCCAGAGTCGAGCGCACCACGGCTCCCCTCGCGGTTCAGCATCTGGATCAGTTCCCGGCCGTAACCGTCAGCTTCAATCTGGCGCCCGGCGCCTCGCTCGGCGATGCCGTTGCGGCGATTTCGGCTGCGGAAAACGATATCGAGATGCCGGCTTCCGTGGTTGGCACTTATGCGGGCGACACCGCTGAATTTGCGTCCTCGCTGGCCGGGGAGCCATGGCTCATTCTGGCGGCCGTGGTGACGATCTATATCGTGCTCGGCATGCTCTATGAAAGCTTTGTGCACCCTTTGACGATTCTCTCCACCCTGCCGTCCGCCGGCGTCGGCGCGCTTCTGGCGCTTATGGTGTTCGGTCAGGATCTGTCGATCATTGCGCTGATTGGCATCGTGCTGCTGATGGGCATCGTAAAGAAGAACGCCATCATGATGATCGATTTTGCTCTCGAGGCGGAGCGCGCCGGCGGCCTGACGCCGGCGGAAGCGATCGTGCAAGCCAGCCTGCTGCGGTTCCGCCCGATCATGATGACGACGCTTGCGGCCCTGTTCGGCGCATTGCCGCTCGCATTTGAAACCGGCACTGGCTCGGAACTGCGTTTTCCGCTCGGCATCACCATCATCGGAGGGCTGCTGCTGAGCCAATTGCTGACGCTCTACACGACGCCGGTCATCTATCTGGCGCTGGACCGCCTGCATCGTCGCCTGTCGTCATCACGGATGCTGCCTGGTCATCGTCCGGCAGCGCCGCTGGGCGCGCACATCGATTGAGGTGTAGCATGGGTTGGGCGAAGCGAAGCCCGAGTGGCGTCGCGTCGAGACGTCGTCCCGGATTTCGTTGCGCTCAATTGCGCCGGCACGTGCTAATATTGAACGCAGAGGAATCGGAGGACGCCATGCAAGTTACCGCCTGGCATAGTAAAGCCTGCGTCGCCGCCCTGGTGGCCTTGGCATTGATGGCTGGATTGAGCAAGCATGCTCTCGCCCAGACTGACTCGGCAGCGAATTACCCCAGCAAGACGATCAAGATTGTCGTCGGTTTCGCGGCTGGAGGCGGCAACGATATCATTGCCCGCATCATCGGCCAGAAGCTTCAGGACGGCCTCGGCCAGACCGTGATCATTGAGAATAAAGTGGGTGCGGGTGGCAGCCTCGCGGCCCTCTCCGTGATGGCGGCGCCACCCGACGGCTATACGCTGCTGGTCGGCGCCAGCGGTGCCATGAGCATCATCCCGGCGATATCTGTAAAGCCCCCTTATGCGACGCTTAAGGATTTTGCGCCGATCTCCAATCTGGCCTCGTTTCCTCTCATCCTTTCGGTCTATCCGTCGCATCCGGCGAAAAATGTCCGGGAGCTGGTGGCGTGGATGAAGGCCAATCCGGAGAAGGCGAACTACGCCACGTCGTCGTCGGCATTCACCTTAGCGACCGAACTCTTCAAGCTGCGGACCGGTGCACCCGGGACCGCGATTCCCTACAAGAGCAGCAACGAATCGCTAGTCAGTGTCATCGGCCAGCAATCCTCGTTCACGATCGCGGATCCGCCGCCGACAACGCCGCAGGTCAAAGGGGGACAGGTTCGCGCGCTCGCGGTCACGTCCAACAAGCGGCTGGAAGATCTGCCCGATGTGCCGACCATGGCGGAAGCCGGTGTGTCCGGCGTGGAGGTTGGCTTGTGGAGCGGCGTGTTCGCACCGGCCGCGACGCCGCCCAGCATCGTCCGCAAGCTCGAGGCCGAGCTGCGCAAGATCATGCAGATGGCAGACGTGAAGGAGAAGTTCAGGGCGATGGCGACGCCCACCGTCGGCAGCACCGCGGCGGAGTTCACGCGGCTGATCGACACGGAAACCAAGATGTGGGCCGAAGTCGGTCGGGCAGCCAATGTGAAGCTTGAGTGAGGTCGGACGATTCGTGCGGGCACGATGGTAGCGGACCAGCTGTAGTCCTCGGATTTCCTACTGGCGTGGAGCTCCCTACGGCCTTTTTCCCCCAAGGATTTGGTTGAAAGAAGCAGACCATCAGGGGCTACGTAGCCCGTAGATAAGCGTAGCGCATTGCACCGCACGGGCGGAACGGTCGGTGGTGCCCATTGGTCGCGTTGGTCCCGGCGATTAGCCCGAGCCGTGACGGCATTATCTAGCAGGGCCACTTGGAGGCTGTTCGCTTGGCAAGGGGGTCGGCTTCTTCATGCATACGGGGCCACCCCATCCTGGATTTGTGCAATCCCAATCCGGACCAAAGCCATTGTTCAATGTCACCCATCTGCTGGCGGCAAGCAACAATCCGCCCAAAATAACCACGGCAAAAAGTATCGCTAGGATATCGGCTCTTCGAAAGTTGTACCCGATGGGGGTGAAACGCCAGGCAAATTTCATAAATCTTCCCTCCACCTGAGCTGCCAGTATTCTCTTTGGTCAGCTGAACGGCCAACAAGGTTCAGGAAACCCTCGGGCGCCGGATGACCGCTTGCTGGCTGGCGAAGCCCCTGTCGCTGAGGGTTGGCACCGAGTGCGCCGCCGCACGCAACTCGTGCGCCATCGGTCGGAGGCCGTGCCCAGGGGCAAACGTGATCCGCGTGAATTGAACGCGCAGCCGGCATCGACTTACTAACGAAAGCTGACCCTCTGGCGGGGATAATCGAACGGAGAGCGCCGATGACGCATCATGAAAAGATCCTCCACTTGATGACGGATTTGGGCGGCAGAGGGATTCGTCCACTCACGGTCGCGCCTCCGATGTATCGGGTTCTTTGGCACCTCGGCGTCGAGGCCAAGCCGCCGCATTTCGCTCCATTCTGGCGGACAGCGGCGGTCACGGGTTTTATTTTTGCTATTTTTTTAATCCCGCTAAATTGGATCGTGCACCTGTTATCCGGCCGACCTCAACCGTGGCAGTACGTGCTTATTGAGCTTGCAGGAGTGGCCTTCATAAGCACGGTTGTCGGTATCTACGCAGCGAGCTCATATCGCCGACAGGCGCGCGAACTCGCCTTGCCGCGCTGGGAAGATTATCCTGCCACTTAAGCTGACAAGGCTGGCTCGTTACTATGGTTCAACGCTTGCACAAAAGCACCGCCAGCTTCTGCGAATGTCATCGCCAGAACTCCGAGATGGTCGAACTTGGCAGATCGTGTCGCGATCACGCTGGAGATCGCCGCCGGAAGCGCCGCTTCGATGCCCCAAATTCGATGCTCCGCTGGGCTCGTTATCATCGCGCGGCTCCAGGCGGGCGATGCCTATTAGTTGCGGTCGGCCGGCGCCCGGTTCAGAGCGGGACCGCGTTAGCATTCACGCGGGCGGGGTCAATGAACTGCACTTGGGAGAGCGACAAAAAGCTTTGCATTGTCAGGCCGGATCAGCGCCCACAGAGTAATTGTTTGATCGTTGATAAGAGCAACATCGATCAGTGAGCTTTTCGGTGCTGGTGTGGGCGCTCGTCCCTAGGTGGGACCACGGGCTACGGCTTGCCCTCCAGCGCCGCAGCCATGCAATCGCCACGGCGATCATCCCAAAAAGCCCGGTCATGTTGCCATCAAAGCCGTACTCCCCGCGGGCGCCGAGACCTCCTCATGACCGAATTTCTGGCGGGCGGCTATGCGGCACATCTGCTCTGGCAATGCACCGTATCTCCTGTCGTTTCCACAGCGGCGGCGTCAGGGCGCAGGTTGCATCCTGGAGAACAGCTCCTGCATCTTTCCTCGAAGGGCCATGGCAACGCCCATGTCGGAGAGACCGAGTCGTCCGGTCATCACCGCGGTTGTCGGAGAGAGCTTGCCCTGGCCTAGGGCCCTCAGGTCGTCGATGGTGACCGTCAACGTCAGGTCCGCCGGCTTGTCTTCATTGGTGACCGAACCGCTATCGATATAGATGAATCCCTCCCCCTTCAGATTGAATTTCACTGTTTTGCCGAGGCCGGAATTGTTGCCCACTGCCGCTTTCATGCGTTCGGTCAACGCATCGAGCCGCGACATCGCTGTTTTGTCCGGCTTTTGCTCGACGAGCGGCGCCGAATTGGGCCGGTTGCTGCTCAAATGGCTTTCTACGGCGCCGTTTGACGCGCCAAGCCGCCGCCGGGTGGAGGCTTCTGCCTTGTGCAGGTAGCTCGTGAGCCCATCGGCCGGTGGTGCGATAGAGTTTTCCGTCATTATCCATCCGACCTGCCCTCGGTGGTATCCGCCATGAATCGTCACATGCAACAGCATTTCTTCGCGTGACATGCGGCCTGGTGCGCCATCGGTAAACGTAAAGTCGATCCTCTCGGCCAAACGCGCGTTTTCCAGGCGCGATACGTAGTCGATGTACCACTGATCGCTTGTCTTGATCGCTTTGGACAATTCTTCCAGCGTTGGCGCCTCGCTTTTGTTTGCCGAGGTGTATGCGTGTTCAGCTCCCGTCAAGTTTGCGGCGAAGATCTGGTCAACAACATAAGTGTGACTGAGAACTCTGATGGCGATCTCCCTTGCAGGAGAGGCATCGTCAAATAGCCGCATCGACGCGAGTATCTCGTCGTCAGCTTGCGCTTTGTACCTGAACAATCGCTCAAGGGTGCCGATTTCGTTCATGGCCTGCTCCTTCTCCTTGCCGCTTGTCGCAGTCGACGGCGCGCAGCATGCCGATCAGGACGCTGCTCTGCCGGCTTCAATGCCCGGCGTTCGATCCGCCATTTTCATGTGGACAAGAATATAAGCAATAACTCATATTGCATACTCGCATTCGAGATGGCAGGCATGGTCACAAAATCAAGAACAAGTCCCAGAAAATCAGCATCTCAGGAGCGCTCGCGCCTGACGGTGGATGCGCTTCTTGAAGCGACTGCTCGCATTCTTGTGAAGGATGGATACGATCGCGCGAGCACCAATCGGATTGCCCACACGGCGGGCGTCAGCATCGGCTCGCTCTACCAGTATTTTCCAAGCAAGGAGGCGCTCGTGGCCGCGGTGATTGATCGCCACACCGAGGAGACGATACAGCTGATACGCGGAGCGCTGATCAAGGTGGCGATGCGGCCAGTCGAGGAGGCGATACGTGAACTGGTCAAGCTCGGGATCGACGCCCATCGCGTCAATCCGAAGCTACACCGCGTGCTGACGGAACAGGTTCCGCGCGTAGGGCGGCTGGACAACGTCCAGGCTATCGATCGTGAGGCGTATGCCCTGGTCCGGGCCTATCTCGATGCGCACCGGGATGAGATCCAAGTGGCTGACGTGGATTTGGCCGCCTTCGTTTGCGTGACCACGGTGGAAGCCTTGACCCATGCGGCAGTTATTTACCGCGCGGACATTCTCAGTGACGAAAAAGCGAATACATTCATCGACGAGGTCACAAAGCTGGTGCTCCGATATCTGAGATCCCCGAGTACGTAGCGCTACTTTGGTCTCCGGGAACGAAGCCCAACGTTTCACCTGAAATTCGCGGGTGGCAGTGACTCCCATCGAGCGCTGTCTCAATGGCGGTATCGATTTTACTGGCGGGCCATTCTAGCAGCACCACCACCAGCGATTCCCTGTTCGGAAAGTACTGTCGAGAGAGCCGATCCCGACATCGGCGCGCCCGGCGACGGACCCGGCCGACGCCCCTCCTACCCGAACTTGATCAAAAATGTGAGCCGCCGCCGCGACAATCGCGTCCACGGTCTTCTTGCAGCGCGCCTGAAGCGGCGTTTTCCGCGGACTTTGTGAGTGTCCCGCGGCCCATCGCGGAATGCGAATAGAAGAACGTGAGGAACTCATTACGTACTTGAACGGGCAGCGATGTCTTACGGAGGAGAGACAGATGGATCAATCGGCGCAAGACAAGGTGGTCTTTTCGATCCGCACGCAGATCGATCGAACCGCAGGCATCGGACACCCCAATATCTTCGCCGGCTTCGCCCTCACGGGGCCGGCCATGATCGGCGTCATGCGGGCCGATGACAGCGTCGGGGGGCGCTGGGAACGCCATGATGGCGGCGACGAGCTTCTGGTGCTGATGGCAGGACGATGCACTATCACGGTGCGCCGGTCCGACGGTCGGCAGACGGCCCATGATGCCGAGCGTGGCGATGTGCTCCTGATCCCGAAGGGCGCCGCCCATTCCTTCACACTGCACACGCCCGAGGTCCACCTCCTGTTCGTGACCCCGCGCGAGGGAAACAGCACCTGGAACGGCGAGGCCGACGGCGATCCAAGCCTGGCTGAGCTTCGGGCATAGCCGAGCACATGAAACCCCGAGTGGCACCGCAACCGATCCAGGATGTCTCCGAAACTGCGCTCATGGTCGCCATGTGGCGTGCAGCCGAGAACACGCACCCAAATCCGCTTTATCGTGATTTGCTAGCTCTGAAACTGGCAGGGGATCGGGGCAGAGAGATCACTAAAGGCCTCCCAAAGGGGCGCACATCGATCAGTTACTGGATGATGGCAATCCGTACTCGCGTCATCGATGATCTTATTCGCGAGGCAGTGGCAGACGGCGTCGATCTTGTGCTCAACCTGGGCGCAGGCCTCGACACGCGCCCTTACCGTCTCGCGCTTCCTTCGAACCTTTGCTGGGTGGAGGTGGACTGCGCCAAGATTATCGAATTGAAGGAATCTCGCCTTTTCGGGGAGAAACCGGCTTGTAAACTTAAACGCGCCGCCTGCGATTTGGCGGACGTCTCGTCACGTCAAGCGGTCCTGGCATCGGCGAGCGAGCAGGGTAGAAACACGTTGGTTCTGACAGAAGGCGTAATTCCCTATCTGAGCGAGGAGGAAGTCGGAGCTTTGGCCTCCGACCTCAACAACTACTCTTGTTTCCGATACTGGGTAGTGGACTATTTTTCGCCACTCATCAGAAAATATCTCCAAGCCCAAAGCAGGAAGATGCTTGAGAACGCTCCATTCAAGTTCGCTCCCGAGGACTATTTCGATTTTTTCCTCAGCCATGGTTGGCAAGCTAAAGACGTCCGATACATCGTGGACGCTGCCCAAAAGCTTGGACGACGTCCTCCCACAAGGGTTCGTGTCATGTTCGCCCTTCGCGGACTCTTCTTGAGCCCCGAGGAACGCAATCAACGGAAAAACTGCATGGCTTACGTGTTATTTGAACCACGTCTTAGACTTCAACCTGGGGCGATACATACCGCAGACATGTCAGGAATGTCTGCTTAGGGTTATTCTGTCGGAGCGGCGCAATGCGCTTCGCTTTGCGCCCTAACGCCCACGCTACGGCTTGCCCTCCATCGCCGCGAACGGCCCCTCGCCGTACACCGCTTTGCCACCGACCATCGTCAGCACGGAGTGCAACTCCGAGACCTTCTCGACCGGTACCGTCATGTAGTCATCCGACAGGACGGCGAGATCGGCGTATTTGCCGGGCTCCAGCGAACCGCGCTTGGCTTCGTCGAACGTGAACCACGCCGAATTAAGCGAATACATCCGCAGCGCTTCCTCGCGGTTCGGCGACTCCTCAGGCCCGCGCATGGGCGTGCCGTCTATCACCTTGCCGTCCAGGAGCCAGCGAATCGAGACGAACGGATTGTATGGCGCGACCTGGTCGGAATCAGTGCCGGCCGCCACATGCAGGCCCATCTTGAGCGCAGTCTTGATCGGCGGCGCCCGCCGCGAGGCCTCGGGGCCCAGCACCTTCGCAACGATCTGGCCCGAATAGATAAGGCGATCCTGCACGGCCCAGCCCATGTTCAAGGCCTTCATGCGCTGCAACGTCCGGTCGGACGCGTTTTCGATGTGGGCGATCTGCCAGCGCAGGGCCGAAATCGGGGTTTCCTTGCTCACGGCTTCGAAACAGTCAAGGATGCCGGCGGCGGCCCGGTCGCTGGCGGCATGCTGATGCACCGCAATGCCGCGTTCGGCGGCCCATTTGGCCACGGTGCAGAACTCCTCCCAGTCCTTGGCGCTCGGGTTATACGGCAGGCCGACCGTGGACCCGTCATAGATGCCCTGCGTGAGCGACTCCCCGATGCCGCGGTAACGCAACATGTCGTCGCCGAAATTCATCGGCGTGAACACCGTCAACGACTTGAAGTCATCAAGCGTATGCTGGCTGTTCGAGGAAATATGGAACGCGACCCGCAACGTCATTTCGCCTCTGGACCATAGCGTTTGAACGGCGCGAAAATCCTCCGGGAACATGCCGCCGCCCGGGAAGTCGTTGATGGCCGTCATGCCCAGCCGATTGAGTTCGCGGAAGTATTTCCGGGTGCCGGCGACCTCATCCGCGAAGCTCGGCCCTGGAATCTTCGCGGTGAAGAAATTGAATGTGCGATTGACGCCGGTGAATACCCCCGTGAGGTTGCCGTTGGCATCCTTTTCCGCCTTGCCGCCGGGGATTTCCGTTTCCGGGGTGAGCTTCATCAGCTTGATTCCGGCGGGCGTGATCCAGGCCGTGTTGTAGAGGCGCTGGACGTAGACCGGCCGGTCAGGGGCCGCGGCGACCAGCTCCTCCACTGTCGGGCCGCGTTTTTCCGGGAACTGCAATTCTGTCCAGCCGCCGCCGATCTTTATCCAGGTGCCCAGCGCCGACGTGCGCGCCGCCTCGCGAATGAGATCGAGGCCTTTGGCGAGGCTCGGCACGCCGATCCAGCTCAGCTCGACCGCATAGGTGAGGCCCGCCCGCAACGCGTGGATGTGGGAATCCATGAGGCCCGGCACCACGGTGCGGCCGCCGAGGTCGATGACCGTGGTGTGTGCATCGGCGCGTTGGCGGATGTCCGCGTTGGTGCCGGTCGCGAGAATTTTTCCGGCCCCGATCGCGACGGCTTCCACGATCGACGATGCGTCATCGAGCGTGACGACCTTGCCGTTCATAAGGATCGTGTCCGCGGCGGGCGCCTGAGCCTGGGCGCGCGCAACCCCGGCCGCTAAGGTCAGCGCCGCGATCAGAACGAGACGGTTTGTCATCGCTTGCTTCCTCCGAGAACTCCGGAAAGTCGGCCACGTCTTGATCCATGCTTGGCCCCGCTCCCAGCGTTCTTTCTACCCCATCGAGGGCGCCTCGGCCACATGCCGCGCGGGCTCTCGGTCCAATCGACCCAACGGGCGCGATGGCGTAAGGTGCTGAGCCAGCAACGACGGAAGTCATCAATGTCCCAGCGTTTCAAGCCGCTATCCCAACACGAAATGACCCTTGATCAGCAGCGCGTCGCGCAAGCGGTGGCAACTGGACCGCGGGGCGGGTTGCGCGGGCCGTTCCATGCGCTGCTGCGCAGCCCCGAGCTTGCAGACCGCGTGAGGCACCTGGGCGACTATGTTCGCTTCGAGAGCACGGTGCCGGCCCTGCTGCGCGAGCTTGCGATTCTGGTCGTGGCGCGATTCTGGTCGGCGCATTACGAGTGGAATGCCCACCGCAGACATGCCCTTGCGGCCGGATTGGATCCGTCCATCGCTGACGCCATTGAGGTGGGCCGCCGCCCGGCAAAACTCTCGGCCGATGAGGCGCTGGTCTACAATCTCATCGCCGAGTTATTGAATGACAGGGACATCAGCGATGCGACCTTTGCCGCCGCCATGGCCCGGTTCGGCGAACGAATGACGATCGATTTGATCGGCATAGCCGGCTACTACGGCTTCATTTCGCTCGTGCTCAACGCCGGTCGAACTCCGGTTGCGGAGGGAGGGAAGCTGCTGCCTGCAATTTAGCTTGAGCCATCAGACCGGTAGGGTGGGCAACGCGCCGCACTGATTGGGCCATGTGCGCGAGGGCATGCGGCCCGCTGCCCACGCTACAGGCTGCGGCGCTCACTCGGTTGGCGCGAGCTGCCGTGCCAGGCGGGCCTGCGCCGCCAGTCTAATGGCGGCATTGGGGGCGCCGAACCCGCGATAGCCGCGGCGCTCTACGATCTCAAAGAAGAAAGGCTCCCCGACAATGCTGACGTAGACCTGCAGATACTCGGTCGCGCCCTCGCGATCATAGAGAATGTTGTGCGACCTGAATTGTTCGATTTGCGCGGGCGACAGATCGGTCTTGGCCTGCAAGTCCTCATAGTAGTTCTCGGGGATCGGCAACAGCGCCACGCCATTTGCTTCCAGGCGCGCCGCGGTCGCAACGAGATCGTCTGTTGCCAAAGCGATGTGCTGCACCCCCGAGCCGAACGCTTCGGTGAGGAAGCGCGACGCCTGGGTGCGGGTCGATTGCGAGGCGTTGAGAGCAATGCGCACAGCGCCGTCGGGGGCCTGCACGACCTGGCTTTTGACGAGTCCGCCCGGATCGAGCACGTCCTGCTCCTGGGTTGTCCGCAAATCGAGGAGCGAGGTGTAGAACAACACCCAGGAGAGCATCTCCTCATAGTACATGGACTGAGAGATGTGATCGACCGCCGTCAAGCCAGCCCCCGAGCCCGCCTCTCCGGTCGGCTCGAAGTCCACATCCCATACCCGATCAAGCTTGCTCCTTCCGTCAACGAAATAAATGAGGCTGCCGCCGAGACCTCGCACCGCCGGAATTTCAAGCTCACCCGGACCGACTGCCTGGCGGAACGGCTTGTCGAGCAGGCGCTCGGCCCGGGCGAGCGTGGTCGCGGCATCATCGACCCTAAGGCCGATGGCGCATACGGCGGTGCCGTGTGTGATATTGAAGGAATGGGCAAATCCCTCCTTTTCGGTATTCACCACGATGTTGATCGCGCCTTGCGACCATCGCGTCACGGCCTTTGACTTGTGCAGGCCGGAGCGCGCGAACCCGAGCTGGCGCAGAAGCTTCTCAAATGCAGGGGCGTTATTCTCGTCGATCGCGAATTCGATGAATTCGGTGCCGAGGCAGCGCGATCGCGGCGGCAGTGCGGCGAGTTCTTTGGGGGCCCAACCGGTGCGTTCGCGCAACTGGTCGAGCAGAAACACGAGAGAGCGCCGGCCATCCACCGCAACGTTGCGGGCGGAGCCGGCGCGAAACTGGTCGTTGAAGATTTCGAGAGAAAGCAGCCCATCGAAGTCGATGGCCTGGAGGACCTCCATGAAGTCGATGAGCGGCAGCTCGCCCTGACCTGGGAAATTGCGAAAGTGCCGGCTCCACGACAGCGGGTCCATTTCCAGAAGGGGCGCGTCCGCAATCTGCACCAGGAAAATGCGGTCGCGCGGGATCGCGCGGATCGGTTTGAGATCGGTGCGACGGGCAAAGATGTGGAACGTGTCGAGCACGAGTCCGACGGCCGGATGATCGGCGCGCCGCACCGCCTCCCACGCATCGCGATAGTCGTTGATGTGTCGTCCCCAGGCGAGCGCTTCAAAGGCGATGCGCATGCCGCGACGGCTCGCGCGCTCGCCCAGGTCACGAAGATCGGCAGCAGCGCGGTCGATCCCGCCGAGGCTTTGCGGTGAAACGTTGGAGCATACGAGAAGGAGGTCGCAGCCGAGCTCGCCCATCAGATCGAACTTGCGCTCGGCGCGGGCAAAAATACGCTCACGACTTTCCGGCGGCATGGCCTCGAAGTCGCGGAACGGCTGGAACGCGATGATCTCAAGTCCGAGATCCGCAACCCTTTTGCGCACGTCGGCCGGCGTGCCGTCGAACGACAACAGGTCGTTCTCGAAGATTTCCACGCCCGCGAATCCCGCCGCCGCGATGGCTTCGAGTTTCTCGGCGAGATCGCCGCTGAGAGAAACGGACGCGATCGAGGCTTTCACGGCCGCGCTCCTGTGTCGCGAACCAGCCGCGTAGCAGCGGCTGTTCCTACCCGCAATTCCAGTGTGGTCCGATTGGCGTCGGCGTCCAGCAAGGTCCGAAACCTCCTCCGTTCCAGCGCCCCCGGTAAAACCCGGGGCCGCCGTACCAGAACGTCGGACGGCGGGCGCGCATGTTCCGCCATTCGACGACTTCCGGCGGCTCGTAGCCCGGCAGAAAACCGTAGCCGTGCCAGGAGCGGTTCGAGGACCGCTTTCCGTGCGCGCTTTCGGCCAGCGCGCTCGTCGGCGTAAAAAGGACGGGCGTCAAAACCAGCGTCGTGAGCGCGACAGCAAGGGCAGCGCACAAAAAGCCGTTACTGGATGGGCCGAAGATCGATCGCGAGGCACGCGGATCAATGGCCGGAAGGTGCTCACTTTGGTGCATCGCGTGCTCCTTCGCGACGGGCCAGGTACGGGTCTCCAAAGACTATCCATCCGCGTATCCCCGGCGGCCGTCAATGCAGAAATTGTCGTGAGTCCACATGCCAGCGTGCCGCCGGGATCGTCCCGGCGCTCTCGACCAGCGCGTCGCGTGGGCAAAGCGCGTCGCCAATCGTGCAACCTGCACAGTCCCGCTTGCGCCCTCGCCAACGTACAAGCTGCATGTCGGAAGCAAGCTGCATGTCGGAAGCCGCCGCCTTCCTTCGTCCTTGGGACGTACGCCGGGTTGGATCATCCGCACAACTGGTCGTAGAGCAACATAATCGGGTCAAATTTCCGCTGGAACTCAAGATGCGTCGGCGTGGACAACGAGCGGCCGGGGTGCCTATACGGGGCCGCTCAGCTGATTGGAGAGCGATGGATGGCGAGGGTCGTTTTCACCCCGAATATTCAACGCCACGTGGAGTGCCCGGAGGCCGAGGCGGTGGGCGGCAGCGTGCGGGAAGTTCTGGACAACGTGTTCGCGGCCAATCCCCAGGCGCGCTCCTACGTGCTCGACGACCAGGCCGCACTGCGGCGGCACATGACGATTTTTGTCGACGGCCGTGCGATTCGCGACCGCGCGCGTTTGTCCGATCCAGTCGCGGCCGGCAGCACCGTCTACGTATTCCAGGCACTATCGGGAGGCTGACATGAGCGACACTATCCTGGTTTCGACCCGAAAAGGGC
>Ga0070734_10001680_pt1 | contig 30596 bp, 29 predicted proteins | sample Coa_R1_8_FD_66444 | JGI IMG/M metagenome (GOLD analysis project Ga0070734, IMG submission 66444) | Surface soil microbial communities from Centralia Pennsylvania, which are recovering from an underground coalmine fire - Coalmine... | ecosystem: Environmental > Terrestrial > Soil > Unclassified ... | reverse complement strand
TACCCCAGCGCGCCGGCCAGGTACCCCATCGCCAGGTTCACGCCGGCGCTGGCGATCAGCAGCTCCTGGATCTCCTGGTGCGGCTCGCTGCGGCCGAGCGCGGCGTCGATCTCGATGAAGGCCAGCTCCGGGACCGGCAGCCCGGCGGCGCGCGCCAGCTCGCCGACGATCAGCTCGGCCGCCAGCGCCCGCCCGCCCTGCGCGGCCGCGCGGAACTTGGCGACGTAGAGCGCGCCGTCGTCGGCCTCGACGACCGCCGGCACCGATCCCCCCTCGCGCAGCGCCGTCACGTACCGCGTGCCGAGAAGCTGCCGCAACGGACGGGCGGGCGGCGCCGGCGCGCGTCCGGGAGGCGAGGCGGCGGTCATACCGGCGATTCTGCCCGAGCCGCTCGCCAGCGTCACGGCGATCTACTTGGGGATCCTCGCGAGGTCCCGCGGCCCCCGCGTGGACTCGCGACGGCGTAGGATGACCGGCGCGATGAGGCGCCCGTCATGAGCCGCCGGCGGCTGGCGATCTTCTCGCCCGGCGGGATCGGTGGCGGCGCCTTCTCGCAGGGGCAGCCGGCGATCGCCTCGCTGGTCGGGGCGCTGGCGGCGCGGTTCGAGCTGACCTTCTACTCGCTGGCCGCGGTCGATCCGAGGTTCGCTCCGGACGGCTATCGCCTGCGCGCGCCGTCGACGGCGTGGACCTTGGCCCGCGCCGGCCTGCGGGGCGCGCGGTGGGCCGATCTGGCCCGGCGCTTCGCCGTCGATCACCGGGCCGCGCGCTACCACCAGCTGCTCGCGCTCTGGGGCTATCCCATGGGCGCCTTCGTCGTGGCGCTGGCGCGCCTCTCCCGGCTCCCCGCAGCGGTCGTCCTGCTGGGGGGGGAGACCGCCGATCTGCCGGCCATCGGGTACGGCCAGCTGGGGCGCCCGATCGCGGGGCGGCTCGTGCGCGAGACCTGCCGCCGCGCCGACGCGCTGATCGCCGTGTCCCGGCACCAGCTCGACCGGCTCGCCGCGCGCGGCGTCTCCCGCCCCGACGCCCAGGTGGTGCCGATCGGCGCCGAGGCCGACCTGTTCCCGTTCGAGGCCAGGCGGCGCGCGCCGCCGCTCAAGCTCCTCCACGTCGCCAACCTGACCGCGGTCAAGGATCAGACGACGCTCCTGCGCGCCTTCGCGCGGGTGCGCGCGGCGACGGAGGCGCGCCTGCGCGTCGTCGGCGACGGGGAGCGCCGCGGGGAGCTCGAGGCCCTGGCCGGTGCGCTGGGCATCGCCGAGTCCGTCGAGCTGGTCGGCGCGGTTCCCTTTCGCCGCATGCCGGATCACTATCGATGGGCCGACATGTTCGTGCTCACCTCGCTCTCCGAGGGGCAAAACCGGGCCCTGACCGAGGCCGCCATGTGCGGCGTCTTGCAGGTCAGCACGCCCGTGGGACACATCGCCGATCTCGGTGACGCGGTCGCCGTCGTCGTGCCGGCGGGCGATCCCGAGACGATCGCCGCGCGCATCCTCGCCGTCGCGGGCGACGCCGACGGCTGGCAGCGGCGGGTGAGCGCCGCGCGCGCCTGGGCGGCGGCCCACGATCTCGGCTGGACCGCCCGCCGGATGACGGAGCTGCTCGGCGGCACGGAGGGCGGATGATGGAGCTCAGCGTCGTCATCCCGACCTGCGATCGACCCGATCGGGTGCGGGCGCTGCTCGGCGATCTGGGCCGCCAGACGCTCCGCCCGCGCGAGATCCTGATCGTCGACGCCAGCGACCGGAAGCTCGACGCGGGCGGCGTGGCGGCGCTGGGACCGGGCGTCGTCTATCTCGAGGGGCGGCGCTCGGTCTGCGCGCAGCGGAACCTCGGCATCCGGCGCGCCGGCGCGCCGTGGATCTTTCTGTGCGACGACGACATCGAGCTTCCGCCCGACTACCTGGCCCGGCTGGCGGCGCACGCCGCCGCGCACCCGGCCGCCGGCGCGCTCTCTGGCCTGGTGCTCGAGAAGCAGGCGGGCGGCTGGAGCGGCCGTTTTCCCGAGCGCTCGGCGCTGGTCGCCGCCTGGAAGCTGCTGTTCGGAATGGGGATCTGGGGCCCGATCGCGGCCGGCGGACCGCTCGGGCGCGCCGTCGCGGCGCGCTGCCGGTCGCGCGGCAACCACCTCGCCCGCTCGGGGTGGCCGGTGATCACCGAGATGGACGGGGATTGCTTCCGCACCCCCGTCTACGGGCTGGGCGCGGCCGTCGTGCGGCGCGACTGGCTGCTCGCCTCGCCGTTCGACGAGACGCTCGACAGCCACGGGATCGGCGACAACTACGGCGTGGCGGTCGGATTTCCGTCGGAGGGGATCCACGTCGTGACCGGGGCAGAGGCCCGCCACCACCGCGCGCCGGTGAACCGGCTGGCCGACGGCGTCGCGCAGGAGCGGCGGGTGCTGGCCCTCGACTACTTCATCCACACCCGCGCCGCGCTGGACCGCGCCGGCACGGGCGCGCTGCTCTGGTCGCTCGTCGGCGCCGGCCTCCTGCACGCGGCGTCGCGGAACCCGACCGCGGCGCGCGCCATGTTTCGCGCCTTCGCCCGCGTCGCCAGCGGCCGGAACCCCTACCGGCGAGGGCGCGGCGCCGAGCCGCTCGCGCCCCTCGCCCATCCTGCTCGACCCGCCGCACCCGAGCGACCGGCCGCGGGCGCGACGTGAAGCCGGCTCGGCTGACCGGGGCCGTCGTGCTGCGGCCCGAGGGGCCCAGGCGCGACGTGCTCGCCGTCGCCGGCAAGCGGCTCGGCGACGGGCCCTCCCTCGACGCGGTCACGATCGATCTCGGCGGCGAGCTGGTCTTCCCCGGCCTGGTCAACGCGCACGATCACCTGCACGTCAACGCCGTCCCGCCGCTCCGCGCGCGCGGCCCGTTCCCCAACGCCTACCTGTGGGCCGCCGCGTTCGGCGAACACTTTCGCGATCCGGAGGTCGCGGCGGCGGTGGCCGTTCCGCGGGCGGTCAGCTGCTGGCAAGGGGGCCTCAAGAACCTGCTCGCCGGCACGACCACGGTGGCGCACCACGATCCGTGGGATCCCGCCCTCGACGACGCGCGCTTTCCGGTCGGGCTGCTGCGGCGGTTCGGCTGGTGCCACTCGCTCGGGCAGGCGCCGCGCGACGGGCTCCGGGGCACGCTCGCCGACCGGCTGGCCCGGCGGCTGGGCGGCGGCCCCCGCTTCGGGCCGCCGGTCGGGCGCAGCTTCGCCGAGACGCCGCCCGGCGCGCCCTGGATCATCCACCTCGCCGAGGGGACCGACGAGGTCGCCCGCGGCGAGCTGGCGGCGCTCGACGCCCGCGGCTGCCTGGCGGCAAACACGATCCTCGTCCACGGCGTCGGGCTCGGCGAGGCGGACGTCACCCGGGTGATCGACCGCGGCGCCGCCGTCGTGTGGTGCCCCTCGAGCAACCTGGCGCTCTTCGGCGCGACGCTGGCGCCGCGCCGGCTGTTCGACGCCGGGCGGCTGGCCCTGGGGACCGACGCGCGGCTCTCGGGGGCGCGCGACCTGCTCGACGAGCTGCGCGTGGCCGCCGCGCACGGCGATCTGACCCCCGCAGAGCTCCTGCGCGTCTGCACGGTCGACGGCGCCCGCCTGTTGCGGATGCCCGACGTTGGCGCGCTCGCGCCGGGACTGCGCGCCGACCTGGTCGTGGTGCGCGACGACGGCGGCGACCCGCACGCGCGGCTCCTCGCCTGCCGCCGCGCCGATCTCCGCGCGGTGGTGCGCGACGGCCGCCCCGCCGTCGCCGATCCGGATCTCGCCGGTTGGTTCGCGGCTGCGGGCGTGGAGGCGGTTCCGGTGACGCTCGACGGCCGCCCCAAGCTCCTGGCCCGCGAGCTCGCGCGACCCGAGGTGCTCGCGCTGGAGCCGGGGCTGGTCCTTGGGTGAGCCCGAAGCCCGGCGCCCGACGGTCGAGAGCCGAAGACAATCCTCCGCGACCCGTCAACCCGTCAGGGCGGCGGGCCGACGCGATAGAGAATCAGCGGCCCGCGCGTCGCCACCGCGGTCAGGCCGGGGTCTCGCCGCAGCGCCTGGGAGACCTGCTGCGGCGGCCGGCCGGCCATCCGCCCCTCGATCTCGCCCGGATCTTCCAGATAGAAGCAGGGGCAGGCCTGCGCCAGGAGCGGCGGCAGATCGGCCGGCGAGAGCGGGTAGGTGTCGCGCACGGGGGTCCGGCCGTAGTGCTCGGCCATCATGCTCCCGCCCGGCATGAGCAGCGTCGTGCCGGCAGGGACCGTCGCGTCGAGCCAGTCGACGACCGCGCGGTCCGCGTTCTTGCGCGCCACCGTCCGCCCGTGCTCGCGCGCGCCCAGCACCAGCCCCGCCGCCAGCGACGCGCCGAGCCCGAGCGCCAGTCCCCACCGCCGGCCGGCCGGCAGCCGCCCGCGCACGAACCCGTAGCCGATCCCGATCAGGGCGCCGAGCGCGGGGAGCGCCGGCCAGAGGAAGCGCGGGTTCTCGTAGGGGATGCCGCAGACGAACGCCGTGTTCACCACCGGCCAGCCGACGAGCAGCGCCAGCGCGACCGCTCGGCGTTCGCGCCCCAGCACCCAGGCCCCCACGACCGCCAGCGCGGCCACCGTCGGAAACAGGGCGTCGGGCCAGCCGAGCCGCCACAGGCAGAAGAGCCCGACGGGGAAGCGGTAGTGAAAGTGCGCCTCGCGGTTGTCGAAGTCGCGGCCAAGGGCGTTGGCGGGGCTCCAGCGCAGGAGCCAGTCGTGCTGTTCCAGCGCGTAGGGCACGGCGTGCGCGGCCAGCAGCTGCGGGACGAGGACGGCCAGCCCGGCCAGCGCGGCCACCACCCACCACCCGCGGCCGCCGGCCGCCGGGCGGGCGCGGCGGGCCAGCAGCGTGGCGACGCCCAGGGGGAGCGCCAGCAGCCCGACCTGCCAGCGGGTCACCGCGCCGAAAGCCACCGCCACCGCCGCGAGCACCAGCCAGGGCCCGCGCCCGGCGCGCAGGTAGCGCGCCAGGCACCAGAGCGCCGTCGCCGCGAGCCCGATCCCGAGGCCGTCGGCCATCACCACCTGGCCGGTGCGCAGCGCGATCCCCGAGGCGGCGACCGACAGGCCGGCCACGATCCGGGCGGTCGGATCGTCCGCGCCGCCGCGCATCCCGTCGAGCTCGCGCACCAGCAGGTAGGTCGCCGCCGCCGCCCAGGCGACCGCCAGCGCGCTCACCAGCTGTCCGGCGAACGGTCCCCCGCCCGCGAGCGGCAACAGCGCCGCAACCGCCGCCGGGTACCCGCGCGGCCAGTAGAGGTCCGGCAGCGGGGCGCCGTGAAGGAGGTGCGGCGCGATCGCCCGCGCGAACCGGAAGTAGGCGAAGGCGTCCTGGCCGAACAGGCCGTCGAACGGCGCGGCCAGGCGCGTGACCGCCGCGATCAGCAGGGCGAGCGCGAACGGCCAGGCGGCCCGGTCGAAGCGCGCGGTCGGCACGGGGCGCCACGCTACCGCCGTGGTCGCGGCGGGGTAAAGTGGAGCGCTGGTCGCCATGCCGCCGTCCATCCGACAGATCTGGCACCGGCTGCGCGCCCGCGCCACCGGCCGCGCGGCGGGGGGACCGTGGCTCGGGGCGCGCGAGGCCTACGCCCGCCTGGCCCAGGCGTATCCCCCCGAGGCGCACAACCCGTTCATGCAGCTCGAACAATCAACGATGCTGGCTCTCCTGCCCGACGTCGCCGGCAAGAGGGCGCTCGACGTCGCCTGCGGGACCGGGCGCTACCTCAAGATCCTGCGCGCCCGCGGCGCCCGCGTGGTGGGGATCGACTTCTCGCCCGAGATGCTCGGTCCGGCGCGCGGGCTGGGGGCGGTGGCGCGCGGCGACCTGCGGGCGCTCCCGGTGGCGGGCGGCAGCGCCGAGGTGGTCACCTGCGGGCTGGCCGTCGGGCACGTCGCCGAGCTGGGGCTGGCCGTCGGCGAGATGGGGCGCGCGCTGGCGCCGGGCGGCACGCTCCTCTACTCCGACTTTCATCCGGCCGCCCGCCTCGACGGGCGGGGGCGAACCTTCTGCCACCAGGGGCAGACGTTCGAGGTCGAGCACCACCTGCACCTGCCCGAGGCCCACCGGGCGGCGTGCGCCGCGGCCGGCCTCGAGATCGAGGAGATGCGCGACGGGCTCTCCAGCACCGTCCCGCCTTTTCCTGCCGTGCTTGCCATCCGCGCGCGGCGGCGCCGATGATGTCGGGTGCTCCGGCCCGCCGCATGACGCCGTCTCACCTCCTGGGTCTCGCCGCCGCGCTGGCGGCGCTCGCCGTCGTGGCCGTCGCCTGTGCGCGCCGCGCCCCGCTGCCCGCGCGCGCGCCGGCGCCCGCGGTGGCGGTCAGCCGGCGCGATTTTCACGGCTGGCCGGCGCTGGTCCTCGGCAACGGCCGCGCCGAGCTGACGATCGTCCCCCAGATCGCCGGCCGGATCATGCAACTGGCGCTGGCCGGCGAGGGCGGCGCGCGCGGTCCGTTCTGGAGTCACCCCGGGCTCGGGCCCGCGCTGGCCGGCGACGAGAACGGCTGGATCAACTTCGGCGGCGACAAGGCCTGGCCGGCGCCGCAGTCGCGCTGGGAGGCGATCGTCGGCCGCGGGTGGCCGCCCCCGCACACGTTCGACGCCGCGGCGTTCACCGCCGAGGTCGGCGCCGACGGGCGCGTCACGCTGCTCTCGCCCGTCGATCCCGCCTACGGGCTGCGCGTGCGGCGGACGATCGCGCTCGATGAGGCGGCGCCCGTCGCCACCGTCGAGACCTGCTACCAGAAGGTGAGCGGCCCCAGCGTGCGCGTCGGCGTCTGGACGATCACGCAGCTCGCCTCGCCCGAGCGCCTGTTTCTGCGCCTGCCGGCGCGCTCCGCGTTCCCCGGCGGGTTCGCGCAACGCATGCCCGATCCCCCGCGCGCGCTGACCGTCGAGGGGCGGCTGCTCTCGCTCGAGCGCGATCCGGCGGCCAAGACGATGATCGTCAGCGACGGGGAGGCGATGCTCTGGGTGGGAGACGGGCCCGATCTCCTGATCGAAACGCTCCCCCAGGCACATGACCCGGCGAGCGAATGGCCCGACGGCGCGCACGCCCAGATCTACACCAGCTCCGACCAGGCCCTCCCCTACGTCGAGCTCGAGCTGATGTCGCCGCTGCGCGATCTGGCCCCCGGCGCCGAGGCCTGCCTGCGGGTGCGCTACACGCTGCTGGCGCGCGCGGAGACCGACGCCCGCGCCGAAGGGAAGCGGGTGCTCGGCCCGTGAGGCTGCTCGCCGCCGCCGCGCTGCTGACGGTCGCGCGCGCGGCGCTGGCGGCGCCGCCGGCGGCGCCCGCTGCCCCGGCGGCCGCGCCCGCGCCGCCGAGCGACCGCGCGGAGCCGCCCGCCAGCCTGGCGGTGAACGGCGTCTGTCCCAACCCCGAGGCGCTGTGGGCGGCCATCTCGTCGCTGGTCCCCGGCAAGGAGCTGGACCGCCTGGGCGCCGCGAAGGTCGAGGTCAGCGACCTCGGCGACACCTACCGGGTCGCGGTGAGCGCGAAAGGAATCGATCGGCTGCGCGTCTACCGGGATCTCGGCCACGACTGCGATCACCGCGCGCGGTTCGCCGCGGTCTTCATCGTGCTCACCTTGATGCCCCCCGACGTGCTGATCGAGAAGGCGCCCCCGCCGCCCGAGCCCGCGCCGCCGCCGCCACCACCGCCGCCGTCGCTTCCGCCACCGCCGCCGCCGCCGAAGCCGCTCCCGCCGCCGCCGAAGCCGCGACGCCTCCGGCTCGAGCTCGCGGCGCTGGTCGACCTGGCGCCGCGCACCGCCGATCCCTGGGGGCGCGTCTTCGGGGGCCAGCTTCGCCTGGCGCCGGGGCCGAGGCGGTTCGGCGCCGTCGCCGCCGTCGGCGCCGCGGCCGGCGCGATCGACTTCGGGGCGCTCCACGCCACCCTGCTGCGGCTCCCCTTCGACCTCGGCGTGCGGATCCCGATCGCCGCCGCGCGCGCGCTCGACCTGGCGGCCGACGTCGGGCTGAGCGGGGCGGTGTTTCGCGCCACCGCACAGGGGACCTCCGACCCGCAGTCGGGGACGCGGCTCGATCTCGGCGGGCGCGTGGGGCTCGTCCTGCATCACGGGCAGCCGCGCGCTCGCCTCTCGGAGCTGGTCGGCCTTGAGGCCGAGGTCTACCCGCGGACCTATGACGTCACGCTGCTGCCCCAGGGGATGGTCGGGCAGACCCCGGCCTTCTGGTGCGGCGCGACCCTCGGCCTGGCGGTGCAGCCGTGAGGACGGCCATGGCTCGCGGCCGCGCCGTCGCGCAGACTGCCAGGGTGGTGTGCCGCCTGGTGCTCGGTCTCTGCGCCGCGCTGGCGCTGCCCGCCTGCAACGCGCGGTTGAACCTGGGCAGTGGCATCCTCTGGTCGGCGCAGCACGAGACCGGCGATCTCAGCGAGTGGAAGGCCGGGGGGAAGGGCGGCGGCGAGGCCCAGGGGAGCGACACCACGGTGGCCCTCTCGACCGACTACGCGCACACCGGGCGCTACTCGGTGAAGCTGACCAACGGCGCCGTCTCGACCTACGAGGACGCGCACCTGTGGCGGCAGGACGACTACCCGGTCGAGGCCTACTACAGCGCCTGGTTCTACCTGCCGCGCACCTACCAGACGACCGCCGACTGGTCGATCATCGAGTTCCAGGTGCCGACCGTGGAGGCCGGCGTCGTCGGCCAGCTGCTGGACATCGATCTGCGCAGCCTGCCGACGGGCGATCTGATCCTGAGCGTCTACGACCACCGCGCGGAGTATCTGCGGGCGCCGACGCCCGATCCGGCCATGCCGGTGCCGATCGGCCGCTGGTTCCAGGTGGAGGTGCGGTACCGGAACGCCGACGACGACACCGGGGGCGTCACCATCTGGCTCGACGGCCAGCCGAACTACGATCTGCCCCGCCCGTTCGGGGCCAGCAGCAGCGTCTACTGGACGGTCTGCAGCAAGACGTATGGGCTCTCCCCCACGGAATCGACCATCTACGTCGACGACGCGGCGGTCAGCCTGGTGCGCGTGACGCCCACCGGCACGCTGTGACGCCGGGAATGACTCGCCGGCCGGGCTCGTGTAAAATCGTGAACTCTCGCGCCGCAGCTGGCCATGACGTTCAAGCAGATCCAGACGCAAGCCCGGGCCGCCGGGACCGCCCAGGCGGCCGCGTGGCAGCCGGTGGTGGTGCGTGGAGGCGGCGGCGGCCGCGCGCAGCCGCGTCCGGTCGACGTCCACAGCTTCCAGTCGATCTACGACGCCTACTACGGCGAGGTGGCGCGCTGGATCCGCGCGCTGGGCGGGCCGGCGGCCGACCAGGATGACCTGATCCAGGACGTCTTCGTGGTCGTGTATCGGCGGCTCCCCGACTTCGACGGCCGCAACCTGGCCGGGTGGCTGTATCGCATCGCCGCGCACCAGGTCCGCGACTACCGGCGGCTGGTCTGGATCAAGTACATCTTCCGGCGGAGCGTGGCGCTCTCCTCGGAGGTCCCCTCGGCCAAGCCGACGCCGGTCATGACGCTGGAGACGCGCGAGCGGCAGCGCAACCTCGAGCACCTGCTGTCCAAGCTGAGCGATCCGCTGCGCGCCGCGTTCGTGCTGTTCGAGATCGAGGGCTACACCGCCGACGAGATCGCCGAGATGCAATCGGTCCCCACCAACACGGTGCGGGCGCGGATTCACCGCGCGCGCAAGAAGATGACCGCCCTGCTGCAGTCGGCGGCCAAGGTCGAAGGGAACGCCTAGCCGTGGACCGCCTCGTCGACATCGTCAACCGGCCGGGAGAGTCCGCCGGTCCCGACGCAGAGCTGGCCGCGCTGGTCGAGTCCTGCGAGCCGGTGCGCGTCTCCGAGGCGCGCAAGCAGCGGACCCTCGAGGTGGTGTACGCGCGCCACCACGAGCGGCGGCGGACGGTCCGGTCGGTGATGCGGTTGGCCATGGCGGGCGTCGTGCTGCTGGCGGCGGGCGCCGCGACGGCCGCCGCGTTCGGGGTTCGTTTCCGCCCGGCGCCGGCGGCGGTGGTGACGTTCGTGCCACCGCCGCACCACATCGTCCGCACGCCGCGCCCCGAGCCGCCGCCAGTGGCCGCGCCGGCCGCCGAATTGGAAGCGGCGCCAGCGCCGGCCCCCGAGCTGGCGCCTGTCCCCGCGCGCCGGTCGCACCAGGTGCGGTCCGAGGATCCGTCGCTGGTCGTCTCGGCCATCCAGGCGCTGCGCCAGGATCAGGATCCCGTCCGTGCCGGGCGCCTGCTGGCCGCCTACCTGCGGACGCAGCCCCACGGCGCGCTCGCCGAGGAGGCGGTCGCGCTGTCGATCGAGGCGGCCGACGCCCGCCACAGCGCCGCGGCGGTCGGGTTCGCCCAGCGCTACCTGAAGGACTACCCGCACGGGCGCTTCCGGTCGACGGCCGAGCGCGTGCTGGCGCGCCCAACCCTCTAGCACTACGATCGCGCGGGTGTCCGGCCGGGCCGCCTTGTCGATCGCGCTCCTGCTCGCGGCATGCAGCGCGCAGCAGAAGGGGTCGGCGACCGACGGGCCGCCGCCCTCCGACGGGCTGACCTTCGACATCCCGCCGATCGTCGACGGCAGCGCCGCCGGGTACGCGCTCAGCTTCGACGGCGCGCGCGACTACGCGACCGCCGGCGACGCCGGGTTCCCCATCGCGCTCGGGCCACAGACGCTGGAGATGTGGATCGACTACGAGTCGGCCATGGGAACCCAGGATTTCCTGGTGCTGCGCACCGACTTGTCGAGCGGCGTGCAGGTCGGGATCCGCGACGGCTCCCTCGCCGCCTGGCGCGTCTACGCCGATCGGGTCCTGGCGCAGGCGCCGACCACGCCGGCAGCCGGCGTCTGGCACCACGTCGCGTACAGCTACGACGGCACGACGCACGTCCTCTACGTCGATGGGACGATGGTCGACAGCGAGACGGTCCCCGCCGACGATCGCACGCCGACCTCGGTCTGGCTGGGGACGCTGGACGGCTCGAGCAACATGTTCAAGGGCCAGATGGACGAGGTGCGGGTCTGGACCGTCACCCGCACCGCCGCCCAGGTCGCCGCCGACATGAAGCACACGGCGCCGGGCCCGCAGACGGGCCTCGTCGCCTACTGGACCTTCGACGACGCCATCAACGGCGGGCGCTCGGTCGACTTCTCGGGCTCGGGCAACGACGTCACGCTGGGCGACGGCGTGGCTTCTTTGATGCCGACCCGCGTCTCTTCGTCGGCGCCCGTCGGGAACTAGCCTTCGGGCCGGGCGCCTTCCTGGCCTGCTTGGCCTTTTTGCCCGGCGCCCGTCGCGGACGCGCGCCCCCCGCCTGCGGCGGGCGCGCGTGGCGCGGCTGGTAGACGCCCAGCTTTCCGCCGCTCGGCAGCGCGACCTCGGTCAGGAGGCCCCACCGCTGGTCGGTCACCGGCGCGCAGGCGACGTCGCGCGCCGCCATCTCGCGCACGAACGCCGCCACGTCGTCGACCATCAGGTAGAGCTCGTGGCCGCCGCTCTCGGCCGGGTGCACGGCCACCTCCGCCGGCGGCAGCCCGAAGATGAGCCACCCGCCCCCCACGTCGACGTGGGGAAACTGCAGGACCTCGCGCAGGAACGCGCGGTCGGCGTCCGGATCCGTGCTGTAGACGATCGAATGCGCCCCGATGATCATGCGGCCTCCTGGGCGCCGGATTGTAGCGCCGTCGGCCCGTCCGTCGCCGGCCGTCGGCCGTCAATCCACTTGCCACTTGCGGGGCGTCGCGCGCAGCGTCTCCACGCCAAGCGCGTCGCACCAGGCCTCGAACCGCGCCCGCGGGACGCCACGAAAGCGGAGGTCCTCCAGCGTCTCCGTGACCGGCGCATCCTCGACCAGCGTCACCAGCGTCCGGTAGAACAGCGCCTCCTCGCGCCGCTCGGCCAGCGTGGCGCCGAGCTGCGCGGCCCCGCGCGGCTTGACGGTCCAGCGCGCCGGATCGTCGGGGATGGCCTCCAGGTGGGCGTAAGCCCCGACCAGCAGCGAGGCGCCCTTCTCGCCGAAGCCGGGCAGCCCCGGGATGCCGTCGGCGGTGTCGCCGGTCAGCGCCAGAAAATCGGGCACGCTGGTCGGGCCGAAGCCGCGCGCGGCGCGGAACGCGGCCTCGTCGGTCACCTTGCGCTGCCGCCGATCGACCTGGACGACGCGCTCGCCGCGCAGGCACTGCGCGAGATCCTTGTCGGGCGACATGATCCGCACCTGGTCGACCTCGGGGCCGAACCGGCGCGCGCCGCTGGCCAGGCCGTCGTCGGCCTCGTGCTCGCGCATCGACCAGACGGTGACGCCCAGCGCGCGCACCGCCTCCTCGACGGGATCGAACTGCGCGCGCAGCTCGGGCGGCACCCCCTCGTCGCTCTTGTAGTCGGCGAACAGATCGTTGCGGAACGAGCGGATCGGGTTGTCGAACGCCACCGCCAGGTGGGTGACCGCCTCGTCCGCCTCCGACAGGAGCGCGAGCAGCGACGCCACCAGCCCCACGGTCGCCTTGCGATCGTTCCCCGCCGGATCGAGGTGCCCCGGGCGCGGCGAAAAGTGCGCGCGGTAGAGCTCGTACGTCCCGTCGATGAGATGCAGGCGCGCCACGCTCATTTCCGCAGGCTAACGCGAAAACGGTGCGATGCTCATCCCCGTTTCGTCATGCGCCGCCCGCTCCCGACCGCCGCGCTCGCGGCCTGCCTCGCCGGGCTGGCCGTCGTGGCCGCCGTCCTGGTGGCACCGGCCCGCGCGGGCGAGCTGCAGGTGCACGTGCTGAACGTCGCCGACCGGACGCCCGGCGAGCGGCGCCCGCTGCTGGTCTACCTGCACGGCCTCGGCGGGTCGGGCAGCGAGGCGCTGAACAACCCGGCGCTGCGCGCGCTGGCCGAGCGCGGGCGGATGGTCCTGGTGGCCCCCGACGGCACGCTCGATCGCCAGGGACGGCGCTTCTGGAACGCCGGCCCGGCCTGCTGCAACGCCGACGGCAAGGCGGTCAACGACGTCGCGCGCCTCGAGGCGCTCATCTCGGACTGGCTCCAGCGCCCCGAGATTGATCCGGAACGCGTCTACGTCATCGGCTTCTCGAACGGCGGCTTCATGGCCCACCGCCTGGCGTGCTTCATGGATGACCGGCTGGCCGCCGTGGTCAGCCTGGGGGGCGCCGGCCGAGCGCGCGAGGAGGCCTGCGCCCCCGCCTCGCCGCTCTCCGTCCTGGAGGTCCACGGCGACGCCGATCCGATCGTCCGCTACGACGGTGGGCGCGTCCTCAACGACCGCGCCTTCGATCCCCATCCGTCGGCGCCCGAGACCTTCCGCGACTGGGCCGAGCGGCTCGGCTGCGTCGGCTCGCCCACGGTGAGCGCCGCCGATCTCGATCCGCGCCTCCCGGGCGCCGAGACCAGGATCGAGGGCCACGCCGGCTGCCCCCTGGGGGCCGTCGAGCTCTGGACGGTGCACGGCGGCGGCCACCAGGTCGCGACGCCGGCCCTCCTCGAGCGGGTCGGCGAGTGGCTCTCCGCCCACCCCAAGCCGGCGCTGCAGAAGAAGGGGGACAAGCGCGGCAAGAAGGGCGGCAGGACGAAGGAGAAACCCGGCGGCATCAAACTGCCCAACTAGAGGATGTTCCAGGGCGTGGGGCGCGGGCCCGCGGCCCAGTTGTTGTGGCGGCCGTCCCAGTAGATGACCGGGACGCTCGCCAGCTCGACGCCGTCGAGGCAGTTGTAGTTGACCGAGACGTAAGCGCCGCCCAGCTCGGCCAGCTCGCCGCGCGCGAAGCAGTGAATCCCGCAGCGCTTGCAGAAGAAGCGCTGCGAGATCCCGGCGCCCCAGGCGTAGGACGACAGGCCATCCTCGCGCGAGAGGAGCTGGAACGCCTCCGGCTTCACGATGCCGCCCATCTGCGCGATCTTCGCGCAGATCGTGCAGTTGCAGCGCCCCGCCCCCTTGCCGAGGTCGGCGGTCACGCGGAACTGGACCGCGCCGCAGTGGCAGCTGCCGGCGTAGGTCCCGGGCTCGGTCGTGCCCTCGGTCTTGGTGCTCTGGTGGGTCTCCATTGGCGCTCTCCTTGGTGTTGGCCGGCTGATTCCGACACCAGACAAGCTAAGCCCCATTGAGGACAGATTCGGTCCGCAATAGGATGCAGGCTCGGACCCATGCTCGGCACCTCGGCCCGCCTGCTCCGACTCCTCACGCTGCTGCAAACGCGCCGGTCGTGGACCGGGTCCGAGCTGTGCGCGCGGCTCGAGATCACGTCGCGGACGCTGAGGCGCGACGTCGATCGGCTGCGCAGCCTGGGCTACCCCGTGCAGTCGACGTCCGGCGTGGCCGGCGGCTACCAGTTCGGCGCCGGGAGCGAGCTGCCGCCGCTGCTGCTCGAGGACGACGAGGCGCTGGCGGTGTCGCTGGGGCTGCGGACCGCCGCCGCCGGCAGCGTGGCCGGGATGGAGGAGGTGGCGCTGCGCGCGCTCGCCAAGCTGGAGCAGGTGATGCCGGCCCGCCTGCGCCGCCGGCTGTCGGCGCTGCACGCCTCGATCGTCCCGCTCGCGCGCAGCGGGCCCACCGTCGACGCGCAGACGCTGGGTACCCTCGCGCAGGCCTGCCGCGACAACCTTCGCCTGGCGTTCGGCTACCGCGGCAACGACGGCGCGCACACCGACCGGCAGGTCGAGCCGGCAGGGCTGGTCCACACCGGGTGGCGCTGGTACCTGGTCGCCTGGGACCTGGGACGCGCCGACTGGCGGACCTTCCGCGTCGACCGCGTCGAGTCGAAGGTCACCCCCGGCGCGACGTTCTTCCCGCGCCCTCCGCCCGAGGGGGGCCTGGCCGCATACGTCTCGCGCTCGGTGTCGCTGGCCCCCTACCCCGTCCGGGCGCGCGTGCTGCTGCACGCGCCGATCGCCGAGATGGCGAAGAAGGTGTCGCCGTCGGCGGGGACGCTGGAGAGCGTCGACGCGGGCTCGTGCCTGCTGCACGCCGGCGCGCCGTCGCTCGACGCGCTGGCGGTCTGGATGTCGATGCTGGGCGTGGAGTTCGAGATCCGCGAGCCCGCCGCCGCGCGCGAGCACCTGCGGAGGGTCGGCGAGCGGGCGCTGCGCGCGGCGGGCGTGAAGGCGCGGCGCCGGGCGTGACTTCGAGATCCACCGAGGTCGCGCGCGCTTCGCGGCCGCGCTCCAGCTGATCCTTGATAGGATCTCCCGCACGACGCCCGAGATCGGTGCTGGCAGGAAGGAAGGTCGGAGACTTTGCAAAGGACGCTCATCGTCGCCCTGTCGCTCGTCTTGGCAGGGATCGCTGGTTGCGGCGGCGGCAACCTCTCGACGACTCCTCTGACCAGCGCACCGGTGGCCTACGCTTACGCGAACCGCGTCGACAACGGCGGAAAGATCTACGCCGTGCCTGCCGGCGGCAGCATCAGCATGCCGATCGTGCTGGCCGCCGCCGCGATGAACGATACGGTTGGGGACGGCTTCGCGTTCGACGGCGTGACCGCGTATTACGACGACGACGTGTACTACCCGTACACCGCGATGCTCCCGGTCACGTCGCTGTGGTCGGCGCCGGTCTCCGGCGGAACGCCCACCATGCTGGTCACCGGGCTGGCGGGGGTCGACGCGCTGGCGGTCGATTCTCAGAACGTCTACTTCGTCGCCGCGATCGACGCGCCGAGCGCCTCCGTTCCCTACTTCATCGGCAAGGCGCCACTGGCCGGCGGCGCTTACGAGATGCTGGTCCCGACCCCTCCGGCGCGGCCGCTCAGGGTGGCCGCCACCGGGGGGTTCCTCTACTGGACCGACGACGGCGGCAACGTCAACCGGATCGCGACGGCGGGCGGCGTCGTCGCGGCGGTCGCCACGAGCCAGGCTCGCCCCTGGTACATCGCCGCCGATCCTTCAGGCGTCTACTGGGCCAACCTGGGCCAGCTCGCGGACAGCGAAAGGGCGGTCGACTGTGGATCCATTGGCGGATCTGTCGCTGCCCTGCGGTCGAACGCCTCGGCGCCGATCACCCTGGCCAGCGGGCTGGACAACCTGCGCTCGATCGCCGTCTCGGCCGGGATCGTGTATGCCGCCCTGGATGGCACGATCGATTGCACCTCCTACGCCATGACGAACGGGCAGCTGCTCCGGATCGTTCCCGGCAGCCCTGTCGTCGACCCGACCGTTCCCGGCAGCCCTGTCGTCGAAGTTCTGGCTTCCGGACTCCAGCAGCCCGACAACGTCTTCGCCGATGGCCAGACTGTCTATTACACGACCAATCCCGACTGGAACGTCACGACCTCCGTCTACAACGTCGTCCCTCACGCACTCGGGTTGCCGTAGTTCCGTTGGCGCCTGCCGCGGCGCCGCTTCATTCTTCCAGGATGACGCCCGGCCGGCTCTCGACGAAATGGGTGAATCGCGCACCCGAGCTGCTCAGTGTTCTTCGGATCGTGACCGCCCTGATGTTCATGACGGCGGGGACGACCAAGCTGTTCGGGTTCCCGCAGCCGTTCAAAGGCGGGCACCTGCACCTGGCCTCCCAGATTGGCGTCGCCGCCATCCTCGAGACGCTCGGCGGCGCGCTCCTGCTGATCGGCCTCTTCACCCGGCCCGTGGCGTTCCTGCTGGCAGGCGAGATGGCCGTTGCCTACTTCCAGGTCCACTTCCCCCGGGGGTTCTGGCCCGTGGCCAACGGCGGCCTCTCGGCGGTCATCTACTGTTTCATCTGGCTCTATCTCTCCGCCGCCGGCCCCGGCCCCTGGAGCGTCGACGCCAAGCTGCGGAGGTGACCCGCGTCGGTCGATCGTCCGTTCGGCGGACGATCCAACCAACAGCCGGCCTGGCCGCCGCGGAAGCCTCGGGCGCGTGCGGTCGTCCGCTGGCCGACTCTCGCATCTCCTCCGCTAAACTGGACGGAGATGTCGACGGCTGACTCCGACATCACGGTCGAGATCCTGAAGGACATCCGCGGCGAGGCGGTCGAGGAGCATCTCGGTGGCGTGCAGACCAGCTCGGGGTCGTGAGCACTGCACTGCTCGACCTCGCCGAGCAGCAGCGGTTCGTCGTCCGCCAAACGCGCGCGATGTCCGAGCGCGACCTCCGCCTCGAGGGGCGCGTCGGCTCGATCGAAGCGCGGGTCGACAAGCTCGAATCGAAGTGACGGTTACCCGGCGCCCGGCGCGCCGTCGTTGATCCAGGCCAGGAGCCGGTCGGCGGGCCAGGTGTTGGCCACCCGCGCCGGATCGAGCCAGGCGCGCTCGGCGTTGAGCGCGGCGTAGCGGACGCGCTCCAGCTCCTCGGCGCGGTGGGCGTCGCTGGTGAAGAGGAAGGTGACGTCGCGGCCGCGCGCGCGGCGCAGCGACTCGACCGACATGTCGAGCCTCGGCAGCGCGCCGTTGACCTCCAGCGCGGTGCCGGTCTCCTCGGCGGCGGCGGCCACGGCCTCGATGTCGAGGTCGATGGGCGGGCGTCCGCCGATCATGCGCGCCGAGAGGTGGCCGATCATGCGCACCGCGGGATCGCGCATGGCGGTGACGACGCGCCTGGTCTGCGCGCCGCGATCGAGCTCGAAGTGGTCGTGCACCGAGGCCAGGCACCAGTCGAACCCGCGGCGGAACTCGAGATCGTAGTCGAGCTCGCCGGCCGGCCCGATGTTCAGCTCGACGCCGTGGAGCAGGCGCAACGAGTCGCCGAGCTCGGCCTGCAGCGCGCGGATGCGGGCGCGCTGCTCGAGGAACTTCTCGCGGGGGACGCCGGACAGCGTCCCCTCGGCGTGGTCGGTGATGGCCAGGACCTTGTAGCCGCGAGCCTTGGCGGCGGCCACGACCTCCTCGAGCGGCGAGCGGCCGTCGCCCGAGACCGTGGTGTGGACGTGGAAGTCGCCGATCACCGCCGGCATCGGCGCCGGCAGCGCCCGCTTCTCGGCGGCCTCGATCTCGCCGGCGTCCTCGCGCAGCACCGGCGGGATGAAAGGGAGCCCGAGCGCCTGGTAGATCTGCGCCTCCGTCTCGCTGGCGACCACCTTGCCCCCGTCGATCTCCGAGAGGGCGTACTCGTTCAGCGTCCAGCCGCGGGCGAGCGCCCGCTGCCGCAGCTTGATGTTGTGCCCCTTCGACCCGGTGAAGTAGAGCAGCGCCGCGCCCAGCTGGTGCTGCGCCACCACGCGCAGGTCGACCTGCGTGCCGCGCCGGGTGACGATGCTGGTCTTGGTCTCGCCGCGCCCGAGCACGCGATCGACCAGGCTCAGCGCGCACAGCGCCTCCATCACCGGCCCCGGATCGGGCGCCGACACCAGGATGTCGACGTCGCCGATCGTCTCGGAGAACCGGCGCAGCGAGCCGCAGGTCGAGGCGTGCGTGACCCCGGGGACCTCCAGCATGTGCGCCACGATCCGCTCGGCCAGCGGCAGCGCCACCGAGATCGGCGTCCGCTCGACCGGCCCTTGCGCCTCGAGCCGCGCCAGCGCCTCGGCCAGCTTCTGCTCCGACTTCTCGCCGAACCCCGACAGCGCGCGCAGCTTCTGCTCGGCCAGCACGCGCCGCAGATCGTCGATCGACTCCACGCCCAGCTCGCCGCGCAGCCGCTTGAGCGCCTTGGGCCCCAGCCCCTGGATGCGCAGCAGCGCCACCACGCTGCGCGGGTGCTTGGCGCGCAGGGACTCCAGCTTCGAGACCTTCCCCTGCTCGAGCAGCTCGCGGATCTTCTCGGCGGTGCTCTTGCCGACCCCCTCGATCTGCTGCAGCTCCTTGGCGGTCATCCGCCCGAGATCGGTGGCCTGCGCCGAGATGGCCTGCGCCGCGCTCTCGTAGGCGCGCACGCGGAACGACTGCGGGTCACCCTCCTCGAGCATGGTCAGCTCCGCCAGCTCGCGCAGCATGTCGAGCACGTCCTGTTTGCTGTCGGCCATGCGCGAGTTCTAGCGCGAACGTCGTCCCGGCGGCCGACTGAGTGCGGCGGCTAGCTCTTGCCGGGGCGGCGCCTGGCCGCCCGCGCGGGCACCGCGGCGTCGAGCAGGAGCTCCGCCATCTCGCGCGCCACGGCGGGCGCGGACGGATCGCGGTCCATCGACGAGCCGACCATCGCGCCGTCGTAGAGCAGCACCAGCTGCCGCGCCAATCCCTCGGGATCCGCCGCGCCCGCGTCGCGCGCCAGCTCGGCGAAGAGCGCGCGCGTCCAGCTCCGCTGGCCGTCGCAGATCCGGCTCGCCTTGGTCTCCTTGCGCGGCCCCTCGGCGCTGGCGTTGTAGAAGGCGCAGCCGCGGAAGGCTGGATCGGCCGCCAGCTCGCCCATCAGCTCGAAGATCGAGAGGATCCGCGTGCGCGGATCGTCGTGGCGGGCGATCCGCTCCGCGATCCGGCGCCGGCGCCGCTCGGCGCGCGCCTCGAGGTACGCCCGTACCAGCTCGTCCTTGCTGCCGAACGTGCTGTAGAGCGAGGCCTTGGCCACCCCCGCCCGCTCGAGCACCCGCTCGATCCCGACGGTGTGGACCCCCTCTTCATAGAAGAGCTCGTTGGCGGCGGCCAGGAGCCGCTCGCGGGCTGACCCCTCCAGTTTCTTGGGGGCGGCGTTCGACATGTCTTGACTATACCGACCGGTCTGTTCATAGTCAACGTACTAGACAGACCGGTCTGTTCGAATCCCAGAAGGAGCCCGCCATGTCGATTCCCGCGTTCCTCGCCAACCTCCCCTCTCTCGCTTCCCCGCCGCGCGCCGGGGCGGGCCGCCTGCCGCAGCTCTCGCGCGGGGCCGCCTTCTACTTGCAGGCCTCGATCATCCTGTTTTTTCTGGCAGGCTCGAGCGCGCCCACCGCGATCTACGCGCTCTACCAGGCGGCCTGGGGCTTCTCCCCCATCACGGTCACCGCCGTGTTCGCCATCTACGCGCTGGCCGTGCTGGCGGCGCTGCTGGTGACCGGCGGCCTCTCGGACTACGTCGGCCGCCGGCCCGTGCTTCAGGCGGCGACCCTCCTGCAAGCGCTGGCCATGCTCCTGTTCGCCACCGCGCACGGGGTGGGGGCCCTGCTGGTCGCGCGCGTGGTGCAGGGGCTCTCGACCGGCGCGGCGGCCGGCGCGGTCGGCGCCGGGATGCTGGACATCGACCGCAACAAGGGGACGGTGGCCAACGCGGTGGGGCCGATGCTTGGGACCGCGACCGGCGCGCTGCTCTCCGGGCTGATGGTGGCGTACCTCCCCGCGCCGACGGTCCTGGTCTACGTGCTGCTGGGCGCGGTCTTCCTCGCCCAGGCGGCCGGCGTGGCCCTGCTGCCCGAGACCGTGACGCCCCGCCCGGGCGCGCTCGCCTCGCTGCGCCCGCGGTTCCACCTGCCCGCGCGCGCCCGCGGGCCGCTGCTGCTGGCCGTGCCGGCGCTGGTGGCGGCCTGGGCGCTGGTGGGGTTCTACGGTTCGCTGGGACCGACGCTGGTCCGGCGGCTGCTCGGATCGACCTCGCCGGTGCTGGGCGGTCTCCTGCTCACCACCATGGCCGCCGCCGGCGCGCTGACCGTCTTCCTCACCCGCGCCTGGTCGCCGCGCGCCATGACGCTGCTCGGGACCTCGACCCTGATGGCGGGCGTGGCGGTGAGCCTGGGCGCGGTGGCCCACGGTTCGGTCGGGTTCCTGTTCGCCGGCACGGCCATCTCCGGGGCCGGGTTCGGCGCCGCGTTCCAGGGCGCGATCCGCGGCGTCATCCTGCTGGCGGCGCCGCACGAGCGCGCCGGCCTGCTCTCGGTGCTCTACGTCGTCGCCTACCTGGCGTTCGGCGCGCCCGCGGTGCTGGCCGGCGTGGGCGTCGTCCGCGGCGGCGGGCTGCTGGTCACCACGCGCGAGTACGGCCTGGCGGTGGTCGCGCTGGCGGGCGCGGCGCTGGTCGGCACGCTGCTCCGGCGCGCGGAGGCCGAGAAGACGTTGTAGCCTTCCCGCGTGGCCTCGGCGAAGAGCAAGGAGGAGGCCGCCGAGACGCTGACGCTCGGCGGCCGCGAAGTCCGGATCACCAACCCGGGCAAGCCCTACTTCTCGCGCCAGGCGAAGCTGACCAAGCTGGACGTCGTCCGCTACTACCTGGCGGTCGCGGGCGGCGCGCTGGGCGGGATCCGCGACCGCCCCATCGTCCTCAAGCGCTTCGTCGACGGCGCCGAGGGCGAGGCGTTCTACCAGAAGCGCGCGCCCGAGAAGCGGCCCGACTGGCTGCGCACGGTGACGCTCTCGTTTCCCTCGGGGCGCACCGCCGAGGAGGTGGTGGTCGACGACGCGGCCGGGCTGGCCTTCGTCGTCAACCTGGGCTGCATCGAGCTGCACCCGCACCCGGTGCGGGCCGGCGACCTCGAGCACCCCGACGAGCTGCGCGTCGATCTCGATCCCGGCCCCGGCGTCGCCTGGGCCGACGTGCGGCGCGTGGCGGTGGAGGTGAAGGCGTTGCTCGAGGAGCTGGGGTTGCGCGGCTGGCCCAAGACCAGCGGGTCACGCGGGATGCACGTCAACGCCCGCATCCACCCGCGCTGGAGCTTCGGCGAGGTCCGGCGCGCCGCCCTGGCGCTGTCACGCGAGATCGAGCGGCGCGCGCCCACCCTGGCGACGTCGAAGTGGTGGAAGGAGGAGCGCCACGGCGTCTTCCTCGACTACAACCAGAACGCCAAGGATCGCACCACCTGCTCGGCCTACTCGATCCGTCCGCTCCCCGACGCGCGCATCTCGGCGCCGCTCGACTGGACCGAGGTCCCCGACTGCGAGCCCGCCGACTTCACCGTGGCGACGATGCCGGCGCGCTTCGCCGACCGCGGCGATCCACACGCCGCGATGGACCAGACGGCCGGCGGCCTCGAGCGACTCCTCGAGCTGGCCGCGCGCGACGAGGCGGCCGGCCTGGGCGACGCCCCCTGGCCCCCGCACTTCCGGAAGATGGACGGCGAGGCGCCGCGGGTGGCCCCCTCGCGCGCGCGCGGCGCCGGCAAGAAATCGGCGACGCGCGTCTCGAAGATGCCGCTCATCACCGTGGCCAACTCGCCGGACAAGGCCGCCGCGCTGGCGGGGCTCGAACGCTGGAAGGCGCGCCACCCCGGCGCGGCCGGGCTGCTCGCCGCCGACGACGTGCTGGTCGACTCGATGCGGGGCCGCTCGTCGACCTGGACCCGCATCCGCATCAACCTGCGCCACGTCCCCGAGGGGGAGCGCCCACCGCAGGAGACGCCCGACCCCGACGACGATCCGACGCGCGAGTGGCGCCGCCGCTGGGCCGAGGCGCGCCGCAACGGCGGCGCCGCCGGCTAGGCCCACCTCGCTTCGGGCGCTCAGCGGGTGGGAGCGTGCGCCGCGGCCGCGCGTCGGCGGTGGCTGCTCGATCGATGGCGCGTCTTCGGCCCGGACGCCCGCCGCGCCGGCGCCAGGGGACCGGCAGGGAGGACGGGAGGCGGCGCGACGGCGGCCTCGAACCGCGCCCGCGTCAGCATCGCCGCCTTCAGGGGCGGCACTGACGTCGGCGGGGCCGGAGCTGGCGCGGCCGGGGTCGGAGGCGGCGCCAGCGGGAGTGGCGACACCGACGGAGGCGCGGCGACGACCGCGGCCACCGCGATCGGCGCCGGCGGCGCGTGGTGGGTCAACGTGAAGAGCGCGAAGGGGACCAGGCCGATCGCCGCCAGCACGACGACGCGGTACCGATCGAACGTCGCGAGCGCCGGCTGGAGCCGGCGCACGATCCGCCGGAGCGGCCCGTCGGGGCGCGACGGCACCGCGCGCGCCGTCGACGCCGTCGCGTCGAGGCGATCGCCCTCATCGAGCCAATCACGGATGAGCTCCGAAAACGGGTTCGTGCTCTCCGGGGAGGTTGTCGCTTCCTGGTCTTCCGTCAATCGAGGCGTTTGTGCCGCGAAGGTCACGATCGGTTTCGAAAAAACGACGTCTCGTGACAGCTGTCACCGTCGATTTTTCGGTGAGCGGGCGCGCCATCGCCTCACCAATGCTCCGACGAGAATTTCTCGTCTCGCTTAACCCGCTCGCCGGAGAAACACCGATGACCCGAACGCTCGCCCGCTGCTCCCTCCTCCTCCTCACGATCACCCTCATCAGCTGCGGGGACTCCAACGGAGTCTCGAGAGACGCCGGCACGGACGCGCTCGGCGGCGCTCCGGGGACGGGCGGGAAAGGCGCAGGGGGCGGCGCGACGGGGACCGGCAAGGGAGGCGCCGGCGGCGTGGCGGCCACCGGCGTGGGCGGCAGCACGGCGACGGGCGCGGGCGGCAGCGCCGCCACCGGCGCGGGCGGCAGCGCCGCCACCGGCGCGGGCGGCAGCGCCGCCACCGGCGCGGGCGGCAGCGCGGGCTCGAGCGGAACCGGCACCGCGGGCAAGTCGGGGAGCGGCGGGAGCGGCGGCTCGGGCGCCGGCAACACGACCGGGACGGCGGGAGCGACCGGGACCGGCGGCGCGACCGGCGCCGGAGGGACGACCGGCGCGGCGGGCTCGACGGGCGCCGGCGCCACGACGGGGACCGCCGGAACGACCGGCGCGGCCGGGGCGACCGGCGCGGCGGGCTCGACGGGCGCCGGGGCGACCACCGGCGCGGGTGGAAGCGCGTCGGGCGGAAGCGGCGGGACCAGCTCGTGCGGCGCGCCCGGCGCTCCCTGCTGCGCGGGCGGCAACTGCAACGCCGGCGCGACCTGCGACGCCAGTGGCTTCTGCGCGCTCTGCGGCACCCCGGGCAGCATCTGCTGCGCCAACAACACCTGCGCCTCGGGCGCGCGCTGCGCGACCAGCGCCGGCGCGGGCAGCACCATGATGTGCTTCGCCTGCGGCGCAGCCGACGGCGACATCTGCTGCGCGGGCAACGCCGCCAGCCAGTGCGCCACCGGCCTGATCTGCCAGGGCGCCAGCACCACCGCGACCGGGACCTGCGCCACCTGCGGCGGCACCGGCGATCCCTGCTGCAGCGGACAGAGCTGCAGCGCCGGCAACTACTGCGCGGCCGGGACCCCGCGGACCTGCGCGGCCTGCGGCGGGGATGGCCAGATCTGCTGCCCGGGACGCGCCGGCTTCGGCGGTGGGGGCGGGACCTGCTCGACGGGCTTCGCCTGCGTCGCCGGCACCGGCGGCGCGGCGGCCAGCTGCACCGCCTGCGGCTCGGCGATCGGCCAGCCTTGCTGCGGCGACGCCGCCGCCGGACGGACCTGCGACAGCAGCGCCGGCCTCAGCTGCGTGAACTTCAACGGCACGTTCGTCTGCGACACGACGCCTTGACGGCGTCGCCGGCATCGAGCGCGAGCCGTCGCGCTCGGTGCCCGGCGGCGGCCGGCCGCCTACCGATGGAAGCTGGACCGATGATGGGCGGTCCGGCGGTGGTGATGGTGGCGGTGATGGCGCCCCTGGCGCGCCGGCGACTCGTCCGCGGCCTCCGCCTCCTCGACGGGAGATTCGGCGATCGCGACGGGGGCGGCCGGCGAAGCGACCGCGGCCGCAGACGGCGCGACAGCGGCCGGCGCCGGCGCGATGGGCTGCGACGGTGGCGTGATCGACGCAGGGGCCGCGACGATCGCGGCCGCGGGGACCGACGGCGGAGCGCTGCCCCGGTGCAGCGACAGGAACAGCGCCAGCGGCAACAGCCCCATCCCTGCCACGACGCCCAGGCGATGCCGGGCGAACAGACGGCGGACGCGCCCCTGGTCGGAAGGCTGGTGCTCGCCCGGCGCCGGCGGCGCCGCGGCCACCTCCACGTCCAGGCGGTCGCCCTCGTCGAGCCAGAGCGCGACCCGCTCGGAGAAGAGCGCGTCGTTGCTGCCTTGGACGGGCGGTCGTTTGGGATCTTCCATCGCTGATCTAGTCAGTGTCCTCACAATCGACAGGCGTCGAAAAATTCTGGATGGCGCGCTTCTGCGACATCGCCCCCGGCGCCCGCACATTCACCTCACGGAGGCCGAGCGGCCGGGCGGTCAGCGCCACGCGCTGCGGTCGGACGCTGCGGGCGCGAGGCCGCGGGCCACGCCGCCCAGCAGGCCGAGCGCACAGGCCAGGACCGCGCCCGCGCGCACCGCCGGCAACACCACGGCGAGCCCCTCCGACAGGAAGCGCGTCTTCTGGCTCGGATCCACCGCGGCGACGGCGCTGAAGACGCGCACGCAGGTCACGACCCAGAGCAGCCCGGCCACCATCGCCGTCACCACCGCCCAGCGGATGGCCAGCCTCGCCCAGCGCCGATCCTTGCGCCGGAACGCCCGGGCGAGCGCGATCGTCCCCGGCACCACCGGCGCCACGACCAGCGGGAGGAGGAGCAGCGCCGTCATCGTCCCGGCGTGAAGATCGCGGCCAGCTCGTGGGGCGCGACCACCTCCAGCTGCTCGTAGGTGCAGTCGCGCGGGCTCTTGTCGGGGCGCCAGCGGCGGAAGTGCGCGGTGTGGCGGAAGCGCGAGCCCTGCATGTGCTCGTAGGCGACCTCCACCACCAGCTCGGCGCGCAGCGGCTCCCACGACAGATCCTTCCCCTGGCTCCAGCGGCTCTTCACGCCGGGGACGCGGTGGCCGGCGGCGTCGAGCTCCTGCGCCGCCGCCCACTCCTGCCAGGGATGGTCGACGAGCGCGTTCTCGCGGTAGGGGGCCAGGAACGAGACCAGCTCCTCGCGCCTCTTGGCCGTGAAGCTGGCGGCGACGCCGACGTGCTGCAGCTTCCCCGCCTCGTCGTAGAGCCCCAGCAGCAACGAGCCGACGGCGGACTTCTCGCCGCGCGCGTGCCAGCGGAAGCCGGCCACCACGCAGTCGCACTCGCGCTCGTGCTTCACCTTGAACATGACGCGCTTGTTGGGCTCGTAGGCGCCGCTGCCCGGCTTGGCCATCACGCCGTCGAGGCCCGCCCCCTCGAAGCGGTGGAACCAGTCGGCGGCCAGCGCGCGGTCGGTCGTGGCCGGCGTGACGTGAAGCGGAGGCCGGACGCCCGCCAGGCGGGCCTCGAGCAGCGCGCGCCGCTCGCGGAACGGCTCGGCGCGCAGATCGCGGTCGCCGTCGCACAGCAGATCGAAGAAGACGATCGACGCCGGGATCTGCTCGGCCAGCAGCTTCACGCGCGAGGCGGCCGGATGGATGCGCTGCTGCAGCATCTCGAAGTCGAGCGCCGTCCCCTGCACGAGGACGATCTCGCCGTCGAGCACGCAGCGCGCAGGCAGCCCCGCCCTCAGCGCCGCGCAGAGCTCGGGGAAGTAGCGGTTGAGGGGCTTTTCGTCGCGGCTCTGGATGGTGAGGTCGTCGCCGTCGCGGAAGATCAGCGCCCGGAACCCGTCCCACTTGGGCTCGAAGATCCACCCGTCGCCCTCGGGGAGCCCGTCGACGCGCTTGGAGAGCATCGGCAAGACCGGCGGGACGACGGGGAGCATGTCGCCACAATAGTCGAGCGACGGCCCGCGAGCTACCGCGGCTAACGCAACCCGGGCGCCTCGTGGCCGCTGCGCGCCACGTACTCCAGGTAGCCGCCGCCGTACAGCGTGGGCCCGTCGGACGACAGCTCGAGCACGCGGTTCGACAGCTTGGCCAGGAACTGGCGATCGTGCGACACGAACAGCATCGTCCCCTCGTAGCCGCCGAGGGCGCGCACGATCATGTCCTTGGTCGCCATGTCGAGGTGGTTGGTCGGCTCGTCGAGCACCAGGAAGTTCGGGCGCGTGTAGAGGATGCGCGCCAGCACCACCCGCGCCTTCTCGCCGCCCGACAGGATGCGGCAGCTCTTGTCGGCGTCCTCGCCCGAGAAACCGAAGACACCCGCCAGCGTCTTGAGCGAGCCGACGCTGGCCAGCGGAAAGGCCTCCTCGAACGTCTGATAGACGGTCTTCTCCGGGTCGAGGATGTCCATCGCGTGCTGCGCGAAGTACCCGAGCTTGACGCTCGGCCCGACGGAGACGCTCCCCTCGTCGGGCGTCGTCTCGCCGGAGACCAGCTTGAGCAGCGTCGACTTGCCGGCGCCGTTGACGCCCATGACCGCCCAGCGCTCCTTGCGCCGGATGTTGAGGCTGAGCCCGTCGTACACGACGCGCGAGCCGTACTGCTTGTGCACGCCCTCGATCTTCACGACGTCCTCGCCCGAGCGCGCGCAGGCGGGGAACTCGAAGTCCAGCGCCTTGCGCCGCTTGGGCGGCTCGACGCGCTCGATCTTGTCCAGCTTCTTCACGCGCGACTGCACCTGCGCCGCCTTGGCCGCCTGCGCCTTGAACCGCTCGATGAAGCGCATCTCCTTGGCCAGCATGGCCTGCTGCCGCTCGAAGGCCGCCTGCGCCTGCGCCTCGTTCTGCGCCCGCTGCTTCTCGTAGAAGTCGTGGTTCCCCGAGTAGCTGGTGAGCACGCCGCCGTCGATCTCGATGATGCGCCCCACGATCCGGTTCAGGAACTCGCGGTCGTGCGAGGTCATGAGCAGCGCGCCCTCGTACGCCTTGAGGAATCCCTCGAGCCAGATGAGCGACTCGAGATCGAGGTGGTTCGACGGCTCGTCGAGCAGCATGGCGTCGGGGCGCATCAACAGGATTCGCGCCAGGGCCACGCGCATCTTCCACCCGCCCGAGAGGTTGCCCACGTCGCCGTCCATCACCTCCTGCGAGAACCCAAGCCCGGCCAGGATCTCGCGCGCCCGCGCCTCCAGCGCGTAGCCGCCCAGCTCGTCGAACCGCGCCTGCACCTCGCCGAACCGCGCGAGGATCCGATCCATGTCGTCGGCGCGCGCCGGATCGGCCAGCGCGTCTTCGAGCTGTTTCAGCTCGGCGGCGACCTGCGACACGGCGCCCGCGCCGGCCATCACCTCGGCGACCACCGCGCGCCCCTTCATCTCGCCGACGTCCTGGCTGAAGTAGCCGATGCTGATGTTCTTCTCGACCGACACCTGCCCGTCGTCGGGCGATTCCTCCCGCATGATCATGCGGAAGATCGTCGACTTCCCCGCCCCGTTCGGTCCCACGAGGCCGATCTTCTCGCCGCGGAACATCGCCGCTGAGGCGTCGACGAACAGGATCTGCGGCCCGTGCTGCTTGCTGATCTGATCGAGGCGAATCACGAGGCCGGGAAGAATACCAATAACTGACGTTAGTTACGTTGGCTTAGCGGGGCTTTTGACGCATGGCACGCCAGATCGTTCGTGATTTCCGCGATTTCTACTCTTCCTGGCTCCAACGTAAGACATTATACCACCTCGACGTGGTGAGAGCTTAACCGTGAGAACTTATCTTGGGGGCTGTCCTGGGGCGTGTCGGGCGGCCGCGCTTCTTCTTTGTCTCGTGCAGCTCGCGTGCTCGGGCTCGGGTGACCACCCGACCGGCCAGCGCGACGGCGGACGCGACACCGGCCGCGACGCCCCGGCCGATCGCTCCGAGCACGCGGATCACCCGCGCGCCGACGCCGCGCCCGCCGACGGCGGCTGCGGCGCCCACGGGCCCAGCAAGGACAACGGGCTCGCCTGCGCCTGCGACGGCGAGTGCAAGAGCAGCTTCTGCGTCAGCGGGATCTGCTGCGACAAGGCCTGCAACGGAACGTGCATGACCTGCGCGCTCCCGACCTCGCTCGGCGCCTGCACGATGGTTCCGGCGGGGGTCAAGCCGAGCACCCCCGGGCAGTGCTCCACCGACCCCGCCACGAGCTGCGGCCAGGACGGGACCTGCGACGGCGCCGGCGCCTGCCGCAGCTATCCGATGGGCACGGTCTGCTCGCCGGGGGCCTGCAGCGGCGCCTCGGTCGCCGGCAAGCTGATCTGCGACGGCGCGGGCGCGTGCCGCGCGGGGCCGCTCATCATCTGCGCGCCTTTCCTCTGCGACACCACCAAGAACCAGTGCCTGACCACCTGCACCAGCGATCAGGACTGCGTCACGGGCGAGCACTGCCTGGGCGGCAGCTGCGGCCCCAAGGCGAACGGCGTGGCCTGCGGCGGCGACGCCGAGTGCGACTCGCTTCACTGCGCCGACGGCGTCTGCTGCAACACCGCGTGCGGCGGCGCCTGCCAGTCGTGCAACCAGATCAACACGCCCGGCGTCTGCACCCCGACCCCGGCGGGCCAGGGCCACCCGCTCTGCGTCCAGCAGGATCCCTCCACCTGCGGCACCTCGGGCGTCTGCGACGGCAAGGGCGGCTGCCTCGACTATCCGGCCAACACCCCGTGCGGCGCGGCCGCCTGCGTCGGCCCCACCTCCGGCGACTCGGCGCGCACCTGCGACGGGCTCGGCACCTGCCAGAAGCCGAACGCCTTCTCCTGCGGGAGCTTCGCCTGCGCGAACGGCGCCTGCAACGAGTCGTGCACCGGAACCAGCGACTGCGCCCCGGGCCACGCCTGCACGATCCCCAGCGGGCAGAAGGTCGGGACCTGCGGGCAGAAGGTGAACGGACAGTCCTGCAGCGCGGACGCCGACTGCGTCAGCGCTCACTGCGCCGACGGCATCTGCTGCGCGACCACCTGCACGGGCGCCTGCCGCAGCTGCGCGGTGGCCGGCGCGCTCGGCACCTGCACCAACATCGCGGCGGGCGGAGCCGATCCGCACGGCGTCTGCAAGGACCTGACGGCCGCGATGTGCGGGACGGACGGAAAGTGCGACGGGGCCGGCGCGTGCCGCGTCTATCCAGCCGGGACCGTCTGCGCGCCCGAGAGCTGCTCGGGCAGCTCGTACACCCAGCCGTCGACCTGCAGCGCCTCGGGCACGTGCACCAAGCCGGCCGCCACCACCTGCAGCCCGTACGTCTGCAACGGCACGGCCTGCTACACCGCCTGCTCCGACGACACGCAGTGCCTGTCGCCTTACTCGTGCGGGATGGGCGGCGTCAGCTCGTGCGGCAAGAAGCCGGTCGGCCAGCCGTGCTCGACGGCCAGCCAGTGCCAGAGCGGGCAGTGCGCGCAGGGCGTCTGCTGCAACAGCGCGTGCAACACCGCCTGTCACGCCTGCAACATCGCCGGCAGCCTGGGGACCTGCGTGGGGATCACGGCCAGCGCGGATCCCCAGGCGATGTGCGGCGCGCAGGCGCAAGCGACCTGCGGCAACACCGGCCAGTGCCAGGCCGGGCAGTGCGCCAAGTGGCCCTCGGGCACCCAGTGCCAGGCAGCCTCCTGCGCCAGCGGCAGCCCCTCGACCGGCCTCACGCCGGCCTCGATCTGCGACGGGGCCGGTGACTGCGCCTCGCAGGCCAGCCAGAGCTGCCCCGGGATCTGCGCCAGCGGCGCGTGCACCTTCCAGACCCAGGGCGGCGCCTGCGCCTCCAGCAGCCAGTGCGCCGTCGGCCTGACCTGCGTGAGCGGCGTCTGCTGCAACACCGCCTGCACGAACGCCTGCGCCTCCTGCACCCTTCCCGGCAAGGTGGGCACCTGCTCGCCGGTGGCCGCTGGACCGACCTGCCGGCCCTCCGCCGGCGCGTGTGACGTCGCCGAGACCTGCAACGGCACCTCGCTCGACTGCCCCGCCGACGGCTTCGCGTCGGCGTCCACCGTCTGCCGCGCCTCCGCGGGCACCTGCGACGTCGCCGAGAACTGCACCGGCTCCTCCGCTGCCTGCCCCACCGACAAGTTCGCGTCGTCCTCGACCGTCTGCCGCGCCTCCGTCGGAACCTGCGACGTCGCCGAGAGCTGCACCGGCTCCTCCGCTGCCTGCCCCGCCGACAAGTTCGCGTCGTCCTCGACCGTCTGCCGCGCCTCCGTCGGAACCTGCGACGTCG
>Ga0070734_10001679_pt1 | contig 30599 bp, 31 predicted proteins | sample Coa_R1_8_FD_66444 | JGI IMG/M metagenome (GOLD analysis project Ga0070734, IMG submission 66444) | Surface soil microbial communities from Centralia Pennsylvania, which are recovering from an underground coalmine fire - Coalmine... | ecosystem: Environmental > Terrestrial > Soil > Unclassified ... | reverse complement strand
ATATCCGGGGAATGAATACCGCCGCAACGCTGTGGTGTACAGCCGCCGTTGGGACCATGGCCGGCCTTGGGCGGCTTGGCCTTGCTGCAATGGGAGCCGCGGGCGTACTGTCAGCCAATCTGTTTCTGCGCCCCGTGGCGTTTCGGATAAATCGAACGCCAGCTCCAAAAGAAGAGCATGAGATCCTCTATCGGCTCCGCTGCACGTGCCGGACCGCTGATGAAGCCAATATTCGAACAATGTTGGTACAGAACGTTGGGCGTACGCCACTCGCGCTCATCGCACTGCACAGCTTGGATGACGAACTTCTAGCTCGCGTACATGTGCATGCGTATCTGAAGACCCTTGGTTCGAAGGAAGAAGCCTTGGAGCAGATAGTGACCAGGCTCTCCCTCGAAGCGGGTGTGACCGCCATTTCCTGGGAAGTGGTATCCGCGGTGGAAGCCGAAGATGCATCCATTGCAACAACTGGAGAATTGGTTCGGGCAACGTGATTGTTCGTGCGGACTCTCGTATGCAACACAAGATCTTAATTGCGCACAAACAGCGAGAGCATGCTGCGTTGCTCAGGTTGGCGGACGATATCGTTGAGGCGGGTAGGCGGAGAGGCCGCCCACTTTCTCGTGGGGAGAATACAATGGTCGCTGAATTCATGAAGCAAGCTGTGGCGCTGCAACACGAGATCGATTTCTTGCAGACGAATCACGCGGCTTCTGCAGCTAAGCGGCAGTATTAACAAATGGTTACAGTCATCTCAGCAAAACATGCAGTAGACTGAGAGACTAATGAAATTTGCGCCTAAGAAATGTGTGTGCGGCACCAGGACCAGAAATGCCAAGCCAAATTCCCAACCGTCATGCTCGTCCGGCAGGATTTAACTCATACCTCGCGGCATTCTTGGCGGCCATATGCATTCCAAGCGCGGACGCTCAACAAGCGCTCACATGGGCGCAGATTCGCGACAAGTTTGAACTGGCCAATCCAACCCTGATCGCAGGCCGGATCGGCATCGATGAATCCAAGGCGGATGAAATTACTGCCTATCTCCGGCCAAATCCCGAGGTCACGGGCGTGCTGGATCAGGTCGATCCGTTTACAAAACAGCCTGCACTGAACGGAGGAAAAGATTCCTACAATCCGTTCCGCTATGCACTGCCGTCCGGATCCATCAACTATCTGATCGAGCGCCAGCATAAGCGCGAACTGCGCAGGGATAGCGCGCAGCAAGCGACGGCCATTGCCGGCTCACAGTTAGCCGATCAGGAAAGAGCGCTGCTCTTCACTTTGCGCGGGGCCTTCGTCCAAACCTTGCAGCAAAAGGCCATTCTCTCACTGGCCCAGGAAAATCTCGCGTATTTCGACCAGGTGCTCAAAGTCAGCCGCGATCGCCGGCAACTGGGCGACATCTCCGAGGTAGATCTGGACCGGCTGGAGATCCAACGCGTGCAATACGAGACCGACGTGGAAACAGCAAGCGTGAACTTGCGCACCGCCAAGATTCAACTTCTCACTTTATTGAACGACCGCAGCCCCGTCGAGCAGCTTGATGTTACGGGAACTTATGATTTTCCGGACCGCATCGCCGGGTTGGAGGAATTCCGCCAGACCGCGGCCGGCTCAAGGCCGGATCTGAAAGCGGCCGTGCAATCGATAGACAAAGCCAAAACAGACAACCGTCTAGCCTGGGCGAACGGATCGGCCGACCCGGCGTTCGGCGTGGATTTTGCACGAAATCCTCCTATTCCCGTGTATCTCGGATTCAGCGTCACAGTGCCCTTGCGGATCTTCGACCGCAATCAGGGCGAGAAGGCGAAGACCCTGCTGGACATCAACCGCAACCAACGGCTGCGCGACGCAACACTCGCGCAAGTGTTCAATGATGTTGACTCCGCCTACGCCACCATCAACAGCAATCTCACGCTGCTCAAAACATACAAGGCGAATTACCTACAGCGGGCGATTAAAGTGCGCGATACCATTTTGTTCTCGTACCAGAACGGCGGCGCATCCTTACTTGATTTTCTCCAAGCCCAGCAGGACTACAGGAGCGTCCGAGTGAACTACTTGAATTTGATTGGCTCGTATTTGAGCAGCGCGGCTCAAATGAATCTTGCCGTGGGCCGCGAGGTGATTCGATGAAATCCCCCAGCTTGACATCCGCAATTCTTGCCTTGGTACTGACCTCGATGGAGTTCGGCTGTAAAAAGTCCGAAAGCGATTCGAAAGCGGAAGCGCCGCCCGAGCTCAAGGTCCAGAGTGTCGTTGACCGGAATGTGTTCGAGGTGGATCGGCCAGATCGATTCCGGTTGGCGACTTCGGTCCCCTACAGCGCGCGATCGGAACTCAAGGTAACGGGAACCGTCAATCCGGATGTCTCGAGAAATGTCCCGGTGATTTCGCTCGCCAGCGGTAGGGTGATCGAGATTCACGCGCGCCTGGGAGATTCGGTTAGCAAAGGCCAGCTTCTGTTGAAGGTGCAGAGCGCGGATATCTCGGGAGCTTATGCCGACCAGCAGCAGGCGATTGCCGATGAAGCGCTCGCCCGCAAACAGCTCGATCGTTCGAAACTGCTGTATGAAAGAGGCGCGATCGCCGAGAAAGATCTTGAAATTGCGGAGGCGGCGGAGACCAAGGCCAAGGTCACCATCAAGACCGCCGTCGAGCATCTGCGTGTGCTGGGTGTGGATCCGGATCATCCCACGCCGGTGGTTGAAATCACGGCTCCCGTTTCGGGCGTCATTACCGATCAACAGGTCACCAACGCCTCCGGCTTGCAGGGCTTGGCTTCTCCCAGCCCCTTCACCATTTCCGACCTGACGCATGTCTGGATCGTGTGCGACGTATTTGAAAACGATCTCGCGGGCATCCGGCTTGGTGAAAATGCGGAGATTCGACTGGCTGCGTATCCCAATCGAGTGATCACCGGCACGATCGGCAACATTGGCCCGGTTCTGGACCCGAATATCCGTACCGCGAAGGTGCGAATCGAAGTGGAGAATCCCGGCCTGATGCGGCCCGGGATGTTCGTGACCGCCATCTTCCACGGGCCGCAAAAGGAAACACGGCCGGCCGTTCCGGCTCCAGCGATCTTGCATCTGCATGACCGCGATTGGGTCTATGAACCTACCGACAACAAGCATTTCCGGCGAGTGGAAGTGGTTGGCGGCGACATGCTGCCCGGAGGCCTGCAGGAAATCGTCTCCGGCATCGCGCCGGGGCAGCGGGTGATCGCGAATGCGCTGGAGTTTGAGAATACGGTGCAGAAGTAAATGATTCGCTCCCTGGTCGACGCTGCGTTGAATGCCCGTTACGTTGTTCTGGGCGTCGCCGTGCTTTTTTTTATCGCCGGATTCATCGCGTTCGAGTATCTTCCGATTGAGGCTTATCCCGACGTTGCCAACACCTGGGTTCAGGTAATCACGCAGTGGCCCGGCCGAGCCGCGGAAGAAGTGGAGCAGCAGGTGACGGTTCCGATTGAGATCCAGGTCAACGGAATCCCTCATCTGCTGCACGTGCGCTCGGCGTCGCTTGCGGGACTCTCGGTGGTGAATCTGATTTTCGACGACAATTCAGATAACGACTGGGATCGTCAAAAGGTGCTGGAGCGCATGTCCACCGTTACGCTCCCACCGAACGTGACCGCGCAGATTGGCCCCGATTTCAGCCCGATCGGCTCCATCTACTGGTACACCATCGAGTCCACCAATCCGAAGTACGACGTGATGGAGCTCAAGTCTCTGCAGGATTGGGTGATCTCCAAATACATGAGGTCGGCGCCGGATGTGGTGGACGATTCGTCGTTCGGCGGTATCACGCGCGAATATCAGGTCCGTGTCGATCCGGAGAAGCTGATCGCATATGGATTGAGCCTGGCGCAGGTGGAGCAGCAGCTCACCAACGCGAATGCAAACGCGGGCGGAAGCTTCATCGAACAGGGATCGCAGCAGGTAAATGTTCGATCCGTTGGCTTGGTCACCAATGTAAAAGACATCGAAAGGACCGTGCTGAAGAACCAGAACGGCACAGCGGTCCGCATCAAGGACATCGGCGTGGTCGCGCAAGGACCAAAAATCCGTTTGGGTCAAATCGGAAAGGCGATTCACCGGGCCGACGGAGTGGTTGTCGACGACAGCGACGTGGTAGAAGGCATCGTGTTCATGCGTAAGAACGCCGGCACGGCAGCCACCCTGGAGGGGATTCACGCCGTGGTGCAGCGGCTGAACGATCATATTCTCCCGCCGGGGGTGAAGATCGTCCCTTACCTGGATCGCGACGACCTGGTCCACTATACGACGCACACCGTGCTGCACAATCTGGGCGAGGGCATGCTTCTGGTTGTGGTCATCCTCTTTCTTTTCCTGGGAAACATTCGCGGCGCTTTTATCGTTGCCATCACCATTCCATTCGCTTTGCTCTTCGCCTCCATTTGCCTGGACCTGCGGCATATTTCCGCGAACTTGCTTTCCTTGGGGGCTTTGGATTTCGGCATGGTTGTGGATGGCGCCGTCGTCATGGTTGAAAATATCGTCCGCCATCTGAACCGGCGCGATGGCCCGCCTAAAACCACGTTTGAACATATCCGCGCCGCCACGCTGGAGGTGCAGCGGCCGGTTTTTTACGCCATTGCGATTATCATTACCGCCTACCTGCCCATGTTCACGCTGGAACGCGTGGAAGGAAAGCTGTTCAAGCCCATGGCATGGACCGTTGCATTTGCCTTGCTGGGCGCGCTGCTCTTTTCCATGTTGGTTGCGCCGGCCTTGGCCAGCGTCTTCTTTAGGAAAAACGCCAAGCAGTGGAAGAATCCGGTAATGGAATTTCTCGCGGCGCGCTATCGGGCGGCCGTAACTTTTGCCACTCGCGAGCGATGGGTAACAGTGGGAGTGGCGCTGGCAACGCTCGGCGCGGCGACGTTCCTGGCATTCAGCGGGGTTATCGGGTCGGAGTTCCTGCCGCACTTGGATGAGGGCGCCATTTGGGTCCGCGGCACTCTGGCGCCGAGCACCGGACCGACGGAGGGGGCGCAGGTCATGGAGCGCGCCCGCCAAATCCTGTGCTCCTTTCCCGAGGTTCCTACAGTCGTCACGCAGCTAGGGCGTCCCGATGACGGAACCGATACGACAGGTTTTTTCAATACGGAATATTTCGTCGATTTGTTGCCAAAGGAAAAGTGGCGTCCAGTATTCAATCAGGACAAGGACCGTCTGATCGCGGCGATGGATCGCGAACTGGAGGAAAAGCTTCCGGGCGCTATCTGGAGTTTCTCGCAACCCATCTCGGACAATCTGGAAGAGGCTGTCAGCGGAGTGAAAGGCGCGCTGGCGGTCAAGATCTACGGGGATGATCTCAAGACGCTGGAAGCGAAGGGCGACGAAATCGTGGAGGTCCTGCGAACGGTTCCCGGCGTGGAAGACCTTGGCCTGTTTCGAGTGCTTGGCCAACCCAATTTGGATTTCGCCGTAAATCGCGATCAAGCCGCGCGCTACGGTCTCAATGTCTCCGATGTACAGGACGCGGTTCAGACCGCTGTAGGCGGCAACGCGCTCAGCCAGGTGCTGGTTGGCGAACAGAGATACGATCTGGTTCTGCGGTATCTTCCCGAATACCGGAATACCCGCGAGGCCATCGAAAAGATCCGCCTGTTAGCCCCCTCGGGAGAGCGTGTCTCCCTGGCGCAAGTGACGGATGCCAAAGTAACAGACGGCGGTTCGGAGATCTATCGCGAGGGAAACTCAAGGTACATCGCAGTGAAGTATGCGGTGCGGGGCAGAGATCTGGGCAGCACCGAACAAGAGGCGATTCGAAAGGTTACCGAAAAGGTGAAATTACCGCAAGGATACACAATCGACTGGGCGGGCGAATACGAGAGCCAGCAGCGCTCGCAGCGCCGTCTAATGATTGTGTTGCCAGTGACAATCCTGGTAATCTTCATCATTCTCTACACGATGTTCAAATCGGTCAAATGGGCGCTGCTGATTATGACCAACCTGGCCATGGCCCCGATCGGTGGTTTGTTGGCGCTGTTGATTACGCACACCAACTTTAGCGTTTCGTCCGGTGTCGGCTTTCTGGCGCTATTTGGAGTCACAGTGCAAACCGGCGTCATTATGCTGGAATACATCAATCAACTGCGCGCCAGAGGATACACAATTCAAGATGCCGCGGTGGAAGGCGCCGTTCTTCGACTTCGGCCCATCATGATGACCATGCTGGTTGCAACATTGGGACTGCTGCCCGCTGCGCTGTCGCACGGGATTGGTTCGGATTCGCAGCGGCCTTTTGCCATCGTCATCGTCGGCGGCCTGATTTCCGGCTTGGTTTTGAGTATCTTTCTATTACCGACGCTTTACGTGTGGATCGCACGGCGCGGCGATCGGCTTCCCGCCGCGGACGTGGAAGAGCCGGTCTGAGAAAGGACCCCGGGAGATGACAAGGAATGAAGTTTGTAATCTGATCAGAAAGATAGGCATCATCCCCGCCGTTCGCGTGTCCTCCGGGGCCGATGCGCATTTCGCAGCCGAAGCGGTTACGCGTGCCGGCATACCCATCGTCGAGATCACCATGACCGTGCCCGGAGCGGTGGATTTGATTGCGCATCTGGCGAAGCACGATTCGACAACGGTGGTGGGCGCCGGAACCGTCCTCGATATCGACACTGCAAAACGCTGCCTGGACGCTGGAGCAGGCTTCCTGACCGCTCCCGAGTGCTATCGGGATGTCCTGGAATTTGCCGTGAAGGAAAATGTCGCGGCGCTGCCCGGGGCGCTCACGCCAACCGAAGTGGCGGCGGCTTGGAGGGCCGGCGCCGACTACGTGAAGGTGTTTCCGTGCATGCAGGTGGGAGGGCCCAAATACATCAAAGCCATTCACGCCGCTCTGCCCCAGATTCCGTTGATTGCGGCGGGCGGCGTCGATCAGCAGACTGCTTCCGATTTCATCCTGGCCGGCGCTACCGCGATCGGAGTCGGTACCGAGTTGGTTCCGACGCAGGCAATAGCCCAGCGGCAATCGGATCGAATTCGGGAGTTGGCGCTCCGATTTTCCGAAGCTGTGAAAAGAGCCCGCGATCGGCTGCAAGCAGATGGAAACGTGACTGTCGGCCAGAGATTTAAAGACACCGACAAATGCGAGACATAAATGATGTCGAACTTTGGAGGCCGCCGGCGCTCGACTGTGCCTCGATGAGTCAAACTAACCGGAACTTGCTCTAACCCATCTGTGCTAAACTATTGAAGTCAACCGAACCCCGGTTGAATCCTGGAAAATCCAATGCCGAAGCTGAAGACACATAAAGGTGCGTCCAAACGGTTCAAAAAAACCGGGACCGGCAAAGTGGTGCGCGGGCATGCGTTTGCCCGGCACATTTTGACGTCCAAGGTACGCTCCCGCAAACGGAAGTTGAAACATGATGTTGTGGCCGATCCTTCCGATCAGGCCAAACTGAAGAGGATGATCCCGTACTAACGGATCTCCCCGAGTGAAACGGCGCTGCACGTGCCGTTCTCGCCGGATTAATACTCAAGAAGGAGTCGAAACGTGCCAAGAGTAAAAAGAGGTACCAAACGCCGGGCCTACCGGAAGAAGACGCTGGCCCGCGCATCCGGTTTTTTCCTAACCAAGAGCAAGCTGAATCGGGCTGCGCAGGAAGCCGTCGAAAAAGCCCAGAAGTACGCCTACGTCGGACGCCGCCGCAAGAAACGCGATTTTCGTTCGCTGTGGATTGTCCGCATCGGCGCCAGCTGCCGCGCGGCGGAAATTTCCTACAGCAAATTCATCAGCGGTCTGAAGAAAGCCGGCATCGATCTGAATCGCAAGATTCTGGCCGACCTGGCCGCTAGCGATGCAACCGCATTTGCCGCGCTCGTGGAAAAGGCGAAAGCCGCGCACGCAGCAGCCTAAGAGTTTCGAGTAAGAGGTACCCATGAGCACTGCCCCACAGCACGAATTGGATGCCCTATCGAGTCTGGAAGAGCGCATTCGAGGTGCGGTCGATCTGGTGTCGAGCCTCCGGGCGGAGAATCGGGATCTGCAAACGCAGCTCAGCGCGGCCATCGAGCAGCGCGACGCCGTCCGTCAGGAGTTGGACGATCTCCGATCCGAGCGCAAGCAGGTTCGCACCCGCATCGAGAAGTTGCTCGGCCAACTGGATTTGCTTAGCAGCACCTAGTTTTGGCAAGCTAGAGCAATGACCAACACGGGAGGCGTCCGTGTCACGATTTTCAACCAGACTTACTCGCTGGTGGCTAGCGAGGAGCCTGGGCGCGTGGAACTGCTCGCGCAAAAAGTAGACGATTTAATGTCGAAGATCGCGGCTCATGGCGCAAACGTGGACGCGACGCGTGCGGCGGTACTCGCCTGCCTCCACATGGCGGATGAGCTGGAAACTCTCGAGCAGCAACTCTCGGCGCTTAAACAAAAAGTAGAACACAAGGCCCGCGAATTCAGCCTTCTTCTCGACGAAGCCATCGCTCCGCAAGCGTGAGAGAGCCGGGAATCCCGCTGGAAATGGTCACCCCATTTCCGAATCGACCCGTCCAGCCTTTAGAAGATTCGTTCCTGCTTTTTCAGATTCCCGAACGTCCCGACATTCGATATCGCAAACGCAATCTTGTACTGCGTATCGTCGCGCGTGCCGATATTGAAGCGCCGGTACTCGAGGCTGATGCCGCAGCAATCGGTGTTGTAGGTCACCTGCGTGAGCGAATAGAGAAGTACCCGCTGCTTGTAGTCGTAATATTCGCTGAAGGCCGCGTTCCAGCCTTTGCGATTGCCGTTGCCGATGCCGAACGTTCCGCGGAGCTGGTTGGAATTGGGCGAAACCACGGGGTCCGTGCGCACCTGATTGTGTCCGACGGAAATCAGGTATTTCGAAAAGCGCCAGTCGGCGGAAAGGCTCGAGTTCGAGATGCGTTTCAGCAGCGGATCGTAAGCCGTGCGCCATTCGAGCCCGATGACATGCTGGAAGCGCAGCGCCGAGACGATCGGCGAATAGTTGCGTGGACCGTCGATGAAGGCAAATCCATCCAGGTCAATCGAGCTGGCGATCACATTGCGCTGCCCTGCGACCACAGCGCCGCCAAACGTCGGATCGAAGTAGCGCGCTTGAGAAACTTCCCAGCTCAGCACTTCACTGACGTTGCCGTCTTTGTCTTTGACGAACAGCCGATTCGCAATGGAAATGACCACCTGGTTCGTATTGGTCAGCAGATCGTTCTCATCGAACCGGATAATCCGGTTGAAGTTGTTGATGCCATCAATGAACGAGTACTTCACGCGCGGCTCAATCACATGCTTGAGCTTCTCGCCGCCCAGCCATTTGGGCGATTTGAAGATTCGCTCCAGGGCCGGCGGAAGCAACGTTACGTTGACCTCGCGCGAGCTCCGCAAAATGTCTTGCCCGCTTAAGGCGCCATTCACCAGGCTGGATCCGTAGTTGGTCTCGCGGATGCCGAAGCTTCCCAGTAAATTGAATCCGTCCCAATGCATCGCTGTGCTGAGTTCGGGATTGATGTCCAGCCGGCTCACGAACTGCCGCGTCTGGAAATCGGGCTGCGTACGATCCAGAAATCCGGCGCTGCTTTGCATCGAGAACCAAAGCGGAACGGGACCATCGAACAACTGCCGGTCGCGGCTCAGGAAATTCACTTCAGGCAACTTGCGGATGACGATCTTATCCTGCGGACCCACGTCCTCGAAATCCTCAGCCCGTTCGGCGACTACGGTGAACGCGTAGCTGTCCCAATGCTTGGTGACGAAAAGATCCGAGCGGGATTCCGAATAGATCGCGTCATGAAACGATTGTGAAAAAGATTGGCGGAACAGGAACGAGCTTAAATAATTGATCTGGCCACGATACTCCCAGCCATCGCCTAATTCCGAACGCGAGTCGAAGGTAAATTGATAGCCGCCCTGCTTCTGGATCACGCCGTTGCCGACATCGATGCCGCGATCGTTCACGCCGTACAGGTGGAATCCGAAATCCGTTCCGGGCGTGATTTTCCCGCGTAGATCCACGGTGCTGGCAAGGCCGCGTTTACTGTAGTAGACGCCGTCATAGAGCAAGTCGTAGCTGCGATTGATGGCCCAATAGTAGCCCATCCCAAAAAACTCGCCGTACAGCGAACTGCGTCCCACGCTCGGAGTGAGGAATCCGCTTTTGCGCGGCAGCCGCTTGAGCGACTTGTAAAATGCCGGCAGATAAAAGAGCGGCAGCCTTTTGAGATGGAAGACGGCGTGATATCCAATGGCGCGCTGGTTAGGCACAATGTCGAACTTCGGCGCCGTGAGCTTCCACCAGGGCTTGGGGATTTTGCAATCCGTCACGAATCCGTCATGCAGAACGTAATGATCGCCTTTTCGCTCGGCATATTTTCCTTCGAAATAGAACGGATTGTTGGTGGTCAGCAGGCCGGGGCGCGCCACGATCTTGGCGGGCGATGTCCCGCGCACGTCCCAGAAAATGCCAGTCTCATCGTAGTAGTTGTATTTGCCGTGGTCGCACTCGATCTTGTCGCCTTCCAGGTAATTTTCGAAGCGGACATGACCGCGCGCTTCCACTTCACCGGTGTCCTGGTCGTAATCCACCTCGTCGGCTTCGAGCTTCCGGTCGATGGTGTCGATTACAACGTGGCCCCGATAATGATGCATCGAACCTTCATTGTCTTGCGTCTCCGCGTCGATTTTTACGACGTCGGCGGCAGGCATGTCCGGACGCTGGAAATGAACCCTCTGATTCGGATTAGCTGGGTTCGGCTGATCTGTCGCGGCCGGCGCCGGAGTCTGCGCGAGGGCCACTGCCGCCATTACCAGGGCAGTCATGAGGTGAAAGACGTAGTACACCCCTAAATAAAGTACGTGACATTTTCGCCCAAATATGTTACGAACTAAAGTAAGCCTCTTGTCGACCATTCGTGGGGATAAGGGGCCTGGGGAGCGTGCGGATAAAGGCCTCAACCGAAAACCGTAGCACGGATTGATGGCGGCCAGCAACCCGAATCGATGCGCGGGTAGTAATCGAATGGAGATTGACTAACAATGGAATGCCGATATTGCCAGGCTGTCAACGGCGAGGAAGATCATCGCTGTAACAAATGCGGCCGGCGTCTGCGGATGACCCCGGTTTACACCTCCGCGGCAGCGCCCGCTTTGCATTACGTGAACGAAGCGAAGCAGACACCCAAGGCGTCGAGCGGCGCCGGGGTTCTGGTGGAACAGGCTTTACCGCCGCTGACGCGCAAGCCGATCACGTACCAACCGTCTCTGTTCAGCTCGCGCGAATTGCCGCGCGTGGTGGCGTTTGACACCATCGCACCGAGTGTTCTTGAACCTCCCACGCGGAAAGTTGTTCCGCAAAAGCCTCGGCAGCGGCATCGCCGCGTGATTCCGGGCCAGCAGAGCCTGGAGTTTGCCCCGGCAGCCGGCTCCGGCCGCTACACGCATCCTTCGGAGAACACCATTTATTGCGATGCTCCCGTGGCCGTAGCCGCGCATCGAACCATCGCAGCCGCACTCGATGCGAGCATGATCGTGATGGGACTCGCGCTGATCGGCGTTACTTTCTACTTAGCCGGCGGATCGATGGCGATCAATTCGAAAACGCTTCCGCTGCTGGCAGGTGCAACTGCGTTAGTAACATTTCTCTACAAAATGTTGTGGTGCATGGGGAACGGCGATTCGCCCGGAATGCGCTGGACGCGCCTGACGCTGGTGAACTTTGACGGCCAGAAACCAACGCGCAAACAGCGGATGCATCGGTTGGCTTCGGGAGTCCTCAGCCTGTGCGCCGGCGGATTGGGCTTGCTGTGGGCTTTGGTGGACGAAGAAACGCTCACCTGGCACGATCACATTTCCCGGACTTTCCCGACGCCTTACTAAGTCCGGAAGAATCGGGGGCGTCGAGCGCCCCCTTATGCATTACGGTGTCGCCTTCGCGTACACCATCTTGGTATCCATCTCGCCCATCGGACTGTTGTAGTGCGCGTTCTGGGTGAGCGTCTTGCCGTCATCGGAAAGCTGCCAGACTTCTTTGCTGGTAACGTCTGCATCCTGATACTTGAACTTTCCGTTTACCGCGAGGCTGCTGCCTTCCCAGCTCAGGATCGACTTAAACTCGAAGCCACCGGCATTGTTCACGACTTCTTTGCCGTCGGTGGTGAAGGCGAGAGTGAAATTCTGTTTACCCTCGGCTCCATCTTCGCTGCGAGTGACTTTGAGCGCTGGTTCGTTGTGCTCGATCACATCGGTCCGGGAATTTGGCGGCGGAAGAACGCCGAAATCCGACTTGCTGATGTCCAGTTTCCAGGTTCCGCTGAAATTCGGCTTTGCGCCGGAGCTCGCGGGAGCCGCTACCACCGGGGGCGGAGTGGCTTTGGCGGTTGCGGTGCCAGCGTCCACTTTCTCGGACACGATTTTCGTATCGAGCTCGCCCATGGGCGACGTGATGTGGGCATTTTGGGTGAGCGTTTTTCCATCTTCGGACAGCGTCCATACGCTCTTGATGGTGATCTCCGCGTCGTTGACTTCGAGCTTGGAGTTGACCACCAGGTTGCTGCCCTCCCAAGCCAGCGTCGATTTGATTTCGCGCGGGCCGAGATGGTTGACGTTTTCCTTGCCGTCGGTGGTGTAGTTGATGGTTCCGGTGAAATCACCCTGACCGCCCTTTTGATCGACGTCGATCTTCATGGTGGGTTCGTTGTGAGTGATGACATCCGTCCGGCTGTCCGGGGCCGGCAGCGGACCGTAGTCGCTTTTTGCGACGTTCAATTTCCAGGTCCCGCTAAAATTCGGTTTGGTTTGCGCGATCATCGAGGTCGCGAATGCAGTCACGGACAAGGCTGCAACAATGGCCTTACGCATAATTCTTTTCCCTTTCAAACGCTGCTTTTCTAAACACGGGCTTCAAACAGTGATGGCGATGCTGACCGCCTGATGCTGTCTAGCTTATCATTTTCGATCGAAAACCGGGAACATCCGGCATGTTGTGGCGATCTAATAGAAATATTGGAGGAGCGCGCCAAATGGCCTCGCGAGTTTTTGCGGTTCTAGTGCTTTGTTGCGTCACGCTGCCGGCTCAGGAAACAGCCGCTCCTGCCGATTCGCGCGGCTGGGTCAACAAAGGCACTCAGGAATTTAAGGCTGGGCAGTATCGGGATGCCACCGAATCCTTCCAGCACGCGGTGGATCTGGAGCCAAGCAACATGTTGGCGCGCACCTATCTGGCCACTGCCTGGATGTCGCAGTACATTCCAGGCGCCGAGTCTCCCGAGAACCTCGAAATGGCGCGCAAGGCGCAAGCGGAATTCGAGCGTGTGCTCCAATCGAATCCGAACAGTGTCACCGCGCTTTCCTCGATGGCGTCGTTAATGTACCAGCAGGCCCAAAGCCTGACGGACGAGCAAAAGAAATTCGATAAGCTCGACGAATCCGCAGCCTGGTACGAAAAGCTGATCGCGGCTGATCCGCAGAACAAGGAAGCGTTTTATTCGCTCGGCGTCATCGATTGGGTCAAATGGTACGCAGCTTGGATGAGCACGCGCGCCGAGCTGGGGATGCGGCCGGAACAGCCGGGGCCGCTACCAGATCCGGCGCGGCAGACTCTGAAGGCGAAATATTCTTCGGTAATCGATCACGGCGTCGGCAGCCTGGAGAAAGCTTTGCAGATCGATCCGCAATATTCTGACGCGATGGCATACCTCAACTTGTTGATCCGCGAGCGCGCGGATCTGGCGGATTCGCCGGAGCAGTATCGGAATCAAATCGCGACCGCGGACGATTGGGTGCAGAAGGCGCTCGCGGCGAAGGGAATGCAGGTGGGGAATCAGGTGGAAGCGCCTCCTCCTGCGCCGCCCCAACCTGTGCCGCAGCGCATTCGGGTAAACGGCAACGTGCAGGCTGCGAATCTGATTCGCAAGGTCGAGCCGGTTTATCCGCCATTGGCCAGGCAAGCGCAAATTCAGGGGCGCGTTCGTTTCGTGGCGATCATCAGCCGGGAAGGTCGCATTTTAAGCCTTCAGTTGGTGAGCGGCCACCCATTATTGATCGAATCCGCGCGCGCTGCCGCGAGTCAATACGAATACCGGCCCACGCTCCTGAATGGATCGCCCGTCGAGGTACTCACCGCGATCGACGTGGACTTCAAGTTACCGTAGCGCACGCTCTTAGCGTGCCGTGTTCGCACTCTTGCGAACACCAAACGAGGAAGAACTATGTTTCAGGGCGTTCACATGAGTGTGAACGCGGCACGCAGGAGTGCGTGCGCTAGGCAGGATTTCGCACGAAGCGGTAACCTATGCCGCGGACCGTCACCAGATGCTTCGGACTCGTGGGATCGTCCTCGATATACCGACGCAGGCGCACGATGAAGTTGTCGATCGCGCGCGTGTCCGTGTCTTCGTGCAAGCCCCAAACTTCCGAAAGCAGGGCTTTGCGGGATACGTGCTCGCCCGCATGCTGTGTGAGGTATCGCAGGACGTTGGTTTCCATCACGGTGAGCGGAAATGTCTCCTCGCCGACGCGCAATTCGCCGCGATTGAAATCCACGGATTTGTTGCCGAAGACGAAGGTATCCTTTGGAATGACGCGAAGCCAGTCTTTCCTCCGCAGCAGTCCGCGAATTCGTGCGATGAGAATCGCGAGTTCGAACGGCTTGGTCAGATAATCGTCGGCGCCGGCGGCGAAACCCTTCAACACATCATCGGCGTGGCCGCGCGCGGTCAACATCAGCGTGGGGACAAAATGCCCCGATTGGCGCATTTCGGTCATCACCGTGAATCCATCTTTGCCGGGGAGCATGACATCGAGCACCACTACGTCGAAGGAAGCGTTCTGCACCGTTTCGAGCGCTGCCTCGCCGCTTTCCACCACCGCTACCTGATAGCCTTCCGCTTCCAGATTGAAGCGCAGCCCGTCGGCCAGGTGCTGCTCGTCTTCGACAACCAGAACTTTGCTCATTGTGCTGCCGGCAACTGCAAAATAAACGTGCTGCCTCGGCCCGGCCCTTCGCTCTCCGCCCAAGCGCGGCCGCCATGGCGCTTCGCGACCGAGCGAACGATATAAAGCCCGAGCCCGGTTCCTTTTACGCGCGTTGCGAGGGGTCCAGGGACGCGGTAAAAGCGCTTGAAAATCTGTTTCAGCTCGATTTTCGGAATCCCCACACCCTGATCTCTCACTCGGAGAGAAACAAATTTTCCTTCGACGGGGAAAATGTCCACGCTAATTTTCATGGGACTGCCGGAGTACTTCACGGCATTGTCAATCAGGTTTGAAACCGCCGCGCGCACTTCATCCGGATCGCCCATGACCGCAACGGGCGGTCCTGGCTGATATTCCAGCGCATCCGGAGCCATGTGATGCAACGACCGGACGCGCATCAGACATTCTTCGACCACGCCGTTCAAGTCAATCCGGACGCGATTCAGCTTGTGATGGCTGGTGGACCCAATGCGGCCGGTGCGCAGCACCTGCTCGATAGTTCCAAGCAACCGCTCGCTGTCCTGCACCATGGTGCGATAGAACTCCTGGCGCTTTCCTTCGTCGACGGTGCGTGTCTGCAGTGTTTCGAGATACAGCCGGATGGATGCGACGGGCGTTTTCAGCTCATGCGTGACGGCGTTGATAAACGCATCGTGCTGCTCGTTCCTCCGGACTTCGCGCACCAGAAACGTGGTGTTCAAGACCACGCCCGTGATGATCATGGTGAGCAGGAGAATCCCGAGGGAGAGCAGGATGCCGTTTTTCCAGTTGAGCAAGACCCAACCGATGTAGAGCAACAGGATGACGGAGATGAGTCCGACACCGAGGGCGATGAAAAACGCGATCGATCGCCGCCGCCCGGCCACCACCATACTTCAACAGTAGCTTAAGGGCTGGCTAAGCCGCTTTTTCGTTGGCCGGGAGTTCGGAACTCGTCTTGGCGACGCGAACTGCTTTCGCGATACCCAGGAATTTGAGCAAGCTGATTTGGATCCAGGATAGATCGAGCTCGTACCAGGCCAATCCATGGCGCGCCGACGTCGGATGCGCATGATGATTGTTGTGCCAGCCTTCGCCGAAGGTCATCAGCGCCACCCACCAGTTGTTGCGGGAATCGTCGCGCGTGTTAAAGCGGCGGCCACCCCACATGTGAGTCGCGGAGTTTACGAGCCAAGTTGCATGCAAGCCGAAGACGATGCGGAAGCAGGTGCCCCAGAGGAACATCGACCAGCCGCCGGCAGCGAAAAGGATGGCGCCCAAAATCGCGAGCGGGACCCAGTGATAGGTGTTCAACCAGACGTAGAAGCGATCCTTCGCCAGATCCGGCGCGTATTTCGCCATCAGTCGCGTGTTGTTGTGCTTCGATTCGCCGGTTAACAGCCACAGCACATGCGCCCACCAGGCGCCATCGCGCGGAGAGTGCGGATCGCCCGGCCGGTCCGAAAGCTGGTGATGGATACGATGCGTTGCCACCCAGAAAATCGGCCCGCCTTCCAAAGTCATGGTGCCGCAGATCGCGAAGAAGTACTCGATGCCGATGGGCAGCTTATACGACCGGTGCGTGTGCAACCGGTGGTAACCCATGCTGATCCCCAGGCCCACGCACATCCAATAGAGGAAAAGGGAGACGAAAAACGCCTTCCAGGTAAACATAAAAAGCGCCGCGATTGCACCCACATGGAATGCAGCCATGATTCCAGTGGTGAGCCAGTTGATCTTTCTGTCGGCGTAAATATCGATGATGTTGTTTTCGGTGCTCACGAAAGCTCCAAATGGAAAGGTACGTTTCCAAAGTACCAGGGATTTCGCCAGTGGTTTGTAAGACTTATGTAATTTTGGCAACAGCGGGCCCACGGGTACGGTGTGCGATGTAGTTTTTGCCCGGAAACCACTGATTCGGGAGGAGGTTATCCTAGCACTATGGCATCGAAGATTGTGGAAAGGATCAGTGCGGAATCTGGGCTTCCCAAGTTGCCTGAAAAGCTCACCGCGCTACCGGCCAGCGACATGCAATCGCTGATGCTGCACGTTTATCAGGCTCGTAGCGGCGGCTTAGGCATTTCGAATATCTTACGAACGTCTAGCCGGCCGTTGCTACAGCCTTCCAAGATCGGCGCCCGGATCTTTAATTTATTTGATCGAACCGCTTTCGAGATGGCGGATGCTTTCGAAGCGATCGAACTTGCGCCGGTTGGCAGCCTGGGACTGAATCATGTCTTAGGTGCGATCGATCAGAACAGCGTCCTGACGACAATCCGGAATGCCGAGGTCCTGGGTGACGCCACCATGGCGATGGCGGTGGAATGCGCGGCGCGGCGTCGCGACTTCGCGCGGACCGGCGATGCAACCGTCGTCCGGTTGGCCGCTAGCCATCGCGTGGTCCGGCTGCAGCCGTTCGATGTGCCTGGCTATGTGCCGCACTTTCGTCTTTTTTCCATGATCACGGCGGGCCGAGATACGGGTTCCTTGAGATTCGAGATCGCGCATCTGGGCGAGCACATCCGCTGCTACTTGCGGCTTTTTCGAGCGTTGAATAATCAAGGATTCCATTTCGCAAATCCGCTGGTGGAAATTTCGGACGCGCAACTCACTCGAAGCCTTCTGGCCGCTCAGGGCGTGAACCAAGACGATTTGCGGGATTCGATCCGGGCTCATCGGCTGGGAGGCTCGCGGCAATTCCTGAGCGAACGCGGTATTGCGCTGCTGGAGGCAGTGGAGGATCCGTCGCAGGAACTACCTGCCGGGCAGGGCAGAGAACGGCTGGCGCGTTTGAAGGGGGAATCGATCGATGCGCTACGCGCCGAATTCCCCGAAGCTCAGTTTCGATTCAATCTGGCGCGGCTCGAAGGCCTCAACTACTACACCAACTTTTGTCTGCGGATATCGCCCGAGACCTCGGATGGCGAACGTTATCCGATTGTCGATGGCGGCTTCACCGATTGGACCGCGCGTCTGCTGCAAAACAAAAAGGAGCGCCTGTTGACGAGCGGGATCGGGACCGAGTTCATCTGCTCGCGTTACCGGACAGGCGAGCGCTGAGATAATCGGAAGATGGCCGTATCCGCCGAAGCGCTTCGATCTCATCTCGATTACACCGCATGGGCTAGCGGCCGCCTGCTCGAGACGGCGGCGCAGCTCCCGGCCGAGGATCTGACGCGCGATTTCGATACGTCGGAGAAAAACTTGGTTGGCACGCTCGCGCATGTATTCGCGGCCGATCGGGTTTGGCTCGGACGAATTCAAGGCAATCCGCCGGCGAGCTTTATTTCGCCGGAAGACCGCCAACTCGCGGTGCTCCAGAAAGAGTGGCCGGCGCTGCTGGAACGCTGGAGGCAATGGGCCGCTCCGCTGACGGATCGTGATGTTTGTGGAACGATCGCGTATCGCGATTTGAAGGGCAATGCGTGGGAACAGCCGCTCTGGCAGATCGTGCTGCACGTCGTGAATCACGGGACGCACCATCGCGGGCAAGTGTCGGGATTCCTGCGAGCGATGGGTCACAATCCGCCGCCGCTCGACTTAATTGCGTTTTACCGGAGGGCGTCTTGAACCAAGCGATCCCTCGTCGGGATCAGCCACACGCGGGGCATTCCAAACCGGTTCTCACCGCCTTGCTACTTGCCGTTATGATCGTGGCCGGGCCACTGGGCAACGTTTTCCTGGGGAAGGGAATGAAAGAAACCGGGCGGCTGCCGGTGTGGCCGCCGAGTCAATTGATAGCGACCGGGCTCAAGGTGTTCGGAACCGGATCCATTTGGTTGGGAATCGCTTCGCTGCTCACATTTTTTATCGCGTACATGCTGGTTCTCTCGGTGGCGGACTTCAGTTATGTGCAGCCTTCCGCTTCGCTCGCGTACGGTATCTCTGCTTTGCTGGGACATTTTTTGTTGGGCGAGCATATCTCAGCGTTGCGTTGGACCGGCATCGTCGTGATCTGCATGGGCGTGTTTGTGGTCGGCCGCACCAATCCGAAGACCACGTATCCGGAAACGGAGCGTGCCTGACTTGCCTAATTTCCTTTTGCTGGCTCTGATAGTGGTCTTGGGGACGGGCGGCGAGCTGTGCGTTTCCCGAGCCATGAAAGGGGTGACGGAGCCGTTGCGATTGCATCCCGGCACGATTTTCCGGATGGTGCGGGCGGCCGTGGTATCGCCTTGGATGTGGGTCGGGTTGGCTATGATGACCGCGGCGTTCCTGTCCTTGCTCGGAGCGCTTGCGATCTACGATGTTAGCTACGTGGTCCCGGTGACGGCGCTGAGTTACGTGGTGGGTGCGCTCGGCAGCGCGACGTTTCTGCGCGAATCCGTGCGAGTGGAGCGCTGGTTGGGAATTGCAGTGGTGGCGATCGGCGTCACGCTGGTGATTCTGGGGAAGAGTTAGGGAAAGCCAGCGCGTCCCGCTCACGGTCGGTCATTTGAAATTGCAACGCGCGCACATTCTCGCGCAGGTGATGGAGGCTGGACGTTCCAACGATCGGACGAAAGTTCGGCCCGGTTTGCAAAATGTAGTTGAGCGCAATCGCCGCGGGCGGAACATCGTACTTTTTGCTGAGAGCCAGAAGCTGGTGCAGTTCGCCTGAGTTCCTCTTCAAGTCGCCACGCCCCAGCGGGGAATAGGCCAGGAAGGGAAGATCGTTTTCGCGAAGATAGTCCACAAAAGACCGGTCGCGGGAAATGTTCTGCGCTCCCTTCCAACGTTCCGCACCTTGGGGTGAGATCGCGTTGAATTCATTGCTCACCCACGGAACGACGTTCGCTTCCTGCAAGCGGATTTGAAGCTCCTTGAGCCGGGCGAGAGAGACGTTGGAGTATCCAATGTTGCGCGCCTTGCCGGATCGCAAGATGTTCAGGCTCCAATCGGCAATCGCCTGCGCCGGAACAGTTGGATCGTCGTAGTGCAGCAGATAGACGTCGACGTAATCGGTGGCGAGCGCGCGCAGCGAATCGTCCAGCTCCCGCAATAAATTATGTTGCGTAAGGGATTTTTTCCGGATCAGCCTCCGTCCGCCTTTCGTAATAATCCAAAAAGCGTCACGGCCCAACGGATGTTTCTTGACGAACCGCCCGATCACGCCTTCGCTGCGATAAATCCTGGCCGTTTCGAACGAGTTGATGCCCAGCTCGACGGCTTGGTGCAGGATGGCATCCGAGCGCTTTGCCGGAACGATATTCCACGACGCGCTGTTCGGAACGGCAATCATCCAATCGGTGCCGAGAACGATTCGTGAGATTGCGGGTTTCATGCGGCGTTAGATGCCGATCAAGCGCTCGGCCAAACGATGAGCCAGCGCCATGATCGTGAGCGTGGGATGCTTCTCGCTGAGAACCGGGATCACACTGCCATCGCAGACATAAAGATTCCGGCTGCCGAAATATTTGAGATGCTTGTCGACCACGCCGTCTTTTGGATCGGCGCCCATTCGGCAAGTGCCCGCGTAATGAATGCTCGATCCGGCGGGAGAGCGCACACCATCCACGACGTAACCGCTGGCTTTCTTCAGCATGCGGCGCGCGAGTGCGGCCAGTTGCCGCTCACGGTCCTTCTCGGTCTCCGATTTCTCGTAAACGATACGAACCTGACGCTGTCCAAAACGATCCACGGCGTCCGCTAAAACAACTTTATTCTCTCGCCGCGGGACGGCCGGGCTGTACAGGATCAACGTCACCGTACTCTTGAAAACTTGCCTCGCAATCGTTTCCTTCAGGAGCCGGGGCAAGGGAGGCATCTCGGCGAGATAATAAGGCACCTTCAAGAAATCGGACCAGAATTGGCCTACGAAAGGAAAGCGTTCACCTTGGGAATCTTTTGTTTGGCCGCCGACCAGGATGTGATCGCCGTAGCCGCGGTCTTCGTGTGCCGGATGGAACCACAATCGAAAGAGACTGGAGCCAGCGACCACACGCGGGCTATCCTGCAAAAACTCCCCGACCTGCCCGGTTTTGCTCCGGTCATCGGCGAAAGAGTTCAGCAGCAACCGGGGCGATTCAATAGCGCCCGCGCAGACGATGACCACGTCGGCTTCAATCTCGATGATTTGCTGGGTGCGTTCATCGAGCGCTATGACATGAGAGATCGAAAAGCCATCGGTATCGTCGCTGCCCGCGGCAAGTCGGATGGCTCGGGCATGTTCGAGCAGACGAAAGTTGGGCAGCGATCGTATCTCCGGCAGCAGATGTGTGGAGAATTTATACACGCTGCCAGCGCGGCACCCGCGTCCGCAATTGCCGCATGCGACGCACTTCCGCTCAGATTCGGGCCGCAAATCCACGGCTTTCCTGTTTTTCAAAAAGAAAATATCCGGTCCGAGCGACCCGGCGTTGCTATCCATGAAAAGGCGGTCGATGGGTCTAGCTTCCCGTGGCTCATAAAACTCTCCGTCGGGAAACTGGCGCAAGCCGTTCGGTTCGCCGACCACCAACCCGAGCCGCTCGGCCGCGGAATAGTGACCGGCAAGATCGGCTAGCGAAATCGGCCAGCGGCAGTCATCGCTGTAGGAGTGGCGGTTGGCGAAATCGTCCTCCGAATACCTCAGGCAGATACCATTCCAGAGATTCTGTAGCCCGTTGACGTGGTGAATTTGGTAGTGCTGGAATTCGTCCGCTGGGGATTTCACGGAACTCCGGCTGTGCGCATCGGCGAGCAGCGGATGAACGAAAGACATTTCCGGCTTGACCGGGAATGTGGTGTGAGGTCGAATTTCAACGTGGCCTTTCTGTTCCGGACTCAGCTCGTTTTGAAATTCGGATTGCGCTGGAATACCGCCTGAGTTGATCACCAGCACATCGGCGCCCGCCTTAGCCAGACGGTAAGCGAGGATGCCCCCACCGGCCCCTGTGCCGATCACGCAAAACTTCGCGCGAAGGCCCATCAGCGAGTGCGCGCCGAGCGCGCGAAGGCATCACTGGCGAAGTACAGGTACTCCACGAAAGCGCAAAGCACCCTGATTTGATCGCGGTCGAAATATTGTCTTGGAGTCAGATCGGGCGTCGCATTTTGACGCCACGCCCTCCATAGGGCACGAAGCTGGTCGTTCCGCTGCATGATCTCCGGAATCCGGCAGATGACCGGCTCGATGCGGCTGGCGTAAGGTGAGATTTGGCAGAGCCGCTTGGCCAGTGTGGTGTCATCTTCTTCGGACGGCATCCCTCTATATTGTAGGTTTTTGAGTTGAGTTGAATTGGCGGCGCAGAAAAATCAGTCTTGTTGTACGGACATCGTAGCCCGGTTGCCGTAGAACGCTACGCGTATCACGCATCTCGTAGTACCATAATTATTTGATCGGATCGTTTCGAGATAAAGACACTGAATCAATTTTTCAACGGCGCCGAGTTAAACGGTTCGAGCGGATTGCAGCAGTAGCGCTTAGGAAACTGGTTCAGATCAACAGCGCGGACGAGCTCCGGGATCTTGCTTCGCCACCGTCAAATCGGCTTGAGTTGTTGCAGGGAAATCGCGCGGGGCAATATAGCATCCGCGTGAACGATCAATACCGGATCTGCTTTCGCTGGAAGGATGGCGATGCCTTTGATGTGGAGATTACCGATTACCACTAAGCGAGATCGAAAGGAGTTATGTCCATGAACCGTAGGAAGAGCGACAAAATCCCGTTCCCGCATCCCGGAGAGACAATTCGGGAGGACTACCTAAAACCGCTTCGGATGAGCGTGAACAAGCTGGCGCTTGAACTTCGCGTGCCAGCCACACGGATGACCGAGATTGTCCACGGCCGTAGGGGAATCACTGCGGATACGGCGCTGCGCCTTGCCCGATATTTCAATACAACTCCAAGATTCTGGTTAAATTTGCAAGCCTCGTATGATCTTGCAGTGGCGGCTGATGCCAAAGCCGAGGAGATCGAGCGCACGGTCCATCCGCGTGAAGCTGCGTGATTGGTTGCTTGAAGAACCGGCAAACCGAACCGGCCAGATTTGACACCCGCCGACACGATTCGGTAACCTGAGGTGACTGTAAGTCTTGAACGGAGAAGGTCTGTCCTTATGAAAACCCCAATTCCCAGCCCAGGCGAAATCGTGCGCCAGTGGCATGTGGTCGACGCCGATGGCCAAGTTCTGGGACGGCTGGCAAGCAAAGCCGCAATGATCCTGATGGGCAAGCATAAGCCGACCTATACGACGTTTCTCGACACGGGCGATCACGTGATCGTCATCAATGCCGAAAAGGTGAAGCTCACCGGCAGCAAGGATCAGCAGAAGATCTATCGCCGGCATAGCGGATATCCGGGCGGGTTGACGGAAATCGGCGCCTTGCACGTGCGCTCCACGCGTCCCACCAAAATGATCGAGCAAGCCATTGCGGGCATGCTCCCTAAAAACAAACTCGGCAAACAGATGTATCGCAAATTGAAAGTGTATGCGGGGCCCAAGCATCCTCATCAGGCGCAGAAGCCCGCGGAGCTGTCGGCGACCTAGGCCGGCGAAAGAAAGGTATCTGAGTGGCATCGTTAGTACAGCATTTGGGAACAGGGCGAAGAAAAAAGTCCGTCGCGCGGATTTTCCTGCGATCGGGTAAAGGTGAGATCACCGTCAACGGGCGGCCCTTCGAGCATTATTTCGTGAACGAATCGGCGCAAGCCATGGTCAAGCAGCCGCTGCTGGCTACCGAGGTGGCTGACAAGTTCGACATCATTATTCTGGCCGCCGGAGGTGGCACGGCCGGACAGGCCGGGGCCGCCCGATTGGGCATCGCCCGCGCGCTCATCGAATTTAATTCTGAGCTGCGCCCCAAATTGAAATCTCTCGGGCTCTTGACGCGCGACCCGCGCGCGCACGAGCGCAAGAAGTACGGACAGAAGGGCGCCCGCAAGCGGTTCCAGTTCTCGAAACGCTAGCCGGAACTTTTCATCCATCACGGCCGGTTTCCTGGTGCGCACACAAATCCCGCTTTGGACCGTGTGCGCGCAGTCGATCGGGCGAAACAGAAGCCAGAAATAACAAGGAGGCAGTTTGCCGTCAATTTCAATGAAAGAATTGCTCGAAGCCGGCGTTCACTTCGGGCACCAGACCAAGCGCTGGAATCCAAAGATGAAGGAATACATCTTTGGCGAACGAAACGGAATCTACATCATCGATCTCCAAAAGACCCTGAAGCTATTCAAAGACGCGATGCGTTACGTGGCCGAAGCCGCCGCGCAAGGCAAGACCGTCCTGTTTGTTGGAACCAAGCGGCAGGCACAGGAAGCCATCGCGGAAGAGGCTGCCCGCTGCAGCCAGTTTTATGTGAACCAGCGCTGGTTGGGTGGATTGCTTACCAACATGCTGACTGTACAAAAATCCATCAAGCGGCTCAAGGAACTGGACGCTCTGGCGAACGATGGCAATTACGCCGGCCGCGCCAAGAAAGAAGCCGGCCGCCTGGAGCGCGAGCGCAAGCACCTGCAGCAGAACCTGGCCGGCATCAAGGAAATGAATGGTCTGCCCGACGTTCTGTTCGTGGTGGATTCCAACAAGGAAGCCATTGCCGTGAAAGAAGCCCGCAAGCTGGGCATTCCGGTGGTCGCGGTGGTGGATACGAACTGCGATCCGGACGAAGTGGATCACGTGATCCCGGGCAATGACGATGCTTTGCGCGCCATCCGGCTGTTCACAACAAAAGTGGCCGACGCGGTGATCGAAGGCCGCGCGCTGGCTACCGAGCAGGATTTCGCGGCGGAGAAGATCGTCACCGACGAGACTCCGGTGGAAGAGATGCCCGAATACTCGCAGTTCGATCCGCAGCAGTTGGATCAGCTCATGTCCGAGGGCCTTTCCGATGAGGATCTGCCCTCGATGTCCCTACCTCGCAAAGCGATGGTAGAAGAGTAGCGGACATCAAACGCGCAAAGAACCGAATAACTGAACAACCGAACAACGGAACAACCGAAGAAAATGGAAATTAGCGCAAAACTCGTGAAGGAACTCCGCGACCGCACGGGCGCGGGGATGATGGAGTGCAAGAAAGCTTTGACCGAAGCCAAGGGCAACCTGGCGGAAGCCGAGATTATCTTGCGAAAGCACGGAATCGCGTCGGCCACCAAGAAAGCCGCCCGGACAACCAAGCAAGGGCTGGTGAGCAGCTACATCCATCCCGGTTCGCAAATCGGGGTGCTGGTGGAAGTGAACTGCGAGTCGGATTTCGTGGCTCGCACCGACGACTTCCAGGGATTGGTGAAGGATCTCGCGATGCAAATCGCGGCCGCCGATCCGCAATTTATCCGGAAAGAAGATGTGAACGCCGAGCTTCTGAACAAAGAGCGCGACATCCAGCGCGGCCGGGCCTTGCAGGAAGGCAAGCCCGAAAAGATGGTGGACAAGATCGTGGAAGGCCGGTTGCAGAAGTTCTACGAAGAAGTTTGCCTCTATGAGCAGCCGTTCATCCGGGAGAACTCCACCACGGTAGGCGACCTGATTAAAGCGGCCATCGCCAAGCTCGGCGAAAATATCGCAGTCTCACGCTTCGTCCGCTTCAAGGTGGGGGAAGCGGCTTTGATCGAGGAAACGGCGGAGCAATCGCCGCCGGAATAACGCGCCCACAGGCGCCCGTTCTTGCGAATGCCCAAATACAACCGCATCGTTCTCAAGCTCAGCGGTGAAGCCCTCGCCGGGGGCGGAGCATTCGGTGTCGATCCTGAGCGCGTGAAAAGCCTGGCGGCAGAGATCGCCGAAGTCGCGAAAACCGGCGTCCAAATCGGGTTAGTCGTCGGAGGCGGCAATTTCTTCCGGGGCGTGGCAGCCGCGGCCATGAACATGGACCGGGTTGCGGCGGACCACATGGGGATGCTGGCGACGGTGATCAACGCCATCGCTTTGCAGGACGCGCTGGAAAAAGCGGGCGTTCCGACGCGTGTCATGACCGCCATCCAGATGCACCAGGTGGCCGAGCCTTACATCCGCCGCCGGGCGATTCGTCATCTGGAGAAGGGCCGGATTGTGATCTTCGCCGCCGGTACTTCGAATCCGTATTTTTCGACCGACACTGCGGCAACGTTGCGCGCCCTCGAAGTTCACGCCGACGTAATTTCGAAGGGGACGCGGGTGGATGGCGTCTACGACAAGGATCCGATGCGGCATCCGGACGCGGTGCTCTACAAGCAGGTCAGTTATCTGGAAGTGCTGGCCAAGGCGCTGGCCGTGATGGATGCTTCCGCCGTAGCCATGTGCCGCGACAATCAGCTTCCGATCGTGGTTTTCAATTTGAATGTGTTCGGCAATATAATGCGTATGTCGGTGGGCGAGCCCATTGGGACCCTCATCCATTAATCAAAAGCTATGAAAAACGAACCTCAAGCTACACCCTCCGCTCATGTTTTTCAGACGGTAAAAGAGATCGAGTCGAACGCCAGAAGCCGCATGGAGAAGGTGCTGAGCGACCTGCAGCACGATATGGCCGCGGTCCGGACGGGACGCGCGTCGGTGAGCCTGCTCGACAACGTGCGCGCGGATTACTATGGGACGCCCACGCCGCTCAACCAGCTCGCCACGCTGCATGTTCCCGAGCCGACGCTGATTACGCTGCAGCCGTGGGATGTTTCGCAGATCGGCGGCATCGAGAAGGCGATTCGCGCGGCCGACCTCGGACTGAATCCCTCGAACGATGGCAAGCTGATCCGCGTGCCCATTCCACCGCTGACGGAAGAGCGCCGTAAGGACCTGGCCAAGAAAATTCACCACATCGCCGAAGATCATCGCGTGGCCATGCGCAACATCCGGCGCGACGCCAATGAGAACGTGAAGAAGCTGCTCAAGGACAAGACCATCAGCGAAGACGACGATCGCCGGGCGCACGACGAGATCCAGAAGCTGACCGATGGCGCCATTGCGAAACTGGATGCCGCGGCCAAGGCCAAAGAAAAAGAAGTGATGGAGTTGAAGTAGCGCACGCATTCACGCGTGCCGCGTCCACCCTCGTATGAACGCCTAAAAAAGGGTGTTCGCAGAAGTGCGAACACGGCACGCTGAGAGCGTGCGCTACTTATAAGGCGTCCAGCGCGGATCGCTGAAAATATTTTCGATCTCCGCGCGCCGCGCTGCTTCGAGAGGCACAAATTGCCGGACAGCGCCGGCATTCTGCTCCACTTCCTCGGGAGTGCGGCATCCGACGATCGCACAGGACACGCCATCGAGCGACAGCGCGTAACGCAGAGCCTCCCCGGCGGCCAGCGGCAATCCGGGCAAAGCCAGTAAGCCTCCCGAATAGGTCTTCATCGCGATTACTGCTGTTCCCTTCGCGCGCGCGACAGGCACTACATCGCGCAGAAACGACATTCGGTGCACATCGGCGCAGTTCAACGGAATCAGCACAGTGTCGAAATCGAAGCACGACATGGCGTCGAGCAGCACGGCCGGATCATGATGGCCGGTGAGGCCGAGATGCCGGACGCGACCGTCAGCGCGCGCTTCCAAAAGCGCATGAATCGCGCCGCGATCCGAGAAGATCTCGCGGACTTCAGCCCGCGTTCGAATGTCGTGTAGCTGCCACAGATCGAGATGATCTGTGCGCAGGCGGCGCAACGTGTCGTCCAAAACCCTGAGTGACCCTGCGCGAGATCGCTCGGCGGTCTTCGACGCGAGAAAAATATCTTTACGGCGCTCGCCCAAGTTTGCGCCGAGATAATCCAGGCATCCGGCGTACGCGGGAGCGCTATCGAAATAGTTCACGCCGAGATCGAGTGCGCGCTCGATGACTTTGCGCGCCGCCGCTTCTTGTCCGAAGGTGCGCAGCACGCCCTCGCCTCCGAGCGAGAACAGAGTGGCGTGGTGCGCGGTTTTACCGAGAATTCGTGTGGGCAGTTTGTTCGTCATTTCGGGAACGCCGTGTCGGCTTTGACCTCTTCGAGCTGACGCACGTGCCGCTCGCAATGGAGGCCGAGAAAGAGCAGCCACTGGTAGCAATCCATGTCGCCGATAAACGGATGCGGAAAGAAATGGGTTCTTAGATCGGCATCGGTTTGCTCGGCGAAGCGAACGCTGCGATCGCGCGTGGCCTCGAACACCCGCAGCAACTCGCCGAAATCCGGCCAGCGATTCGTGGGATGCACGGCCGGCGGACCCATCACCCGGCGAATGCGCGCAGGCACGCGTTCGATCACGAGGGAATCCTTGCGGCGCACTTCCGCTTGTTTTTCGGCAGACTCCGGCGCGGCCTCCAACGTTTTGTGAATCGTCTGAAGCACAAAGTTCTCCACTACGATAATGTGCTCGACGCAGCCCGACACCGACCAGCGATCCTCAGCGGGCCGGAACGTTCGTTGTTCTTCCGAAAGCCCGTCCACCGCCTGCAGCAAGCGTTCGCGGCTCGCCGATAGGTGATCCAAAACCAACTTGCGTTCCGTTGCTTCCATTCATCGCCTCCTGAATCCGCACGCCGGCGGCCCAATCGCCAGGATATTCCAGAACCAACGTGCCTGCTCCGTCGCTTTCGTACTCGGACATCTCTTCGTCGTCCGTCTCGATCAGGTATTTCGTGTGCGGCTTCAGCGAAACCACCAGCACTCTTCCGCCTTCCATGGCGAACTGCATCGGATTGCGACCGACGAGGACATTCGTTTCGCCCACCGGAATGCCTTCCGCTTTGGGCGGAAGCGGTCCCTTCTGGTTGAGAACCGTAACCCGGCCATCGCGGAACAACTGGGCTTCCGATTGGTAGATGCCGAACCAGACTGCGTCGTCTTCCCAGTTAGAGCGCAGGAACAAGGCACCCGAATGCGGATCGTGGAAAAATACCGGAAGCTGGAAATAGCTGAGGCCAGGCTGATAGGGATTCGCCCACAGAAATTCGTAGGGCGCGCCGAAGACTCCTTGCAACATAAAACGATCCTGGATCAGCCAGCCCTGCAGGTACTGGCTTTCGAGCGCGTTGTTGTCATAGGCCACGGTGCTTAATCCAGCGGCACGCGCGAGCGCCGCGCGATCCAGATCCGGTTGTCCGGTGCCCTGATAAACGGGGATGCGGTATTCATTCTCGGGCGCGGGAAGCGGCGCGGGATAATTCGCCAATACCTCATAAGTCGGCAACTCGCGGAAATAGTCGGGCGCTTCTTCGCGCAGATCGATTTTGAGATTGTCGCGCGTGGCATGCAAAATTTCGAGCAGTGCGAAAAGCTGATCCGGCGCGACCATAGTCTTGCCATCCGCTAATTTCGGGCCGAGCGCGCCACGCCACCAATCCTTCACGACGTCGCGCAGCGGAGATTCCTCAGAGTGTGCTTCGTCAGCGGTCGCGATCCACGCCAGCACGCGATCTCGCGTGACGGGGATATCGGAACCGGTTTTTTGCTCCGCCAGCTTGCGAATCTTGGCTTCCAGGGCTTTAGATTGCGACGGGGCGAGCAGCGGCTGGCACCAATCGAGGACCAGCGCGAGCTGCCGGAGATCGGTCCCGGGACCCACGGCCCAATCGACGGCGCGCTTGCCGATGGTGGCGTCGCCTGTGACTGCATAGTGGAGCGCCAGCGCAAACCCTGGCTCTCGCATTTCCGCGGTGGCTCGTACCAAAAGATCGAACTGGCGCCAGCGCATCGAATCCCGCTCATGTTCGCGCTTCAGCAGACGCAGCCGCTGCTTGGTCAGGAACAGCCGGGGATGCTCGGTGTAGACGCGGAATTCGTCCTGTGCCGGTGCTAGGGTGGCGAGTAGGAGGGCTAGGATTGTCGATCGCATGTGAGGCAGGGATTGGGGATTAGGGTTTAGGGATTGAAAACCGCAAAGCTGACCAATCCCTAATCCCCAATCCCCGATTGTGTCACACTGACACACCCAGTCAGTTCGTAGCCCCAACGGGAGGCTGGGTTAACCCGGCAAGTCCATTAAAATAAATACCCAAACGGTGGAGCCCGGCGTGCTATCCTTACAAACGAATTGATGAAGGACCTTTGAAACCTGCCCTCTGATTGCAACGAGCAGAACAGGGGTATTGAGTGGACTGGGGAACGGCGTGCTTGCGGGAACCGGTGCTTAGATATTTAGAACCGCTCTTTGGCCCTTGCCGGTGAGTTGCAACAGAGGGGTTTTTTTTCGGCTTACTTCGTCAGTATTCGGATGGATCACGCAAATGGGATCCGGTATCGGTTGCGCGGGCGTTCGTGGTGCAGGTAAGTAGGACGCGGGCCTCGCCAGGAATGGAACTGAAAGTAAGTATCCAGGCCAGTGTGCCGACGCTAGATCCAGGCCCGACTTGGGCACACCGCTCCGGGACCGGCGGCTTCGATAGTCCTCACCTACCGGTTTCCGGCGCGGTTGTTTTTGGAACGACTCAGTGTAACACAATACAAAGAAGCCGAGAATTCAAGAATTCGTGAATTCAAGAGCGGTTCTTTCCAACGAGACGCCCTCCCTTCTTCCTCGACTTCTTGAATTCCTTGAATCCTTGTATTCTTAAGAGTTGATGAATCAACTCGTAGTGACTTTCGGCGAGACCATGCTGCGTCTCGCTCCTCCCGGATTCGAGCGGTTTCTGCAAAGTCCCCAATTCGTTGCCACGTTCGGCGGCGGCGAGGCCAATGTCGCGGTGGCGCTGGGCGGATTTGGAAATCCGGCGCGTTACATCACCGTACTGCCGTCCAACAACCCCATTGCGGACGCTCTCATCGGAGAACTTCGCCGGTTTGGCGTGGATGCCTCGCAGGTAGTTCGTGG